>Ga0307510_10001849_pt1 | contig 23719 bp, 35 predicted proteins | sample 12_EM_MG_FD_207224 | JGI IMG/M metagenome (GOLD analysis project Ga0307510, IMG submission 207224) | Populus trichocarpa ectomycorrhiza microbial communities from riparian zone in the Pacific Northwest, United States - 12_EM | ecosystem: Host-associated > Plants > Roots > Unclassified | place...
CTGCTACAAATGTGTTGTATGAAGGGTCTATGAGGTGCAGGAACTGTTTCTGACACCCCCTGGCAGTTGCAAGTCATGCTGACATCTGAACAACTTGAACAGCCAAAACATGCAATAATCACGCAAATGCAGATGAAAGGAAAGGGGATCTATATTTATCTGCTTGACAGAAGCCAGGCAGGAAGTGTTAAATACAAGTATACTATGTGTGGGGCAAGAGAAAAAGAAAGGGGAACCGAAAACTTACTGTTGGACCCTCCTGGGTCAACACGTGGCTGTAGTTGCTTTTAGCGGCAGTGTCGGCATTGGTATTGTCATTGGGAGTCTCAGGAAGCTTGCTGTTGCTGATGGTGATGTCAACAGCTTGAGGGGTGTGAGGGGGGAATGTCGTCATCGTTATTGGTGTTGTTGCTGGTGTCGGTGATGGTGTCGGTGTCGACTCGGTGATGAGGTCGAAGTCGATGATGCTGCTGCTGTTGTCGCGTTGGTCGGCGTTGTCGTTGTCGTTGTCGTTGTCGTTGTCGTTGTCATCAGGGATGTCAGGGTTGTTGTTGCGGCGGCTGCGGCAGGTGTCAATGTTGGTGTTGATGTCGGGAGTATTGCAGCTGCTGCCAAAAGCGCAGGGGTCACATGCACCATGCTTGTTTCTGGCGTTCCGGAACCTGTTGCTGTTGTTGTTGTTGTTGTTGCCTGCGCGTGCAAGTTTGTCAAAGTCAGTATAAAAGGGAGGACGTACGTCGGCACCAGCGTCTTTATTCCGTTCCTCTCCCATCATCGTCGTCGCAGATAACAGTGGACCCTTCAGCGGCTTCGGCATCGTGTCGCTCTGCGGGTATGTTAGGGCTTGCGGTCGCTTGCAGCTGTTCCCTTGCCCCCAAGATCGATGAGATGTCGTCATCGTTGCTGGGTGGTGCTGAGTTGGCGTGCGCGAGTTCAGAGGCGAAGAATCAAGAGCGAGCAGGAGTGCAGGATGCGGTGGTGGGTATGTACTCGCTGATGCGTAATCGTGCGGGAAGGCGGCAGTCGTGGCGAGGGCGGCGATGCTGGGTGGAGGAGGAGTCGTTGTCCAAGTTGAAGGCTTCGGAGTGGGGGATGACGTCGGAGGCAGTGAGGACAATCTTGTTGCGATCGCGGTTGAAGGTGTGGTGGGTGTCGGCGGCGCAGGACACCTTGCTGGTGGTGGCGGTGGTATTGGCAGCGACATTGTGTATCGAGCCATCCCCAGTATTGAAGGTATTCCCACCCGGATTGTACACGGGCTTGCCATCGTCGCTGATGCCAAGTTCGAGGTTGCATGGGTATTTGTTATGGTCGCTGCTGTGGTCACTGTTGCCAATGTCGTTGCTGTTTGTCGCGCGCCGTCTTGCTTGCGGTGTCGTTTTTGAGGTTTCTGGGACTGTTCTGTGGGGCTTGTGCTTGCGGCTTCGTTATTGGGTTCATACCACCATTACCTATGCTTGAGACGCCGGCTTCTCGTGCTCGACGACTATTCGTTTTGACTTCTGTGTCTTTGGATAGGTTAGGCAGTGCAGCAACGATTGATGGAGGTCCTCACCCGCCTGATGGTAAATTGTAAATCTGGAGGCGGCGGAAGATCGTGAACTGGAGGCATGGGCAACAGGGGTTGAGGGCGGCGGCGGGGCAGCGTCAGTGAGGATAATGGTGTTGGCATTGGCGATGGCAGCGTTGGCGGTGACATAGTTGGAACTGGCGGTGTTGGCGAGAGAGGTATGTCTGGTCTCATCGATATAGAGGATACCGTCGAAACTGCGGAGGGTGTCCTAGTCAAGGTGACGGGTGACCTTTCAGGAGATAGTACAGGGGTTACTACCGTGGTGAGGGAGCAGTAGAAGGAAGAGATAGGGACGAGGGCATGGTAGACGCAGAGACCGAGACCGATACGGATGCCGTTGGCATCAGAGAAGGTGGCAAGGATGATGAATAGTAACTGACGGAGGCTCGCTTGAAAGGCTTTTGACAATTGTACTAAGTCGGCTTTGTTCTTGGGAGGCATACACGGAAGCAGTGGTGTGCAAGAAGGACATATCGAAGGAGATACCTGGACCCTTGGGAAGGCTACAGGTTGCACGAGGGCGAAGCCCGCAGAATGGTCAATTTGTAGGTGTCATCAGTTTCAGGTGCCTGTAGAGTCTCTTGGATAAAGGGACTAGAAGGCACTCGAGGTGTAACGGTGCTTGGCGTTGAGTCCGTGACAGGCGCCATTGTCATTGGCAGTGTCTCTGGCAGGCCGATGGGCGAAGGACCAGGCGAGGACGGTGCGATAGATCTTATGGACTTTGCTGTAGATGGTGACTGCTAAGGCAGCGTTGCAGACCGCTCAGAGCGTAACTCGGCAGAGAGGAGAGGGACTTGACACAGAAGTCTCGAGTAGAGCACTAGAGCTGCGAACGGTGATGTCGGTTCGCTCTCGCAAACTGGTGCCATAATATAGTCTGACACGGATTTGACTTTCAGGCTTGCTTTCACTGTGATAAAATCGTCAGACGAGATGCTCTTTGCGGTTTTCGGTTCTGTGGAACACACCTCAGCAGTTTCATAAATTGAAGAAATGCTAGGCAGCGAAGTAAAGGTCATGCGACAGCCCAAGCGTACCAGTCTTGTGCGATCCTCTTCAAGCGGTCCTTCTCGGGTTTGGGTTCCACCAGTCTTGCAGCGATGATACCTGTGCTTGAAGCAGGGCAGTCTGGATGCGCAGGGAGGTGAGGGGGAGAGTGTGTCAAGATAGAGAGGACCAAAGCATTGTCAGGCCGTGCTGCGCACTGGGTCAGAGCCCGTGCTACGCACTGGAACCGAGGGGGGTGTCGTCGCCAGACGAGAGATCGATTGGCATCGAAGCACGATCGCCAAGGGAGGTAATGGGAGGAATGGGAGGGGCTCTCTCCGCAACTGGTCGCTCTGGTGGCACAAGGTGGGACAGAGGTTTTCCGAAGGCTTTGAAGGACGGAGGTGGGTCGTTTGGGAAGGAAGAGGTGTTCCCGTCAATGAGGTGATGATCAATCCGGCGAAGGACACATTCATTCTTGTTCTGCTGGAACTCAATATGTGAGAATTCGATGAATGCCGTCGACACATCATTCAATGGTAGGATGGTAGAGGGGAGGTGGTATCGAGCAGTGAACGAGTACCAGGACTCCGATAGGAAGCCAGCTCCTGTTTGTTGATCGGGTGTCAAGGCGTCATAAGTGGTGGAGGGGAGGTTGTGTAAGGCTGTAGATGTGAACGAAAAAGGGGTGGATGTGGTTGGCCTCGTCCTCCTGGCCCTGCGTTTGGAGTCAAAAATGTCTGTTATGTCATTGTCGTCATCTCCAGCGTCTCCACTTTCGCCGAGTTGGCCAGGGAAGTGCTGATGGAAGTTGTCATGTAGGATATTATCTGGGTCTGCTCCCCAGGGGAGCGACATCGCCTGTGTCGTCTCAATGTTCATGATCCGAGCTTGCAGATCAGAGATCGAGGCGGAGATGGGCTGAATGGCGCAGTTGACGACCTGTTCAAGTAGCCGCAGCATCCCGGCATCGCTATCAGCATCTGTAGTGGGGGGCGCAAGTGATGGGGGCTCCGACTGGTAATTCTCTACCAGTGGCAGGGTGACGACGTTCGTGGGGGCGGGGGGAGAGCCTGTTGACTTGCCATCTCAGTCGAGGTGGGCAGCACCGGACTAACAACCAAAGTCGAAGGCGACGCTAGCTAAACTAGGCCGACTGTCCCACAAATAGTGGGAACGTCCAGGGCTGTCATCGGTTCAGCATCCTCCTGCTCACCTATGGCGAAGTCAGCCTTGGTCGGGGTCTTATCCAGCGTTGTACGGGTCGAGGGCGATGGGGATGGGCTCCCGGCGCAGGATGAGGCGCAGGAGGTGGTGCGAGACTGGCGGCTGATGGGGTCGGTGCGTCGGTTTTGCGTTTACTGCGCGGTTCAGATTTGGAGATAAGAGCAATGCCTTTCGCTGTCTTACAGTAAGGTGCGCGGCCTCCTTCCGCTCATTGGATTCCACCTTCAGGGTGTGTCGGAAGGCAGAGAGTTCTTGGTGTGCCGCAGCTCCAGCCTCAGCTTCTTTTGCCTGAAACTCAGGCATGAGAGTGGAGGATTTCCAGAGCTCGAAGTCGCGCTTGGCCTCTTCCAAGGCAGCGGTTTGTAAGTTCTGGAGGGCGGCGTGGTATGTGCGTCATGCTTCCTCTTTGGCGTCCGCTTTCGCCTGGTCAACAGCCATGGCACAGCGAGTGTCGAGGAGCTCAATAGTGGCGGGGGGGGGAGGGGGGAGTGAGGAGGAGGCCTCGACCGTGAGCGTCTCCTGGAAATGGTGCCTCGTGGCCTTGAGGAGGCGTTGGGACCGTTCGATGACCCATGGGTCGGAGATGAGGTGATCAAAAGCAGGGGCGTGATCCGACGAGGCAGTTAATTGCCACGTCCTGCATGGTGACACGGGCCCAGTAAACCATGCCTTGAGTTCATTGTGTGTGCGGCGAATGCCCTTGTTGACAATGGTGTCGCGGGCAGCCTGGAGGATGTGTCCACAGGTCATGATGTGAGCCTCCTGATCCGACAAGGAACAGGGGAGGTGACACTTACTCATGCAGCAGTAACAGAGGGACTAGTCATCAGGTTTGCTCTGGCATTCAGTGAAAACCTCATGGAAGGACTCAGTGGCCAGGTTATTTGAGTCAAGGGACGATTATTCACTGGGGGTAAGGTCGCGGAAGGACTCCGTGGGGTTGTGCCTGAGGGAGATGCAGACGCCGTTTCGCATGTCAGTGAAGAGGGAGGCAACGAGGTGGATCCAGTTGGCGCGAGCCTGGGTGAAGTCGGCAGACAAGAGCCCGCGAACAATGTCTATGTCGACTGAGTTATCCATATCACAAACAACGGACGGGTCAGGTTCCGGTTGTGTCAAGGGTTCGGAGGTATGGAGGGAAGAGGGGCGACAGAAGTCGGATCAGAGGCTCGGGCGTGGGGGGAGGGCAGAGCTGTGGCACCAAGGGCCAACACCAGCTGGCTCGCCTGCCGCCCCAACGCTGCCACAGAGTAGGGTTTCACCACCTCATGCCCAAAAAAAATAAGGGAAGGTGAAGAAGAACAGGACGGGGGAGCTCAGGCCAGTGAGGTTGTCAAAAGGTCGAGGATCAACTTCCGAACGAAGGTCGTCCATGTTTCGCTCCCAAAAATTGGTATCAAAGTCAACTTGCTTGGTGTGTATGCACTAAAAATGCTATGGATATTCAGAAGGAGCACATGCAGCAGTATAGCTTACCTTATGGAGGGTCAAGTGGTGGGGAAAGTGGTGTGACTGTGCCATGTAGGAGGCATTGAAAAACAACAATTACCATATCAGGCGGCTCGAAAATTGAATGTCAACACGCACTGTACAATCCCTTTTGTCCATCAACACTCACTTTCGATGGGTCAAGGGAAACTTATTCCTGAAACTACCCAATGGATTGTCATTCGCCTTGCTTCAATGATGTCTATAGAGGATACAGCGATGTATTCTGATGTCTCACCCCGCAGCATCCGAAGGATCCTGACCCACTTCAAAGAGACTGGGGATGTCATCAAGTCAAAGCGTTCCAAAACCCAGGTTACCTCAACCCTCTGTGATCTTGACATTCAGGTATGGCTCTGTCTCGTGTCAAAACTAGTTGTTGATCCTTTGTTAGTACATGCATTCTACACTTGCTTCTACACCTGATATGTATCTTGATGAATTACGCCTGGAGCTCCAGGAAATCTGTGGGGTTTCGGTGTCATTGTCAACTATCTGGAGAACATTGATAAAGGGTGGGTACTCCATGAAAAAGGTGTGTAATTGGTGACCACATTTTCCCAAGTCTGACCGCTTGACAGCTTGGCCAGACTGCACTGGAGAGAAGTGTTGAAGCACGGGCTAACTATGCCCTTCGTATTGGCGAGTATGCACCAGAACAGCTCATTTTTGTTGATGAAAGTGCTGTGGACTGTCGAACAACATACCGTGGCCGTGCCTGGGCAATATGTGGCAGAAGAGCAACTCATCAGGCGTTCTTCTGCCGTGGACAACGGTATGTAATATTTACAATCCCAAGAGGTGGGTGGATTGCTGATGGGTTCACCAGATTTTCTGTTCTTCCTGCACTGTCTTTGACAGAAGGGATCCTCCACTGCGATATTGTTGAGGGGGCATTTGATGGTGCTATGTTCTACATGTTCATTGATCGACTTCTTGATCGGATGCAACCATACCCTGCACCAAACTCTGTTATCGTTATGGATAACTGTCGCATCCATAAGTCACAAGCCGTCCTTGATTTGATCACGTCACGGTGAGCATCTGATCTTTATGTTCACCATTCAAACTTATGATTTATTATAGGGGGATGCGTTACGAATTTTTACCACCATATTCACCAGACTTCAATCCTATCGAACTTGCGTTCTCTGCCATGAAGTATCACCTGCACCGAAATGGTAACTACATCCACTTAACCATGACATATCTGACCACCAACAAGATCTACTGCACACTATTGGAGGCCCTTTTTCAAATAACTCTAACAGATATATTTGGTTGGTATCGATATTGCGGATATGTATGAAAACCTTGTATGCATACTTTCCCTTGGTGTAGCCTACTGTATTTCTGGGAAGTGCCAATACAAGTGTTGAGGGTGTTGAGCGCATGCATGTTCCGGACCTAGAATGGGCAAGCTTGGCACCTTGTTTACCTCTTTGTTTGCCGCCTCTTTCTCAGATCTCTCACTACCGCTGAACTCACAAGTGTGCATGTTACAAATCTATTTGCCACAGTGCTTGACAACGAGTCCTTACAATGAGCACTCGCCGTCATGCGCAAGGACTATGCATACGCCGAGCTCGATACTGCATCAACATCTTCATGATGCATACCAGAGCTGTTCGGTTACAGAGTCCACAGCAACGTCAAACAAGACACGGACGATACCATCAGCGACCTACAAGCCAAGGCTTGTGTTGTGGGTCCCATATGCCGTCCCCATATCAACTCGCTAGGCCGACTGTGCAACCCACGGTGGCCTCTCCCTGATCGATGACGCGCCCACTAACAGTACTTACCACTCACATTCACATACGCGCGCGTGTCGCAGTTCGCAGATGTGAATATGTTCTTGACATTCAACCTTGCCGCAACACAACACACATATACCCCCGAGCCCCTGCAAGGGCATCCACACGTCGCTCAGATCCTGGAAGTCCGCCACAAAGGCAGGCCACGTTCTGGTGCAGCTTGTCAGCAGTATGTCATTCGTTCCCATGTCTTGCTAGCTGGCAGTCCTAAGTGTGCCCAAATCTCACAGGGGTACCGCATGCTTGAGATCGGGAGCAGATGTTGCTCAATGGCATTGCATATTATGCGGGCAACCAGTGTGGGTACATGCAGGCGAGCGGCTCGGCATCCTGAGTAATGACCTTACGTGCTGTAGGGATGGGGAACATGCTGTCCTCAGAATTGAGTTCTGTGATCTGCTATGCCTTATCTCTGAGCGTGGATCTGCCTTCGCGCTGCGCATGACTGTCCCATGAGCGTGTTGATGAAACCATGTGATGCTACCAGTGACCAAATCAACCACATCCACGCATCGCCTCCATCACCTTGCCATTGTTGCCATCCACTGACACGTCCTCATTGCCTTGCTTCACCTCACCTCGCCAAGGCTCGGACCAAGCATGAACGTCATCTACACTTTGACCTTGCGCCCACAGTCGCGCCCTCAATACAACACTCTTTCCCCTCAAATCTGAACACCGAACCTTCCTTGATCACATCGCCATGCGAGATTGTCGCCGGCTACCATATTTCCATTCTTTTTCCTTATCTTTTACTCACCCTTGTAAGGGATGGGCTCGCGCTGGCCTTGGAGCTGGCCATTTCTGACCACATAACAGCTTCTGCGCTTGCCACTCGACACATCAACAACACCTCCGCACACTTGCCTTGTCCCCTTGCCTCCGCCTCTGCCTCTATCGTCACTCACTCCTTTGTTCTTTCCATTTTCCGACACATCTGACCTCAGATCTCGCTACTGACAAGACTCGGATCGCCAAGACTTGGATCGCCAAGAAACGCCAGCGCAGCAGTCATGCGTCGCCTTGAGGATGGCGAAGTAGGTCCTAGCACCATGGTCTTGTTGGATAAAAGAGTTGTTGTCTAGGATTCCACGCTCCTCCGTATGTTATCGTTTGTCTCTTATCAGACTATTCGCTCATTTTCACTTTACTTTAGCGATCCTTTATTTGACCTTGTGCCCATTGCCGTACCTTTCGATATCAAACATCGTTGCGCAGGTCTGTCGCCAGCAAGACCGACGTCTTTGTACCTTCCCTTTTCTCTTGTTTTCTACTCACTCATCATAGCGTACTTGTCTCGTAATCGCCTCATCCCAATTGTATAAAACCCTGCATGCCCGCCTTGCTGAAGAGCAGGCAACAGTGGCCCAAGTTTTCCCCTCCTTCTCATGTGTGTGCCAGGCGATCGAGCCGCTTCCCTTCCTTCCCCTCTCACTAGAATACGACTGCTAGCGGACGTGCAATCGCTACTCATCGTCCGACCTTTGATCAACCTCATGGCACACTCTCAGACTTTCACGAATGTGGCCTCCATCCTATTCTATTTCCTCTTCCCCCTACTCACATGTCTTACTCCATCGTGCTCGTGCTGTAAGGTGAGCATCGTGTGTGCTCTCGGATCGGTGCATTCCGGACCACATGATGCTTGCGTTGCTGCTGTCGACAACTCAACACATCAGTGCCCCGCTGCAACGCCCTCGCATGCCACTCCTCCTCCTCGTCGTCCCCCTTCTCTTGTTCTTCGCTCAATGTTTTGCTCTTGCCACCACGCAGGTCCCCTCACCGCCAGACCAGGAATCGCCGCCAGCGTCACTCGCCATGCCCGCCATCTTTAGCATGCACCACAAGACAGCATGTCAACCAACATCACACACATTGAGCTCAACGCTCCATGCCTTCGGCCCTTGTTCAGTCCGCATGCTGTGGAACACGTAGATTGCTGGATATGAGCTCATTAGACCCTTTTTCGTACGTTTCCTTATCCTTCTTTATATCTTAGACTCATTGCCTCTCTCGTTAGCACCTCTGCCACCAGACAAACCGCTCTCTTCGACCCTGCGCCACTGTCGCGCCTTGACATACCATTCACTCTTGCTCGCTCATTTATTCGCCGGACACTTCCTTTCATACGACACCGTGTGGTCTGTCACCGGCAGAACATTCACTCCTTTCTTCTTCTCCCCTTTCACTGACTATTCATTCCTTGTAGTGTACATTGTCTCCGCCCGGACCCAAATATAAACACCCAAGCCCAGCCCTGGCGGAAGCCAGGCAACTGTGGCCCGTTTCTTCCCTTCTCTCTCTCTCTGTGTGCCAGGCAACTGTGGCCCGTTTCTGCCCTTCTCTCTCTCTCTGTGTGCCAGGCAACTGTGGCCCGTTTCTTCCCCCCCCTCTCTCTCTGTGTGCCGGGCAACTGTGGCCCTTCTTCTATCTCTCATGACAATCTCTGATCGATTTGCTATGTCCTCGATATCGTTAATGAACACCCGTCCACAGCAGTGAGGATAACAACTCGCGCACACCGCCCTCACTCACTCCTGGCGCATTCTCGATCTCGGGTGCGCCGCTCAGGTTTTATCTTTAAATCCCTCCTCTCGAACTCTCACGCGGACCTTCCATCTGCGATATAGTGCATCCTCACTTTGGGGCACAATGCTGGTTTGATTTCCCAAACTCCTCCTATTGAACTCACGGGCAGGGACTCAACATCAATTCAGCAAGCTCTACCAGGTCAAGTGCCTAATAGAACACTGGGGTATGTGCTAGACACAATCTATAGGGGGGCGCGAGGGGCTTGGAAGTGTCCAGATAGGTGGATAATGAGGGGAAGAAGTCAAGTAAGGTAGATAGGTACGACACCAAAATTGCATGATAGCGTTATGACAAGAACGAATGGCGGAAGAGTTGGACCTTGAAGTAAGACAAGCAACATACAACGATTTGAACAGACAAAAGAATTACGTCTGGGGCTATGTAAGATTCTGGCCATGCGGCATTTGGAATGCCCCTGCACAGATTGCTGTGTCCTCCTCCGCATACCTGAGAAGTAAGTCAGCTGTGCCTTTCCCAATATCAAGCCATTCCGAGAGTTTTTCGACAGTAATGCGCTCTCCTGTGAGCTGGTGCAAGCGTCAAAAGCCTTCCTGGTCGAACTTTGTCCCAAGACAGCTGAAATTTTCACCAGAACGCTGAGGATGAAGGTCACAAAGAGCAAGCCAATCAGCAATCATAGGATACTCAACAGCCTGAGGCTGCATTGGCGGAACTGATGTCATTGGTGGAATCATGTACTGGTGTGGGTGGAGCGGAGGGAATTGGGGATTATAAATGGGTGCCTGTCCATACCAGAGAAAAGGGTGAGGGGGCATATTCGGATATGGGAAATACGGGTTTGCAAGGGCCCCTGCCATTGGTCCAATCTGGGGAGGGGAAACAGTGGACACAGGAGGACCAGATACCTGTGCAGGCTGTGCTTGAGGCCTGGTTCCTCGAGGACCGTTGAGCATGACGTTGACTTGGAGAGGCTTTGTTTTGGGCGAATAATTTTCACTATCACAAGCCTACAAAGAGGAAGAATTAGAATTATATCATAAGGATCAAAAAGGTACATACACATAACATGGACCAGAGGTTGAGGTTTTGCTCGGTTATCGGATAACACAGCCCATTGGTGGGGTCTTTCCAGCACAAAACCACCTTGTCAGTTTGGCTATGGGGTTTGCACATGTAAAGCTCAGTAAGCTTGGCACAAGACGCAGTGTGCTGATCAAAGAATGCGTCAGAATCTTTTTGGCTCTTTTCCCTGTCAGCGGAAGCCTTGTTTCGTTGACCATCAGACTTCTAGTTGGTTCAATGAGAAATGGGCATCAGAAATGACTTGACTGTAACGTACCTTATCTGGGACTGCCACCACTTCATCTTTATTGAAAATTCGAACTGTTAGTGGCTTCAATTTCCAAGTTGAACGCCGTCCATTTGTCAGACAAGCAGGGACAATCAGTGGCTGAATCCATGTAAGCATATTCTCCAGGTCCTTTTCATGTTGAAGGTCAACTGGATGGGCCTTTGGCTGTGTACTGAGACGATATTGTACTTGAAGAGATGAGGGATAGACGTCAAGAAGTTTGGCAAGACGTTCTCGTAAGGAGATCCATGAAATATTGGATTGAATCACTTCAATTTTGCAGCTTCCTTTCCATTCGTTCGCTATCTCGAGCATGACACTGAACGGCTCTATACCAAGGAATTCATAAGCAATAATGACTAAAAAAGGTTGGGGGCCCATACCGTCATCGTCATCTGAGTCGCTAGTATCAGCGGCTTTGGCCTTGACTTTTTTCTTTGCCACTGGCTTCCGAGTTGGTGCAATGGTGGGTCCCTCCTCAGAGTCGCTACTAGAGGTCTGGTCGCTGCAGTTGGACTCAGGTTCTGATTCTATGTTGGCAGGCTCATCACTTTGCTTGCCAATTTCAGTGTCCTTGATTCGATCAAGTAAAGTGTTTATAGCTTTGGAGGCCTCCTGATGGGGACGGCCACTGGTGGTATCTAAGATGGGTACTTGAGAATGAGAATGACAAGCTAAACTGACACCATGCACCACAATCTTGAGTCACAGCCACAACTGGAGCACTACCTGCAGAAGCTTTGGCCTTTGATGGATGTATCGTGACAGCAGCTTCCTCATCTGACTCAATCGCCGTCTCTGACACACCATCTGCAGATGCAGCATGATTGATGGGCATCATGCTGGCCCCATCATCTGTGGTCACAGGAGTACCTTTTTTCACTTTTTTCTTCGCTTTGGATTGTGCACGTCGTTTGTTGAGAGCCTGGTTTCCCATGGGCGTAGTGAAGTGTGTGTAACTGAGCGGTGACTATGGTGAGTTACCACCCATAAGCGGAGTTCGGAGATGCAACCTACTACTAACGACAACGGCTCAGCATCAGCACATACCACAAAGCATACACAAGCCTGAGGTTGTGCCCTTCAAGTGTTGACCTTTGTGCCACAGCTCTGCCCTCCCCCCATGCCGGAGCTTCATACGTCTGACAGCAGCATCAGCATCGCTCTCACCTCGTCCCTCTGCGTCGATGTCGCGCACCTGATGCAGCTCACCCTCTTCAGCGGATACGCTTATGACTGGTCCCGCTTCTTCCGCCATCCAGACGCATGGCCCCGCTTTCTTGTGCCCTTCCAGAAGTCAAGGTTCTTCGCCTTCGTGTCACCCAGCCTATCCGGGTCATAGCTGCCATCGCAGCAGCCAAAGAACACTCTGCCCCCTTGAACCTCTTGTCTGCCCCTCGACCTGCCAAAAGAGGGGCAAATCATTCCCAGTATTCCCCCATTTTTCCATGCGATTTCTCTCCCCTCAAACTTGGCCGCCTGATGACAAACCGGGCCACTGCACCGTCACTTGTTGCTTGTTGCTCAGTCCCACCCTCCTTTCCCTTCTGGGGCAAGTTCTTTAGGCTGCGTTTATGGGAACTGGGCTACAGCAGCCACAGGACAACGTTATCTTTGACACCCATCAGCTCAAGTCTGCCAACATCATCATTGCCCATCTTCTTGCGCTTCGCCTTCCCGAGTCCTACTCTATGCTCTGAACCATCCTCACTAGCTCTGATTCTGCCCAGATCAGCAGCACATGGGTCGCCGATCAAGTCATCGCCGAGAAACAACATCAGATCACCAAGTCAAGAAGCAGTGCAACCGCGGCGGACAGCCTTGTTCGCTAAGGCAAAGAAGGGCAAATTGGGGTAAAATACTAGCGAACAGAAGCGTTCCAACTGCAAACCGACATGGCACAGGAAGTCTGAATTTTGCAAGCTCGAAAAGAAGCAGGAACAGGAGGCATCTGAGGCCAACGAAACTGCCAGCACTGGCAGCAACGACTCCAAGTCCATCAGCTCCGGCTCCCCCTCCACCATCACAGCAAAGATTGCTCGTACTAATGCTCGCTCCTCAGCTGGCACTGTTCATTTTCACTGCGCCACAGTTGTTCCCCACCATTTCTCCATCACCAAATGCCCGCATACCACGTGCAAACATGCCTGCGTCCAGTTCCAAAGGCCGCTCTGACGACTGGATTATGGATTCCGAAGCACTCCGGAACATGTGCGTGCTCTGCGACATCCCCCTTTTCCCTACTGACATCATCCTCCGTGACGAAAATTCTATCCAGGCCACTGACGTTGGCAGTATTCCCGTTCGCATACATGCCAAGGGCAAGTCCTCGTCTGCGGCGTTGCAGGACCTCATGCGGACAGCAACCATCATTTCTCAAGCATAGATAATGATGATACAAAGCCGATAACGAAGCCGCAAGCATAAGCCCCACAGAACAGTCCCAGAAGCCTCAAAGATGACACAGCGCGCGACATCAGCAACGACATCAGCACCAGCGACCACAGCAGCGACCGCAACAACTACCCATGCAACCTTGAACTTGGCATCAGCGACAATGGCAAGCCCTTGTACAACCCAGGTGGGAATGCCTTCAATACCGAGGATGGCTCGATACACGACGCCGCCACCAATACCACCGCCACCACCAATGTGTCCTGCACTGCCGACACCCACCACACCTTCAAGCGCGATCGCGACAAGACTGTCCTCACTGCCTCCATACTCGCAGCGGCTCATAAGAGGGTTCGCTTCAAGGACAGTGATGGTCACCTCAAGTCAGTCTGCGTATTTCGTCCCACAGAATGGCCATCTTCCCTTTGCAGTCTCCCTCCTGACCCCGGCTGCGGATCCGAGACTACGTCGTCCGATGACGATAACGATGGCCGTGCTGGGCCACAGTGCAGACAGTACCACAGCGTCGTCGCTGCTGCCGAGCCGGCACTGGTTCCTCTCAAAGTTGCAGATCCAATATCGCAGATCCCATCGCCACACATCTTGTCGACATGCTTCGTCCGCCTCGAGTCCATCACGCCCATCCTCCCCACGCGATTCGGACAGCAGCCCCTGCTGCTCCACGGCATTGTACACATGCGCAACATCGCCTACGAGAAACAAGTCGCAGCGCCCTTAGGGGATGACATAGGCGCCCTCCAGGCCTTCGATGTATCCCGAAAACCAGACATGCTTATCATTATGGGTACCTCACTCAAAGTGCACAGCCTAAGGAAGCTTGTTAAGGACTTTGCACCATACACTTGACGACTGGGAAACGACCTCCGAGATACGTGCTTGCTACGCCAACCCCCTCCCAGCCAGCCCAGCAAGACGGGGCGCAGCTGTACCCAGCGCATCCATCAACCCAAGGAATGGTGCGTAGGACCATACCCCTAATGCTACACAAGCCACCTGCCGACCCGCTGCGCACACTCCTCCTTGCTGTACGCTTCACTGTGCCTGGCAAAGGGGAGTGGTGGGACAACAACGGGGGAGATGACTTCCGTATTGACGACGTCCTCCACTCCGAAGCCTTCGACTCAGACAACGACTCCTCCTCCACCCAGCATCACCGCCCTCGCCGCGATTGCCGCCTTCCTGCACGATTCCACACCGGCGAGGACATACCCACTACCGCATCCCGCACTCCTGTTCGCTCTAGACCCCTTGCCTCCGAACTCGCGCACGCCAACTCAACACCACCTAACAACGACGACAAATTCGACGCATGCAACACTAACAACGCCTTGCAGCAACTGGACATCCCATAGATCTTAGGGGAAAGGGAACAGCCACAAGCGACCGCAAGCCCTAACGCACCCGCAGAGCGACAGAATGTCCAAGCCACTGAAGGGACTGCTGTCATCGGCGACGACGACGATGGGAGAGAGGAAAGGAATAAAGACGCCAGCGGCGATGTACGCTCTCCCTTTTATAGTGACTTTGACAAACTTGCACGCGCAAGCAACAACAACAACAACAACAACAACAGCTACCGGAACCCAGGAAAGAAGCACAGCACATGCAACCCCCGCGCTTTCAGGCAGTCGCAGCAATACTCCCGACATCGACACCGACATTGACACCAGCTGCAGCCGCCGCAACAACAATGCCAACATCCTTGATGACAACGACAATGACAACACCGACCAACGCGACAACAACCAGCAGCGGCAGCATCATCGACTTCGACGTCATCACCGGCACCATCACCGACACCAGCAACAACACCAATACCGATGACGACATTCCCTCTCACACTCCCCAAGCTGTCGACATCGCCATCAGCAACAGCAAGCGTCCCAAGACTCCTATCGACAATAGCAACGCCGACACCGCCACCAAATCCAACTACCCATGTGTTGACCTAGGGGGGTCCAACAGTAAGTTTTTGGTTCCCCTTTCTTTTTCTCTTGCCTCACACGTAGTATACTTGTATTTAATACTTCCTGCCTGGCTTCTGCCAAGCAGAGAATCATAGATCCCTTTTCCTTCCCTTTGCCTTTGCGTGATTATTGAGGTCATGCTTGGGTCACCACCCCAAATATAAAAATGCCAAAACTCAACATTAGGCTCCCAAACTTGGGTTGCATCTAGACATAGTATACGTGATTACATTCACCAAGTTCCATAGCAAACCGTTGAGAAATGGATGAGACATGATAGTTCGAGTTTTTCGAGTTTCTGGTCAAGCTCGGGTCACCATCTGCAAAATAAAGATACCAAAATTAAACTTCAGGCTCCCAAACTTTGGTTGCATTTAGACATAGTATATGCGATTCTATATGCCAATGTTCAAGGCAAACTGTTGAGAAGTAGATGAGATATGGCAGTTTGAGTTTCTGTCACTTTCTGGTCATGCCTGGGTCACCACCTGCACAATGAAAAGACAAAGACTGAACGTCAGGCTCCCAAACTTGGGTTGCATCTAGACATAGTATATGCGATTCTATATAGTAAGTTTCGAGGCAAACCGTTGAGAAATGGATGAGATATAGCCATTCGAGTTTCCAGTCATGCTTGGGTCACCACCCCAAAAATCGAAATTCCCAAAACTGAAACTTAGGCTCCCAAACTTGGGCTGAAACTAGACCTAGTGAATGCGATTCTATATACCAAGTTTCAGAGCAATCCATTGAGAAATGGATGAGATATAGCGTTTTGAATTTCTGCCCTTAAAATTATATGCAAATTTCGGGTTTGCCAAGTCACGTGCAAAACACAGTAATTGGGAAAATGTTTGATTTTATTTAATCTCATTCGATATCATTTGACCTCGTGATACGCATTTCTCGCTGGGTATGAACGTCTGAACTACAGTAGCCACGAGTTACTATGTGTCTTTGTCTCGCACCGTGTATACTCCTCGTGCGTGTTGCGCACTTATCACCTATTCCCAAACTCAACGTTGCAAAAGCGCCCACCAGTTAACTCCCATCGTCGATATACCGTCGATGCCCACGAACTCACCATTTTCTTTTCAACACGATCAACTAAAACACCTCTCACACACTCGTGTCTCAGACTCACCATGCGGACCCCTCTTCCCACAACTTTCAATTTATTTTTGACAACGCCTTGAAAGCCAACAAAACGCGCACAAAGGACGACCCGCTTCTCCATCCCCTCGCGTCTCAGCTCCAGGCCTGCCAATCTCCGGGCTCCATTCTCGCCGTACTTCAACAACAAGTACAAGAACTCGATCAATCTCGAATGAGCGACGAAAGGCTAACCAAGTGGCTTGAACCGACCGTCACTGGCCTATATGCATTTTCTGCGACGATTGGAGAGGGCGTCAGTCCGGTGTGTCTCATGACATGAACACCTCTCACATTCGGACTCTTATACTTATTTGGCAGGATTCTCACCCGCAAAAGTGATATTTTCCGGAGCTGGTGTTCTCCTTTTAGTGCGTTTTCTATTTCATCTCATTGCCTGAGCTACCCATGACTCGCACATTCCTCAGGCAAGGATTTGCTAAGGATATTCTCTCGAGTCAAGAAACTTTCATCGATATAATCGGGCGCATCGAAATATCTTCCATTGTCTCCAAGTCTACGTTTCCCGCCATTATCAGGGGGCATGGTGAGTAGCAGTATCGCCCTCAACACTATTTGTTCCTGTGTTTACCCGCATGTTCTGAGGCTCGACACGTGCCCGGAACTCATTATCCAGCTTTCACGCTTTCTACACACGACCCTCGCGGGCCAGAAGCCTCCCGCCGGATCGCCGGAGCCCGTACGTGCACCAGGCCCGCCTGCTGACTGTGTGCACGATGTCTATTGCCGGTGGCCGCGCTGCTCGCCGCTCTCTCGCTCCCTCTCACCACCAACCTTTCCGACCTGCAATCTGGTGATGTCCCCGTCGCGCTCCGGGTGCTCGCCCGCACAGCGGGGTGCCTTGTGGTGCCCACAGTTCGCGACGCGTTCCTCAATGTACTCGCAAAAGCCGCGCTCCCACCACGTGTCGTCGCTACGCTGACGAACTACTATAAGGGCAACAGGTGTCGCGCTCGCCCGTCCCACTGAGGGACTCACGCCCGACCTCGTGGGCAGCGATGGGGACAGTGGAAGTGGAAGCGGCGCCACACAGAGCCCGCGGAATTCCCGCGTGCTTGCACGCTTACAACGACTGCACAGGATTACCTCCGGTGGAGAACATTTGGAGGCAGGTGGTCGCTGTTTGCCGCGGTGGCATTCCTGCATACTGATGCGGCCTTCTGCTGGAAGCCGCGTCTCCATCTCTTTGCTCAAGCGCCGTGCGTGAATAAGTTCCGCCACAGAGAGCTTCTCTTCCCCGAGCAAGACAAGGAGATAACTTTGATGTGTCAGATCATGTCTCTTGACACCGATGTCATTCCTTGTCTCGGTGCTGACCACGCTCCCGACTATCTCATCACCCATCTAGCCAAAGTCTTACAACAATGCTCGCAGCTCTTACAGCTCGAATAGGATGACGGCCACCCGCCGACGCGAACTAATCCACCACAGCCGATTATCGAGTCTGCAGCACGGATTAGTAAGGCTGATAACGAAACGGTAGTGAGCAGCACGGCACCCATCGGAGAGGTCTCAAGGGAACGGTTGTCTTAATCTAATCTTTCTCACTTGCTCGAAAGGTAAGTCCCACCGCTCCTGGGTGACATCAGCTAGGCGATTTACACTGTCTCTCCTTTCTTAGATCGTGAATCGTCGCAGAGCAGGGTCGCCACGCCCTGCCTGCCTGCACCCGTTGGCCGTTATTGCACTTCCCTGATTTCCTCGCAGACGCACAAGCTCGCGGGAACCTCCCATTCCCAGGGTATGCTGCCTGATTTATGGAATCATATGCAAATCTTTTGTTCTTGTGGCGTTATCCACCACACAGAGTTCGAGGAGAGGAGCTGATATATGTGCTGCACAAGCAGCGAGAGCCCCAACTATGACTGGGGTCGCTACGGGCGGCTCTCTCGGAATCTCCGTCTAAATATGCAACGGAGCAGCCAGGTACGTAAGATATTCTCTTCCGCCGTCGTTGGCTGAGATGTCGAAACGCCCGATCTGCTCCCGAAGCCGTCGGCGGGTCTCTACCGCCTTCCGGGCTCATCGCGGATGCAGTACAGCGGTCGTTTCACGAGCGCATGTTCTACATTACAAGTTGCCCTGCTAGATCGCGACGAAAATCGCCGAATGGGTGGATCGCGGCGGATAGCCTGGCCACATCTTGTAGGCCTGCCGCCGGCAAGGAGGAGGAACGAGTTGCAGGGTCCCGGATCAACTACAGTGGCAGGCCGACACAGGCTTCTGCAACTGCTAGTACTATTACAACTGGTACCGAGGCGGGCTCAAACCTATACCATTTGTCGTTCGACGATCGAGTGTTGGCTAGGGAATGCTTGAAGGAGGTCGGGCGTGAGCTAGGCGTGCCGCGATGATCTATTACTAGGAGACGTTGCTCTGTGGAGATTTTCCTTCCCTTTTCCTTTTTTGCCAAACGCTTAGCTGACTGCACCACCATTTGAGGAACAGAACGCATGGTTAATAACTTTGAATTCATGGGAATTATTTGTGAGACCCCCTAGAATAGTTCTCTGTGCGAGATTCATTTTGGAACAAGACGCATCGTATGGCACTGTATGTAACGGGGTGCTGAGCAAGGAATATTTGGTAATGCTTCTTCGCTACTAGGAAGAGGGCGCAGCCTGAAGAAGTATGGGGCGACAACTTGAAGGTGACGGTTGCCCCATATCGATCTGTTCGAGTACATGCAAATTCTGAGTAAACAAGAGGGCACATGGGAGTGAAGCCACTATGGGGCCATATTTGATTCATACACAGAGCTTGGTGCTCAGCGCAGTCGCTGAGGATTGCACAACTTCTGATATTTTACAACATACTCTATAGGTTATAGATTCTGGAATCCCTGTGGACCCATGCGGTCTCAATAGTTTACCGTGACGTTTCCAATTGAGGGACCTTGCAGGTTCAAATCTCTCCATGAGATGTACGGTGTATCGCCTTTTCCTATTACCCACGACACTGACTACGCTGTTACAGCCTGCACAACATGACAATAGCCATACAGTAGGAAATTATGCTACTCAATCCGTACTAACACGTGTTGTCGCGATTGTAATCTATAGGACCTGGGATGCCATGTCGTTGCTACGCTCTAGGGGCTGACAGCGCTGACACGTCGGCTCCGCGCTCTACGAGCATCCGTGCAAGGTCGACATGGCCATTGTGGGATGCCAAATGCAGCGCAGTCCACCCGCCCTTGTTCTGGGCTGACATATCGGCGCTGCACTCTAAGAGCATCTGTGCGAGATCCACATGGCCATTGTTGGATGCGAGATGCAGCGCAGACCACCTGTCATTGTTCTGGGCTGACACGTCAGCACCGTGCTCTATGAGCATCCGCGAATGGTCCACATGACCATTCTCTGATGCAAAATGCAGTGCGGTCCACCCGCCCTCGTTCTGGGCTGACACGTCTGCGCCGCGCTCTATGAGCATCCGTGAGAGACCCACATAGTCATTGTGGGATGACAAATGCAGTGCAGTCCACCCGTGCTCAGTCTGGGCTGACACGTCGGCGCCACGCTCTACGAGCATCTGCGCGAGATCTGCATGGCCATTCTCCGATGCCAAATGCAGCGCAGTCGACTTGTCCTCGTCTTGGACTGACACGTCGGCGCCGCGCTTTACGAGAATTCGTGCAAGATCCTCATGGCCATTGAGGGACGCCAAATGCAGTGCAGTCGACCCGTCCTCGTTCTGGGTTGACACGTCTGCGCCGCGCTTTATGAGCATCCACGCGAGATCTACATAGCCATTGAGGGATGCAAAATGGAGCGCAGTCCACCCGTCCTTCTTCTGGGCTGACACGTCGGCGCCGCGCTCTACGAGCACCCGTGCGAGATTCATATGGCCATTTTCCAATGCCAAATGCAGTACAGTCCACCCGTCCTTCTTCTGGGCTGACACGTCGGCACCGCACTGTACAAGCATCCGTGCGAGATCCATATGGCCATTCTCCAATGCCAAATGCAGTGCCATCCACCCGTTCTGGGCTGACATGTCGGCGCTGTGCTCTACGAGCGTCCATACGAGATCCACATGGCCTTTGAGGGATGCGAAATGCAGTGCACTCCACCCATCCTCGTCCTGGGCTGACACGTCGGCGCCACGCTCTACGAGCATCCGTGCGAGACCCACGTGGCCATTCTCCGATGCCAAATGCAAAGGTGCCGACGCGTCCTTGAAGCTCTGAGAATTTACATCTTGTGGCTGCTCAATGGCCAAGATCGTCGCAATATTGTGTAGACCGCAAAAGGCAGCATAATGTAAGGGGGTACCACAGGGTGGAGATGGCCCTTCGGCTCGTTCGCGTCGCTTCCAGTCGGGGTCTGTTGGGTCATGTATCCAGAGCCAGATAGAAAGATGTGGTTTCGTCCGGTCGAAGAGTTGCTTCATCCCTACCACTACATGTCGCGACACACCCTCAAAAAGCGCATGCTTGAACCAGTGCTGGGCTGCGTATTCGGTGAGAGGAAATTCTGCTAGGCTCCGGCTAGTGATATTTTTGTCCAGGTGCAATAGCACACCCAGACATGCTTGGGCGACGAAGGTATGGGCAGGTGACATAGAAATATGGTAACGGCGGGAAATATTGTCACGTTTTTCGGCAAAGCGCCCAGATGTCAAGAATTCTTTCACCGTGAAGTGAGTGAATTGTACGACCCGGGAACTTCCAAGAGAAGTTTTGACATTGACAACAGAAAGCAATGTGGAGCAAGCGGATAGTACTGCTTGAACTGGATCTTTCGGGCGCCAATCCTCTTGAAATTTCGGAATTGCCCCCGACTCGAAATCAAATGCGAGAATTTCAGCCAGTTCCTCGACTCGGAGCGGCCGGGAAGCCACCGTGACGCAGAGGAGGAATTGTCGGGCAGATTCCCACTTTGTCTCTTGAATCTCTCGCAAAGTGCGCTCATATGTCTCATCAAGCGTCGCCGGTAATTCGTTCAGGACATCCCGGATATTCCCTGGGAAGCAGTCGGCGAGGTATGCGAGCTGACACTCTACCCATCTGAACCTATCGGTGTACGGGTGAGATGGGCGAAAGGGATGAGGTATAAATGCCTTACATCCCATCCGCTTTTTTTGTCAGCACATCAATCACAAGTTGCTTATGCTCGCAATTCCAAACTTTCATGTTTTTATTCGTGTTAACGATCGACTCGATATACTTTATGATGTCCTGTTTTTGTCCGCTTTCGTCGTGTAACAAAACAGAACGGAAGGCTAGAGGCTCGAGGATAGCATTGATGTCGATCTCGGGTCGGCTCGTGACGCATATGCGCAGGTTTGGGAGTTGTGCCTTGATAAGGTCCTCCAAAAACAAGAGGTTTTCGCGGGAGGACGACAGAGAAGATGTGCTCGGACACTCATCCAAGGCATCTATGACCAGATATACTGGCCGTGCTCCCGGGCATTTCAATAAGTCCATCAAACACTGGACAAGTTTGTCGTCACCGGGAAGTTGTGCACCATTGTCGTGGGTCGCATAGAGAGCGGAGAGGATATCGTAGTAGGAGTCGGACTGGTTGCACAGCTGGAATAGCACCGATGAGAGTAGCCCAGAGAGATGCTTCTTTCCATCCTCCCTGAAGTCATGGTAAAATATGGCAAGTGATGCGAGCCCCGATTTCTGCATAGCCTCGATCTCCTGGATGATCGCCGAACTAACCAAATTGTAAGTACTCAAGACAAAAATATGGAAAGATTAACGTACCAAAGGACGCTCTTCCCAGCGCCCGCTACGAACAGGGGAGGGAATCAGTACTCAGTCTCTGCGAAAATGTAAGCAGTGAGCGACAACTGACGTTTCCCGTTAATCCATAGGAGCGAACTCGGTCCCGAATCCTTCCATTCTGAGAGTGTCTCACCTTTAACGAACCATGCTCCAGTCTCGCTGTGCCGTGATTTGCGCGCAATGTTGAAGTTTTTCCAAGGATCGGGGGGAGAGAGCCACTTTTGAATATTACCCAATAACTCGTCACCTGCCAGAGTATCTCAGCCTTTTATAATACTAATGGTGATTACAAACCGAGGGCATCTAGTGGTTAACTCACCTTTGACAGTCCAGAGAGCCCCAGCTTCGACACGTTCTTGCAGGAGGCGGTCAAGCCTCTGACGTGCTTTGTCGATATCCTTAACCCCAAGAAAATTCTTCACCGATTTGACTGCGTCCCATTGAGTAAAGTAACATATTAGCGAGGAAGGACTCACGCCCACGTCGCTTCTTGAGCTTTTGGGTCACCAGGGCGAGCGTGGAGATCAGTTCCACCATCAACCTGACTACTACCTCGTCCACTGCAGTGAGAGAGTGAGACGTGTCAACATATATTCTGAGACGATTGACGAAACGTTCAATCGACCCGAGCATGTCGGCGAGTGCGTCACAATTCGTGACCACGCCATTGACCGCCTGATTGACCCGGACGTCAGAATGGTATCTACGCCGGATTAAGCTAGAAATGGTACATACGACCAGTAGGATATCGAGAGTATAATATATCGCTTTCGTATGTGGGAGTAATTTCTGTAAAAACGGTCAGAAATGCAAGACAGGCCTTCAGGACCTTTTGGCGCACTGGGACCGGGCCTGCGCCGTCGTCGACGTATGCGAGGGCAGAAATCGGGGTCAAAATTGATACAGTAGCTTTGATGGACTTGAATATTCTATGATGCTGTCGAATATCATCGGAGGCCTGCGTTCTGCCTTGTAACAAAGTAGTAATGCCATCGATGGTGTGGCAACGCTGTAGTCGGATGGCAAGCCAATCTTCATCTTTCCAGTCGACCAATGTGACGCCGGCCTTTATCTCATAATCCCGTAAGGCAGCCCCTAGAAGCGCTTGGAAACGAGCCGATCCTGGCTGCCAGTGGTCAGTCATATCATGAGTAGGAAAAGAACACGGTCTATGGGAGGATAATTGATTCTTGGTGACAAAACGATGGCGAGACAGCGGGGCGTGGTGAGTAGAGGTTTGGGGTGAGAACAAAGGTCAGGGCACTGCCCCTCCATATATTCGCACGCACGAGGTGATTTGAGTGTGATTGATCAGGTGATCGCTTGAAATGGATGGGCGCCAGTCGGGGTCGAGCACCGAAAGGTTTTATCGTACAGTAGACTCATGATGTTTGTAACGGATTTGATTCATTTATAGATTGCAAATAC
>Ga0307510_10001850_pt1 | contig 23718 bp, 25 predicted proteins | sample 12_EM_MG_FD_207224 | JGI IMG/M metagenome (GOLD analysis project Ga0307510, IMG submission 207224) | Populus trichocarpa ectomycorrhiza microbial communities from riparian zone in the Pacific Northwest, United States - 12_EM | ecosystem: Host-associated > Plants > Roots > Unclassified | place...
ACAATGCAAGAACACCCTAAGTCTGAGGGCAAGTTCAAATACATTGGTATCCCCCAAGTAGGCCTGGGATACATTAAAGCACACATTGAGGGTGTGCAGGCCACAACATTATTCATCCCTGCAAATAACAAGGGAATCTGCAATCGTGGACCCCTGCGGGACACAATCCTACATGCTGCAGCCGCAGCTCCTTACAGTGGTGTTGTGTTTTGAAGAAACGGAGAACAAATTCCGAACGTGACCGCCACACCAAACTCACTGCATATCTTCCGCTATCCGTTTGGCAGCTCGCACCTGGGGCGGCACTGTAGTTCGAGTGCATGTTTCGAGCTCGCCGAAGCCAGGCCCAGCTCTGGGAGCTACCCTGGACCATTTCCTCTCTGACCTCGCCCCCATCTACGATGCTTATTACATCTTTAAATCTGCGCCTTCTGCTGACATGTCCTTTACTAAATTTTCCCATACTCACGTGATGTAATTATACGCTTACCGCTTAACTGGGCCACACCCCGTAGCGTAGTTGACCGTGGCTGAAACCGAAAATATGACGTTTCAACGTTTCATCCTAACCACCACCACCACTAACCGCAACCGCAAAAGTCGTCGCTACGCGACCTGATCCAGTCACGTCCTTACCCTCTGTGCATCCTTACTCTGTATCCTCACCGTGTACTTCCATTAACTGTGCCCTGTCGTATCAATAAAGTTTCCTTGACCCTCATCTGCTTGACCCCTATCTATGTCCGCGCCCGCATACACCCCGCCCCCATACGCAGAACCCCGCATCACGGTCTCGCGCACACCCTCACCAGTTCGCGAAGGGCCGTACGCCCCTGACGCTTTCATACCTGGCGTCGAGCTTATTGTCAGCAAGCTCCCTCGGGACAGTGTGACTTCAGCCGCCCACCACTTGCAGGCCCTTCTTGAAGAATACAACCTCCTGCACCCCGCAGGTTCTTTGGTACCAGTCCGCATCGTCGCCGGGGACGAGCGCAACCCCGTGGACTATGTTTTCGTCTCCGTTGATCCAGACGTCACTCACGATCCCCGGCCAGATCTGCTTCAACAAGTTCGCCACGCCCTCGTATCCGCTCACGGCTTGCAGGCCGAATGGAAGGTCGGTACAGGACCGGATCGTACCCGGAGGGTCCACTTCAAAGTTGATAGCTTTGCCCAGGCCGAGGCTCTCCAGCCGAAGCTCAACGATTATCTCAATGAGCACAGCTGCCCGTTTCAAGGATCTTTCATCAGTAAGGCAATGAACCGTATTACTTACGACCTCCTCGACCGCTCTACAGTTGACAAACTCTTTCAAACGCCCCCAGTCATTGATCACCAGCCCCTCTTCCCCTCTATCACTCCTTACATCCAGCCCATATACGGACTGGAAGTCGCTGTCCTTGGCCTTAAAGACGTCGTCGAAGCCTTGCCTGTGCTCAATCACTATATCAGGCATCACTACGGCTACGTCATCGCGTCGAGCCGCCTTGCTCTAGGGGGAGATGCCTACTGCGTCGTCTTCAATACCCCCGCTCAGACCTCACGTTTTCTCTCTGACCCCTTTACGGCATTTGAATCTGTATTGGGCATGTCTCACTCGGTCTCCCATGTTGGACCTGCACTTCTGTACGTCCTCAACAGCATTGGTTTGCCATCCGACTCTTCAAGCGTCCTTCTCCGAGTCCGCCACCTACAGGCGCAAATCGACATGCTCCAGCAAACGATCGAAGCCTGGGTGCGCGCTACTGAAGAGCTCCTTACTCGCCAGGACCAAATGTTACAGCAGCTCCAGGACCATGCCCTTCACACAGCAGCCTCTTTTGCCAACCTCTCTACCATTATGTCCGCATCAACCCGCCTCCAAGCAGCCAAGTCCCTGTTGGGGTCCCTCCATTCTGATCGCCGCACGTCTGAGCGCTTGCTTGCTTTCGCGCCGCCAGACCGCTCTGGGGCCTTAGCACAGCAACTACAACTTCTTGAATCTGACATCTCTGCACAAACTGCGGACGTGTCTCAGGCTCAGGACTCCTTCAACGCGGCCGTACGACTTCTCCCTGCCCCAGCCTTCCCATCACCAATCGTGCTGTCTGCCCCTACCCCTTCTGCAGCCCCCGACACCCAATCCCTCACCCCGACGCCCGACGACATCAACACCGCTTCTCACCAGGGTTAGCGCCATATACATTCTCGAGCTGCCACAGGCTCCGAACCATAACGACTCCCCTATCCATGTGGATCTGGTAACTCCCTTTCCTCCCCTTCCTCTTCTTCTTCCCTGGAATCCCTGTGTTCACTGTTTCTCTCTCCTCCCAGTGTCCTTGATGTTCCATTCACTCTCCTGGTCTACTTTCTCCCTTGCATTTCATGCTCCATCCCTTTCATCTTTACTTCTCTTCCTCTTCTTTTTGCTTCTGCCTCTCTCTTCTGCTTCTGCTTCACCTCTCTTTCCCAGTGGCTCTCCCTTTTTTCCATTAATGCTAATGGCCTTCACGACACCATGAAAACTAATGCCATTGAGCAGAACACTTCTTTCTCCCTTCTGCATGTCTGGTACTAGTATTATGAAACAAAATCTTCTGTTCCAGTAGCCTCACAAGTGTCAGTACCTGGTTACAATATATTTGAATCTCCTGCAATTTGCACTTCTTCCCACTCTTCAAAAGGGGGGTCATTGCTGCTGTTCGATGTGACCTGCAATGTTATATGTAACATGCCTGCAGCATGTGGTAGCGCCTCCGATTGTAAGACATAATATATTTGGCCAACTACGCTGACACGGTGACACCGATGAATTTGGCCAAATACGTGGCCCAGGTAATTGGCGGACAGTTGATCACGTGCAGGTCGCCAACTTGCCATTTCCACTCCGACGCCTTGAATGCCACCACTATGCCACCCTCAGCCTTGCCACCTCCTTTTGTTTCTTTGTGTCCCCGATATGTGCGCATGATTACTCTTAGATTTTCTGTACCCAGATGGCCACTCGTAGAGTTGTAGCCACAAACACAGTCCTCTGATTCATGTATTTAAGCACCTCGCTCGCCTCTGGACCCCTGCAATCTAGCATCCATCTGCCATCTGCCTTGTTCTCGAAACCTTCCATTTGATTTTCTTCGTTTGCTTTCTCTCCCTTGATCCCTTCACCTCTCTCTCACACGAACGAAGCGCGTGCATTGTGCTCGCTTCAACACCGTGGGAAATTGGAACGAGTCAAAGACAAACATCCGCTCTCATCCATCCGACAAACTCTCACACATGAGCTCTCATGGGTACGTCCAAGGAGACTCACATTCCCCAACTCCCGAATTAACCTCTTGTTCTTTCCCAGCATACCCATCTCTGGCAACAAACTAAGTCAGGGAAATCCAAATTTCCCTAGACTGTTAGCAACACTGGCCACCGACCGGCGACCTGAGACAAGCAAGCCCGATGTGACAATAGACATGCTCCACGACGATGCCCTCCTAGAAATATTTGACTCCTACAGAGGGCTCGTGTTCTACATCGGTGGAAGGTGGAACTGGCAAACGCTACTGCACGTATGTCGAAGATGGCGCTACATCGTCTTGGCATCACCCCGGCGTCTAGACCTGCGAATTTTCTGTGACCCAAGAACACCGATGAGGAAGTTACCCGATTTCTGGCCACCCATTCCCATCTCCGTAGATTGTGCTCCCTGGCTTGGGACAAATGCTCGGTGCAAAGACAACATCATTGCGGCGCTGGAACATCGTGATCGCGTATTTGAGATCGACTTGTCGGGTGTACCCAGTGCTGAATTGGAACAAATTGCCTCTATTATGGAGGAACCATTTCCAGTTCTGACTCGCCTTTGTGTTCAATCAAGGAAAATGAATATGGATGGTATGCCACAAGTTGCGGTGCTTCCGCTTCCCAATGCGTTCTTGGGTGGGTCTGCCCCACGTCTACAAGAATTCACCTTATACGACATCGCATTTCTGGCATTACCGAACCTTGTTTTGTCGGCTAGCCACTTTCATGCGCTGCACCTTCTTGATGTCCCGCATGCTGGGTACATTCCTCCTCAAACGATGGTCACTTTCCTACTCGCGTTGCCCAACCTCAAATCCCTCACCATTGGATTTGCCTCCCCTGAATCTCGCCCCCTCCAAATCAGTCCTCCCCCGTTGACACGCGCAGTCCTTCCCTCTCTCACCAACTTTCAATTCGATGGTGCCAGCGAGTACTTGGTGGATTTCATCGCCCAAATTGATACTCCCCTGCTCGACTGGCTCCACATGACGTTCTTCTCGGACCTCGTCTTTGACATTCCGCGACTCTACAAATTCCTCGATCGTGCCGATGGACTCAAGCCATTCATTCGAGCTGAGCTGATGCTCTACACCTGGAAAGTGGTGGCTTCCCTGAGATCGCCCTCTACTTTCGGGATGAACATTACATGCAACGTGTCAGATTGGCCGCTTGAGTCAATGACGCGATTATGTGACCAACTCATTCCTCTCCTTTCTCAGGTGGAATGTCTCGAGATTCGCGAGGAGGATTGGGTAGATGTCCTGGACGAACAAGGATGGCTAGAAACCGTAGACGATCCAGACTGGTTGGAAATTCTCAGTCCATTTGTCTCGGTGAAAAGTCTGTATATATCTGACAGGCTCGGGTCAATTGTCGGGGAAGTGCTGGAAAAACTCACTGGGGAAAGAGTGACGGAAGTATTACCAGCGTTGCAAGATCTCTTCATCGAGGGCATTCGGCCATCAAGGTTTGTGCCGGAAACCATATCAACATTTGTTTCCGCGCGCCAGTTGTACGCTCACCCCATAGTTGTACAATGCTGGGAAACAGAAGTTAGATAGCCCCAGACGATAATTTGCTGAGGGTTCTCCATTTTTAATACCGTGCATACTGTGTGCTCCACGTTATCCGCTACTACCTGACATTCCTATGTGCTCTCGTTGCTTGTCCTTGGAGTCTTGAGACATACATTACTTTGTCTTAGGTTGCTTTCATTAGATCTCGTCGTAATCTTTTACGATATTCCTGACCCGGACTGTACCTACATTATCCGGGTCCCCACTCTCACTGTACGCTTTGCTTCTGCCATGGGAATTTGATCACGTGCAGGTTGACAACTTGCCATCTCCACCGCGGCCACACGCCCTGAATACAACTGCCATTGAGCCTAACCGTTGTATCCGAGGGATCCCACCTCAGCCTTGCCACCTCCTTTTTTCTTTCTTTGTGTCCATGATATGTGTGCATGATTACTCCTAGATTTGCTGTACGACTGTACCCAGAGATGACCGCTCGTAGACGGAGTTGTACTATGTAGTACAGTCGAAGCCCTCTTAACCCATACCCCTTGGGAGAGATCTAGGTGTCTCAGGTTCAAACTTATAGGACATATGGGTTCTGAGGGTTACTAACAAGAGGCCAACTAAGTTTCAGATTGGAAAGTCCAATGAATTGTCAAGAAATATGGGTTTTTGTGTATGGGTTAAGAGGGAGTTGGGGTATGGGTTAAGAGGGCTTCGACTGTAGCCACAAACACAGACCTCTGAGCCTTTCATGTATTTAAGACGCCTTTGGATCCCTGCAATCCAGCATCCATCTACCTTCTGCCTTGTCCTCGAAGCCTTTCATTTTATTTCCTTCATTTGCTTTCTACCTCTGTCTTCCTCACAAACGGACCGAATGCGCTCGCTTCAATACCGTGGGAAATTGGAGGAACGAACACCAACTGGAACGAGTCTAAGACAAACATCCGCTCTCATCCATCCGACAAACTCTCACACATGAGCCCTCACAGGTACGTCCAAGGAGACTCACATTCCCCAACTTCCGAATTAACCTATTGTTTAATTCCCAGCATACCCATTTCCGATGACAAACGAGGTCAGGGAAATCCAAATTTCCCTAGACTGTTAGCAACACCGGCTACCGACCAGCAATCTGAGACAAGCAAGCCCGATGTGACAATCGACATGCTCCACGACGATACTCTCCTAAAAATATTTGATTCCTACGAAAAGCCCAAGTCCTACATCGATGAAAAGTGGGATTGGCAAACGCTACTGCACGTATGTCGAAGATGGCGTCACATCATTTTGGCATCACCCCGGCATCTAAACCTGCGAATTTTCTGCAATCCAAGAACACCGATGAGGAAGTTACCCGATTTCTGGCCACCCATTCCCATCTCTGTATCTTGTTTTCCCGGGTTTGGGACAGATGCTCAGTGCAAAGACAACATCATTGCGGCGCTGGAACATCGTGATCGCGTATTTGAGATCAACCTGTCGTTTGCACCCAGTGCTGAATTGGAACAAATTGCCTCTACTATGGTGGAACCATTTCCAGTTCTGACCCGCCTTCATATTTACCCAAACAAAATGGATATGGATATGGATATGGATATGACACAAGATGCGGTGGTTGCGCTTCCCAATGCGTTCTTGGGTGGATCTGCCCCACGTCTACAAGAATTCATCTCACACCGCACCGCATTTCCAGCATTGCCGAACCTCGTTTTGTCGGCTAGCCACTTTCACACGCTGGACCTTTTTGATGTCCCGCATGCTGGGTACATTTCTCCTCAAACGATGGTCACTTTCCTGCTCGCGTTGCCCAACCTCAAATCCCTCACCATTGGATTTGACTCCCCTGAATCTCGCCCCCTCCAAATCAGTCCCCCCCCGTTGACACGCGCCGTCCTTCCCTCTCTCACCAACTTTCGATTCGATGGTGCCAGCGGGTACTTGGTGGATTTCATCGCCCAAATTGATACTCCCCTGCTCGACTGGCTCCACATGACGTTCTTCTCAGACGTCGTTATTCACATCCCGCGACTCTCCGAATTCCTTGGTCGTACAGATGGACTCAAGCCGTTCATTCGGGCTGAGGTGAGGCTCTGCTCTTGGGAAGTCGTGGCTTCCCTTAGATCGTCCTCCACTTTCGGGATGAACATTTCATGTAAAGTGTCAGATTGGCCGCTTGAGTCAATGACGCGATTATGTAACCAACTCGGTCCTCTCCTCTCTCAGGTGGAATGCCTCGAGATCTGCGGGGAGGATTGGGACACGCTAGATGTTCTGGACGAACAAGAATGGCAAGAAACCGTAGACGATCCAGACTGGTTGGGACTTCTCAGACCATTTGTCTCCGTGAAAAGTCTGTATATGTCTGACAGGCTCGGGTCAATTGTCGGGGAAGTGCTGGAAAAAGTCACTGGGGAAAGAGTCACAGAAGTATTACCCGCATTGAAAAACCTCTTCATCAAGGGCATTTGGCCATCAGAGGAAACCATGCCAACATTTGTTTCTGCGCGCCAGTTGTACGATCACCCCATAGTTGTACAACGCTGGGAAAAAGAGGACTCGGACTCGGAGATAGCCGCAGACGATAATTTGCTGAGAGTTCTCCATTTGTAATACCGTGCATACTGCGCGCTCCACATTATCCGCTACTACCTGCCATTCCTATGTGCTCTCGTCGCTTGTCCTTGGCCTTGGAGTCTTGAGACATACATTACTTTGTCTTAGGTTGCTTTCATTAGATCTCGTCATAATTTTTTACGATATCCCCGACCCGGTGAGAGATCTGGAATTTGGTTCACTGTACCTTATCCCCGCTCTCACTTTACCCTTTGTTCTTGGGTCTGTCATATAACTTCACCACACTTGTCAACCTTTTTGAAATATTACAGCGACCAATGACTCGGCAGAGTAGATCATCTTGTCGCCGCATTGACAGTACAATTCCCTAGTTATCAAGGTTTCTCTCGCTTGATAAAGCTCAGGCAAAAAACATGTCCGTGCAACATCGATCCAGGATGCCTCTAAACGACCATCGTTCAGGACGAGGCGTGGGAAGACAAAAGAACCGTCGTTGGGTGGCTCCTTTGGCTCTCCATCGCAGTGAATGGCCCATGGCCCGGGGTTCTACACCCTCGGCTCCACTCAGATTAACACCAAAGGTTACGATGTGACGATCCGTTCCTTCAAAAGCTGCATTTACGACCACAAGTGAGGAGCAAGGCCCATAACACATAGCAGAATGGCGACAAGAATTGAGCAAGTTCGATCTGGGTAGTACAGATTGAAGGCGAATTGGGGAACATGCCAGCTCATGCACACCCGGTTTTGCACCGTCCCACCATCCCTGTACTCTGCTTCAAACTGTCCTTTTAGTGATAAAGGTGGACCAAATATGCCCGCACGGTGTTGTCTCAAAAGGGCTTCCAAATGACCTTCATTCGGGGTGAGGCCTGTGAGGGACGGTCCCCATTTTCCTAACAAGGTTTATGGGAGGCCTGACTGTCCACGCTTCCGTCCTGGGCACTTGATCACGTGCAGGTTGACAACGCCAAGCCAATACCATTAATTATTGATTGAGCCTACCGCCGCCGTGACTACAGTAGTAACCGTTGTATCCGAGGGGTCCCACCTCAGCCTTGCCACCTCCTTTGTTTCTTTTGTGTCCCTGATATGTGCGCATGATTACTCTTAGATTTGCTGTACCCAGATGACCACTCGTAGAGTTGTAGCCACAAACACGCCGTGACGCCGCACAGACCTCTGAGTCCTTCATGTATTTAAACCTCGCCTTTGGACCCCTGCAATCCAGCATCCATCTACCTTCTGCCTTGTTCTCGAAACCTTTCATTTGCTTTCCTTCATTCGCTTTCTACCTCTGCATTCCTGACAAACGGATCGCGTGCATTGTGCTCGCTTCAACACCGTGGGAAATTGGAGGAACTAACATCAACTCGAATGGGTAAAAGGCAAGCGTCTCACCCATCCGACAAACTCTCACCCATGAGCTCTCACGGGTACGTCCAAGGCGTCTCACCTCCCCCAACTTCCGAATTAACCTATTGTTTATTTCCCAGAATACCCATTTCTGGTGACAAACGAGGTCAGGGAAATCCAAAATTCCCTAGACTGTTAGCAACACCGGCTACCGACCAGCAATCTGAGACAAGCAAGCCCGATGTGACAATCGACATGCTCCACGACGATGCTCTCCTAAAAATATTTGATTCCTGCAGACAGTCCATGTTCTGCATCGGTAGAAAGTGGGATTGGCAAACGCTACTGCACGTATGTCGAAGATGGCGTCACATCATTTTGGCATCACCCCGGCATCTAAACCTGCGAATTTTCTGCAACCCAAGAACACCGATGAGGAAGTTACCCGATTTCTGGCCACCCATTCCCATCTCTGTATCTTGTGATCCCTGGCTTGGGACAAATGCTCGGTGCAAAGACAACATCATTGCGGCGCTGGAACATCGTGATCGCGTATTTGAGATCAGCCTGTCGTTTGCACCCAGTGCTGAATTGGAACAAATTGCCTCTACTATGGAGGAGCCATTTCCAGTTCTGACTCGCCTTCATGTTTACCCATACATAATGGATATGGATATGGATATGGATATGGATATGACACAAGATGCGGTGTTTGCGCTTCCCAATGCGTTCTTGGGTGGATCTGCCCCACGTCTACAAGAATTCACCTTACACGGCACCGCATTTCCAGCCTTGCCGAACCTTGTTTTGTCGGCTAGCCACTTTCACGCGCTGCACCTTCTTGATGTCCCGCATGCTGGGTACATTTCTCCTCAAACGATGGTCACTTTCCTGCTCGCGTTGCCCAACCTCGACTCCCTCACCATTGGATTTGACTCCCCTGAATCTCGCCCCCTCCAAATCAGTCCCCCCCCGTTGACACGCACAGTCCTTCCCTCTCTCACCGACTTTCAATTCGATGGTGCCAGCGAGTACTTGGTGGATTTCATCGCCCAAATTGATACTCCCCTGCTCGACACGCTCCACATGACGTTCTTCTCGGACCTCGTCGTTGACATCCCGCGACTCTACGAATTCCTTGATCGTACGGATGGACTCAAGCCATTCATTCGGGCTGAGGTGAGGCTCTGCTCTTGGGAAGTGGTGGCTTTCCTTAGGTCGTCCTCTACTTCCGGGATGAACATTACGTGCAAAATGTCAGATTGGCCGCTTGAGTCAATGACGCGATTATGTGACCAACTCATTCCTCTCCTCTCTCAGGTGGAATGTCTCGAGATCTGCGGGGAGGATTGGGACGCGCTAGATGCTCTGAACGAACAAGGATGGCAAGAAACCGTAGACGATCCAGACTGGTTGGAACTTTTCAGTCCATTTGTCTCCGTGAAAAGTCTGTATATGTCTGACAGGCTCGGGTCAATTGTCGGGGAAGTGCTGGAAAAAGTCACTGGGGAAAGCGTCACAGAAATATTACCCGCATTGCAAAATCTCTTCATCGAGGGTATTTGGCCATCAGAGTTTGTGCAGGAAACCATACCAACATTTGTTTCTGCGCGCCAGTTGTACGATCACCCCATAGTTGTACAACGCTGGGAAGGAGTTGCAGTAGCCCCATGCGATGATTTGCTGGGGGTTCTCCCTCTTTAATACGGTGCATGCTGCGCGCTCCACATTATCCGCCACCACCCGCCATTCCTATGTGCTCTCGTTGCTTGTCCTTGGTCCTTAGACTCGGAGTTTTGAGACATACATTACTTTGTCTTAGGTTACTTTCATCAGATCTGGTCGTAATTTTTTACGATATTCCTGACCCGGTGAGACATCTGGTACCGAATTTAGTTCACTGTACTTACATTATCCCCACTCTCACTTTACCCTTTGTTTGTGGGTCGGTCATATAACTTCACCACACTTGTCTACTGTTGTGAAATATTACTGTGACCAATGACTCGGCGAGTAGATCATCTAGTCGCCGCGTTGATAGTGCAATTCCCCAGTTATCAAGGGTTTCTTCCGCTTGATAACACTCAGGCCAAAAACATGTCCGTGCAACATCGATCCAGGATGCCTCTAAACGACCATCGTTCAGGGCGAGGCGTAGGAGGACAGAAGGGCCGTCGTTGGGTGGCCTCCTTTGGCTCTCCATCTTAGTTGGACAGCCCGCAGTGAATGCCAGCCTGAGTGGTCCCAGGCCATGGCCCGCCCTCGGCTACTCCTCGGCTCCACTCGGATGAACTCCAAAGGTCACGATGTGACGATCCGTTCCTTCGAAAGCTGCATTTACGACCACATGTGAGGAGCAAGACCCATAACACATAACAGAATGGCGACAAGAATTGAGCAAGTTCGAGGGGGGTACAAAGACGAATGGGGAACATGCCAGCTCATCCACACCCGGGTTTTTCACCATCCCATCATCCCTGCACTCCGCTTCAAACTGTCCTTTTCGTAATGAAGTGGGCCAAACATGCTCGCACGGCGTTGTCTCAAAAGGGCCTCGAAATGACCTTCATTCGGGGTGAGGGAGGGTGGAAACGTGGAGAGCCTGAGGAAGGACGGTCCATCGGGTCATATCGGCGTCCTGTAGCCTACAGTTCATATCTATGAGATGTATCTCACTCTATTTACCCAAATCACATCAAGGGCTTCAAGTGTGAAGTGTGACAGTTCGTCATTCAAAAGATGTATTCGGGAGGGAGAGGAGAGGAGCAAGACGCCTGGGGCCTGGGGATGGCGGCCCGGGCTACTAGTACTACTGTACTATCACCACGGGCTTTGTTTACCATAATTTTGACAACCAATATACAGCCTCTGGGAAATTGGAGTTGAACGGCGCAAACGACAACTCGGACGAATCAAGGACACTGGGCCCTCGCCAAATGAATCCGAGCTCTTCCAGGTACGTCTGCCCCATTTCTGAACTTGAAGTAACAACCGTTACTAACAACAAGTAGTCATCCACGAAGAATCGTCCGCGGTCCAGTCGTCTCACTGTTTCGTAGCATCTCCCAGTGTCTATTTCCCAGCGCCCCTATGTCTGGTGAAGAGCTTGAACCGGACCAAGGCAGACCTTTCGCCCCTCCAGTGTCTGCTGCTCCAGATGACCGATCCGGGGTAGTAGGCCAGCTTGAGGTAAAAATCGCCAGGCTTCCCGACGAAGTCCTCCTAGACATATTTGATTTCTACAGAGCAGAGTTCGAAGCCTTTCCGCTGGCATTCTCGGGGTGGAAGTGGCAAACGCTGACGCACGTATGTCGAAGATGGCGACACCTCGTCTTGGCATCACCGAGGCGTCTGGACCTTCGAATTGCCTGCAACACCAGAACACCGACGAGGAAATCCCTGGATATCTGGCCACCCTTTCCCATCTCCGTAACTTATGACTATCTGGAAAGCATGTTGGACATACAATTTGTTCATGATGCCCAGGGCGAAGAAAATATACTCGCGGCACTGGAACAGAGCCATCGCATTTACGAGATCGCCTTGTTCGGGCTAACGAATACCGAATTGGAACGATTCGCGGCAGCGATGCAGGAGCCGCTTCCTGCTCTGACACACTTCGGTCTTTACTCACTCGATGTAACGCCAGTGGTGCTTCCCGAGACATTCTTGGGTGGGTCTGCTCCGCGTCTACGATCGTTCGCCTTACGGGGTATTCCATTTCCTTCATTACCCAACCTTGTTTTGTCGGCCAGCCACCTTCAGCTTCTTCACCTGTATAGTATTCCGCATGCTGGGTACATTTCGCCTCAGGCGATGGTCGCCTTCCTCCCATCGTTGCCCATCCTTCAGCATCTCGCCCTCGATTTTCGAGACCCACAATCTCACCCCATCCAAATGACTCCCCCACCATTGATACGTGCTGTCCTCCCAGCTCTCACTCGTTTTCAATTCAGCGGCGTTGGCGAGTACTTGAATGATTTCGTCGCTCGAATTGATACTCCTCTGCTTAACAACCTCCGGATAACGCTCTTCTTTAACCTCATCCTCGACACTCCGCAATTTCAGGGGTTCATTGATCGCGCGGAAAGGCTCAAGCCTCTGAATCAAGCCGAGGTGAACCTTAGCCCTCGAAGGATCCAGGTTTTCCTTGGGTCACCCACTGGACGCACCGATGCTCTCTGGTTGGAAATTCCATGCCACGCTTTAGGTTGGGCGGTGATAGTGCAGATATACAACCAACTCTCGACTTTCCTCTCTCGGGTGGAACGGCTTTTCATCTCCGAGATTCCTCAGGACGAACCAGGATGGCAAGGTGACACAGACAATATACCATGGTTGGAACTTCTCAGTCCGTTTGTCTCCGCGAAGAGTTTGCATGTAACCGAGAAGCTAGGGCCACACATTGCGGCTGTGCTGCAAGAACTCACTGAGGAAAGCGTCACGGAAGTGCTACCCGCACTCCATGATGTATGCTTGGAAGGCCTTCAGCCATCAGGGTCTTTATGGCAAGCCATGAGACCATTTGTTTCCGCCCGCCAGTCTTCAGATCACCCCGTGGTTATCCAACGCTGGGAACGAATACTGGAGTTTTGATAAGACTCGGAGAAGGTTTTCTTGGGGCCTCTGTTGTCCCCAGCCTACCATCATGATTCAGGCTCCACATCGACCGCTACAACTTGGCATTCCTACTTACTCTCGTTGCTTCATTTTGAATGTTTAAAATGCTGTTATCTTCTCTCAGGTTACCGTTATCTCCACAACTTGTTGGGATAGTTTGGCTGTACTCACTACTGTCATCTTTACCCTCTGTTCTTGCCACCGCCTCCATTTTCACGCTTCATAGATAGGCTTTATAGATGTTTTTTTCCCTCGCTAGATTTACATCTTTATGTTGTCTCCAGTGGTTTGTCATGCCCCCGAACTTGATTGTAGTAGGCAGGCTTATATAAGTCAAGTTGCGTCCCGATCATGACGGTCAGCATACTGCCAGCGTCCAACAGAGCAGTTCCGGCGTCCACGATGAGAACAGAGGGAAGGTGTGAAAGGATGAATCCGAAGTCCGGCACTGCAAAACCTGGACGAGGGACGGGGGGTGGCACAGAAATCACAAGGTCGCGGCAGCATGGTTGAAGACTCACAGTACTCACTGGCGACTCGCAGGCTGGAAGTTTCATATGCCATCGATGAGTGAGCTCCAACTAACCACTGGCACCCATCCACAATCGGGGTGACACGTTGAGTTTTATCGAGGCGCCGCCAGCGGTCCTCCTACACGCCACGACTCGGAACGGGAAAAGATAACCTATGATCCTTTCGTTCAAAAGACATGCGTCAAGTCAGCCAAGCGGTTATCTCGTAGTTCCTTGGCACGTGCGATTGCTCAGTGAGAGGCGGGGGAGTGGGGCCTGGCACAGGTGGTTGTGACAGCTCGTACGAGCCAAAGACAACCACTCCATCGGTAATCGTCATATAAAAACTCGGTCCCAGATGTGTCCGCGGCATCGTCAAGAAAGTGCCTCGAAACAGCCGTCTTCGGATTGGCACGGTTCATGGGATTTGATCCCCTCTGTTCGACTCAAAATCAACGTCGAGGGTGACAAGTAAGACCCAGTTCCGAGTCAGAATCGCAACGAGAATTGATCAAAATTTGAGTGACCGAAATCAAGCATGTGGAATTCGGGAAATGCGTTACTCCATTTTTCAAGAAAAACGGTAGAAAGACCCAAAGAAAGGAGAAATTAGAAATTCAAAGGTCGAAGAATCTAGCCGGGCGGTTATTTAACAGGTGGTGTGGGTTGGGGGGTTTGGTGAGGGAAGAAGAGGAACGACGAATTGCAATGTGGTGATTAAACGTCCTTTGTGCCGAAACCTGCGACCTAGGAGAGAGGGGAAAAAAATATAAATAACAAAAAAGGCGTATGAGACAAGTGCAGAGGGAGCATTAGTTCAGAGCGACCAAGGACGTGGACCGTAAATGAGAATGGTAGCAGAATATATGGAAACTGTGGATGGGGGAGCAGGTGGGAGCATGTGATGTAGAGACGGCAGCGGCGGTCGAATTCCGCTTTTTTGTTTTGCGTAGTGAGTACAAACATGTGTGCCTGTTTTAAGCGTACACTGGGTCGAAGCAAAGGTTGCATGAACGAAATGCTGTGCAGGGTGAGGATGGAAAAATTGACGGGGCTTGGCTAAAAAAACAGTGGGGTTGTAAATTGCATAATGCGCCTCCTCGCTCTTAAGTTCGTGTGTCTATGAGGGTTTGTGTTTCATGCGATTGCTTTGAGCTCCGCGACCAGCCGCTAAGCACCAGCAACCATTTCGTCAGAAAAAAACCAGGCGAATGAATCAAGGTGGCAGCCGCACCGTTGCCTCGCGCAGGAGGTCATCCCCATTCATATCTGCCGAATTCTGCGATTGACCGAGACGGATGCCATACTGCAGCAACTGGCGCATATAATACGGGTTGATGATCGTCTCGTCCTCCGCAAGCTCAGGTTTCTGCTGGGACTCGGGCGCAGGTGACTCTCCTGATCCTACGAAAACATACCACCATCAAGTCAGTATACAGGCGGAGGAAGAGGGCGTAAGAGGGGACTCTGGCAACGCACCATCTTTCATTCCTAACCACTCCTGTTCCAGAAGCTCGGGAATGGTCACTCTCTCTTTCGGGTTCCGCGCCAGACACTTCTTCATACATGCGATGACATATGTTGGCACGCGCCGCATCAGGTGGTCGAGCTGCTTCGGCGGGCTTCCCGTGCTCCCAGAGCGCACTGTGGGCGTAGCGTATTCAGGAAACTCGATTGTATGTGCGGTGTCTGGGATCGCCTTCATTTTCTGGTAAACCGAGAGATGCTGGAATGGCGGATGACCGTAGACCATTTGGTAGATAATACAGCCGAGCGACCATACATCACTTGGTCTGCCGACTTTGAGGCGCCGCATGCCATCCGGAAGCTCGATAGTTTCTGGAGACATGTAGTTGACGGTACCAATCTGTCAGTCGGAAAACGTCTCCGGTCAGAACAGAGAGCAACGGGCACACTGTGAGCTACGCGGAAACACACCTGATGGTCTCGCTGAATGTTGGTGGTATCGTTGGCAATAGCATTTGCGATCCCAAAATCAATCAGCTTCAGTTGCCCTCGGACGAGCACGAAATTTGCCGGCTTGAGGTCAGAGTGCACGATCTTCTCCTCATGGATCACATGTACTGCCTGAAGCATCTAATTGCCGCGCGAACAAATTAGCACCTCGCGACGTAGGAGCTAAAACACAATTTACCTGCTGCCAGTAATAAGCGACCCAGACCATGTTGAGCGGCTCTTTTTGTTGGTCTTGAAGAAGCCTTGCAAAGTCTTTGCATGCCAGAGATCCACGTTAAGCTACAAAGTTCACAATGTCTCGTATGCAATGCGCGACTGACCGATCTCGCCGCACTCCATTACCAGCATCAAATGGCCCTTTGCCCCTCCTGGTCCAGGCTTGACTTCACTGTCCACCAACTTGATGATCCTGCTATTCCCGCTCAAGCGTTTAAGCAGCGCGATTTCGTTCATATATCCGCTCATCGTCTCTGCATCTGTCTTGTCAAGCGAGACGCGTTTGATCGCATATATCTCGTTCGCATTGTTCATTACACGGTAAACGCGAGACGAGCCGCCTTTGCCAATCAAATCGAGCCGAGCGTACGCCTTTTTGCTCACAACGAGGTTGCGCGTCCTCACCTCTGAGACGGGTACGTACGCTACCTCGTCCTCGCCTCCCGCGGGAGCAGGTTCTGACGTGGTGGGGCTGCGCCTGGATCGTCCCGAGGCGACAGGGACGCGCTGGGTCTGAGGGGGTTCGGACAATTGCGGTGACGTCGACTGCGGTTGAATAGGTTGTTGCGGAGGGAGATTTCCGGCAGCGGAGCGAAGCGTGTCGGATTCGTGGCGTTGATGGCCATAGGTGGCACGAAGGTGTGCCGCGCTGACTGATGCAATGTGCGTCGGGGACGGCGACTTACCACGGACGATGTGCTCTTGTGGGAATGGACGGCCTAGGTCACACACGAAGTGAGTACCGTACAGGTGATGAACCCCATCACGCTACTCACGGTCAAGATCCACCTCCTCCTCTTCACGTCTCTGGTAAGCTTTGGCGTACTCTGCTATGTACGCGTATATCAGCACACATGATGGGATGGAAAACAGGAAGATCGGACGCACCATCTTCGACGGCGATCTCCCGGTCACGACGCCTCTTTTCTTCCAACGTTACGCGCGTCGCCCCTGCACGGGAGTTGGACAGACCCATACTCGACCCTGGGCGCGCACCAGAGTGCGAAGCCGCGCTCGTTAGAGGCGGCGCGACGGGACGTTCGGGTGCTAGTCAACAGAGTCAGCGAGCATTCTAACTCAAAACATCTCAAGACACGTACTAGACGCATCGCTGAGACTCGCAGATCGTCGAGGCCGTGTGGCAGAACGCGTGAGCGCGTTGACGCGTTGACGCGGCGCCTGGGAGCGCACATGTGGCTTCTCCTCAACGCCACCATCAGTTTCTGACCCAGCAGCCAGATCGGCGTAACCGCCATCATCTGCGCCATCGACCTCTGAAATCTTGTCGATGGCGAGGCCGGGGGTAAACTTTTTCTGTCCGTGAGAGTGTGTACGACTGAGACGGCTCGATCCGGCGACTATTTGGCGCGTGGAGGAAGTGGCAGATGGCATAGGTAGTGAGGGTCGTTGGGGAACAGGTACAACTTCGGCCAAGGTGGAGCGGAGGTTGGAAGACGAAGAGGTAGCACCGATGGCAGAATAACGTGAGGGAAGGTAGCTATAGTGAGCGTCAGACAAAGCGGGTGCGGATCTGGGAGGCGAGTAACGTCGATGGATACTACTCGGTCCCGTGGCGCTGTCTATGGGCGGCAAGAAAGAACCAACGTGGTTCTCTTTCTCGTCCTGGGGAAGACCCGCAGTTTGCAGGTGGAGGTCAAGCTCTTCTTTCTCTTGCTGCTGCTGGATCTTGAGCTTCTCATTGATCTGATTGAACTCTTCGAGGGTGACGCGCCGAGGGCCACCGGCTGTCCGTCCTGCGCCGCGCAGTCCACCGGCTAGAATGGTACGAACGTGAGTGGAAGACAGTTGACCGGGCGTATGCGATTGTTGCGAGCTAGACTGGGGGAGAGAGACTGGGCCAGAGAGCGCGCGTTGGAAAGAGCGCAATGCAGATTGTGCAGATGGAAGGGGATCTGGGCGCTCGGTGGGCAAGGTGGAAGGGATGCCAGGTAGACTTTCTGATCGTGTGAGAGAAAGTCTTGTTGAAGGCAGCGGAGGAGAAGGATTATCCTTCCCAGATGGCGGCGGAATGAAGTCGGTGGTGGAAGGAGGAAATTGCTTGTCCACAGGAGTCGGAGGGGAAGAACGTCCCTTTGAGATACGTTTCCATTCTCCGGCGGAGTTCTGTTCATAATCAAACGAGAGCTCATACATTGCAGATTCGTCTGAAGGCGGAGTGTTGGATGAAACGGGCAGGGTTGGTGAAAGAGTGGCCATGGTGTCCCCGGGTCGACGTCGACGGGTCGGTCAGGAGTAAGTTCAACTTTGGATAAAGGACGAAGCGAAGGGAAGCGTTGAGCGCGTGCACGCCACGAGGCATTAAAACGCGGTCATGTGATCGTGAGTTACAACCTCGCCTTCGTTTTACTACTAACCACCATCTCCCCAAGTCGTAACGTCATCATCTCCTCGGCCTCCTTCTCCATCCTACTCAATAGGTCCTCGCAGGTGGGTATATCATGGATCAGTCCAACCGCCATTCCCGCACTCCAGATCCCGTACTCTGGGTCACCCAGTTCATAAACCTTCCTTCCCCGTACCCCAGAAACAAGGTCCCGCACGTCCTCAAACTTCGATCCTGGCCGTTTCTCGATCTCAACAACCTCTTTAGAGACGCTGTTCTTGAATACGCGCGCGGTGTTGTGCAACGTTCTGAAAATATGGATGGTGTCTTGTTCCTTTGACTCGACAATCTTCTGCTTGATTCTATCGTGGATCGGACTGTACCATGTAGACGGAATTATACTCTTGTCAGGCTGCCTTATAAAACTCTCATCTTACCTTTCCACTGTACACATGAACCTTGTCCCTGTAGGTGTTTCTATCATCAGATCCGCGAACGCAGGCGACGGAGTAGGCTTTACGCACCCATGTTGATACCGCCCGCGCCCAGCGCAAGGGCCGCCACGAATCCACGGCTGTCCGCTATTCCGCCAGAGGCTATATATGGAACCTTCAGCTCTTGCGCTGCACGCGCGAGCTGTATGATATCAGTCTACGAGCCCCGAGTGATCACTTCCAAACAACGTACCAATACTAATCCCGGAATATCCTCCTCGCCAGGATGTCCAGCACCTATCGCGAATGTCAATGAGATGGTTCCCAAGGGCACACCGTCGAAATACAACATACATTCAAATCCGTCGATGCTGAGAATGTCTACCCCGAGCTTCTCCGCCGACTAGTACGTATGCAGTAGTGCTTCAGCGTGAGAGCATACCAGTTCCGTAGAGGATACTCGCACCTTCGCATGTCGGACAGTCGTACATTTGTGTATGATGATGCATCCCTCACTCTTCAAATACGCGATCAGTTGTTTCGCTGCACATATCCATCCCCGAAAATAAATCAGTCTTCATGGACAACCGACGCCAAGAGATAGAACGCGGTGAATCACGAACGATTGTTCCCCGCAGTCTCGAAGATGCGCACGCCCTCGGCGACCGCCGCACGGGCGAATCCCTCGTAATCGGGCGGATTGATGGTCGGGAGGAGGGTGATGTTCACGCCGAAGGGCTTGTCCGTCCTGCGTCGCGTTTCGCGAATGGCCTCGCGCAGCGCATCGGGGTCAGGCTGCGTAAGCGCAGTGAGAATGCCTGATGAGGACCCACGTGGGGACGTGTCAGCTTCCGCAGAAGAATTCGGGGGCTGTGCGAACCCTACCGAGACCACCCGCGTTGGAAACCGCAGAGACGAGAGAGGGCACCCCGACCCTATGACAACAACCCCATCAGTCGTCTACCTCGTTATTCCAATTCCCTGTGGGCAATCACCATTGCATGCCCCCTTGAACGACAGGCCTATTGTTGTCTGTGAGTTGGGAAATTCACTGTAAAGGAGGGACTGATGATAAACGTACACACGGATTCTCAACAATTTCGTTACGGGGGTCACGATCATCGTTCTTTCCTCCGTATGTCAAACTACAATAGTCACCTGCGTGGAGGAACAAGCACAGTAGAGTTAGGTGCTTTGTATAGGTTCGGTGCTTTTCCGGGCCCATTCCGGTTAAATATAGCACACCACTCAGCCATGTGATTCGATTCGGACCGGGCAACAACCTGCCGGCGCACCCACAGTCACTGGCTGGCACCGCCGTGTTGACTCTCATTAACAACTGTATTCGATTGTCGAGCAGGACCAAAAAACACATGGCAACATGATCAAAATAAGAGAGATAAACGCATATTCAACATCCCATCCGCGGCACGACCTAAGCGTCCTGCGTCACGGCCGGAGCCGCAGTTTCGCCTGGCTTGCCCGCGTATTTGTATTCTTCAAGTGCTCGCGATACGGCTTTGACATGCCCATTGAAGTTGATCATCGAGTCGTACACCTCGCTGTGCCGAGGGTCACGATCTACCAGGGGACCTCCAGAGTCTCAGAGTGAATGTTACTTACCGTACGACTCCCTCCGAGTCAACGAAGAATGTGACACGTCCCTCGGTGAGACCCATCATGCCACGTGGGACGCTGTATGCCTTGCGACCCTCTCCAGACTCATCACTCAACATCGGGTACTGTCGTCATTCGTTGTCAGGAAGCGCAAAGAACGTAAGGGTGCCGAGGAGGGCCGCGGTTTACATACGGTCACGTTGTGTTTGGTAGCAAAGGCTTTGACGGCCGCGACCGAGTTTGGAGCGATCCCAACGACCGTGATACCGGAGTCCTTGAACTCCACTTTCTCTAGATGTACCCATCCGCCCACACTTTTATTAGTTTTCCTTTTCCTCTCATGGACCCACGAAATGACGGACCAGTGAGCGCATCCCGGAAAGAGCAGACTTCTCTCGTGCAACCATAGGTGTCTGTCCATACCCCAGATTACCAAACGCCAAAACAAGGTGTATCCGCACGTTGGCAGGAAAAACGCACCGGCCTGAGGATAAAAGAACACAGCCGTGGGTTTACCTTGGACACCTGGTTTGAGCTCATACGTCGTGCCGTCGGCGTTGGGGAGCGAAATCACGGGGGCAGGTTGTCCTACGAGGGGGTGTTTAGGCGACATAGTGGTCTTGGGAAGAAGATGGAAGAGGAAGAGTTGAACGTTCACACGACTGGCCGGGAACACTTTGCGTCATACCTGGCACATGATCACTCCACTCTCACTCATAGGGAAAACCTAGTGAAGAGACTGACTGTGCTAGAGTTAAGGTGCTAGCCATACTACGGGCCACTATCTACCATAACAGCGGGGTGAGGGGTGAGGGAAGTATATTAAAGGGTCTATGTCGGTACAGAGGCAGGTGCTAGCACACCCTACTTTTGTGCTGACGCGGCATTCATAGCCTCTGCGTCAGCGTTTAGTTATCAGTTATGGATGGTGGTTGCTAAGGTTGATGCTGCGCACCTGCGTTCTGTTCCGCGAATCGCGCACCCACTCGCTCCGAGTGTTTTAAAAACTTGTCGGCACAATTCATCATGCACTGCTCCTGTCAAAAGTGTTGGCAACCTGTAGCAAAGGAAGTATCGAAACCTTCACACCTCCTTTGATGACAGGGCCTTGCTGGTGAAATCGTTGCAGCATGACATGAAGCAGCGCTCGACGAGGTTGGAATACATCCGCATAAAGTCTTGCATCTAGTCGTTCCGATTGAATACGTTGTCAAACGGGAAGTAATGACGGAAAACGAACCTGCTTTTTCTCAATGACCTTGGTCATATGTGCCTGCTCGGCAGCATTGAACCCCGAAAAGTCCATGGCGAAGGAGAGGATTGTAAACTCGTGCGACGGATGGGTGTGACGTGGTCCGAAAGCGGGTCCAATCCCTGTCTGTAAGACTTTCAGTGAGCTCGAGCGCACACATGGGAGAGAGGTAAGTGTAGTTCTACTGACGCTAGTGGGGCGGTGTTCAATCAAGTGACGGGGTAGTCGTACACTTTGGATGGGTCTGCCACTGCCGGAAACGGAAGCTTATGGGCGCGCCGGAGGACATCAAAGGTCACGTGTGTGAAGCAAATTTTGCACCGGTCGCCGACGGTTGTATGGACATGGACAACAAATGTTAGGCGATTGACAGCCCTTCACACCACCGGCTAAGTACTCAGAGAGGTGGTTCGTGAAACCCGAGGGTGTACGCTAGCAATGATCTATGCCGAGCGCTGTTGTACGATAATGGCATCCAGTTGCTCACGGATGTCCAGGTGGAAACATTGCCCTCCGATGATCTGGTCATCCGCTGGACGCCAGGACAACAGCCACGACGCTTACTGAGGTGACCGGTAAAATCACCCGAAATTAAACAAGACACGGGCCAGTGACAGTGGGGCTTTCGGTCACGTTGGTATGCTGGGCATCAGATTAGTTCATCGGACGGGATACACCTCATGCTATAATGGCCGGTTCTGTCTCCGTTGAGTCAGGGTCACTGACGTGTCAGATCAAGTGGGAGCTTGATCCTATCCTGTGACTGTGGACCACAACAAACAAGTGTGTTTCATAGAAGTTTCCGGTGGGAACACTACGCCGCTGACAGGACTGTACGGTCATCATAGCTCATGTAGCCGGGGCCTGTCGACATAAGAATGGTTAGCGGGTAAAGCCACAGAAAGTGATCCGTAAAGGCACGCAATCAGCTCCCGGAAGCTGACATCACTTATCAATTCACGAGAGCACTCGGGTTGAAGATCATGTATTGGAATATCTGGTCAACGTAAAATTAAGAATTATCCTGATGCGATCTTCTCTGAGCATGGATCAGGACCGGCTTTGTTCAAAGACGACATCGTACTTGTGCGAAGCATCGGACGAACGAGGCGATACGGAGAGGAAGGGGATAAGAGCGTGACTCTGCCACGTCAAGTCAAAACGTTTGTGGAAACATCCGGTCCGATGGGGAAGTATGCTTAGTCATCCAGCGGTCGAGTCGAATCATTCCTCATCCCAACTCTTACCACCGCCCACCCGCAACCACGGAACCTGTGTTCGTGTAATACCACAAAGTCAGCGTAATCTGCATCGCAATCTTCAGTACCCCTTCATCCTATAAATAGTGAGCGGGTTTTCCTTGTGCCGCCTCATCCTCCCCTTCCTACAACAACACACTTACACTTTCACATCAATTCAGTGGCAGATCTTAACATGGCCATCCCCTTCAAGGAAGCTCTTCAACGTCTGGAAAACCGTCGCGTCAAGTCAACGCGTCCCCTCATTCCCCCACAAATCCTCCAAGAAGATCTACCGTTGTGTGTTTCTTTTACACTGATTAACTCGCCACTTACGCTAACTTCGATGTCCAGATCTCTCGGCGCCGCTCAGACCGTTCTTGAGGGTCGTCAAGCCACAGAAGCGATCTTCCGTGGCGCCGACGACCGTCTGATTGTAGTTGTTGGGTATGTCGTCCTTGTTGGATCTCTAGCGCCCTTGTCTCAAAAACATTTCCATCAGGCCTTGCTCAGTTCACGATGTTGATGCCGCACTTGACTACGCACACAAATTGAGGGCGTATGCCGAAACCGCAAAAGAGGATCTCCACATCATCATGCGAGTCTACTTCGAGAAGCCCCGCACCACCGTCGGCTGGAAAGGCCTCATCAATGACCCCGACATGAATGGCACTTTCCAAATCAACCGCGGACTCCGGGTGGCTCGCACTCTCCTCCTTGAGGTGGCCAAGATGGGTCTACCCGCAGGGTGCGAATTCCTGGACACAATAAGCCCCCAG
>Ga0307510_10001851_pt1 | contig 23702 bp, 20 predicted proteins | sample 12_EM_MG_FD_207224 | JGI IMG/M metagenome (GOLD analysis project Ga0307510, IMG submission 207224) | Populus trichocarpa ectomycorrhiza microbial communities from riparian zone in the Pacific Northwest, United States - 12_EM | ecosystem: Host-associated > Plants > Roots > Unclassified | place...
AATCTCGTATGTACATATAGATGAATTCCTGCTACACCGGCCGGGGCAGGACCTGTATGCTTACCAGTCTTTTTACATTCGCTCGTTCTTCCCGATGAACAGCTGCGCTTAGACATCACCGATTATGATGCCAGCAACTCAATTTATTAAACAACAAATGGCAAATACGACCTATACCGAAAAGAAGGCCAGGGGAGGCCTTTATGAACAGATCGTCCTGAAATTTCTCAGCCGGATGGACAGAGGCCGGCTGGAGATCTTGCTCCCGGGCGGCGAACAGCTTGTCATCGGCGATGGCCAGGGAATCCGCGCAAATATCCGGATCAGAGATACCGCATTTTACAAACGCTGCATCCTGTATGGCAACGCCGGTTTTGGCGAGTCCTATGTAGACGGTCTCTGGGATACAGATGATATCTCAGGCGTTATTAGCTGGATGCTGCTCAACGTTGACAAGGCCCCCACCATTCCCGGAAACAAGAGGCAGACCCGGATGCTGAACCTGCTCAAATGGTCAAACAAACAGTATTTCCAACGTTCCACTACCCTGCCCGGTTCCAGACGAAATATCTCCCAATACTATGACCTGAGCAATGATTTCTTCAGCATATTTCTCGACGAGACAATGACCTGGTCAGGGGCGTATTTCGAACGCGATGGCATGGACCTGAAAGAGGCCCAGCTGGCCAAATACCGGCGCCTTTGCGGGCAATTACAAATTCTGCCCACCGACCACGTACTGGAGATCGGCAGCGGCTGGGGCAGCAACGCCATCTATATAGCCCAAAATTACGGCTGCCAGGTCACCTCATTGACCATTTCGGAACAACAGTATCAGCTGGCTTGCCAACGGGTAAAGGAAGAAGGACTTGAACAACAGGTGACGATCCTGCTCCAGGATTATCGAAAGCTCACGGGGAAATTTGACAAGATCGTCTCCGTGGAAATGCTGGAAGCAGTAGGATCCCGATACCTGAAAACCTATTTTCGGAAATGTCACGAACTGTTAAAACAGGAAGGCATATTAGCCTTACAGGTCATTACCAGCCCCGATTCCAGATATGACAGTATCCTGCCTTCCCTATCTTCTATCAATGCAGCTATCCGCCGCACAGGAGAAATGACCCTGGTCGATATAAAGGAGATGGGATTACATTATGCAGCTACGCTAAAGGTCTGGTTCATGCAGTTCAACAGCCGGCTGGCAGCAGTCAGAGACCTTGGCTTCGACGAACGCTTCATCCGAAAATGGAATTATTATCTCTGTTATTGCGAGGCCGCCTTCCGCATGCGGAACATTTATGCAATGCAGCTCGTCTATACGCGGCCGAATAATAACAGGCATTAAAATTGCACCTTCCTGAAAAAGCCTGCGATGACACGAGCCAGCCTTTTAATTATCCTTATCATTACGGCCTTACCCGGCCACGTACGCGCGCAATACCCAAACACCCCGATCATGGGCTGGAAAATGGATGGAAGCAACGGTCACTATACATTCACACCCGCCGCGCTTTTCGGCGCGCCCAATTTTCACTATGATATTTATCCGCCGGAAAAAGGGAGCAACGACCTCGATAGCTGGCTCTCCTCAAAAGTCGAAAAGGATATACAGGCATCCGGTTTTACCCTGCAACCCGGACAGTCAAAAGCCCAGGACATAAGAGCCTTCAAAGTCTATTCAGTACTCGTAAAGGACGCTGCCGGAAAAAGCTGGCTCCTGAACTATATGGCTTATCTCCGGCAGGATCACTCCATCCGTTTTGGACGGATCACCGAAGTACCCAATGCCGCTATTGCCAAAAATAACATGAACATAGCCGTTCAACATTTTATCCGACTCTCTAAACAGGAAGGCGTCCCCGGCGAACCCGGCGGCACCACAACCAGCAGCTCCGGCAACAGCAGCAACAACTCTACCAGCACAACTAAAACAACCAGCTCCAACATTGTCGAAACACCCGTCACAACACCAGGACAGGGTCTGAAACAACCACAGATAAAAGGCGTCGTCCTGCACCAGGAATATGGTTACGGTGTAGGCGGCATGATGCTCATCAAATATAATCCTTACCTCCTGCTCCAGGACGGCACCATCTACTCACACCCTGAAATTTGCGCCTATGACCTAGATGTAGCCAAATCCCGCGAAGTCGAGCCCGGGAAATGGGGCACCTGGAAACTGGAAGATAGTAAGACGCTGGTGGTTACCATGAACAGCGATCACAAGCCAGACCGCTGGCAGGGCACCGCCCATTGGTTCTGGGCCGTGCCGGCTGCCAAAAATGAGAAGCTGGCAGGTACCTGGAGCACCATCGGTGGCGGCGGAAATACCGCATTTGGAGGCGGCGCGATCGTCGTCTCTTCCAATGTACTCACATTTAATACCCAGGGACAATTCACCACCCTAAGCACCGGCGGCGGCTCATTCAATGGCTCAGCAGGCTCAGTGACAGCTTACAGTAATAAAGATGGAGCCGGCACGTATACTTTTGACGGCTATTCGCTCGAATTAAAATACAACAACGGGAAGATAGTACGAAAGAACTTTTGCTTCTACGCCGATTCAAAAGATGTGTGGGTCTTCGGCACAAGACCTTATACTCCTTCAGACTCCAATAAAAAGCAGTAACCCGTTAACCCTTCTGCTCTTTGAACCGGCTAAAGAACCCGAAGGCAAGCAGACATAACACCATGCCACATACTCCGTTGAGACGCAACCCCTGATCATGCCCGGGGTCTTTCCCATAAACGGTAAGGAAGGCAAACAGCGCAATGCCCAATGTCTGCCCCAGCTTAACAAAGAAATACTTCACAGCAAAGAACATCCCCTCCCGGTTCTCCCCCGTCTCGGCAGCATCCTTCTGAGCGATCTCCGCAAGTATCGCATTCGGCAGGATCCCCAATGAAGCGAGCGGGAAAGCGGCGCAGATCAGCAAGGTGTAGATCTGCACATGCGGAGAAGCCGGTAACCGGCCCAGAAAATAAATGGCGATGAATAATATACTGAGCAGCCCAAAAGAGAACAATACGACCGGCTTCTTACCCCAGCGCAGCGCCAGCCAGTTGATCAGCGGATAAAAGACCAGCGACACCAACACCATGGTAGCCATCAGCATACCTCCTTCCGATTCCGGCAACCCCAGCAGCACCTTGACAAAAAACAAAAGACCACTGGAAATGATGCTCAGCGCCATATAATACGAAAAGTCGGAGATCAGGTAATATCTGAAATTCGGATTGCGGAAGGTCTGGCGAATAGCCGGCCAGATAGGCAGATGAGAAGGTTTGCCCCTGGCATATTTCCTTTCATCGATAAAAAAGACAGGAATAAAAAGGATCAGAGCCGCCAGACCACAGATACCGCCGATCGTTATCTGCAAGGCCTGTCCACGATCCGTAATATGAAAACTCCGTTGTACGATATCCGCAAAATTGTTGGCCAGCGCCGCAACGATGATGCCCAGTACAAAACCTACCTGCTGAAAAGAAGAGAGCCGCACTTTTTCCGCCGGTGTCTCCGCCATTTCCGGCAACAGCGCATTGTAAGGGATGATATAGGTCGTCGCCGCAATAAAGAAAAGGATCATAGTCAGCGCCAGCCACCAGCCATTGGATGTTGTTGCCGCCTTCTCCCAGGGATGAAACGTAAGAAAGCAAAAGGCGGCAGCAGGCAGAGCAGCCAGTTTCATAAAGGGAATACGCCGGCCCTTCGGATTCCTGCTCTTGTCGCTGAGCGAGGCCAAAAAGGGATCGAACAACGCGTCCACCAATCGCCCAGATGCCTCTATCACCGACAGAATATTGATCACACCCAGCAGCAACAGCTGTGGTACCAGCGGAGTCAGCCCCGCATTGGAAGGGGGCAGATAATAATAGGGCAGCATGACAATGATCGTGTTGCTCAGGATACTCCAGCCCATCATTCCGGCGGCATATGCAACTTGTCTGCTAAAAGGTAATTTTTGGCCTGGCATGAATTTTAAAAATATACAATTATTTAACAGCTACCCTAACTTTATGCTATGAAAGCCATTCTGATCACCAAAAAAGGCGGCCCCGAAGTGCTGGAGCTCCGCGAAGTACCGACACCCATACCAGCCGAAGGCGAAGTGCTTATCCGTATAAAAGCTGCCGGCCTCAATCGCAGCGACATCTATACCCGGCAAAGCAAGGCCTATGGTGGCTCAGAGCCGACGATCCCGGGCCTGGAAGTATCCGGCATCATTGAAGCCTGTGGACCCGGTCCAAACCGGTGGTCACCCGGCGACGAGGTTTGTGCGCTGATCACCGGCGGCGGATATGCACAGTATGTAACCGTGCCGGCAGGACAATGTCTGCCCATACCACCCGGATGGACATTGGAAGAAGCAGCCAGCTTACCGGAGACCATATTCACCGTCTGGCTCAATGCCTTCCGTACCGGAAGATTACAAACCGGTGAGAACTTTCTTGTCCACGGCGGCAGCAGCGGCATCGGCACTACAGCCATACAGCTGGCTGTTAGCAGGGGCATCCCCGTCTATACCACCGCCGGAACGGATGAAAAATGCCGCTGGTGCGAATCGCTGGGAGCAACCAGGGCGATCAACTATAAAACACAGGATTTTGAAACAGAGCTGAAAGACATCGGTTTCGATGTCATCCTGGACATGACAGGCGGCGACTACACAGGGAAGAACCTGCGCCTGTTGCGCGAAGAAGGCCGGCTGATCTATATCAGCTCGATGAGGGGCAGGGACGCCTCCATCGACATCCGGGAGATCATGGAAAAAAGATTAGTCATCACAGGTAGTATGCTAAAGCCAAGAGATACAGCTTTCAAATCACAGCTGGCCGCGGATATAGAGAAGTTTGTCTGGCCACTGATAGCAAAAGGCGCAATAAAACCTTTTATCTATACCGTCCTTCCGCTTGAAAAAGCCTCCGTAGCCCAGCATGTGATGGAAAGCAGCGCGCACATGGGAAAGATCCTCTTACGCGTGAGTTAGTACAGTCGGTTCATGCCTGACCAGGAACTTAACCGAATTGGCAATAAAACAAAGCTTATTCGCCTCATGATGTAGCGACCGCGCCTTTTCCGACATCCCCCCGTCAGCAACGGTAACCACCGGTCTCAGGATCACTTCACTAAAATATCCGCCACCGTCAGCCGTCTCGACCATCGTACCTATCGCCTCATCTTTATAATCCACAACCACTACACCATTGACAGCACAGAGATGCAAATACCACAGCATGTGACAGGAAGAAAGTGAACTAACCAGCAATTCCTCGGGATTATAACGCTGCGGATCACCGCGGAAGGAAGGGTCCGAAGAGCCCGGTATCTCGGGCTTTCCGGTTACAGATAAAATATGATCCCGGTCATAGCTCCTGTAATTGGCGGTGCCTTCACCGGTATTACCTGTCCATATAAGTTGGGTGGTGTAATGGTGTTCTTTTCCCATGGGGCAAAGTTACTCCATTCTCCAGTAAATAGACCCTGTCGGCTATCTCCGTAAGCGAATCTTTATGCGAGATGATCAGCACCCCCGCCCGCGAACGGTAACGCTGCAACACCGAGATGACAAATTGTTCCGTTGAAACATCCATGGCAGCCGTCGGCTCATCCAGCAATACCAGCTGGGGCCCGGCAAACAAACAGCGCGCCAGGGCCAGCAACTGCTTTTGCCCTCCGGAAAGAGCTACCCCACCCTCACCTAAGATAGTAGCATAGGACTGAGGGAAATTTTCAAAATACCGGTCAAAACCATATTCCGAACAAAAGGCAGCGAGACGACGAATGTCGACGCTCGGATCAAGACAGATATTGGCCAGCAAGCTGCCGCTGAAGATGGCCGTATCCTGCGGGACCACTCCGATAACATCCCGCCAGGCCCGGGTGTCGACCGCGACCAGCTCGCGGCCGTTGCACCGGACCGATCCGCCCTCATAGGGGTAAAATTTTTGCAGCACCTGTAGCAGCGTACTCTTTCCCTGACCACTCTCACCAGCCAACGCAATGATCTCTCCCCGTTTAAGGTCGAGGGATATGTCCTTCAGCAATAATTTTCTTCCTGGAAAACGAAACCCGATCTTTTCAATAGTAAGCTGGCGGAAAGGCTCGGGAGTTTGAGATAACTCCAAAGGAGTTATCTCAAACTCCGGCTCCAGCATCGTAAATTCATACATCCTGTCCAACGCAACACCGGCCTCCTGCACCTGCAGGTTGGTCAGCGCCACCGAGATCACCGTCTGCATCAACAGACCCGCCAGCTGAATAATGGCGATCAGCCCGCCGGTGTGCAGACCACCATGGATAACCTTTAAGGAGGCCCAGCCAATGATCAGCAGCAGGAATAAAGAGGTGACGATTTCCAAAAAGACACCAAAACGGATCCGCGTCTTCCCCAATCGTAAAATGGCATCCTGGAAAGATTGAAAGAAACTGGCCGCCGTAGAAGCAAAAAGAGGTTGTCTGTTCATAGCTTTAATGGTATGGATACCACGGATACTGTCCACATAGTTGCTCTCATTACGCGCATGAGTGATCATTACATCCTTTTGGCCCCGGATGACATCGCCTTCATAATGTTTTACAACGCCAAAAACAACGGGTATCATCACCAGGCAACCCAGCGCGATGGGCCAGCTGTATATAAAAAGAAAGGTCAGCGATACCAGCATCAGCAAACACTGAATGGCCATATCTCCCAATATATAGCTGATAGCCTGCTGGATCCGAAGCGTGTCCCCAAGACGGGCGGTGAGATCCCCGGTCTGACGATGATCAAAAAAAGATTTATTAAGATAAAGGATCGACCGGAAAAAGTTACCGGTGATACGTAAATTGAAACCATAGCCTTGCCGGATGAGGAGATCCTGGCGAAAAAAGGAGATAAGCCCCTTCATGATCAGCAATAAGCCCAGCGAGCCAAGTCCCAGGTACAGGGTGGAGAGATGATGTGTCGGAAGAATATGATCGATCAATTGCTGGGAGAAAATGGCGGTAGAAAGATTCAGCAGCGAACAGACGGCACCCAGCGCAAGGGCTACATATAAAAGGTGTACGTCCTCGCTGAGCGTAGTCCATAACCAGTTAAATTTCTTTTTCCGTTGCTGCTGCCATTGAGATAGGCGTTCTCCTGGTTCCAGCAACAGCAGGGTCCGGCTGGTCCATATCTTCGTCAGGTCAGTCCCGGAGATCCGAACAAGACCCGTGGCCGGATCGCCGATAAGATAGGAAGGTTTTTCATCCGGGTAATACACCACATAGTGCATTAGCTGACCATCCGGAGTTACATGCAGGATACAGGGAGATTCCAGCTTGCGCAGTTCGGCGAGAGATTCCGCCTGCGCACCGGTTGCGATAAATCCGGATTGAGTAGCAGCCTGGTGCAGACCAAGCAATGTCGTACCCTGACGCCCCGCGCCACTCCATTCCCTTAGTTTCTCCAGCGAGATCTCCGCCTTGTAATAATTCAGGATATTACGCAGACAGGCGACACCACAGTCATATTGATCATGCTGTAGCTTAAAAGGTACGGATTGATTGATCCTCATGTCTGGATAGATTATGGATTAAAACAGATCGAAATAAAGGCAAACCCGATCATACAACAGAACAATCCCAGCCCATAGCTGCCCAATACGAATACAATAGCCTTTTTAAGAGGCTGCCTCATATAATATTGAAGACCGACCGCAAGTAACAGGATATACCCGGCCTGGAAGAGATCCAGCGTCTGCAACGCATAGGTCATACAGTTTGGAACAGCCGAAACTTTAAAAAGACTATACAGGGACAACGGGGCAAAGCTCATGTACTGGCCAAGACTTTCCACCCTGCCCGAGAATGCCAGTAATAAAAGGCGGAGCAGAACACCCGCTACAAAAGCCGATTCGGCAAAGAGCACTATTTTAAATATTGTCCGGATCGGCAGTTTTTGAGAGGTAAGCAAGAGGCCGGTAAGCAAACACAACGTTACCAATATCATTTTTAGGATAAGGGCAAAAGGCACCATTAAATAACTTAGGAAGACCATCTTATGCTGCCCCGCAAGGAAAGCCGCCAGCTTGTCCGGGTTAACCTGTCCCGCAAGAGTATAAATATAAACCTGGTCGGTCAATACCTGGGTTTGCAGGTACCAGTTGAAGAACAGGTATATAAAACAAAAAAAGCCAAATACAAACCAGACATTGGTGGCATAGAGAGATGCTCCCGTAAGGCTATTTTTCTGTTGCGCTGCAGCCAGATCAGTCATAAAAATAATTTGGTAGATGTCTTCTTCAAAAGAGAACAGGATGATAAAACCTGCCGGGAATTATCATCCTGTTACAATGCCATTACAGATTGGGCAAAGTAGGCAGCGTCAGATCACTGATGTTATAGCTGATCGAAACACCGAGTCCCAGGCCAATGCCGAGAAGAGATCCCAGACCCAATACTGACAAAAGGCTGGAGATCGGAAAGTTGATTGCAATGTTTCCAGAGGAGCCACCTTGAACATTCTCCATAGCGGCAAAGTCTAAGCTTTTCATCTTTTTCTAGTTTTTTCAGAAGCACTGCAATAGCGCAGCGTAACGTAAAATTGCGAGTAAGCTACTGGATATCCTATCCACTTTGGTAATAGTTTATGCGTAATTCGTTTAATATATGTCCCTTTTTTGGGGGCCTTGCTAGTATATTTCCTATATAAAAAACCGGGGTTTTATAAATCCATAGAGCCTCTTTTAACGTACTTGTTTAATCATTTCTCGCTCACAGGCCTGATTAGTACAACAAGGCCCCCCCTGTCAGGACATAAGATTAAACCGGATGCACCTATCCGGGCAACTAACCCATCCCCTTATGACTGGACAAAAACTAAGGCTGTTGAGAGAGTATCGTAATTACTCCCAGGTTTACATCGCTGACCAATTAGGTATCACACAAAATGCGTATTCCCGCATTGAGAACAATCAAACCAGGCTTACCGCAGACCGTCTCGGCAAGCTGGCAGCCATACTCAATGTGTCCCTCCTTGAATTGTTATCGGAAAAAGAGCCGGTGATCCAGTTCTCTGAAGTCCCTTCCCCCGCGCCGGCTGCCCCATCTGTAAAAGACGAACACTGGAAAGAAATGATCGAGAACACCCGGCAATTGTATGGCCAGGTGATCACCAGTAAAGATGAAAAGATCGCCAATCTCGAAAATGAGCTCAGCTTCCTCAGAAAGGAAAGGGATCGTATTATGCGCTTGTTGGAGAAGCTCGCTGACGGTATGCCGATGTTGATGGGTGTTCCTTCGTAGTTTTACGATTAAAATCGAAATGTTATATTGGCCGTTACACGGGTTGGATTCTGCGGAGCCAACCGGTACGACCAGTATCTCTCATTAGTCAGATTGTCTATCTTCAAACCAAGACGATAAGAAGGCTGATCATAAAAGATGGTTGCATCCAGCACGGTATAGGACGGAATGCTAAATGCAAAAGTTGCCGTATTGGTTTGGTAGCCGCTGCTGCCATAGTTGCCGCCAAATCCCAGCCCAAGCCCTTTCATTTTGCCACCGACAAGCCGGTAGCTCATCCAAAGATTCGCCAGGTTCGCAGGACCGGCCGTAGCAGGTCTTAGCCCCTGTACCGATTTATTCGCCTGTGTGTATTTGCTGTCATTGTAGGTATATCCGGCCACGATGTTGAAGCCGCTGAAAGGATTGGCAATTATCTCCCCTTCAAAGCCACGACTTAATTGCGTACCGTCCTGGATGGAATAGCCCGGATGATCCGGGTCATCACGGGTAACGTTCTTCACCCGGATATCATAGTAGCTCAGCGTTGCGCTGACGGTATGCCGCAGCACATCAAGCTTGACACCGGCTTCCCACTGATTGGCCTGTTGCGGCTTAAAGGGACCTCCGTTAAAATCAATGCCACCAGTATTACTAAAGCCATTCATATAATTGCCAAACAGAGAGACCCTGTCTTTCACCAGCTGATAGACGGCTCCCAGCTTGGGTGAAAGAGCATTCTGAGTATAAGCCCCCGCCGTCGAATCTGCGCTGGGGTAAAAAGTTCCCTTATTATCGAAACGGTCTGCCCGGAGACTAACCATTATGTTCAGCTGTTCTGTCAGATTCAGCACATCCGAAAAGTAAACGCCATAGGTAGTCTGATTCGTACTGTAGTTGACACGCGGATTACGGGCCGCGGCGGAGTCTACCTTATCGGAGTTGAAATTATTATAGGCTGCCCCCGGATGCTTGAAGTTGATCACAGGCATTGCAACCGTGGTATTCGTCCAGATACTTTTTTGATTGTAGATGTCTACCCCCGCTACAAGCCGGTTGCGAAGACGACCAACAAAGAAGTCTCCAATAAAGTTCTGCTGGATATTCGTACCATAATAGGGGAAATCCTCTTTTTGACTGCTTTGCTGCAAGGTGCTGTCCGATTTTCCGATAAGCTGATTGACATAACCGTTAGTCGTCGAGAACGTACGCGTATACAAGGTCTGGGACTTCCATTGGGAAGAAAGCTGGTAGTTGATCTGTCCAAAGACGTTGACCTGCCGGGTAGTATAGTTCAGTGTATTGTTGGCAAAAGACAAATGATAATCCATCCCCAGGTCCTTTATATTATGGACCTTCCCGGTTGTCGACGGAGCAAACCGGATCGGGGAAGTGGCATTGAAGGAAGAAGCTTCCACATCCAGCAGAAAGCTTAGCCGGTCACTCGCTTTGTAGACAAAACTCGGTGCGATCATATAACTGCGGGTATATCCTGCATCCTGGAAGGATTTTTCCGTGTGCAATGCACCATTGACACGGAAGAGAGCCGTCTTTTCGTTGTTCAGCGGCTGATTGAGGTCGACAGTCAGCCGGTTGAGATCGAAGCTGGCGCCTGAATAACCTATCTCGCCACGGAAGGAATCAAAAGGTTGTTTCGTCACCCGGTTGAACAATCCGCCAAAAGAGATCATGCTGCTGTTGAAGAGCGTACCGGAAGGTCCTTTTATCGCCTCCAGTCTTTCGAGATTCGCCGGATCAATATTGGTATACACAAAACCCGATACACTGTTCCGCACCAGGTTATCGGTCATAAATCCGCGCGACAACATAGCACTGCGCCCCTGATTGTAAACGACCGGGACACCGGCGCCCGGAATAGTCTTGAACGCGCTGTTGTAATCGGTGATCAGCTGTTCTTTCATGATCTCCTTTGTTACTACCGTATAGACCTGTGGGTTCTCCATATTCTTCAACGGCAGCCGGGCAATGTCGTCGGTCTCTTTCTTATTGAACTTATTATATCCATTGGTCACGGTCACCTGATCCAGCTGCTGCTCGGAGACCTTCAGCTGCAAGGTCAGCCTGGCCGGTTTGTTACCTTCCACCGCAATGGTTTGATTGATGGGTTCGTAACCAACAAAGGTGATCTCGATCTCATATGTTCCTGGAGCGAGACGCCGAAAGCTAAAGTGGCCGTCATCATCCGTAACCGTACTCCTGTTACTCCCTTTTAGCGTGACGGTTACTCCGCCCGCTGGTTTGCCATCTGCTGTGGAAAGGATGCCGCTGAGAATGCCAATCCCGTCTTCGGGTGCCAACAATGCCGCGCTTTGCGCATTCGACTGAAAATCAATATAAACCAAAAAAACCAATGCGTAAATTAGCGCCTTCATTCATCCAGATTTTCTGCAATATTGGTGGTAAATAGTAGCTTTCCGAAGACGGATCGGGAAAAGCTCTTACGCAAGGCGGAAATAATAAAAGACCTTATTTTTATGCCATGAATAGACATATCGGGTTGCTCCTGACCAGTTTTATTTGCACAACGGCCCTCTCTGCACAGTCTTTTACGATAGTTCCGCTTGGAATAAAGGGTGGATTGGACGAAAGTAATCTGTCAGCCTATATGGTCGCGGCAAAAGGAACCAATGCTTACATCTGTCTGGATGCAGGGACATTATATAGCGGGATCCGGAAAGCAGTTGAGAACGGAACGTTTCCCCCACCGGCCAGTCAGGTCCTGCGCAACACCATCAAAGGATATTTTATTTCACATCCACACCTGGACCATGTAGCCGGGCTCATCATCAACTCCCCGGATGACAGCTCAAAGAACATTTATGGACTCCCCGCCTGTCTCAGCGTACTGAAGGATAAATATTTCTCCTGGCAGAGCTGGGCCAATTTTGCAGACGATGGCGAGAAGCCGATGCTAAAAAAATATCATTATGTCACCCTGCAGCCAGAGCAGGAGACCGCTGCCGACCAAACGCCTCTTTACGTCCGGGCCTGGCCATTAAGCCATGGTAAGTCCTATGAAAGCACGGCCTTCCTGGTTCGCAACGGAGATAGTTATCTTTTGTACCTGGGTGATACCGGCGCAGACACGATCGAACAGTCCGACCGCCTGCACAGCCTTTGGACAGGAATAAGCCCCCTGGTAAGAGCAGGAAAGCTAAAAGCCATCTTTATAGAAACCTCTTTCCCTAATGAACAACCCGACAAACTGCTCTTTGGACACCTCACCCCAAGACTGCTGATGCAGGAAATGCAGACCCTCGAAAATCTGGCCGGAACCGGTAGCCTGAAAGGACTGCCCGTAGTCATAACACACCAAAAACCCACCGGCAACCAGGAAGAGATGATCCGACGCCAGCTGGAAACAAATAACCCCCTGCAGATAAAGCTCGTTTTCCCCGAACAGGCTAAAAGACTTGATCTATAATAGTCCATTCGGAGGCGATGTTAAAATATGGCTACAGTTGGTTAATATCCAGCCAACCGAGGCAATAAAAACATCGTTCTTTGAGGGAAGAGGCCTTACTAATTTTTAACTTATCATTTGGCTTAGCGATTAATTAGTATGACCGGTCATTTTTGCACTTTTATTGGAAAAATAATCAGGTCGTAAAAAACTAAGTTTGCAAAAGCACTTCTTAACCTTCGACCCAAGTCCAGCACGCTACACTAAATACTGAGTTATGACAGAGAGAAAAACAAGCTCGACAAATTACCGCAACCAGTCTTTCCTGGAAGAAAAATGCAGTCTCAACGAATTGCTCGATCTGGTAAGTAAAAGATGGTTCAGCGACGTCCTGTTCTGTATACAGGAAGGCAACAATCGTTTCAAACTGATCAAGGATGACCTGAAGTATATCAGCGATACCATCCTTTCCGACAGGCTCAAGCTTCTTGAACGATATAGCCTGATCACCCGTACAGACTATGATGAGATCCCTCCCAAGGTCGAATATGCACTCACGGAAAAAGGAGACGAACTGGCTGAGCTGCTCGAAAAGATGTGCGAATTCAGCGACATCCTGATGGCCGAAGTCCTTACCCGTAAGGTGGTCAGTTAAAGACGACCCGCGGGAAAGTCTTTGCTATACCCGAAGGAATACCTTCTTTTTGTAAAGGAAATAAAGGAATAACCATTTCACCGTCATAAAGCAAAAGACGAACGAAAGGGCATTCCATGGGCTTCCTATGATCTGTCCTACCCAGAAAAAGAAGCCGTCGGTAGCATATTTCCAATTGATAAAATGCCCCGACAGATAGATGAGAATGGAGTTCATTCCAATGACCGAAAAGAAGAAGGCCCACTTCCGATAGCCCCGCACATCGATGATATAATAAAAAGCAGCCAGCAACAAAAGGCTGATCCCTCCTACATTCAACACGAATGAACTTGTCCAGAGATTTTTATTGATCGGGAACACCGTATTCCAGATCAGTGCCAATATCACGGAAATAATCCCTGCAATAGCAAGCCGCCCCGCTTTTCGGGAAGGGGCCAGCGGACTGTTCTTTAAGAGCTGGCCAGCCAGAATGCCCAGTAACCCCGTGCCGATGGCAGGGATCGTAGACATTAAGCCTTCAGGGTCATGGATGCCCAGGTACAGTTTTCCCGGAATTATCGACCGATCGATATAGGAGGCAAAATTTCCTTGCATGGTCAGGTCTCCACGCGGAAAACCAGGTGCGGAAGTAAAGGCCAGCAACAACCAATATCCGATAAGCAGACCGGCAAACCAGATAGCCTGCCCTTTTTGTTTCGTATACAGATAAATAATGTTGGCAAACATATAGGCAAGTCCGATCCGGCCAAGCACGCTGCAGAAACGGACTTCCGAAAGCGGATGTAACTTCAAGCCATTATTGTAAATTATACCCAACAACACCAGCGTAAGCCCGCGCCGGATAACGCGCAGCAGCAGCTTCTGCCTGGGCGTCCCCTTTTCCAGCTCCCGGCCGACTGAATAAGGCGTGGCCACTCCGGCCATGAACAGGAATAGCGGGAAGATCAGGTCATAAAAATGAAACCCGTTCCAGTCCGGGTGCTCAAACTGGTCCGAAAGGGCTCTCCAGAAAGGAGAATTGGTATTTTTAGCTATCACGTGGAAGAACTCTTCTCCCCCCGCAATCCAGAACATATCAAAACCCCGCAGGGCATCCAAAGAATAAAGTCGTGGTGAAGACGTGGCTTGAGTTAAAGTTTTGGCTTGGGTCATATAGAATATGAATATAGGAAAATGTCTACATTTATCACATGGAAAGAAAAGAGTTCTTGTCAAAAATGATATTAGCCGGTGCTGGTGGCTCACTCCTCGCCGGAGGAGCAGCCAGCGCTGCCCCAGCACCCGGCACGCCCACCAACCTGACACCGGCCCCGGCGCAAGCCGCAGCACCGGCCGGCGCCCCCTTCCACCTCAATTATGGCATCCACGATGGTTTGTTCAAGGCCCACGCCGGCCCCGAATTTACCGACCAGATCAGGTTTGCATATGAACAGGGATTCCGGGCGATAGAAGACAATGGGATGATGGATCGCCCCCCCGAACAACAGGCCCGTATCGGGGACACCCTGCAACAATCAGGTATGGCAATGGGCGTATTCGTGCTGAATTTTGACCACTGGCCGGTAAGCACATCCCTTTGCTCCGGTGATACAGCCTGGACGGAAAAATTCCTGAAAGCCTGCCGGGAATCAGTAGACGTAGCCCGGCGCTGCCATGGAAAATATATTACCGTTGTGCCCGGCAACTATGACCACAAGCTGGCCATGGGTTACCAGACTGCCAATGTCATCGATACCCTGCGCCGCGGCTGTGAGATCCTGGAGCCGCACGGACTCGTCATGGTCCTGGAAGCGCTCAGCGACACACCCGAACTTTTCCTTCGGCACCCGGATCAGACCTATATGATCTGTGAGGCAGTGAACAGCCCTTCCTGTAAATACCTTTTCGACATGTATCACATGCAACGCAACGAAGGAGACCTGATCCCCAATATCGACAGAGCCTATAAACATATTGCCTATTTCCAGATCGGAGACAATCCCGGTCGGAAAGAACCCGGCACCGGAGAAATGAATTACCGGAATATCTTCAAACACATTTATGAAAAGGGCTATAAAGGCGTATTGGGCATGGAACATGGTATGGCAGGTACCGGTTCCGAAGGCGAAGCCGCACTGATCAAAGCCTATCGCGAAGCAGATAATTTTATATAACTTATGGTCATATTTTCTATTCGCCGGTGGATACCGGCCATTCTTACTATATCAACGCTGGCCGCAAACGCGCAGCCCACTACTAAGGCCCTCGCCGACTCCATCAATACCCTTGCCCTGCCCGCAAAAGGACATGTCGGCACCTGGTTACTCGATCCCGAATCCGGTGACAGCTGTATGACCAACGGTACCGATCGTTTTCCCATGCTCAGCGTTTTTAAATTCCCGCTGGCTCTCTATGTTCTTGACCAGGTCGACAAAGGAAAGCTATCCCTCGAGACACCCATAGATATTCAAAAAAAGGAATGGCAGAGGCTCAATAGCCCCATGCTCAATAAATATCCCCAGGAACACATAACCCTTACCATACGCGAATTACTGAAGGCAACCGTCAGTTCCAGCGACAACGTAGGCTGCGACCTGCTCTTCCGGCAGGTGGGCGGTACAAAAGTGGTCGACAGCTATATTCACGGGCTGGGCGTAAAAGACATCAACATCGCCTTCACCGAAATGCAAATGGCCTCCGACTGGGATACACAATACCGGAACTGGTGCACACCCCCGGCCATGGGACAGCTTTTACATCTCTTCTACGCAGGGCGACTGCTCAGCCCCTCCAGCACCCAACTGCTCCTGCAATTTATGACCGAATCCACTTCGCCGCGACGGATCCAGGGAAAACTTCCCCCCGGTACTGTCGTCGCACATAAGACAGGCACCTCCGATACCAATGCAGCCGGCATCACAGCCGCTACCAATGACGTGGGTTTTATTACCCTGCCCAACGGACATCATCTTATTATCGTGATCTATGTTGCGGACGCAAAGGCTGACGAAACGACCCGATTAACCGTCATGAATAACATAGGACTGGCGGCTTATACCCATTACGCGGGAAATTAAACATCCACTCTAATCGCAGCCCCGCCGCAGGCAGCAAAAATAATTTTCAAATAAAATTTGTTTGATCCATAAATTATAACAACCTTAGTGTATTACTTAACTAGTACACTAATGACCGAGTCAATGATCACCATACGGGACCTGCATTATTCCTATCAGCGTAAGCCTGTCCTCAGCGGCCTGGACCTCAACCTCCAGCCAAACCATATCTATGGCCTGCTGGGGCGCAACGGTACAGGTAAATCCACCCTGCTTCGGAATATCGCCGGCTTTCTCTTCCCCAAACAAGGCAGCATCGATGCCCTGGGGTTTCAGCCGGAGAAAAGACAACCCGCTTTCCTCGAAAAGGTCTTTTTAGTTCCGGAAGAGTTTGACCTGCCACACACCCCCATGGATCAGTGGGTCCGTCACCTCGCCCCTTTTTATTCCGGTTTTGATTACCGCCAGTTCGATCGCTATATAAAGGAGTTCGACATTCCCCCTGCACCCCGGCTGACAGAGATGAGCTATGGCCAGCAAAAAAAAGTGTTCATCAGCTTTGCCCTGGCCACCAACGCGCCCGTCCTGCTGATGGATGAACCCACCAATGGACTCGACATTCCCAGCAAAAGCCAGTTCCGCCGGATCATAGCCGGCGCCATCGACGAACAAAAATGCATCCTTATCAGCACCCACCAGGTAAAGGATCTCGAACAGCTGGTCGACAGGGTGACTATCATAGAAGAAGGTAAAATACTCTTTGATCAGACCATCGATGCCATCGCCCAACGACTGCTCTTCAAGCTGTCCTTTGACCAGGCAGAGACCGCATCTGCTCTTTACAGCGAGTCCTCGCTAAGAGGGAACGCGATCATCCTGCCCAATAAAGAGCAGGAAGAAAGCCGGCCCGACCTGGAGATGTTATACAAAGCGATCCTGCTACAGCCAAAAAAAATAAACGAGCTTTTCAAATGATACACACGAAGTCTTTTAGCTTCAGCCGCTGGAAATTGCTGGTGAGCAAACACTGGGCGGAGAACGGAAAACGTTATCTCCTTTCCCTGCTCGCCATAGCAGGATTGCTGATCGCCTGGTATTCCTTTATTCTGACCATGGACAAGTTCAACCCGCTGGATATATTTTTTCAATACACCGCCTATTTCTCGGGCTTATTTGTCGTCGGCTGCCTTTTCGCTAATTCGCTGTTTGCCACGCTGAGCTCCAAAAAAGAAGGTCTTGGTTATTTATCTCTCCCGGCTTCCCACCTGGAGAAACTGCTTTGCGCGATCCTTTTTGGCGTGGTGCTGTTCTTTATAGCCTTTACACTCCTGTTCTATCTCATAAATATTCCGATGGTCCGGCTAAGCAACTACCTGATCGAACGTTATCCCCGGACTGTTCCCAACACTACAGTGCTGATACCCACTAACGAAGTCTACAATATTTTCACAGGTTCAGGAGGACCGATCCCGGAAAAAGAGTTTCATCTTTTCCTTTTTGGATACTTTGCCATTCAATCCGCCTTTCTCCTGGGCTCGATCTATTTTACGCGTTACTCTTTCATCAGGACAATCGTTTATTCCCTTTTATTTATCCTGGTCTTTGTTGTTTTTCAATCCGAGGTCCTGCAACGTATGTTACCCGGGGGCTGGCATACCGACCTTACCTTATGGCGCCAGGGTGATGGTCCCCTTAGAGATGTGCAACAGGTCCGTTTGTCTCCTTTTACCGATAAGCTGATCCTGACCCTGGCTCAATATATTCTGCCGCCGGTCTTTTGGGTGATCACTTATTTCCGGCTAAAAGAAAAAGAGGTGTAAAAATATCATTATGCAATTCAGAGAATCACAAGCTATATACTTACAGATCGCAGACTATGTTTGCGAGAAGATCCTGCTAAAAGAATGGCCCCCCGGGGAGCGCATCCCATCCGTACGGGAATTAGCCATCCAGTTGGAAGTAAACCCGAACACCGTCATGCGCACCTATGAATTTCTGCAACAGCAGAGCGTCATCTTCAATCAGCGTGGCATCGGTTTCTTTGCCGCCGGTGACGCCATTACTCAGGCCACCCGCTACCGGAAAGAACTTTTTGTTGAAAAAGACCTTCCTCCCGTTTTCAGAAGCCTCTTCCTGCTCGGAATGGATCTGGATGAGCTGAAGACAGGTTTTGAGAAATTCAAAAAACAACTCGCAAAGGATATTGCAAAATGATCAGTCAAATGAAGACAAGTAATAAATTATTGATAGCCCTGGGCCTCGGGATACTTTTAGGGATAGGCCTGATACAGTTCGCCCTGTATTCCAACTACAGACAGGGACGTATCGTCTCACCAAAGGAGCTGCACACAGAAAGGTATATAAGATATGATATGACAGCCCCATCCTACCTTTCCCTCTCCGGTATCCTTTGGGTCAATATCATTCCATCCGACACCTTTTATGTCGAATTCCCAAAGGAGAACAGGCCTGCCGCCATGGAAAAGAAGATCTCTACCCCGCCACGATTTGCCAATGAGGCGAGTTCATTATCCTACCGGCAGTCGGGAGACACCCTACTGATCACCGGCGATAACAAAGTAACAATCCATCGCCCCTTCGCCGACTGGTTCTACCGGGCTAACCAGCAGCAGGTCAACATTTATTGCCACGGACTAAAGGAGATCTTTTTTTCTAACGGGCAGCTTTACCTGCATGGAGCAGATAGTCAGACCGGCCTGCTTTCAGCAAAGATCCATATCGACAGCAGCACCCTATGGATAGGCGATTACAAGGAGCATGATTCGGAACCCACAGCAACAGAATTCTTTGACAGCCTGGATATCCGGTCCCTCAACAGCATCTTCTTAATAAATAGATCCGCGGCTATTCATAAGCTGCAGGTACAGATGGAGGATCGCTCAGAACTAAATGACCGGCAGGCACAGGTAGACAGCCTGCTGGTAAATTATAGCAGCGATTCCCGGATCGGCCTCACTGGCGGAAACCTGAAAAAAGCACAGTTACTGGCCCACTAGACAAACTAATTTAAATACCACTATATGCAATTAACCATTGATAGGTTATCCAAGACCTATTCTAATGGCGTGCGCGCCATCCACGATGTTTCCCTCACCCTGCATAACGGAATGTTTGGTCTGCTCGGTCCCAACGGAGCCGGCAAGTCCTCCCTGATGCGAACCATTGCCACGCTTCAGGAAGCCGATAGCGGAAGCATCTTCCTCGACAAGCTGGACGTCCTGAAGAATAAGACCCAGGTCAGACAGCTGCTCGGTTATCTGCCCCAGGAATTCGGCGTCTATCCCCGCATTTCAGCCGAACAGATGCTCGACCATGTCGCCCGGTTAAAAGGAGTGGACCAGGCAGGCGAACGAAAAGAGCTGGTAGGCGAACTCCTCAACAAGGTCAACCTGTATAAGGACAAAAAGAAAAAGCTGGGAACGTTTTCCGGAGGTATGAAACAACGTTGGGGCATCGCACAGGCCCTGATCGGCAACCCCAGGCTCATCATCGTAGACGAACCCACAGCAGGCCTGGACCCGGCAGAACGCAACCGCTTTTATAATCTGCTGAGCCATCTCGGCGAGAATACCATTGTCATCCTGTCCACACATATCGTCGAGGACGTCAGCACGCTTTGCTCGTGCTTCGCCATCATCTGCCAGGGCGAGGTCCTATATAGCGGAGAGCCGGATAATGCCATCACGACACTGGAAGGACGGATCTATAGCAAAAAGATCCCGCAGGGGGATATCGATCGGTACCGGGCTGGTTATCCCATCATCTCCACCCAGCTGAAAACAGGTCAGCTATACATTCGCATCGTAGCCGACCAGGATCCGGGCAACGGTTTTGTGGCCAGCCCGCCCAACCTCGAAGACGTCTATTTCAGCCACATCGCCACCAAAATGGATGTAAATACGATCTAGCGATAGTCCCTCATCATTAAATCTTTCCCCATGCTCTCCGAGATCTTCCTGTTCGAATTAAAATACAGGCTGCGCCGGCCTGCCTTCTATATCTATTTCCTTTTCATTTTCGGGTTCGCCTTTTTTTCCTTTGCCACCGGCTCCCTCCCGGCACAGGACAAGGAAATGATCAATGCTCCCGCCGTTCTCGCCATGTACTGCTCCATTCTCAGCGTCTTCCTGCTCCTTGTCAGCTCGGCTATCATGGGCACACCTCTTTACCGCGACATCGAACACGGCACAAAAGAATATTACCTTTCCTATCCCATTACCAGGGCAGGTTATTTCTGGGGGCGCTTCCTCGGTTCCTTTGTTTTTGTGCTGGTCATCAGCCTGGGCGTACTGGCAGGTGCATGGCTGGGCTGTAAGCTGGGACCGGCCTTCGGATGGCAGCCAGCCAGCCGATATGGCAAGGATCATTTGATCTATTATCTTTATCCCTTTTTAACCCTTATCATCCCTACCCTTTTCTTTACTTCTTCGCTCTTCTTCGGACTGGTAGCCGTCTTCCGCAATGTAAAGGTCATTTACAGCAGCGGCATGTTCCTCTTCCTGGGGTATATAATCAGCAATTTCTTCCTGCACAATATCCACAACTCCACCGTGATCTGGCTTTCCGATCCTTTCTGCGTCAATGGACTGAGAATGGAGACCAGCGGGTTTTCGGCCGAACAACTCAACAGCTCGGTCATCCCGCTTCGGGGTGCATTCCTGGAAAATCGTATCCTCTGGACCGCAATCGGCCTCACGGGCCTGCTGCTGACCTATTCCTGGTTCAGCTTCGAACGATTCTTCAGCGGCAGCGCCAACAGAGGACGCAGCGAACAAGAGCTTGCCCTTAAGCCCTACCGCCCTACCGGTTCACGCGTCGTCCATATCAATCTGCAGGGCAGTTATTATCGGAAGATCTTGTTCAGTCTTACACGTATCGAGATCCTCAACATCATCCGGGATAATTATTTCTGGATCATCCTCACTGGCGGCCTGACCTTCCTGTCTTTTATCTTCTGGCATGTGGGTGGCCGTTATGGCGTAGGAGATTTTACCCGTACCACCACGCTCATGGGCGCATTTGGCGATGAATTCATCTTTTTTATCTTCCTGCTTATCGTGTTTTATACCGGCGAGACCGTTCATCGCGAAAAGCTTACGCGATATGCCCTCGTCAACGACGCCCTGCCACCCCCAACCTGGGTACTCAACAGCGCAAAACTGATCAGCCTTTGCGGCCTGGCCCTCTTTCTGGCTCTGACACCGGTGGTGCTGGGCCTGGCCATCCAGCTTCTTCAGGGTTATACCTGGTTTAATTTACCCCAGTATTTCTCCTCTGTATTTCTTTCCATTCTTCCCCGGCTGATAGAGATGGTCCTGTTCTGTTATACCATACACATCGTAGTGAACAATAAATTCGCCGCCCATGGCATCGCCATCACTGTCTGGGCCATAATGATGCTCCTCACCAATTTCAATTATTTCAACTACAATCTCCTGTTGTATTCGTACACACCTTCCGCCTGGCCAACCGATATGGACGGTTTTGGACATATGGCAAAATCGATAGGATGGTTCCAGCTCTACTGGACGATTGCGGGGGCCCTGCTCGTTGTAGCCGGCTCACTTTTTTATTCCCGCGGCGTCAGCCAGTCCTTCAAAGAGAAAAAGCAATTGGCCCTGCAAAGATTCCATGGCTGGAGCCGGATAGGCATCGGCCTTCTGCTGGTGGCCTTCCTGGCAACAGGATCCTGGCTTTATTATAATGTCAGCTATTTGAATAAATACCTCACTACCTGGGAAAGGAATGAAGAAAAAGCCGTCGTGGAAAAACAATTGAAAAAATACGCCGCTCTGCCCCAGCCCCGGATAACACGGATAGAGTTCAATGCCGACCTGTTCCCGGACGAACAAAGGGCAACGAGTAAAGCATATGTAACGATCCTGAACAAGAACACTATTCCCATCGACAGTCTTCTCTTAGATGGTGACGGCCTGGATTACACCCTTTCCTGTAATGGGCAGGTATTGGCATATCGCGTTCCTTTATACCTCGACCGCGGGAAGTTCAACCCGCTCCGGCCCCGGAAAGAACCCTCCGATTACCGGATTTACTGGTTGCCTTCCTCCCTGTTACCCGGTGATTCGGTAAGGATAGGCATCAATTCGACGATGGCCTACAAAGGGTTTCAAAATGGTTTATATGCGGCTAATCTTCTCCGTAACGGTCTGATAACCGGAGGATTTCTGCCGGGGCTTGGATATGACGAGGACGATGAATTAAAAAGAAAAGACGTCCGCGCGGACCATGGACTGCCGGAAAGAAAAACAGAAGATATTCCCCACAACGATCCGGCCGGTCAACGTGCAGTAGCAACCGGGTTCAACGGTGACCTGGTGCAGCTGGACCTTACCGTAAGCACTTCGGCCGATCAGTACGTGGTCTCCTCCGGCAGCCTGCAAAAAGAATGGATGTCAGGCGGCCGTCACTACTTTCATTATGTCACGAAGAGCCCGGGGATCTATCCTCCCTTCGGGATCCTGTCCGCAAAGTATGCCATCTTAAAAGATACGGTTCAGCTGGAAAAAGGACAGATCGTAAACCTGGCTATCTATTACAACCCGCCGCAAGGCATCAACCTTTCCCATTACAAGGAGGCTCTCAAAGACGGACTACGATATTTTTCCCATGCCTTCGGCCGGTATCCATTCGACCAGATGATCCTGGCCGAGGGACCAGGATACGGCCCCAATGAACTGGCTGGGCCGAATATGATCGTCTTCAACGAACACTTTGGATGGAACGCCAATCTTCGCGACTCCACAAACCTGGACTATATCTACTATAACACCGCTTACCAGCTCGCCCAGCAATGGTGGGGAGGCCAGGTAATGTCAAATAATACCATCGGGTCGAAGATCATTACCCAGGGCCTTGCCAGGTATTCCGCCCTTTGCCTCATGGAAAGGAAATATGGTAGAAAGGGTTTGCTTGATATCTACCAAACCCTCGGCTGGGATTATTCCTGGGGCAAACGAACCGCTTTCAACGGAGAACATGACCTGCTACATGCCAACGGAAATTATTTGTGGAATACCAAGGCAGGAATGGTCTTATACGGACTGGGAAAGACCATCGGCGAAGACAGCCTCAACACAGCATTGCATGCCTTTCAAGAGAACTGGGGCGGACGCAATGGAGGACCTTATGCCGGAAGCCCCGACCTGTATAAAACTTTGGAGCAGTACGTGCCCGATTCCATGCGCTATTATCTTTCAGACAGCTGGCTGCGGGTAGCTATGTATGACAACCGGATAACAGAAGCCTCCGTTGCACCGCCTGCCAGGGACAGTAGCTACCGGGTAACCCTGACCG
>Ga0307510_10001852_pt1 | contig 23701 bp, 25 predicted proteins | sample 12_EM_MG_FD_207224 | JGI IMG/M metagenome (GOLD analysis project Ga0307510, IMG submission 207224) | Populus trichocarpa ectomycorrhiza microbial communities from riparian zone in the Pacific Northwest, United States - 12_EM | ecosystem: Host-associated > Plants > Roots > Unclassified | place...
ATTCGCCAGCGACGGCTCTGAACGATGCCCTCGACCCCGCAGCCCGGATGTTCATGAAAGTCCACGGCGGTCACGTTTGGGTCAGCGAATGGCTGAAACGCTCTGGCCAAAGGGTGGTCCGAGCCGCGTTCCAGCGCAGCGGCAATCGCGAGTGCCCGGTCCGGCTTGATACCGGTCGTGCTCACTACCGTCGCGATCGGCGCTCCCTCTGTTAACGTGCCGGTCTTGTCCAACATCACCGAATCGATGCGGGTCAGGCGTTCGATGGCATCCGCCTTCACAACGAGCAGTCCTCGGCGTGCCAGATACGATGTAGCCGCTGCAAACGTCGCGGGTATAGCGAGAGAGAGGGCACATGGACAGGTAACTACCAGGACCGCGAGTGTTGCGGGCATCGCGCGCTGAGGATCGACGACAGCCCAGAAGACTGCGACCGCAAGCGCCAACGCGAGCGTGCCGAATGAGAACCAGGAGGCCACGCGATCGGCCACTGCCACAGTGCGGGGCTTCTCGGAGCTGGCCAGTTGCAGCAGCTCGATGATGCCAGCCAGCGTCGATTGTGCCGCAGGCTTCTCGCAGGTCACCTCAATCGCGTTGCCGGTATTGATTGCACCGCCAGCCACTGCATCGCCGGCGCGGAGCGCCACCGGCCGCGACTCTCCGGTGATGAGTGATTCATCCATTGATGTTGCGTTGGACAGCAGCCGCCCGTCCACCGGGACAGCCGCTCCCTTCGCAACACGCAACCGGTCGCCAGGGCGGACTTGCCCCAGCGGCACCTTTTCGGTGGCCCCATCCGGATTCATTCGCGTGGCTTCTGCGGGAACCGTTCGCGCCAGCGCCTCGCTGGCACTGAGGCTGTGTTGACGTACTGCCATCTCCGCAAATCGGCCCAGAGAAAGCAGGAAAATGAACATGGTCACCGAGTCGTAGTAGACCTCTCCCGTCCCCAACAGCGTGTGATAGACACTCGCCGTGAATGCAACCGTCAATGCGAGCGCCACCGGCACGTCCATCCCGACACGACGGCGCCGCAAATCGTGCATTGCTGCCTGATAAAACGGCAAGCCCGAATAAAGCAACACGGGCGTAGTCAGGAGCATGCCGGCAATTCGCAGGTACTGGGCGATGCCGGGGTCGATTCCGTGCGCGCCGCTTGCATACAGGGCGTACACGAACATCATTGTCTGCATCATCCCCAACCCGGCGACGCCGATACGCTTCAATGCGCTCCGACGCTCTTTGACAGCCGCTGCCTCAGCGACTTCACCTCCAAGCGGAACGGGTCGAAAGCCGAGCTTGCGGATGGCGTCGAAGATGGGCTTCAGAGTGAGCTTGCCGGGATCCCAATCCACGCGCGCCTTGCCGGTGGCCGCGTTGACCGAGACCGAATGAATTCCATCTATCCCGCGCAACGCGCGCTCGACCGAGTTGGCGCAGTTGGCGCAATGCATTCCCTCGATGCCGAAGGCAGTGCGTGAATCGCAGATCGCGGCTGACATCATTGCACCGCGGACGCCAATGTTATGCGGCCCGCGCCTCCGGTCCAATCCTGGCGATAACTCCAGTCACCGTCTGACGACTTCAACTCCAGGTGCCAACTCCCGGGTGGCAGCGGAGAGCAGGCCGTGGTGTAATTGCTCGAGCTGCCTTCGCGAGTGAACCGCATCTGCCGATCCAGCTCGGGACGACTGGCAGAAATGACATCCAACGCCACCTCCGCGGGCATGTTTGAGGCGAGTTGCAGCGTCAGATGGCAAGTTCCCTGCGCCGGCTGCAAATCGAGTGTCGCTGCCAGGCCGAGAGCGGCGGCCCGATGCGCATCGGCAAAGTCATGGTCGAGTCTGTCACCTTCCCAATGGTACTGACCTGGCAAAGGAGGATCTCCCTTCGTGGCGGCTACCCACGCGGTGCCTAGGCTCGCCAGAACCGCAAATGCCGGCAGTGCGATGACCAGAATGACTGCCGCATTCGGTCCGCGATGGACGGGTTTGGATGTGTTCATGTTGATCTACTTGCTGGGGGCGAGGAAGCGCGCGATCGTGGATGCACGCAACGCTGCGTCGTCCTCAGCCTGGACGGTGATTTGGACTGACTCGGACCCAACCGGCTCATAGGCCGAGCGCCGGATGCGGATGCCCGCGGGGAACACGTCTCCCGCCGCGACTGCAAATACTGCCGGCTCGGGATCGAGGCTCAAAACGCCTGGACCCTTCACGCTGACCCGAAAGCGATGCGGCTGCTCGCTCTTGTTGATGATCTTGACGTCGTAGACGTTCTCCACGCGCCCATCATCCAGCAGGCGATACAGAGCATTGCGGTCTCTGATCACATCCAGCGCAACCGGCTCGCGCAGCCAAAGCGCAACCGCCCACCCGCAGATCAACAATGTCAGCAGCGCCGCATATACAACGATCCGCGGCCGCAGGATGTGCGTTGGTTTGTGCTCGATCGCATGCTCCGTGCTGTACCGGATCAGTCCCCGGGGATACTGCATCTTGTCCATGATCGAATCGCAGGCATCAATGCACGCGGCGCAGGCGATACACTCCTGTTGCAGCCCCTGTCTGATATCGATTCCCGTAGGACAAACCTGAACACACCACGTACAGTCGATGCACGAACCGAGATTCAGCGCCTTGGGATCTGCCCCGCGTCGACGAGGGCCGCGTGGCTCACCGCGTTGCGCGTCGTATGTTATGACGAGCGTGTCATGGTCGAGCATCGCGCTCTGAAAACGCGCGTACGGGCACATGTACTTGCAAACCTGCTCGCGCAGGTAACCTGCGTTGCCATACGTTGCAAGCCCATAAAAGAGGATCCAGAACAGCTCCCAACCGCCGACGGCGCCTGTCAGAACTTCATGTGACAAAGTGCGTATAGGAGTGAAATAGCCGACGAACGTGAAGCCAGTCCACAGAGCGAATGTCACCCACAGGAACTGCTTGAGCGATTTGCGCAACACCTTCGAAGTCGTCCACTGAGCTTCATCGAGCTTCATCCGTTCGGCGCGGTCACCCTCCGTAACGCGCTCCATCCAGAGGAAGACCTCCGTCCAGACAGTCTGCGGGCAGGCATAGCCGCACCACAGGCGGCCCGCCAATGCCGTGAAGAAGAACAAGGACAGCGCTGCGATCACCAACAGGCCGGTGAGGAAAATGAAGTCCTGCGGCCAGAACACCACTCCCATGACATAGAACTTGCGGGCCGGCAGATCGAACAGGAATGCCTGGCGGCCGTTCCATTGCCACCAGGCGTTCAGGTAGTACAGGCCCAGCAGAACCCAGGCCGCAATGATTCGCAGGCGGGAAAATCGCCCGACCACTTCGCGCGGGTAGACTTTCTGCTGCGCCTCATAGAGGGACGCGGAAGGACTATTCACTGTTTGATCTTCGGTTGCACCACCTGCGGCGGTAACTCCGCACCACCCAGGCTGATGACATACGCAGTCAACAGATTCACGCGTGTCTCTCCGAGGCGCGCCCGATGTGCTGGCATTTCGGCGTGCCGGCCATTGGCAATCGTCTCCCTGACCGTCGCCACGGCGCCGCCGTTCAACCAGATCTGGTCGGTGAGGTTTGGAGCACCCAGCGCCTGGTTCCCATGTCCATCCGCTCCGTGACAGGCTGTGCAGATCGCTGTGAACTTGGCTTTGCCACTGTTCAGGTCGCCAGCGGGAAGCTCGCGCCCAGACAGGCTCATCACGTAACGAAGCACGTCTTCGACACCTGAGTCGCCGCCGAGCGCCTGTTTCCACTGGGGCATGACACTGGTTCGTCCCTGTTCAATTGACTCCTCGATGGCTTCGGGCGTGCCGCCCCAGAGCCAGTCGTGGTCCGTCAGGTTGGGGAAACCCGGAGCGCCGCGTGCATCCGACCCGTGGCAGGCCGCGCAGTTGTTGACGAACAGGTTGCGGCCGATCCGTACCGCTGCCGCATTCTTTGACAATTCCACAGCGCTGTGATGCTCGAACGGCTCAAACGTCTTTTGCAACAGCGCCTCGGAGCTCGCGGCCTGCTCGGCATGTTGCTGTTCCGACGTCCAGCCGAAGGTTCCCCGATAGTTTCCCAGTCCCGGATAAACGACCAGGTAGGCCAGACCGAAAACGGTGGTAATGACAAAGAGCCACAGCCACCAACGGGGCAGGGGGTTGTTGAGTTCGCGCAGGTCTTCGTCCCAGACGTGTCCGGTGGTCTCGGTCGTAACCGATTCCTCACCGGCGCGGCGCCGCAGCCCGAACAGCAGGTACATCAGTGCGGCGATGTTCAGCAACACTACGATCGAGACAATGATTGAAACTGTTGGATTCATGGTCTGTCAGCTCCGATCCGGTCTTCCTCGAGCGGCAGGCGCGCTGCTGCCTCGAACGTCGCGCGTCGCCTGCTGCCGAATACCCAGACCCATAGTCCGATAAACATGAGCATCAGAATGCCGGCCATCGTGCCGCGCACCAGGCCGGTGAGCACTTCCATCTCGTGACTCATCAGTGCCACTCCTTCGATGCGACACCCAGGCCCTGCAGGTATGCGATCAATGCGTCCATCTCGGTCTGGTCCTGCACGTCCCGCGAGGCCTGCTCGATCTCCTGCTGGGAGTAGGGAACACCCAGACTACGCATGAGCTTCAGCTTCCTGGGTGTCAGTGCCGCGTCAACATGCTCGTTGGCGAGCCACGCGTACGCCGGCATGTTTGATTCGGGCACGACATCGCGCGGATTGCTCAAATGAAGGCGGTGCCACTCGTCACTGTAACGGCCGCCGACCCGGGCCAGGTCCGGCCCGGTACGTTTGGACCCGAACTGAAACGGGTGGTCGTACACGGATTCTCCGGCGAGCGAGTAGTGTCCGTAGCGTTCAGTCTCGGCGCGTAGCGGCCGGACCATCTGCGAATGGCAGTTGTAGCAACCTTCACGGATGAAGATGTCCCTGCCTTCCAGTTGCAACGCTGTGTAGGGCTTGACCCCGGGAGCAGGAGTGGTGATCTGACTCGAAAAGTACAGGGGTACGATTTCAACCAGGCCGCCCACGCTGATGACCAGTGCAATCAGGACGCCAAGCAGTCCCGCGCGGGTCTCAATCAGTTCATGTTTCATTTGTATCTTCTCTCTCAGGCCGGGACCGGAACCGCGATGGGCTGTACGACTCCGCGCGCCTGCTGCACGGTCTTCCAGTAGTTGTAGGCCATCACTACCATGCCGGCGATGATCATTACCCCGCCCGCGAGGCGCACCGCGTAGTAGGGGTAGGTTGCCTTCAGGGCTTCGACGAACGTGTAGGTGAGCGTTCCATCCGCGTTGGTCGCGCGCCACATCAGGCCCTGCATCAAACCGGCGATCCACATGGCGGTGACGTACAGCACGACGCCAATTGTGGTGGTCCAGAAATGCCAGGAGATCAGGCGTGTGCTCCACATCTGTGTTTGTCCGTAGAGTCTCGGAATCAGTACGTACACTGAGCCGATGGTCATCATCGCGACCCAGCCGAGAGCGCCCGAATGCACGTGTCCGATCGTCCAGTCCGTGAAGTGAGACAGTGCGTTCACAGTCTTGATCGACATCATCGGACCTTCGAAGGTCGACATGCCGTAGAAGGACAGTGCGACGATCATGAACTTCAGGATGGGATCGGTGCGCAGTTTGTCCCATGCACCCGACAGGGTCATGATGCCGTTGATCATGCCGCCCCAGGACGGCGCGAGCAGGATGAGGGAGAACACCATTCCCAGCGTCTGCGCCCAGTCGGGCAGTGTTGAGTAATGGAGATGATGTGGGCCGGCCCACATGTACACCGAAATCAACGCCCAGAAGTGGACGATTGACAGGCGGTAGGAGTAGACGGGGCGTCCCGCCTGCTTCGGAATGAAGTAGTACATCATTCCCAGAAAGCCCGCGGTCAGGAAGAAACCGACCGCATTGTGACCGTACCACCATTGCACCATGGCATCGGCCGTACCGGCGTAGGCCGAATATGACTTGGTCAATGTCAGGGGCAGCTCCGCACTGTTGACGATGTGAAGCACGGCTGTCGTGATGATGAACGCGCCGTAGAACCAGTTCGCCACGTAGATGTGAGCAACGCGGCGCTTCATCAGAGTCCCGAAATACACGATCAGGTACGCGACCCAGACGATGGCAATGAGAATATCGATCGGCCACTCGATCTCGGCATATTCCTTGGCCGAGGTCCAGCCCATAGGCAGGCTGACTACGGCGAGAACGATGACGGCCTGCCATCCCCAGAATACGAATGAGGCGAGCTTGTCACTGAACAGCCGGACGTGACAGGTGCGCTGAACCACGTAGAAGGAGGTCCCCATCAGCGCGCAGCCGCCGAATGCGAATATGACGGCGTTGGTATGCAAGGGTCGAATGCGGCCATAGCTGAGCCACGGAATATCGAAGCTCAGGGCGGGCCAGATCAGCTCCGCCGCAATGAACGCACCCACCAGCATTCCGACGATTCCCCAAGCCACGGTCATGACCGTGAACTTGCGGACAACATCGTCGTTGTAGTTTTCAACCGGCATGGCAGTCATGACTCATTGCTCCAGAGCGTGCCGGACCTGGGCCACGAACCGTGGATCGGGATTCTGGGTGTTGGACGTTTTGGCGATGATCTGACCGTTCGCATCGAGTAGGGCAAACACGCTCTGGTGGTCTACCGTGCTGTCAGCCATGGATCGATATGTAATGCCGAGACCCTCGGCGATGCGTGCGACCGACACGCTCGACGGCCTGGCCAGGGTCCAGCGAGCCGAGATGATTCCGTGCTCACGCCGGAATGCGGCGAGCGAGGCGAGGGAGTCCTGCTCAGGGTCCAACGTCAATGCCACTATCCGCAGTCGATCGCGTTCAGTAGCCGGTAGCTGACTTTCAATGCCTCCCAGAGTTGCCATTGCCATCGGACAAATGCCCGGGCAGTGCGCGTACATCATCGTCACGATGCGCACACGGCCGTTCGAAGCCGACAGAGTCGCGAAGTTGCCGTCGGATGTCGTGAAGGCGGCGTCGAGCCACGTAGATGCGGGCAGCGCAGCAGTGCGGGTTCCCTCGGACAGGCTTCGCTGTTGGATGGGCTCCCAAACAGCGAGGATGAAAACAGCTGCCACCACTGCAAGCACGGATGCGAGCGGCAGGGGGTATCGGTCGAGGGCGCTCGCGTTGATTCTGCTCATGTTGACTGTTCCTGGGTATTCCGGGCGACGCCAAGATACAGGCGCCACCAGTCACCAGAATCCGTACTTGTCCCTACAAATAGGTACTAGTACGTACGCGTAGCTTCGCGTCAGTAGGAATGCGTATGGGACAGTGCGGCAGGAGCACCTAAGCTCTCATTCACATCTGTTGTGGAGTCCAATATGAACGAGTTTCATCACGCGATAGTCTGGATCGATCATCAACAGGCGCGGGTGCTGCGCTTCGGTCCGCAAGGGGTGGATTTGGAAATTGTGCTCAGCAGTCATCGGCATGAACATCTGCACCACAAGGCAAACTCGATCGACAGTGGCAAAGCGCCGCAGGATCGGACCTTTCTCGACCACGTGGGCGAGTCTTTATCGAACACCGCAGCGATCCTGGTGACCGGTCCGGCGAATGCGAAGCGCGAGCTGGTATCTCACCTGGAGGCGCATCAGCCGACGACCTCGAGCCACGTCGTCGGGGTCGAACCGCTGGACCATCCTTCCGATGGGCAGTTGGAGGCCTTCGCTCGGAAATATTTCCATGCGGACGAACGCATGCGGTTCCAGGCGGGGAAATACCAATGATGTCTCGTGCGAAGAAGTGGAGTCTTCTGCTTTGTGCGGTCGTTCCGCTTCTTGGCTCAGCGGCGGAGAATGCCCGCAGTGAGTTGGACGCCGCGCTGCGCAGCACGCCGAACGCGGACCACGGTGCCGAACTTTTCAGAAATTGTGCCGTCTGTCACGGCTCATCCGGTCAGGGTACCCTGGACGGCGGGGTTGCCCGAATTGCCGGTCAACATGTTGCCGTGATCGCAAAGCAACTGGTCGACTATCGTCACGATCGCCGGTGGGACATCCGCATGGAGCATTTCGCGGATCAGCACCACCTGGTCAATCCTCAGTCCATCATGGACGTCGCCAGTTATGTTCACGGGCTCTCCGCGGACGTGTCGCCGGGCGTCGGGGACGGAGAACTGGCGCAGCACGGGTCAGAATTGTATGCAGCGCGATGCGCAACCTGTCATGGCCTGTCGGGCGATGGCAATGCCGCGAAGCTGATTCCCAGAATAGCAGGCCAGCACTACGAGTATCTCATGCGGCAGATCTACGACGCAGTTGATGGCCGTCGTCCGAACATGAGTCGTGCACACGTGAAGATGTTTGCGAAGCTGGATCGTGATGACATCGTGGGTCTGTCGGACTTTCTCTCGCGTCTGGACTCACGGCCCAAGGTACATGAGGCCGTCGCCTCGACCCATTAGCCCGCCGAACCGGGTAGCTCTTCGAGATCCATCATCATGCGAACGAGTTGCGCCAGGGACGAGGCGTGCATCTTTTCCATGACGCGCGCACGGTGGATCTCCACCGTTCGCTGGCTGACGTTCAGGTCGGCGGCCATGACTTTATTCGCCTTGCCGCTGGTCACCAGAGCCAGCACCTCACGCTCTCTTGGCGTCAGGGAATCAAAGCGCTCGCGGACCTTCGCCCGCTCGCTCAATTCAGCACGGTTCGATTGATCCTTGATCAAGGCGCGTTGCACGCGCTCGATCAGATCCTGGTCGCGGAACGGCTTTTGCAGGAAATCAAACGCCCCCTGTTGCATGGCTTCGACCGCCATGGGCACATCGCCGTGCCCGGTGATGAAAATGACCGGGATGATGGCGCCTCGCATATTGAGCTGCTGTTGCAGCTCGAGGCCACTCATGCCCGGCATGCGCACGTCCAGGATGAGGCACCCTGGTTGCTGCGGATCGTAGGTAGAAAGGAGTTCCTGGGCTGTGGACAACGGTCGAGTTGCCAGCCCCAGCGATTTCATGAGCAGGCGGATCGAATTTCGGACTGCATCATCATCGTCCACAATGAAAACCAGCGCGGGGCGATCTTTCATGTTGGATCCATCGGTGTCGGAGCAAGCCTCACGTTGAAGCGGGCTCCGATCGGCAGGTTGGGTTCATAGTTCAGCGTGCCATCGTGCGCCGCAATGATACTGCGGCTGATCGCCAGTCCGAGTCCAGTACCCGCGGCCTTGGTTGTGCAGAAGGGGTCGAAGAGCCGGTCTTTGATTGACTCGGGAACTCCGGGACCATTATCGCTGATGGATATCTCCACGCCGCCGTCCGGAGTGGGTCGCGTTGCGACCACGACCTCGGCCCGATCGGGAGCGGCGCGCTCCGGAGACAGTGCTTCGAGAGCGTTGCGAACCAGATTCACCACGACCTGTTGAATCTGTGCACCGTTGGCGGAGATCTCCGGCAGACCGGGTGCCAGGTCCTGGCGAAACTGCACCCCATGAGCCTTCGCATCGCTGTTGATGAGCGTGGTCAGCTCGTCAATGAGCGTATTGACGTTGACCGGCACACGGGCTGATTCCTCGCTTCGGGCGAGGGCGCGCATGCGCCGGATGATGTCCCCTGCGCGCACTGCCTGGTCGGCAATCAACCTCAGGGTTGAGCGTACCTCGTCAATATCGGGCTCTGGCAATCCGAGCAGGCGGTCGCATGCGTGGGCATAGGTGGCCATGGCCGCCAGCGGCTGATTGAGCTCATGAGCGATTCCCGAGGCCATCTCGCCCACCGTTGCCAGCCGCGAGACGTGCGTGAGCCGATCCTGAAGCCGATGCGACTCGGCCTCCATGCGGCGGCTATGGGTCACATCGTGAATAAATCCAACAAATCGGGGAGGGTTCTCACCCGCGATGACCCCGACTGACAGGTGGGCCGGGAAGACCGTGCCGTCCTTGCGGCGGGCGGCTACATCGCGTCCTTTGCCGATGATGTGAGGAACACGCGTGGCGGTATAGCGAGCCAGGAAGGCGTCGTGCGCCTTCTCGTCCTCCCTCGTCATGAGAAGGCTGACGTTTCTGCCCACGACCTCTTCGCCGGTAAAGCCAAAGAGGCGCTCCGCAGCCCGATTGAAGCTGCAGATCGCGCCCAGGTGATCGATTATGACGATGCCATCGACGGCAGCATCAAGGAGGGCGTGGAGCTCGCGGGAAGTATTTGTGTCGGTCACCTGGGTGCGCGTCGCAATCTTCGAGCCCACATTGTCTGCTAAAGCGGGGACAGGTCTGTACGTATCTTCCGCAGCCGCGCGTTTCGCCCGTGGCTCAGTGCTTTGGGGCATGGGAAACCGGGCAGCCTTTGGCCCCGGCAAGCACAATCTGGATGCCCGAAGCCGAGATGTTAAATCGCAGGCCCGTGACCCGGGTTTCCAGCTGCATCGTTACGCCCCGCTGATTTTTGAGAAACGCCTGGGATTCGCCCTTGATGACGGCCCCGATGTCGCCGACCGTCAATCCGCGTAGGGCAATGGCCGAAAACAAGATTCGGCGTCTGCCGGTGGTGCACCGCGACGGCAATGTTCTGCAATTGTTGGGACTGGTTTCCGCGACCGACCAGACTCCGCAGGTCGCGCAACACGAGGGATCCTGTCGGTTCGCAGCTGACGAGAATGTCGGATCCAGGTACCACGTGCTGAGGGCGCGATGTGAGCGCTCCGCCAGGGACAAGCACCTACTGCACTCAAAAAGCGAGCGGGGCGAATCAAACGCCCCGCTCCGTGGTGCAAGTGCCTTCAGCGGCAATCAGACAGGCACAGTGCGTGCTCTGACGGCCGTTCTGCGACCCTTTGCCAGCAGCCGTACCGCATACACGCCGAGGCAGATGCCACCCGCGGCAAACACGATGTCCCCGGGCACGCGTAGCCACACGAGAGTCTCCATGACACTCGAGTGAACGATCTCAGGCGAACGGGCGTACCACAGCCCTTTGGAGATGGCCGCGCTGGCCTGGTAGATACCCGCCGGCACGAGGCTCATGAAGACCATCATCGCCAGGCCGATATTCAGGCTCCAGAAGCTCCACGCCAGCAGCCGATCGGCATGCACCAGGCGATCGAACAATCCCCGCAGGCAGAACAGCGTCAGGCCGATTCCCAACATTCCATAGACACCGAAGAGAGCGGCATGGCCGTGGGCCGGTGTCATATTCAACCCCTGCACGTAGTACAGCGATGCCGGCGGGTTGATGGTGAAGCCCAACAGGCCGGCGCCGACCGTCTTCCAGAAGCCGACCGCCACGAAGCACAGGATCGGCCACCGATAGCGCCCGTTGCGCAGTCTCCTGAAGGTCGATCCGGCGCCGCGACCCGCGCCCGCGGGCCGGAGTTGAGTCGTGTTGGCCGTCCACTATCTGCAGGTTCTGCACCTGCATGTCGGATGTGTCATCCTTTCGGGATCGCTCTTCAGCGCGCGAGCGCTGCTGCGCATCGCGAACAATCCGCTGGCGAATCATCGCGGGCTGCGGATCCTCTCGTATGTGATAGATACGATGCTATTGGCCGCCGCCATCCTTCTCGCTCTCATCGTTCACCAGTATCCGTTTGTGAACGGTTGGCTGACTACCAAAGTGCTGCTGTTGCTCATCTATATCGTGCTGGGAACCATTGCGCTGAAACGTGCGCAGTCCACGGCGGCCCGCGTGACGGCGATGCTTGGCGCGTTGGCCGTTTTCGGCTACATCATCGGTGTCGCTGTGTACCACCACCCGGCCGGGTGGCTCCTGTTGGTGCGAACATCGAGTCTGCAGCCGTAATCAGCTCGGCGTCGCTCGCCAGCACACCGACGGTGCGGGCCTGAATGACACCATCCGGGTTGGCAAGGGTGATTGTCGTGGAGTGATTGAATGTCTGATCCGGCAGCTGCCGGTAACGAACACCCAGGACCGCGGCCAGGACGCGCACAGTGTCTGGATCCGTTCGTGCGAGCGTCCAGGTCGAGCCGCCTATATGATGTCGCCGCCCGAAATCGGCCAAGGCGGCGGGCGTGTCGTGGCTCGGATCGAGCGAAACCATCAGAATGTGAGTATTGGCTCGCGCTCGGGGGCGTAGACGCTTTTTCAGGTTCTGCAGCTGATTCGTCAGCATCGGACAGACACTGTTGCAGTCAGCATAGAACATCGTCACGACGAGCGGCTTGCCTCTGAATGACGAGAGCGCGATGTGGGCGCCGCTGTCTGTCTCGAGGTCGATGGGAAGTTGGTAAAGAGAGTCACCCGCGAGCACCCCGGTGCTGCCCGCCACACTCGTTTGTCCCGCTGGTGTCGCCGCCGGCCCCGCAGCCGTCGCCTGGGCAGCCGCCGTGTGCGCTGCGGCTTGTGGCCCAGTATCCGCACACCGAAAGCCCAGTCGGCGAGCGCTCGATCGCCCCTCCAGCGCGCTCAGGAACGCGACCCGCATGAGAACGGGGTAATTCTCCCGATCCTGCGCGCTGATCGAGCCGGCACCGCAGAACTCCAACTTGTCGGGATCTCCCTGATTGCGGCTGTCGTTGCTCACCATGAGAGAGCCGAAGTCATCCACCCATTCCCAGATCAACCCATGCAAATCGTGAATTCCGTACAGGTTGGGCCGCCCTTGGCCTACCGACTGCAGGACATCGGTCGCGGGACGCGCGTACCAATTCAGTATCTGCTCGCGCCAGAGCGGATTGGCGCGGGCATCGGCCACTTGTTCATTTGCGGCAGCGGCCCATTCCCACTCGTTCCAACTCGGGAGTCTCGCCTCGTTGGCTGCACAGTAGGCGCGGGCCGCAAACCAGCTAACTCTCGTCACCGGTTGGTCCGGTTGCGCATCCGGTCCCAGGACGTCTGGTCCTGCCCAGTGTGACAGGTAGCCGTCATCCGCGAACAAACTGGCGACCCGGTCGCGCCGCCAGCTCGGCCGACCGCGCACAAACTCCAGGAATTGCCTGTTGGTAACCGGCCGTGCATCGAGCCTGTAGGCAGGCAGATGCACCTGGGTCTGTCCCGGCGCGGGCGCTAGCACCGGTGCGAAGTCGGTTGCGGCCACTTCCTTGCGGGATTCAGCGCGCGCCGCGGTTCCGCCGGAGCACGCGATTACGAACCCGGAGAGTAGAGCGCAAGCGACCAGTCGGACGGATGGCATCTTTCGCATCACTCGGCCGCGCCAGGCGGCCGTGCCGTCTTCTTGCGAGTCTCGGCCAGCTCGCCTGCCGAATAGCGATAGCCGTTGTTGCCCCACGAGTGAGTTACATATGTCAGGATGTTGGCCAGCTCGTCGTCGTTTAACTGGCTCATTGGCGGCATCACTGAGTTGTATGTTTTGCCGTTGACCGTGACGGGCCCTGACAGGCCGTTGAGAACGATCTGCTGTGCGCGGTGCGGGTCCTTGGCAAGCAGATCGGAGCCCGCCAGGGGTGGAAACACTCCCTCGAGTCCCTTGCCGTTCGCCTGGTGACACACCGAGCACGTGCCTGAGAACAACGACTCACCCGCCTTCACCTGCTGCTCGAGCGTCAACCTCCCCTGTTGGGCTGCGGCCGTCGCCTGGCTCACCACCCGCAGATCCTTGGCCTTGTCACCCAGGTACACGGAATCCACTTCCTTGCCCGAGTAGACCAGTTTGTTCTCCGGCCCGCTGACCTTGAGGATCGCCAGCGCACCCTTGTTGAACGCACGGAAGATCGAATGGTCCACCATGACAAAGCTGCCGGGGACGATAGCTTTGAATTCAGCAATCGCGGCGCCGCCGGACGGGATCAAGGTCGTCTGCACGTTCTGCTGGTAGTGAACTCCGCCTTCGTACCAGACGCGGTCGAAGATCTCGCCAATCACGTGAAAGGAGGAAACCAGGTTCGGTCCGCCATTGCCGATGAACAGCCGAATGCGCTCGCCGACTTTTGCAGTGAGGGCGTGATCGCCGATCAGCGCGCCCTCGCTGCCGTTGAACACAACGTACGTCGGCTTCTCGTCAATCGCCTTTTGCATGTCGAATGTCTGCAGTCCCTTCTCACGGTACTTGCCCACCGTATAGAAGTCCCCCTGCATTACGTAATACTCGTGATCCACAGGTGCGAGGCCTTCCGGCGGCTCGACCAGCATGAGGCCGTACATTCCATTGCCGACGTGCATGCCCACCGGCGCCGTTGCGCAGTGATACACGTAGATGCCCTGGTTCATGGCCTTGAACGAGAACTGCGATTCGTGTCCGGGCGCGGTGAAGCTCGATGCTGCGCCGCCTCCGGGGCCTATGACGCCGTGCAGGTCTATGTTGTGCGGCATCTTGTTGTCAGGATGATTCTTGAGATGAAACTCAACGGTGTCGCCCTGTCGGACGCGAATGAAGCTGCCGGGCACGGTTCCACCGAAGGTCCAGAACGTGTAGCGGACGCCTTCCGAAATCTCTTTTTCCACCTCACGAACTTCGAGCTCGACAATGACTTTCGCGGGCTTTTTGCGATTCGTGGGCGGAGGGACGTTCGGAGGTGATGTCAGGACGGCATGCACTTGCGCGCCGGAAGGCTGCGCATCATCGGCCATCGTTTGCGAGGCAGCGAAAGCGGCAGGCGAGCCGCATGCAAACAGGATCGCCGCCACGAGGCCGGTGCACGACCGCAGACCGTAACTGGATGACATTTGAGTTTTCTCCCTGAGGAAGCTGTTGCGCGCTCTGTCAGCCGGGCTTCCCATCGACCCGGGGTGACCAGAGAATCGGTGCGTATATCACGAGGAATATTGCGAATGCGGCTGTCCAGCAACTCGCGCTGATGACAATGATGAAAGGGTAGGGCAGTCCCAACACACTCAGTCCAAACACTCGGACGAGCGCGGCCATCACGAGGAACCCGTATCCAAACACAATCGGTGGGTCCACCGCGAGCGCGCGACCCGTGTGGCCCAAAGACGCGCGAGTCATCACCGCCATGATCATTGTCGCCAGCACTCCGACTGTCAAAGCGTGCAGCCAGAACGCCGAAATGGCGGGCCCAGAGAAGGAGGCCAGACATTTCAGTGCAAGGCCCACCGGTAACCACAGGTAGGCCAGGTGCAATATCCACACAATGGGTTGACGCCAGGTGGCCAGGCTGCGCCATTGGAGCATTCGGACTGCGTTGACGACGGCGGCGATTCCGGCCGCGATGCCCGCAGCATGGCTGTCAGGCCACATGATGTCGGTTACGACAACAGCGAGCACTGAAAGGATTGCCGCCGGAGTCATGAACGGCAGTGTGATCAGCCCCGCAGGTGTCGCGCCGGATCGCAACGCGTTGGCCGTGAAAGCCGGAATGATCCGGCCGCCGATCACTGTGACCAGCAGCAGGCTGATGTTGATGCCGGCCAGGATCGCATGGCGCGCCATGCCGGAGTCATAGTGAGCTATCGCCCAATGCGTGACACCATTGCAGGTTGCCAGCAATGTGAGCACGATCAGGAGCGGAGAATTCCGATTGTTCGCTCGCAGGAGCGGGGGTGCTACCAGCACGCCTACCGTAACGAGGAATCCAACATCCACTGTGGCCACGAGCAGTGCCGGCCATTGGGCTGAGGTGGCAATGAGGACCCGGGCCGCCAACCAAATGGCGGACACCATCATCACGGGCGGTCCGCCGAATCCGCGGCTTCCGGTCCAGCTTGGTACCGCCGTGAGAAGGAAACCAGCGATGGCGGCCGCTATAAAGCCAAAAAGCATCTCGTGCGCATGCCACATCGTGGGCGGCCAATTCGTCGCCAATGACCATCCGAAGCCCCAGATCAACACCCACAATGGCACCAGAACCGTCGCGGACAGCGCCGCCGCCAGAAAGGCGGCGCGGAAACCGCTCGCGAATAGCCTCGGCTGCATGATCACTCCTGTTGTTAAGATCTACTCTAGATAGTCCTTTTAACGTGCGCATCGCGGTTTCTACCTATGCCACCGTGAGTACACTCTCTGAACCCGTCAATACCGAGCATCTGTTGAGTCTGCTGCGGACACTGCTCGCACTCGGCTGAAGAGCAAGGTCGCTGCGCAACCGCATAGTGGTAAGCCCGTATTCGCGGCACCTGCCCTGGTTGATACGATCGGGGCAGAGTACCAGCGCAACCTCATGGGCCGTGAATTGGGTGTCACATGAAACACGTCAGGAAGCATCAGGTGGTGTCGGCGGTCGCGCTCTTCGGCCTCGTGCAGGCCGCATTGTCTCAACAGCCGCCCAATATCGTGCAGAGCGACGCGCGCGAGAATACTGCGATGGGGACGGGGGCTCTGCAGGGCGGTGGGGACTCCTACAGCAATACTGCCGTTGGTTTTCATGCCCTCTTTGCCGGGCCCGTGGGCGCCCAGTGCTGCGGAGGTAACACGGCAGTGGGCGCGGAGACAATGGTCGCAACCACATCCGGTGCGGCGAACACAGGCTTGGGTCAGGCCGTTCTCAACGCCAACACGACCGGCAACTACAATACCGCAACCGGCGATTCGGCCATGCTTTTAAATACGACCGGATCATTCAATACCGCCGCTGGCGGCTTCGCTCTGCGTTTCAATAAAACCGGGGAAGCAAACACCGGCGACGGATTCGCGGCGCTGGATAACAACCGAAGCGGAAGCTACAACACCGCCTCTGGATACCAGGCCCTGCAGAGCAATACGACGGCAGATTACAATGCGGCCTTTGGATCCTTCGCGCTCTCGAGTAACACAACTGGTCATCATAATACGGCACTCGGCAACGAATCGTTGGAAAGTAACGTGACCGGATCGGACAATACCGCGGTCGGAACAGATGTCCTCGAGAGCAACACGTCCGGCGCCAATAATGTCGCGACCGGCGCCGCTGCGCTGTTCGACAACACTATTGGAAACAATAACACTGCCGCAGGCATGGGTGCTTTGCGGCACAATACAACCGGCTCCGGCAATATCGCGATTGGATACTATGCCGGATTGAATCTCACTACGGGGAAAAACAACATCGATATCGGCAACGGCGGATCTCCCGGCGAAAACGGAGTAATACGCATTGGGAATGCGAGCGCGCAGACGAGCGTCTACGTGGCCGGTGTCAATAGCAGTCATGTTACTGGTGCGCCGGTCTACGTGACTTCCAGCGGCCAACTGGGCGTATTGGCCTCGTCGGAACGCTATAAGACGGCTATTGCGTCCATGCAGGCTGCCTCAGCCAAGGTCTATCAGTTGCGGCCCGTCAGTTTTCACCTGGGATCTGATCCTTCGGGTCCGGTTCAATACGGGTTGGTCGCCGAAGAGGTCGACCCTATCTATCCTGAGTTGGTCATTCGGGATGCGCAAGGCGCGATTCAGGGAGTCCGCTACGACGAGCTGGCGCCGCTTCTGCTGAATGAGGTCCAACAGCAACAGCATGTTATCGACGCGCAGCAGGAGCAGATGCGCGGCCTGCAGAAACAGCTATCCGCTATTGGCGAGCAAAATGCCGCCATGCAGAGCGCGTTGCGGAAACTCCAGGCTGGCAGCGCCTCTGCCATGGATCGTTGATGAGCACGGCTGAGCCTTCAGATTTTCGACAGGAGATCGCAATCATGCCTACTGCGACCGAGCACGCTATCGCCGGACATCGGGTCACGATCCGGCCCCTGCAGTCGTCCGATACACAAATGGAAGCGGAGTTTGTTCGCAATCTGTCGGATGAGACCAAGCATTTCCGTTTCCTTGGAGCCGTCAAGGAATTGTCGACGACCGATCTGAAACGACTGTGCAACATCGACGGCCAGCACACCATGGCGTTTGTTGCCACCGTCCGCGAAGGCGGCCGCGAACTCGAGGTCGGCGTCAGCCGATATGCGGAAGGGTCAAGTCCGGACGTCCGCGAGATGGCCGTGACGGTAACGGATTCATGGCAACACAAAGGATTAGGGCGCCTTCTGGCGCGTCAGCTCATTGACTACGCCCGAGCTCACGGAGTCACACAATTGTACTCGGTCGATTTCGCGGAAAACACGGCCATGCAGCACCTGGCGCATGATCTTGGTATGACCGTGTGTCGTTCTCCGGATGATTCGACCCAGGTTATCTACTCGCTCCCGCTGTGAGGCCTCCTGCAAGGCCGCGGCCCCGGAGGTATCGGACCCGCAGCCCGGGACAACACCGTCCTTATCAACAATGAAGTCGACCGTCAGGACCCATCGACTGCCGCTTCAGTCGCGCCGGGTTTCGCTCGACGTCCCGTCACTCCGTCAATGTGAATTCGGTAAAAGATCGGGGTGCGCCGCTCCTGTCGCTCCGGAGGAACGCATGCCGGCTCCCACCACATCGTGCGCTTCTCGAGGATTTCGAGAGCGCGTGCACGGGCACTCGCGTATTCGGGCGCATCGGGGAGCTCTTCGTATCGACCAAACACAACGATACTCATCCAATGGTCGTGGCTCGGTCGTTCGTCCACTTCCAGGCAGATGAGTGGATTGGAGCGCATCCATTCGATCTTCTGTCCCCGCGTGGTGATACCGTAAAGGTGTTGCCCATCGTATGCGATGTAGACGGGAACAATGTAGGGCTGGCTTCCGCGGACGCAGGCCAATCGCGCAAAGTTGACCTCTTGCAGTACAGCGTGGCATTCCACCGCAGTCATCTCATGGATCAGCATTGACATTCTCCCGGCAAATTACGACCGTGCAGGTCCGGTGAGTCGCGGAATACGTGATGATCGTCGCCTTGCGCGCCTGCTCCATGACAACAACCGCCGTGGGTGGGCGAATTGTGAACGCCTGTCGCCTTCCTGGGGATAAGTAGATTCCACGATATTCGCTCAATGCAACGGCGCAGCCTTCTTCTTGGCTCCGTCCGGCGGGACGTACAGCGGCGGGTCTTGCAGCCCGTAGACTTTGCAGCGTAAAGTAACCAGGCCGCAAAGCCGCGGCGCGCGCGGTGTGTTGATTGCAGATGAGAGTCATTCGCGTATTGGTCGGGCTGTTGTTGGCCCTCGGCGGAGCGGTTGTCGCAGCTGATACCCCTGAATTGAGCGCGCTTCGCGGTCGGGTGGTGTATCTGGATTTCTGGGCATCTTGGTGTGTGCCTTGTCGTCAGTCGTTTCCGTGGATGAACGAGCTGCAGAAGCGCTACGCGGACCGTGGACTTACGATCATCGCGGTCAATCTCGACTACGAACGCGCCGACGCAGAGAAGTTTATGCACAAACTTTCCCCTGACTTTCAGGTGCGCTTCGATCCCGACGGCGATTGGGCACGGCAATTCGCTGTACATGGCATGCCGACCAGCGTGCTGCTGGATCGCAGCGGTAAGCCACGGTTCACGCACATCGGATTTCGGAATGGCGATGCGTCACAGTACGAACGGCAAATTGAACAATTGCTCGCGGAGCACTAAATGAAATCGGCGCTTCTGATCTTTTGCGTGGCGGCCGCGGTCATGAGCACCGCGTGCAGCTCACTGGGCGTACAGCCCTGGCAACGCGATCTGCTTTCTCGGCGTGACATGCAACCCGGTGGTAGTCGCCTCGATGACGCAATCGACGATCACATGTACTTCAGCAAAGAAGCCTCGTCCGGCGGCCGCTCGTTCGGCGGTGGAGGGTGTGGGTGCAACTAGACGGCAGTAACGGCAACCTCCGCAACAAACTCATTGCCGCGAGCTGCGCCTTGTTGGGCAGCGCACCCGTGGCACGGGCGGAAACTCATGACGTAGCCGACACCATCAACAGGGCGTTGGAGGATTGGCAACTCGATGGGGCGTTTGCCTATTACCATGAGAACGGGCGAATCCAGGCGCTCGAGCCGGTCATCAATGCCGAACACCATTTGGCCGACGGCGGGCAGCTCGATTTCGATTTCACGTTTGACAGTCTGTCGGGCAGCAGCCCGAATGGCGCGCTCACGAGCCGGCAGATACAGACCTTCGCCTCACCGTCCGCAAAGAGCTTCGCACAGGCGCGCCACATCTACACGGTGTCGACGGGAAATCTGCCGGTCGATCCCAACTACAGCGATGCGCGTGTTGCGGGCGGCGCAAGCTGGACAATGCCACTGTCCCGTCTGATGCGCGCAACGCTCGGGGGCAGGTTCTCCTACGAGGATGATTTCTACTCCGCTACGGTGAGTGCCGCACTGGAGCGCGACTTCAACGACAAGAACACGACCGTGTCCGTTGGCGTGAATAGTGAGAATGACTTTCTGCAGCCGATCGGCGGAACGCCGACACCCTTGAGTGATTACACGCTGTTTGAAAAAGGGGGGCACGAAACCAAGCGCGGGGTGGGGGTATTGGCGGGCATCACGCAGGTGATGAGTCGCAACTGGATTACACTCGCCAACCTTTCAGTGGACCGCTTCTCAGGCTACCTCAACGATCCTTACAAGATCGTCTCCGTCCTCGACGCAGCGGGCAGCCCGCTCAGTTATATATATGAAAATAGACCCGAAGCGCGCACGCGCCGAAGCGTGTACTGGGAGAATCGGGTTGGCTGGTCGCAGGGGTCTGTGACGGCGGACGCGCGTTACATGACCGACACCTGGGGCATTCATTCCGAGACCGCACAGGTGCACCTGCGTTGGTGGCTGCCCGGGCGCGATCAGTATGTGGAGCCCAGCGTCCGCTGGTACAGGCAGAACGCGGCCGATTTTTTCCATCCGTGGTTGTCGAGCACTGCTGCTGTTCCTACGGATGTTTCCGCGGACCTGCGCCTGGCCGCCTTTCACGCCGTGACCTATGGGCTGAAATACGGCTGCAAGCTCACCGATCACCTCGGCCGGTTCGGGCGCGAAACCACCGAATTCAACGTCCGGCTGGAGTATTACGAGCAGACATTGAACGGTAACCCGGCGGCGCCACCCTCACTGAGCGGGTTGGATCTGTATCCGAAGCTCCAGGCCTTCCTGCTGCAGATCGGTTTCAGCTATTGAGATGCTCGAGCTGCGAGAGCTGCCAGGGGATGTCCTTGCCGTGCGCTTCAGCGCGATGGCGAGCCCCTGCGAGCTGCTCCTTGGATCCGTCGCCCGCGACCTCGCCCTGGAGTTGGGGTCTGTTGCGGCGGCCGAGGCTCACCGCATCGAAAAAAAGTTCAGCCGCTATCGCGATGACAGTGTGATCAGCTGGATTCACCAGCGACGCGGTTCCCGGATGAGCGTGGACGACGAGACTGCGTTACTGCTGGATTTTGCGCAGCGCTGCTTTCAGATTAGCCACGGGTTGTTTGATGTTACCTCGGGACCCTTGCGACGGGTGTGGCGCTTCGATGGTTCCGACCGTGTGCCCGCGCCCCGGGAGGTTGAGACGCTGCTGCCGCTGATCGGCTTTCAGAAACTGACGTGGGAGTCACCGTGGCTCAACCTGCCGTGTGACATGGAAATCGATTTTGGCGGCATCGGCAAGGAATATGCGGTCGACCGCGCCTACGAGCTGCTGCTGGCGCGTTGTCCGGTGCCATTCCTCGTGAACTTCGGCGGCGATTTGCGAGTGAGTCGGCCCCTGCCGCACGGGCCTTGGAAAGTGGGTATTGAGAAGCCCGATTCCGACCGCCGGGCGGCGATGATGTTGGAAGTGGAATATGGAGCATTGGCGACCAGCGGCGACTCGCATCGTTTCCTGTTGAAGGACGGCGTTCGTTACGGACACGTCCTCGATCCGCGCACCGGCTGGCCGGTGCGCGATGCACCCCGCTCTGTCACGGTCGCGGCCAGTAGCTGTACGGAGGCGGGATTGTTGTCCACTCTCGCAATGTTGCAAGGCAAGGAAGCTGCCGGGTTTCTGGAACGGCAGGAAGTGAGGTTCTGGGTGTTCCGCTGAGCGAAAACCTAGTGAGCCAGCACTCGCTCCGCGATGCCGGCCAAGACACACAGTGCTGCAATCAGGATCGGCGCGGCCTTGGACCTTTGGAGCAATGCAAAGGCCATCAGAACAACGGCCACATCTGCAAATGACAGGACTGCGCTCTTCCACACAGGGTCATATAGCGCGGCAGCGAGAAGGCCTACGACCGCTGCGTTGACGCCCCGCATGGCGCCGCTCGCCACATTGTTGTTGGCGATCCGACTCAACAACGAGAGTCCCGCAACCGCCAGCAACAGACCCGGGAGGAAAATCGCGATCAGCGCCGTGATCGCCCAATAAACCGCCCGTCCGGCGGGGGCGCAAGCAGCTCCCAGATAGGCCACGAATGTGAACAAAGGCCCTGGCATGGCCTGCGCAAAGCCATATCCGGCCAGAAAACGCTCTTGCGAGATCCAGTGATCAGGGATCAGCGATTGTTGCAGTAGAGGCAACACCACGTGGCCGCCGCCAAAAACCATCGCGCCCGCCTGGTAGAATTGAGTCGCCAGCGCAATCGAGTTGTGGGCGAAGTAAAATGCCAGCCATGGCAGCCCGGCCAGCACAATGCAGAAGATTGCCAGTGCAATCCAGCCGGCGCGGGTATCCGGTCTCACGGACAGTTGAGTAGCGGAGGGCGTTGCGGATCGGCACACAACGCTGCCTACGATCGCGGCGATCGCGAGTGTTGCAATCTGGGTCTCGCCATTGCGCTGAAAGATGAGCAGGGCGAGAGCGCCGGTCGCAATCGTCCGCCGGGGCAGATCAGGGGCGAGGGTACGTGCCATGCTCCAAACCGCCTGTGCGACGACAACTACGGCGGTCAACATGAGGCCGTGCAGGACCGCCTGCATCAACGGTCCCGGGAACGTTGGTGCGAGCACAGCGAAAGCGTACATGAGCGCAGCAGACGGAAGAGTGAATCCGGCCCAGGCGGCGAGGGCGCCGAACCATCCGGCACGCTGCAGACCAATGAGAAATCCTACCTGGCTGCTGGTGGGGCCGGGTAGAAGCTGGCACAACGACACAACGCTGCCGTATTGCTCGGTGCTGAGCCAGCGTAGTCGTTGAACGTAGGTGCGCTCAAAATAGCCCAGGTGTGCTATCGGGCCGCCAAAGGAGGTGAGTCCGAGCCTCAGCGCCGCGAGAAAGACCTCTCTGGCGGTGCCCGATGGACCGGCCGCAGGGGTTTGTAGTGCACCGACGGTCACGGTCATAAGTGCTTTGGAGAAACTACCTCGACTCGCATCACAAGCAGTCTAACGGTAGTAAGCTGGCAAAGGCAGCGGAACGCAAAGCCGGCGCCGGTGGCTACGTACGCGCACCCATGCTGGACAGAGCCATCTCTCTACGGTCCGATCCAGGAATATTGGGTACCCACGATAATCGGTGCCACGGGCCGGTATGACTCGGGAACACCAATCGCTGTTTTCCCCTCCGGCGTTTCCAACCACGACTGCCCATTCATCGTTGATGGTGCTGGAAATCACAATCAGTGCTGGCGCCTGGTAGAAGATGTCGAAGTCAGACTATGGAATAGGCACTTATCCGCATTCCCCGCGCATCTGCGTCATGCCAGTCTCGTTGCGCATTGCCGCGGGCAACTGACGGGTTACCTCATGTTCAAAACAATTCTGCTGCCGGTTGTCAGCACAGGTGTCGAGACTTCCGCACTCGAGTCGGCTGTCTGTCTCGCGCGAATGTTCGTCGGTCACATTGATTTTCTATATGCACGGCCGGAACCGGTAACAGTAGGTTCGGTATATGGCGCCTTCATGCCCGGCATGCTCGAGGAACTACGGACCGTCGCCGACCGCCAGCATGCCGAGGTCATGGGCGCGTACCTCGAGGCCTGTCGCAATAGACAGATTCCCACTGACATCGTCGGTCCCGCCATTGGCAAGGTCACCGCGCGTTGGCATCGCGAGACCGGTAAGGTGATAGACAGTGTTGC
>Ga0307510_10001853_pt1 | contig 23699 bp, 17 predicted proteins | sample 12_EM_MG_FD_207224 | JGI IMG/M metagenome (GOLD analysis project Ga0307510, IMG submission 207224) | Populus trichocarpa ectomycorrhiza microbial communities from riparian zone in the Pacific Northwest, United States - 12_EM | ecosystem: Host-associated > Plants > Roots > Unclassified | place...
TATATAATTCGTAGGCAAAACTTAAGTAAGTATTTAAATGTTGTTAACTTAACTTTCTTTTGAGTTATGTAACCAAGTATAATATAGATGTTTATGAAACTAATACTTGTAATGCATTAAATTATCTTAGTGAACCAAATATAAATGTATTTGATGGTGGAGGTGTGTGTGTGTGTGTGTGTGCGCGTGTGATATGGTTAATTCTTATGAAATGTATTCAATATAGAATTGTTGTTTTTAAATGATATGGTTGTGAATGAGTTTGAGGAAAGGTCCAAGATGATTAGACCATGATTATGGCATTGTTTTGGGATGTATAGAAGTGTGTCAATAACTTGAAATAGTTCTACTATAATGAAAACTCTACTAAAATTCTGATAGAAATTTGGATAGAACATATGTAGCTAATGCCATAAAACTTTTTTTGCCATGGTTTTGGTTACCCTATGGAATAGACATGGGGTTTTGCATGCTAAAATTTGGGGAAGTTACATATTAATACTATAAATAAAATCTTAGAGTAGATATTAGAGGAAAGGACACATAAAGAAAACACAAAATGTTTCCCACAAAAATAAGAAATAAAATAGAAATAAAAAGTTAGTAAAAAAATTCTGAAAAAACAAATCGTTAAAAAAAATTTTCCCTTTTCCAAAACTAAAACCAATCATAATCACCCTCTTTCCCTTTCCCTTTTCACCATAATCTGATCATATACAACTCTCATTTTTTTGTTAACCTCCCAATGCAACTAAGCATTGTTCCACGTCTTGCGTCGAAGTCCCAATAACCTATTAGAGTCTTTTCTCCATAGTAGCAAACAATAGCCTTAACAAACCCTCAACTGAAACCAAACCAGTTACAGATTGAACCAACTCCCAATTATTAATCTGTCATTAATCTACCACTTCCACACCTATACTAACCAAAACCACAACCACCATCCTACAACCAAACACCACAACAAATCATTCTCAAATTGGTACAAAAATGAACTTCAATCACAACCTCAATCAACCTCAATCATAACACAAATCAACCCATAAGTAATAACAACCAAATCAACCTAAAATTCTGATTGATTCTTCTTTTTTTTTAGGTCCAAAGTCAATAAATGAAATCATTGTCTAACATTTCCTTCATTGTCCATACATGTCATTATTATCTGGGTTGGTTTCAATAGCTTTTAGTTGATGTTATTAGTTCTCAAAGGTCATTTTCGAACTCTAAATCATTTTTTTGTTGAATAATTCTAAATGTATCGTTCATGTTTTAGAATTTTTATTTTTGTGTATTGTATGGATATTTGTGATTGTCTAAGTCAATGTGTTAATCTTGGGGGTACGATACTGTTAGGGATTTATTTTTTATGGTTTTAAATATATGAGGCGTAATAGTTTGGTCCCAAACTAGAAATTTTAAGTATTATGTTTGAATTATTATATAAGCTGTCATTATTTCAAAAATTCAACCAGCTATAGACTGAACCAAGTTTCAACTATTAATCCATCACTGATCTATAACTTAGCATCACCACTGCCACACCTATACTGTCCAAAACCACAGCCACCAACCCATGACCAAACACCACCATGAATTAGTCTTGAATTAGTCCTAAAATCAACTTCAATCATAGCTTGAATCAACCCAAAACTAACAACGACCAAATCAACCAAAAAATTTAACTGATTCTGGGTTTTTTTTGCTGGTCTAAATTCAACATATGGAATCCATATGTTGTCACTACCGAACATGTCATTTACTATTCATGCAGGTTACTGTTATCCAGGTTAATTTCAACAACTTCTAGTTGATGTTATTAGTTCTCAAAGGTTATTTTTAAACCCCAGATAATTTTTATGAATAATTTTAAATGTATCATTGATTTTTATGAATTGTATGGATATTTGTGATTGTTTGTGTGTTAATCATAGGGGTATGATGTTGTCGAGTATTTATTTTTATGGTGTTAAATTTCCAAGGAATAACAATTTGGTCCTCAGTTTAGAAATTTGAAGTAATGTGTTTGATTTATTATATAAGCTGCCATTATTTTGAGAACTCAATCCAGGATCAAATGACTTGTTAACAACCCATATCCTTGGATGTTTATTATTGGATAATTGAATTGGTAATGTATGTTTTTGTCTCTTGTGATGTTGTTTTTATATGTATTGAGTTGTAAATAATTGGTCACTTATTTTGAGATTTTAACCCAGAATTAGAGGACCCATTCTCAGCTCTTATAATTGGATGTTGATTATCGTATATTTGAATTGATAAATACATATTTTTATCATTTTTTTATTTTTGTTTTGTGGTGTTGTTATTTGCTATTATTTATTTCAAGAACTCAACCCAAGATTAAATGACTTGTTCTTGACTTGTATCATTGGATATTGATTATTAGGTATTTTAATTGTTTATATATATCAAGTCCAATGTCTGTTCTTTCATTAGAGTGGGGATTATGTCTTTTTTTAGCCCATATCCAAAATCACTTTTTAATTTAATTTAAAATAAAAATTATTAGGTTTAGGCAATTCCCAAGCATAACATACAGATTTCATTTTAAAACAATCAAAATGTAACTTACCTTAGGTAGATGTAATATGATGACCATATCTTCATTATTGCATAATCAGCCCTTTGCCTAGAACCTCTAAATGATCTATTAGGGTTCTTAGTTACAATAAAACTAGGTAGCGACTTCTTTATCTATTTTTACCCTTAACTCGCCTAGATGTCTCTTATGAAAAATAACGACTCCATTAGGGATTTATTAAGGGCTACACTTTGTTTTACTTATTTGAAAATGATTGGCTTATTATGCATTTTATTTTTATGTGATTGCCTATATTTTGTGATTTTTTTTTCTCTTAATTATTTAATTATTTGTTAATTTCATATATCTTGTTATCATACATATAGGATTGGATATGGAGTTGTGTCATGCTTCTACTGCATGTCATTTTCATTTGCATCACTTTAGGTTTGTATGAGGAATTAATGGTACCTTAATGGGTTCCACCCTGGACTAGCATGCATGAAACCTTAGACTCTCGTTGAAAGTGTACTTGGTTGTGATTAGCAGCTGATATTGCATTACCTCAGTCTATACTATTTACACCTTAGGCGTTGGGTCGACCTTTTAAAGATTGTCCATCTAAGCAATAAAGGATCCCTTTTTAGACCATAGGTTAGCAAACCTACTTGAATATAATGACTAAAACCTTCCCCTAAGACCTATTCTTGTGAAATATTGGGCTGATGTGCAAAATAATCAAGATCATCAGGTATATCCAAGAACAATTCCAATAAAAGTCTAACTGCTAACAAAGAATTAAAAGGTGTTGTTTGAATAAAGAATTTCAACATAAACTACATAATATAAGACAATTTCACAAGAAACCCATTCATTACAGGCTTTTAAGATTTACTTAGGAAAATGTCATGAGTTCATTATGATAAAGCTTTTGTGGTGTAGATTTCTTCTTAAGAGTAAGTCGATTAGCATTAAAAAAAAAAGAGTTGATTTGTATGTTAAATTAATGAACCATTTCTTTCTATTTTTGGATGAATCAAAATCTTGAACTTTTCTTCTCAAAATATACAAGTTAATGCATTGAGTTGTTTTAATATTTTTTGGATGAAAATAGATTTCAAATTACCTTCTCATAATATATGGACAATATGCTAAATCATTTCCCATATTTTTTAATGAATGAAAATTTTGGCTTTTATTACCAAAATGGATGGATTAATATATTCAATAATTTATCTACGATAAACATTTTTATTGTAACATCTCAATTACCAGGACAATACATCAATCATAAGATAGAAAAAACATGTAATTTATTTTTTTGAGATCGAATTCATGCAAGGTTCACTGAAATTTCTACCAAAAGTTCAATAGAGTTTCCTCTATAAATGAATATACCAAGTTATCGACAATTGCCTTCATTTTAAAATCTTTATAAATTACACAGAACATGTATGCACATATTAATAAATTAACTAACATGCAAAATCACTCAAAATCTTTATGACAACTTCACCATACTAGTCTTTATAGTTCAATGGTTTCTGAAACCTTTGGTAAACATCTCAATGTTTGCTTTCGCTCATTTCAAAAGCAACTGAAATTCATTTCTTTCTAAAACTTTAAAAACAATCCCAACATTTACTTTCGTTTATCGCGAACACAACTTCAATTTCATTGGTCTCTGAATACTTTGGAAACAATCCCAATATTGATTTTCGCATATTGCAAAGGCAACTCAAATTCATTGGTTTTTGAACCTTGGGAAACAATTCCAATATTGGCTTTCGGTCATTGCTAAAACAATTCAAATTCATTGGTTTCTAAAACTTCGGAAACAATCTCAACATTGGCTTTTGTTCATTGTGAAAGAATTCAAATTCATTGGTTTCTGAAACTTTAGAAACAATCCCAATATTGGCTTTCATTCATTGCGAAAGCAATTCAAATTTATTGGTTTCCAAAACTTCAAAAACAATCCCAATATTGGCTTTCACTCATTATGAAAGCAATTCAAATTCATGGATTTTCAAAACTTTGGAAACAATCTCAACATTAGCATTCACTCATTTCGAAAGCTATTCAAATTTATTGGTTTCTGAGACTTCAGAAACAATCTTAATATTCGCTTTCGCTCATTGCGAAAGCATCTCAATTTCATTTAACCTCACATCATATTCATATTCATCCATATTACTATTATGTTCAATATTCATCACTAATCCAAAAATTCAGATCTAACTTCATGAGTTGTAAGCAATTTAAATTCATCGATTTCCGATAACTTCAGAAACAATTCTCGCATTGGTCTTTCGCTCGTTATGAAAGCATTTCAATTACATTAATCGTACATCATATTCATAATTGATCCACATTACTTTCATGTTTCAGCATTCAACATAAATTCAAAAATTCATATATACCTTCATTCCTTGTGGACGAGATTTCATTACCTCCTTCTCTGGTTGAGTGAGCTCCTCCGATAGAAGATCTTATACCAGTGTCCCCCATGAACCATACAAATATTTTCTGTCAATACATTCTTTAACAAGTTTACATACTCATTCTTTACATAAGAATTACTTCTTTTAACTTTATATCAAAATTAATTATGTTCAAACAATACATAACAAGTGCAATAGAATACTATTTAGTGTTTCTCCCCCCCACTATAGTTGTAGAACTCAGTTTTGTTTGGGGTTTATTTCTTTAGTAGGCTAAGACACAATTACACAACTTTGATGAAGAGGGTTAAACCTAGTTCTACCATTTACACACTTAAATTTGTCGAAATACAATGGTACGCGGGTCTGACCTATAATGTACAGCCTGACCCCTTTCCAATGTTGTATCCATATCTGGAGTTCTATAACTCCAAATGGAGTAATGTTTGCTCCCTATAAAATTTAGCATCATTGAATATATTTTTCTTAAAGACATTTACCCTAAAGTTTCTCAATTGTAAACATAAATTTTCAGTTTAAGGTCTAGTGCATATTATGTCTAGAATTTTACAATCTGGCCTATCTTCGGGTTTTTACCAATATCTAGAGTTATTCTCTATTTACTTAATCTCATGTATTCATGTTTTAGGAGTTTACATTTATCCAAGATGAAAACAAGAAATGCTCGGTGAAGTTACTCGTGATAGTGACCTAATGATACATTAGACCAATAAGAAAACATTTAGACCTTGAATCTTTAAAAGGCATACCCATAGAGTTTGGTTGCTATAAAATTAGACAAAATCTCCCTCTATAAAAATTACAAATCATAGTGATTATTGGGTTCTTAATTAGCTTCAAGCATTAAACAACTCTCGTCACCCCTCATGAAATGCTACTTCATATTCAATCCAATTGAGTATTCATTTATTTTAGCATGTATGTTCATATGTATGTTCATATTCAATCCAAACATAAATTGTCCTCCAAAGACCAAGCTTCCCCTGTGCACCTACAACACTAGACTTTCTTGGAGCAAAACTATTAGAAGGAAATAAAACATTTGAGAAACAAGATAGTAGACTCATTAGTTTGCTTAAACAAAGCCTTTTAACTAGGCCATTTAGGGAATGGCCTTCCAACGAAGAGAATAATTTAGAAAAGTATACCCTATAGCTCATCTTTGTTACTCCTAGAACTCTAGATGTGCCACCTAGTTTTCACCCACATCTGATAGGGATACTTATCAAGAGGTTATAGTTTATACTGGATCCCCGAGAGTGTCTTTGATGCTTAATTTCCAAGAGCTTCTTATCCTCTATTGGTATTACCTTTTTATCATTAGGTAGGGTTGGCCCTACTTTTGTAACCTACTATAGATAAAGTAGTGAATGAAAAACCTAAGAACAAGACGGGGGCTAAAAAATTCTTGTGAATTGAAGAATGTCTAAGAGAAATTATAGGTTTGGATTTATAAGATTCTGTAAAGGCTTCAAAGATATGCCTAGTGTAGGATGTAATTGTCCCATGAAAGTTCAAAGTGTCTAATTTCACCAGGTACCCAGGTGTTGAGTGCCCCGAGACCCACCTAAAGATTTACTATAGTAAAATGGTAGAGGTGATCAATGATGATAAGCTTCTTATCCATTCTTCCATTAAAATATAAGTGGTGCTACCTTTTTGTTGGTATATAAGGTTGTATGGGATCAAGATCAAGAAATGGAAAGATTTGGCTGATGCTCATATGCCAATACAATTTCAATAAAGAGGTAGCACCCTGACCATTCAAACTTACAGGTAATGGAAAAGAAGGCCAAAGAATCTGTAAACAAATATGCTCAGTATTGATGAGAAATGGCTACTCATATCCAATCACCTCTATTGGAAAAATAATTGGTCTCTCTTTTTATTATTTTTTTCAAAAGTCCATTTTATAGGTATTTATTGAGAAATGGACTTGCTAGTTTCGTTAAGATTGTACCTGTGGCTAAATGAGTAGAGCAGATCATTAAAGCTGATAGATTTAGCAAAATAATTGAATCTAGTTCAAAGAATTGGAGAGAATTTTAATAAAAAGAAAGAAAGAAAAGTATATCATGTGGCTGATCAACCAAAAGGATATAGAAACAACCATGTGAGACCTTTTCACCCTCACTTTTCTCAAAGCAATATGATTAACTCTATTTTTCCACAATATCCTCCACCTTATCATACATACCTCACACCATCAAACATCTCAACTACAACCATCACCAATATATTTTCCCAGACACCACTTCAAAACAATCAATAACCTTATTACCAAAACACCCAACATTTTAACTTGAACCAACATTCATACCACCATAAAACTCAACCTTATCCTTATCATTGAAATGCCTAGAAAATAAGCTGAAATCAAGAAAAACTACCACCCCTGTCAATGCATTTAGCCAAGTTATACTAACACTTGATTAAGGTAGATCAAGTCCCCTACATCCCTTACAAGCACCTTACCCATACTAGTACAAACCTGAGAAGAAATATGACTACCATTCATGTGTAATTGGGCACAACATTTAGACGTGCGATTCATTTAAAAAGCATGTTCGTATGTTAATTAGGGATGGATGGATATGCTTTGAAGAAGAAGCAAACACTCAAAATGTAAACATCAAACTTTTTCCAAACCATACTAACATCAATGTTGAGGGTCTGAATGCACTGACTATAATTTTCTTTTTGTTCTTTTAAAAAAGAGAGAAATATAAAAATAGAAAGTTTTTTTAAAAGGATTGATATGTTTACCTTTGCTATGCTATGCATTTTATTTTAGGCCAACCTCACCTGTGGCGTACCCCATGACCGAGGTCATAATATAAACCACATGATACACATACATGCAATGCAATGAAACTATGTTTTTGGATTTTTCAAAAATAATGAGATGTAAACTTGAAAATGCTTATATGCATGTAAATATGGAAAAAATGGCACAATTAGAAAGAAAAAAAATGCGCTTGAAAGTTTTCTTAGAAAAATGAACCTATTATAATAAGTGAGAGGTTTGACCCATTATGCAAGAGTTCAAAACATTTTTTTTATTTTTAAAAGAAGACATGGAAAAACAAAATGGCTAAACTTAGGTCATGTTTAGTAACACGAAATAATTTTATATTTTCATTTTCATTTTTCTTCTCTTTTTCTAGTTTTTCTTCTCCAACAGTAAATAGGAAAATATGGTTTTTTAAAGTTACAAAATATTTTTTCAACCCAAAAAACTGGAAAAATGTTCATATTATATTGCTTTTCATTTGGAGAAAAATAGCAAAATGTAAATCGAGTTCAAATTAAACCTATTTTCTATAATATTCTTTATATTTTGATATACACAAATATTTTCTTATCATTATTTTGAGAGAATGTTTCACCTTATCAAATTGAAAGAGACAAAAAATAAATATAAAAAAACATAATATTTTCACTGATAGAGAGTATTTACTTGAATGCCTTCTTGAAGCAATTAAAATTATTTTTTGATTTGCAATGGCTTCTTTAACTAAAACTTATTTTTTGATTTTTACACCTATTAACAATATTAATTAAGATACAATAAATTCTTAATGATTATTATAATCATTTCACAATTGATTTGCAATGGCTTCTCTAACTAAACTTATTTGTTGTTGTTAAGACATATTTACTTGAATGCCTTCTTGAAGCAATTGAAATTATTTTTTGTTGTCATAGTGGATAACTTGGAATAGCATTTAAGATGTTAAACATAGCCTAGCATTTCTAACCTATTTAATCAAACAATAGCTTTATGTATATTAAGAATGCAACAATCAATTATAGTTAGAATTGAAAAGAAACAGTCTTATTATAACTTAATTTTAGACCCCAAAAATTTTCTAAAAATTCCATTAAATGTTTCTTTCAGAAAAATTCATTTTTTTTTAAAAAAAATGTTTTTAGGAAACATGCAAGAATTTAATTTGTAGCTAGTAAGAAATCAAAATGGATAGGAAGTTTATTGTTTAATTGAAGAAAATTGAAAGAAAAGGATGAAATTAGTCATAATGGGAAGAATTGAAAAACCAAGGATCAAAATGGAAAATATGGCAAAGTTGAGAAGTACAATTTGGTCAATTTGAGGACTTAATTGAAGAGAAAAATCAAAGATTGGAGAAAATTTGCATAAATTGGAAAACCAAGGACCTAAATGAAATCGGTGACAACTTGGAATGGCTTGATTGATTCAATCAAGGCTTAATTGATTCAATCAGGGCTTAATTGAAATAAAAATCAAGATTAAAAGTTAAATTGGTCAAAATTGAAAGAATCAAAGGTTTAGGGATTAGATGCCACTTCGGGTGAAGTTTATTCAGGGACCTAATTAAAGATAATTTTAAGATTAGAAAAGCTTTTGGAATTGGAGGTATATGATTGATTTATTCAGGGATCTAATTAAAGATAATTTTAAGATTAGATGACACTTCGGGTGAAGTTGCATTTAATCTAAAAAGCCAATGACCATTTAGTAACTCATGCAAAAGTTCAAGGGCTTAAATGAGAAGGGCCAATGGATAAATTGGAAGGATTTTTAAAAATAAAATTCAATTAGGGACTAAATTGAAATTTTCATACATTAAAAATCAAAAGTTCAGGTCTAAAATGTCCCCCACATGTATAGCTATGAAATAAGAAAGAATGGAATGAATTTCATCATCAGGTACACATCTACAAATAATCTGATCAGAACCTATTTTCCAAATGTACGGTTCATCCCATACATAATACTTAGAGTCATTTTAATTTTTTTTCCTTTGCTTTATTCAAATCATTAGGTAATTTTCCAGTAACTATGAGATTTACAATATTAGCAAACCAAGGTTCCTTACCTTGCAGATGTGAAAGCTGCTCATCGGGGAGCGTTTCCGAAATTGGTAATGATTCTTTCTCAAGTACAAGTTTACTCATGTGGTCTACTACAAAATTGTCAGCTCCTCTTCAATCTTTGATTTCCAAATCAAACTTTTTCAATAAAAGAATCCAACATATAAGTCTCATTTGGATTCCATTTTTGCCAATAGGTATTTGAGGGCTGCATGATCTGAAAAAACAATCACTTTAGATCCTAAAAAGTATGATTTAAAGTGATATCCAATGCAAACACAACAGCTAGAAGCTCTTTTTCTATGGTTGAATAGTTTCATTGGGCGGAGTTCAGTGTCCTTGACTCATAGCAAATGATATGACTTTTCCTTTCATTTTGTTAACCAAGTATAGCACCAATGGCATATTTACTTACGTCGTATATGATCTCAAAAGGCATGTCCCAATTTGGTGGTTATACAATTGATGCTAAAGTAAGCAACGCCTTTAATTTGTCAAATGCTATTCGACAATCTTCTTCAAAGTGAAATGGCTCATCCTTTTGCAACAAACTTGATAAGGGTTGTGCAATTTTTGAAAAACCTTTGATGAATTGCCTGTAGAATTCCGTATGGCCAAGAAAACTATGAATTCCCTTAACATTAGTAGGATATGGTAAGCTTGTAATCAAATCAACCTTGCCTTGTCAACCTCAATACCCCTAGGTGAAACTACATGACCCAAAATTATTCCCTGTTGGACCATGAAATGATATTTTTCATAATTTATAACCAAGTTTGTGTTATTACAGCATTTCAAAACCTTACCCAAATGATCTAAACATTGATCGAAAGAATTACCATAAACAGTAAAGTCATCCATAAAAATTTCAATATAATTTTCAATGAAGTCAGAAAAAATGCTCATCATACATCTTTGAAATGTACCTGGGCATTACACAATCCAAAAGGCATACGCTGGTAAGCAAAGGTTCTGAATGGACAAGTGAAGGTTTTATTTTCCTGATCTTCTTGAGCTATAACTATTTGATAATAACTAGAAAACCCATCTAAGAAACAGAAAAATAACTTACCAGCTAGTCTTTCAAGCATTTCATCGATGAAAGGAATTGGGAAATGATCCTTTCTTATGTTAGCATTTAACTTACTAAAATCAATACACATTCTCCACCCATTCTTAACTCTTATGGGAATGAGTTCATTTTGTTCATTGGGAATAAGTGTGAGACTAGTCTTCTTGGGAACAATATGTACTGGACTTACCCATTGACTATCAAAAATGGGATAGATGATCACTTGGTCTAATAACTTCAAAATCTTTATCTTAACAACCTCTTTTATGGTTGGATTCAGCTTATACTAAGGCTCTCTTAGTGGTTTGGCATCTCTTATAAGTAAAATTTGATGCATACAAATTACAGGGCTGATCCCTTTTATGTCCACCAGTATTCACCCAATCGTTGTCTTATGTTCCTTCAAAACCCTTAATAACTTTTCCTCTCTAACTTTGGTTAGATTATTTGCAATAATCACTGGCAGGGTTTCATCCTCTTCCAAGTACAAATACTTCAAATGTATGAGCAAAGACTTCAATTCCAATTTTGAGGCCTGTTCAACAGAAGGTAAAACCCTTTCATAAGAAACTGTTAGTTGTAAAGGTGAGTTAACCGACATATGTGGCATTGCAGGTAGTGAATGCAAAGAAATAATTATTTCTTTTATGTCTTCATTACTCTCCAACCTAGCATCCTTATCTATCTTGTTATGTTGTAACACGAAGTTCAACTTATCTTCCATGAAATTCTGCTCAAAATTATCTTGCATAATAAGGTCAATAACATTAATATGAAAAACAAATTCAAAATCTTCTGGATATTTCATAGCATAAAAAATGTTAAAAGTTATTATTTCTTCATCAAATTCAAAAGAGAAAGTTCATTTATGCACATGAATCTTAGTTGTTGTTGTTTTCATAAATAGTCTGTCTAACAATATATGAGTTGAAGTTGAAGCAAATTGATCATCCATGTCAATGATGTAAAAATCCACAGGAAAAATCAGTTCATTAACTCTAACAAGAACATCCTCAACAATATTGTTAGGGTATGCATGAGACTTATCTGGTAATTGAATTATTACCCTTGTTTCCTTTGGAGGACCTAGATTCAAAACATTATAAATTGAAAGTGGCATAACATTAATCGATGCTCTTAAATAAAGCATAGCCCTTTCCAACTTGTGATTGTCAATCACACCGGGTATAGTGAACATACTTGGATCATTGCATTTCTAAGGCAATTTTCTTTGTATGATTGCAGATACGTTCTCTCCCACTCTAATTTTCTCTTTATTTTTCTGCTTTTTTTAGTTGGTGCACAACTCCTTAAGAAATTTGACATATCATGGAATTTGCTTAATCGCATCCAGCAATGGAATATTGACTTTCACCTTTCGAAAGGTCTCTAAAATTTCATACTCTGCCTCTTCCTTCTTTGTTATAGCCAACCTACCAAGAAATGGAGGAACCAAAAATTTTTAAATAGGAAAAACAAGTGTTTTACTTACCTCTTCAGTTGCTGCCACTAAGGTTGTTGGTTATGTTTCCATTTTTTTTCTCGGATATTGTCAAATCTGGTAGGGTAGTCTGCACCACTTCCTTTCCACTTCAAAGAGTTATAGCACTAGCATTCTCTCTTTGGTTAATCTATGCTTGAGATGGTAGCTTCCCTTTACTAGTCTGAAGTTTATTCAATGATGATGCAAGCTGTGAAACTTGGGTTTTCAAATTTTGGATGCTCGTTTCTTTTTCCCTATTGGAACATTTGTGTGATAGAGGCTAAAGATTTCACAATTTCTTCTAAAGACATACCTGATTTTGATGCCTTGTTAGGTGGAGGGGCTAGTCTATTATGACCAAAAGACTAATACTGTTGTTGGTTACTTGGCTATCGATATCTCAAGTTCAAGTGGTCTCTCCAACTAGGGTTATATTGGTTTGAATATGGGTCGTACTTTCTCGGTTGGTTTCCAAACCCGTTTATCACATTCACTTGAGGAACTGCCTCCTCTTGAAGTTATGACACATATCAGTGGAGTGTTCTGAAAATGTACAAATGCCACAAACTCTGGACTGTTTAACCTTTCCTAAAGCTACTTGTTTAACCAAAGAAGTTAGTTATGAAAGTTATGTTTTAATGTTGGAATGCATTACCTCATTTACCTTTCTGAACGTGTGGTCTACCTTGACTCCAAATTGTTGAGTTTGCTACCATCTTAGAAATTAAATCTCTTGCTTCTTCAGGAGACTTTTCTATAAGTGCTCCACCACTCGCATCGTTTATCATGCTTCGCTTCATTGGTAATAACCCTTCATAAAAATATTGCAGCAATAATTGATCAGAAATTAGGTGTTGTGGGCAACTAGCGCACAATTCACTAAAAGGAACCCGGTACTCATATAAACTTTCTTCATTGTTTTGGTGAATCCCACTAATTTCCTTTTGAATTGTTCCAGCCCTGGAAGCTGGAAAGAAGTTTTCCAGAAACTTTCTCTTCAAGTCAATTCAGGTTCTTATTGATCCTAAAGGAAGGTAGTAAGCCAATCCTTTGCTTTGTTAGCCAATAAGAACGTGAAAGCTCTCAATTTAAAATTTTCCTCTATCACTCCTTGTGGCTTCATGGTTGAGCAAACAACATGGAATTCTTTCAAGTGCTTATAGGGGTCCTTACCTGTAAGACCTCGGAAAGTTGGTAATAAATGAATCAAACCAGATTTTAACTTAAAATGCTACATCAATATTTGAAAATTCAATGCACAAAGGTTATTGGTTCACATTGGGAGTTGCTAACTCCCTTAATATTTTATGTTCTGCTATGCTTTTAGAGACTTTTGCTTCTCTTTTGCTTTTAAAATCTCTAGTTGAAAGCGTTAAGGTTGGCAAGTTCCCCTCTTGTCTATTTTCCTTCCTATTTGCTCTTGTGGTTCTCTCAACTTCTGGATAAAAAACTAGTTCACTTGTACGAGAAGATCTTAGCATAAATCAGTTCATTATTTAAATAAAAATTAAATAAAAAATTCCCCGGCAATGACGTCAAAATTTGGTTGGTCATCAGAACCACTAAAATATAATTCTGACATAACTATCACAAACAAAATAAATTTGTAGTATGATCATGAAAATCAGGTCAAACCCAAGGAAACTTTTGTTTAATCCTCCTACAATATATTAAAATAAAAAAAACAGGGGATTTAAATAAAAAATAAAAAAACAAAATTCTGAAAATAAAAAAAAAATTGATATGTTATTAACTCAGTTCAAGGGTCCACACAACCATTCCTATAAATTTATTGATCATAAAAGTAAAATAAATATTCTTTCACATCAAACAAATAAATTCAATATCTTTTAAAGCTGGGGGAAATCGTTGAGATTACGAATAAATTAATTAGACAAAGCTCTCTAATCAATTTCTTACCATCAAGTGAATTTAATATTGAAAGCAATTATCATTCACTCGGTAGTAGCCTTAGGAGTAAAGTCTATGAAATTATTCTAAACAAATATTCAAAAGCTTGGGAATTTAACTTAGTTTATTCTTTCCTAATAAATCAAGATGAGAGTTGTAGCAATCAATTTAATTATTTTGCTTCTTACTCTAGTCCTTAAAAAAATTATAGATTGAAAGAAACTAGAAAGCATACATGTCATCTCAAAACAATTCAATATGATTAAGTAACAATCAATAGCATAATTTTGAACAAGGAAAAATAAATACTTGAATTTGAAAGAATTACAATGATAACATTACTTCTCACAACTTGCTAATGGAGATGGTGTGAATTCCTCTTGAACTGAAATTAGGAAATAGTTCATAGTTGCTGGAAAATTGACAAAAATAGAGAAGAAAATAATGTTACAGAGCTTCTTTTTCAGTCGTGTTCTACTCTATTTATTCTCTCCCTTGGCTACCGAATTTCTTCATAATTCTTAGGGTAATTAGAAGTCATTTTCCTCCTTCTTTATCTTTTCCTTAAGGTTGGTTAAATCCCGCAGAATTTGTGTTGAAAATGGACTCTGTTGATGTCACAACTCTACTATAATTCCAACTCCACTCCAAGTTAGACTTGTTTCTGATGTAGTTTCTTGCAATATCCGACCATCCTGACTGAGTTCTTTCATTCATGGCATGTTAGAGGCTTGATTTGCACCTTTCTTGGGTCCTAAAGCCCACCGTTTCTATATCATACACTCAACTGTAGTGGGATGCTTGATACCGTTAGTTTTCTTATTCTTCATATTGCATCTGGATTTTCGCCTTCAAAATGATTTTATCTGACCTAGAATCCTTCATAAACATTGTAGTATTGGCTTGTTTTGGGCTGTTAAATCACATGATTTCAATGTCTGAGGCTCAAGATATGCTCATTTGAATCTATAGTTTGAAAGTAGAGAATCCTGCTGCAAGTAGGATTTCAGCCTAATTTTACAAATCTAATTAGAGGTCCAAACAAACTCGGATTTCTGCCTATAATACCTTTCTAGAAAGCTTCATATGTGTACTTTAACTTTGATATAGCCAATGTCCACATTCTGAAATTATAACTCGGTGAAAAAACTGTCACAAGAAGCAAGGTCTGAAACATCAAATGCAGAAATTCTTATCTTTTAGCAATTAATTCACAGAGTCTCCTAGGCATGCCAAACTCATAAAAATAACTTTCAATAAGATCATATAAGATCAAAATATAGTAAAAAGGATAGTGTACAAGGAATAAAAACATGTATATTTTACACTTATCAGTTACATAGTTAGCTTTTATAATGGGGGACTATGGACTTAATTAGCCAGGCATGACAACTAAGGGATTGTGATACTTAATCTACTGTTTGGACATATACTAATGTGATTGTTTTGGTATCATATTTTGACTTTTGGACATAAGCTATGGATACAAATATGCTGATTAGTTTGTTGTTTAGATGAAGACTAATGTGATTGATTTGGTATCATAGTTAGATGTTTGGACATAGTTTATAGATACAAATATATGGATTGATTAGTTGTTTGGATGAAGACTAATGTGATTGATTTGGTATCATAGTAAGATGTTTAGACGTAGGTCATTTGGACATTGACTATAAATGGACATAACAGATAGATACATGCGAGAAATATATGTTCATTAGCTAGAAATAGACTGTGAGCATACTGAACTTGAAAATTAATATGGGTGAGCTATAATACTTATAATAGACATCAAAATCAAAATTGATATCAATGAATCAATAATGAGAAAATAGATGTTAAGATGAATTAATAAATTGGGAAGTCAAGCTGAGATATAATGTATTAAAGAAATATGTGTTTTGTCAGGATGAGATAAATGATTAAAAAGCAAAGAAAGACATATAATGTAATTGTGAAATGAAGAAAGACAAGAATTAAATACGTGGGCAAACCGAATAAAGGAATAAATTGAATGTGTTTGTGAGACGATATATGATTATTCAAGAATTGATTAAGTAACATAAAACTGAATACGACCATGTTTGTTGACATGACCAAAGAGTTTGATGTCTTCTCACAAGTGCAGGAGTGTCGAAGTAATAAATAACCCGGCAAGACCAGAGTCGAACCACAGTGAAGTTAACTGTATGAACTACAAATAGATAATAACAGAAAAGGAGTTGAAGAGAGCTTTGAGATTTGATATTGATGTTAGGATTTAAACAAATATAAAACAATTGTCAAGGTTAGAGGATCCACTAATGGTATTTTAAACAAGTATAGTATAAACTCTTTTTATTACTCAACTGGAAACCACACACAAAAGAGGTTCCAATCGGATTATAAGTTGTTAACATGATTACATTAGTTATCTTATTCGAATAATGTTAATACTTGTAAATGTTGTCAAGTATTCATGATTATAACTTATGCTAACAACAAATCAAGTTCCTTTCATAGCACAAGTGTCGGTTATACCATACGGTTGAGCTATGAAAGTGTCAAGTATTTGTTGTACAAAGGGTTATATAACATAAATCTAGATTAACCATTTAACAAGAAAAGTATTAAAAGTGAACAAGATAACAAATACAAAACATGTTAGTATCAAACATTAAAGTCCATGTTGAGTTTATACTATACTTATTCTTACACCATTAGTGTAATCTTTTCACCTTGACATAATAAACTTAGCTAAACATAATGAAAGAGAGAAACATAAATAAACAGGGTAAGAACATAAATAAGATATAAGTTAACTAAGTAAAGGAAAGGAAATGAAAAACATAAACAAGAGATTAATTTAAAGAAAACTTAAGCATTACAAAAATATAAAAAGAGAGAGCAAGAACATGATCTTGATCTGAAAACCAAGATGCCTAAATGCATGGCAAATGCCTCCTTTTATAGGCCAAAATTTGGAACTATTGATTTGATGACTAATTGTTGAGTGGGTGGCCATATCTTGACTTGGTGACAATCCTTATCTTCTTGTCTGAACAAAACGTCATTACTAACATCAGAATTTGAACAGATTGTCTATATGAAAGTTCTAGGAAATTATCTCAGCATTCCAACAAAAAACGAATCGGTGCATTTGGACTTCTAGAACTCGAGATATGGGCTGAACACTGAACAATGTCTGGGCTGCAGGACAGATTCCGACTTCTCTATTGTTGCTATAATTTGAACTTGAAAACGGCCTTTTTGAATCTTGGACTCCTCATGAAAATTTTAGACCTATGTCTTAGCTTTCCATCCATATAGACCAGACCTAAATCCAAGATCTGCAGCTCCAGTTATGATCCAATAACCAAATGGTATTCTAGTTTGGACTAAACCAGCATATCTTTTCTAAGCTTAGCCATCTCTTTGTCTTCTCAATTTCAGTAGTTAAACTCATCAATCAATCCTCTCATTTATGTGATAAGCCTGCATTTAAGATGAACATTTACCATAAATTAAAGGTATCTTATAGTATCAGACTTGTTATTTTAAAACATACTTTAGTTAAGGAGTTATTGATACTTCAAGTGCAAAATGATGATATAAAACCTTGATAAAAATGTACTTTTAAGTACTAACCATTTGTATAGTTATATTGTATTAAATACTTGAAAGTTAGTATAGATTCAAATGGTGGTACATATGGATTTTGGATACGATGATTGACATTTTATATTATTGTGTTACAGGAAGACCTAGCAAATGGATTCAACTTTAGTATCATTTTGCAAATTGCTCCATGAAATTACCACAAAGATAGGAATTGGTGTAATAAATAATGTAATCATTTGGGCACTTAAGTAATGTATGTAAACGAAATAGAACATTATGAGTTATTGTGTAATATTCTAAGACTACTTAACATGGAATTGTTGTGGAAATATTGAAATGATTCTTAGAAAAAATAGAATATTAATGACTAAGGGTTGACCGAAGGCTACTTATGTGACAATGATGTGGTGTTGAGCCTTGGTTTTTTTATGCAAGAACTTTCTAGACTAGATTTTGAGTAGAGTTTTAGTATAAGGAAAACTTTGCTGAAATTTTATTAAATTGGGAGGGTTGCCCATTTAAAAAAAAATTAATGTGAAGTGTAGGCTAAGACCTTTGAAAAGAACCAATAATGGTAGAAGTAGGATAAGCATGGATTATGTGAAAAGGAAAAGGGAACATAGTATGTAAATGTTATAATGAGTTCGATGAATATAAAGGATGTAAGTGAAAAGGTATATTGAGATGAGCTAAGAAATAGATTGTAAAACAATGAGTTATTATGAGAATGTCGATGATAGCTAAAAACAAATAATGATAAAGGGAAAGGATTTGTCATTAGTTGGTGAAAATGTATTAAGTTGGAAACTGATATAGAGTTGATTTATATGCTCAAAGTTAATGATGTTGGTTTTCTTCATATAGTTTGAAAAACGTTAGAAATTATGAAGATGCAAAAGTTTATTATGATTTCTATGATCCATGTGTAACATCCCTAACATTTAGGTACAAATTCCTTATGAATAAATCCAAGAATAGTGTAATTATTTTTTATTAGGTAGTTTAATCGGTCAACCAAATCGATTGAAAGATATCTATATTTCTAACTTATTAAGATTTTGATGAAACTTAAGTAGAGTCTCCTTTGTATTTAGGACATCCCAAGTGTTGACATTAACAATTATGTTAAAGATAACAACACTTCATAATCACAAACACCATAAAATTTGCATCCCAACTTCTAATCCAATCATCCTAGATACACAACCAGATGATTGACACCAACAACAATTAATTGAATAGGAACAACATGTTACTCTTGGAGAAGATAAGAAACATGGATGAGCAGATTAACCGAGCCTCTATTTATGCCTGAAGAATCTGTAACAATGCCCAACAGGTTAGAAGGGATGTCCATCGATATCAATAAAGCATGGTTGAGATCGATGTTTTTCTTAGGGACATAGAAAATAAAGGTTTTGCCTTTGACCCTGTAAACAATAATGATGAATAAATTAGTTTTCAAATGTAAATGTTTTCATCAAGTATTAATGAAAAGAGCTTAGACCCAATCTTTTAAGCAATATCTCTTTGTGATGAGTTTACTTTTATTAAGCATTAGCTCAGATTAAATTATTTTGATAGTTATAAAAGGATTTAAATCCTGCCTGTTTATACAGGAATGATGGTCATATATTAACCCGGGGTATAACTAATCCATTCCAACATACATCATAATTCATAATCGTATATCCATATGCATTTATGAATTATGGAATATGCATTGGAGGTATTCGAATATAGGGCCCCCTATCAGAGTCTACAATACTAGGTTTTGCAAAAGGATGGAAAATAAAGAGAGGGCTCACCTTGAGGCCCACTACCAAAAGAGTTGGAAGATGTTAAGAATAATATGGCTCAGATGGCTAACTTAGTCGAGCAACTCTTGTAAGCGCAGTTTGGGGGAGGGACATCCAGTTCATGTTACCGCCGCCAATAGCTCTAGTTATCCTCGATTCACATAACTTGAGGGCAAATCCTACTACTAGACAACAAGGAACAATGAGCATTTTGATGGCTTGCCTGATTACACATGCTCAAGTATCGACCATAATAGATCTAACAATGGAGCGACCCCACAAGGTTGAATCCTTCAATCATCCTGAACAAGATAAATGGGCTTCCTGGGAGGAAAGATTGAGGGTTGTTGAGGGATTTGATGTTTATGACCTGGTTAGAGTAAATGAAATATGTTTGGTGCTAGATGTAGTGGTGCCCAAGAAGTTAGGGTACTAGAATTTGTCAAGCATACGGGAATGGAATGCCCTAATACACAGTTAAGGTCATATTGCAACAAAATAGCAGAAGTCATGCATAATGAGAAGTTGCTCGTCTATTTCTTCCAAGATAGTTTGATCAGTTCTATGTTAAACTGGTACATGACCTTGGATAACACAAGGATCAAGAAATGAAGTGATCTTGTTAATTCTTTCTTGAAACAATACAAGTTCAATATTGGCATCGCTCTAGACCAGATGAGCTTAATAGTGATGGAGAAGAGCAACAAAGAAATCATAAGGGATTATGCTCATAGGTGGAAAAACAAGGCAATGCATATAATAAACAAATGTGACTCTTCTCCGCCTAACATTTTATAATGTTGTTATTATTGCTGAGAGAAAAGAACAAGAGCTAGTAGAATATCAGAACCTACCGAGAAGAAGGGGTTTACTGGGAGGAAAAAGGATGTTGAAGTGAGCAATGTGGAAGGAGAGTATAAAGTTAAAAGGAATTACCAAAGCTAAAGCTACCAGACCCCGTCTTCCTAAGTATCTAGTATTAACTGTGTTAAGCCTTTTCTAGTAAACAACCCATTAACCCACCAGAAAACTAAGCTGAAAACAATCTAAAGAGAGCCTACCAAAGAAATCAGGAACAACTTCCACCTCTACCTATGCCTTTAGTAGAAATGTATGCAAAACTGTTAAGCCACAATATTGATACTTGATAAGCATTCAAGAGGAAACTCTTGTAGTTATTCAAAGTAGGATGGATAGCCTTTGAAGATACCCCTAACATCAATTCTAACCCCTTGCCTAATCATGCTTCTAGTTGAGGGAGTAAATGTTGTGAAGTTTGGAATAAAAAAAAGAGAAGGTTTTAAGGGTAACCATGGATTATGAAATGTTAGTGCAAGCTTGGTATTTGCCAACAAAAAATGAATCATGTTTAAGAAAAAGCAATAGTTTTTGTAGGTTCCACAAAGAAATGAAACATAACATCGATGAATGTGAAGAGTTTCACCAGAAGGTGATATAAATGATGACTTGTGTTCTGTTACAAATAGAGGAGGAAAAGGATGATGTTATAGGCATGATAAGTTTCCAAGGGAAGAAAACAGAGATGTGTAGGCTTCAACATACCAAGAGCGGTCTACCGAAGCTCTTCCTGACAAGGTCTGCCATTACCTATAATAGAATATATAATGCATTGCCTTATAATTACAAAAATTTTCCCAATGTTGAGGGTCTTGCTCCTATGTTTCAGACTGAGATTGACGGATTAACTCGAAGTAACAGATGTTTTACGCTTGAAGAACTAGAAATGCAGTAAAAAGCCAAACTAAAAGAGGTTGTACATGCCATCAAAGATATGGAAATAAACAAACCCATAAGTGAGGAAGAAGCTGATGAATTCCTAAAGCTGATGAATTCCTAAAACTGATGAAGCACAATTAGTATAGTGTGGTAGAGTAGCTGAAGAAAACCTCTGTCAGGATATCCTTGATGTTTCTTATCCTGAGTTTCGAGCCACACCGCAATGCGCTATAAAAAGTGTTAAATGAGGCATATGTGCCCCAAGACATGGCCCAAAAAACTATGAACCATCTAATAGGAAAAATCCATATGATAAATTACCTATACTTCATTAAAGATGAGCTCGATACTGGAGGAACAGTTCATATTAAACCTCTATACATCACTATAAGGTGTAAGGATTGCATCATTGGCAAAGTGTTGGTGGACAATAGTTCTACTTTAAACGTATTTCAAAAGCATGTGCTGGATGAAAGGCTAGTTGATTCAACATATATGTTGTCAAGCACCATGATAGCTAGGGCTTATGATGGTTCCCCAAGGTAAGTGGTAAAGACCATTAAAAAGAGTTGTTCATTGGCCCACAATTGTTTTTAGTAACCTTACAAGTGATGAACATCCACCCTTTATACAACATGTTATTAGGAAGGCTCTGGATACACACCACTAGAGACGTGGCATCATCCTTACATTAGTGTTTAAAGTATATTATGAATGGAACATTGGTGACAGTTAAGGCCGAAGAGACCTTGGCAATGGGGTAGAATGTAGCAGTTCCCTACATATAAGCCGAAGGAAGCAAAGATGGAAATCTTCATGCTTTTGAAATTGTTAATACAAAATGGGTGTTAGAAAACACGGTATTGATAAAATCGGTAATCGAAGCCGCAAGAATGGCGGACAAATATTTCTTAAAGCATGGAATTCCTTTCCAGTATGATCCTATCTCTAGGAATCCTGAGAGGATAAGTCCGATAAGGTTAAAGACTGCAAATTAGAGATTTGGGCTCGGTTTTAAGCTTAGAAAGAGAGACTATAAAAGAGCACTGGTATCAAACGAGAAAAAAGGTTGGCCAAACTAAAAGGAAGGGAACCAAAAGAAGAAGAAGAAAAATAGATTATCATCCCTCAAGGTTGCTTATATAATGCACTCTGAAGATATGACAAATATCCCTACCCAAGGGCTGGCAACTATGGGCATCAACATATTGGAACAAGACGACAATAAGGTCAAAAGTTGCAGTGAGAAAGGAAAAGTTGTGGAAGGAGAAGAGTTGTTATCACAACTAACTATTCACACCATGGAAGAAACATCTACAAAGACCTTTATGCAAAAGCTGGCAAGTGGCGAAATGATTAATACTTACAAGTGTATTTTTATCAAGGTTTTAATCATCATTTTGCACTTGAAGTATCAATAACTCCTTAAGTAGAGCATGTTTTATAATATCATGTCTAATACTATAAGATACCTTTAATTTATGGTAAATGTTCATCTTAAATGCAGGCCTATCACATAAATGAAAGGATTGATTGATGAGTTTAACTACTAAAATTGAGAAGATAAAGAGAGGGCTAAGCTTAGAAAAGAGATGTTGGTTCAGTCCAAACTGGAACACTGTTCAGCCATTGGGTCATATCTAGAGCTATAGATTTTGGATTTCAGTTTGGTTTATATAGTTAGAAAGCTAAGACATAGGCCTAAAACATTCAGGAGAGTCCAAGACTCAATTCTGCTATTTGGAAGTCCAAACCTTAGAATCAAAAGAGAAGTCGGAATCTATCCTGCAGCCTAGACAATGTTCAGTGTTCAACCCATATCTCGAGTTCTAGAAGTCTAAATGCACCAATTCTTTTTTTGTTAGAAAACTGAGACAATTTCCTAGAATTTTCATGAAGACAATCTGTTCAAATTCTGACGTTAGCAATGAAGTTTTGTTCAGACAAGAAGATAAGGATTGTCACCAAGTCAAGATGTGGCCACCCACTCAAAAATTAGTCATCAAATCAATAGTTCCAAATTTTGGCCTATAAAAGGAGGTATTTACCATGCATTTAGGCATCTTGGTTTTCAGATCAAGATCATGTTCTTGCTCTCTCTCCTTATATTTTTGTAATGCTTAAGTTTTGTTTATATTAATCTCTTGTTTATGCTTTTCATTTCCTTTCCTTTACTTAGTTAACTTATATCTTATTTATGTTCTTATCTTGTTTATTTATGTTTCTCTCT
>Ga0307510_10001854_pt1 | contig 23694 bp, 18 predicted proteins | sample 12_EM_MG_FD_207224 | JGI IMG/M metagenome (GOLD analysis project Ga0307510, IMG submission 207224) | Populus trichocarpa ectomycorrhiza microbial communities from riparian zone in the Pacific Northwest, United States - 12_EM | ecosystem: Host-associated > Plants > Roots > Unclassified | place...
TCAGCTCAACCTCGTGGGGAAAGAGCGCCCACCATAATTTCTCCACGGCCGCTACGACCTCAACCGCGAATGCCTGGTTAGGTCTCTGTTGGGAACATTTCCCCGGCTTAGGCACTTCCTCAATGCGTATCCGTCCGCTATCGTGGGCACTTAATTTCTAGGCGCACAAAAGTGTTTACAAGATAGAGTACATACACTCTTAGTCTACCCCCCTAGTACATACTGCGGAACAGAAGCTAGTTCTAGGAAATCCTCTATTCCTAAGCACTAGCATGAACATCCGTTCATTCATTGCTGCCACCAACCCGCAGGGAGTTCGCCTCGCGCACGTATTATGAGTGAGTGAGTGAGTGCTGCTCGATTCCTAGCTGATTATGGGGAAATTTTTCTTCTAAAGGATCTCTATTATCGAGACTACGCCCTGATACGTTCATTGTGTTGATCGGTACATTCGCCGGATGAGCTCTCCTCTCGTAGGTGGCCTTTTGGCGAGTTTGTAGATATTTGAGAACTTGGGTGGGGTTTGGTAAGTGATTTTTTTTGCCAGCACTTGGATGGGTAGGTGTTTTTCGGGTATATCGTACGAAGACTGTATTCGGGAGGTCTGTTGGCGCTTTGTTGGAGTTTGCTGCTGCCGTTGTTGCTTGCGACGGTGGGGATGCGGGCTGGTAGTGGTGCCGGGCGCGGAACGGGGCGGGGGGGCTAGAGGAACATGATATCGTAGGTATGCCACATAGTAGGTAAGTAGAGGGTTAGGGTTTCGTGCTGCCCCTCGTGAGAGTCTAGGAAGTAGCCGAGGGGGTGTGACAGACAGTTGCTGCGAAAGTTCGTATTATATAATTTCACAGTTTTGGACGTAGACTGCGGATATAGCCCCAGCTTCCATGAGGGATATCGGGGCTGAGCGGGGATTATAGGTTTAGGGTTGCTACCACCCCCTCCTCTTTGTTCTCGTGTTTTATTAATGTGCAGATTATGCCGATGGGGGTAGGACAGAGAGAAGAGGTGCAGAGAAGATGGTTTATATCTTAGATTTCCCTTGCCCTCCCCCTCAGACACTACACTTGCATAACATATGTACTGTGCTGTACAAGGCGCAATGCAAGCAGGATGCGGTACTTTATCCATTTGTGTAATACTCCGACATACCTCTAAGGCGCTCCCCCACCGGCTTCCCTCTGAGTGCATGAGCCGGAGGTACTTGCAGCTTGTACGACACTTGACGTGTGGGGTTCCCGAATTAACCCAGCCTGGCAAAATCCTTAAGCAACTTGCTGTAAACGGATTACAAACGTAAATCGATGTTGAAAAGTATCGCCAGAGCAGAGACTTAAGCGAGAAAATATTAGGTTGAGAGTTTAGGTATTTGCTGTTCTTGATATGATAGAAGAGAAAGGGAAGAGTCGAGAAAAGGACAAGAAGAAGAAGAGAAAGGAAGCGATGCGTTAGAGATAGGCTATACAAAAGTGGAGTGGGTAGCCATATATGACACCTATGATGGAAAGCGCAAGTGCGGTTTCTAATAACCGTCACACTTGAGGTATGAAGACTTTGGTACTGTACTACTGCGACCTCGGATCTCTCAATCAATACCTTGCCTTATATCGGGTAAATGCCAAAGCTTAAGGGAAGAAAAATTAGGCTATATGCGGGAAAAAAAAAGGTTAATGAACCCGGACCTAGAATTGTTCCGCGCTCTGCCCTAAAATGTGAACGGGACTACTGTCATATGATCCGTAGATTTCGAGCAAAGAACGACTCTCATGTCTGCTTTAGTCTGTCCATGCACGCTGCTACACTCGAGCGCTATCATTTCTAAGCAGGTAGTAACAACTATTTCCACTCTTCCTTCGTTCCATTGCACCATCATATACCATCACTCGTCTCATCTAGGGGTGCACCTTAAGCTCACAGCACAACCTAACCAAATTCAATGCATCCCGCAACCTCACCAGATGCCATCAATCATACCAGTATTAAAAAAAAACTCTGGATCCTAATAGAGACATAAGAGAGGGAAAGGAGGGGGTTCCCGACGGCACACGGTCCGGGAAAAGAAGTCCCAATTTTCGTTTTAAATGCCGGGACACAGCCAAACCCCGCGTCGGGGGACCGTGCGGGATCCGCTGGTGTGAGGAAACTTGATCCATTGGGGCCCCCGTGTCAGGAGATACTCTTACCCCAGGCCGGGTTTTATGGTACGGATACCTTGCAGCTGTAGTGTACTGCATGGTATAAACGCGGTAGGGTACTTACCATTATGTGCCGTGTCTTTCGAATACTGACATCCCGGACATGGCGGGATTTTTCCCCACTGTATGGGTTCATGGCGCCTGACCTAAATATGTGCGGAATGCCCCGAGAAAGGAAAGGTAGAAGAATTGTGGTTGGCAAAAGGAGGCTGGGGGGTGACGGAATATCCGTCCCAACTCGTTCGGGAGTCGGGATTGCACAGTGCTGTGGGAGGGGTAGGATCCCGGTGTTCGTGGAGTGGGGGTTAACCTCGCTATCAAAATATTGTGTACTGTGCTAAGTTTCCTTGATGGTAAGACTAGAAAGTGTCGGCTTGGGCTAGCTTCACTTTTGTCTCCGGAGTTCACTCCTGGAGAATAGCCGTATGTGAGCACCTTCATTAAGCTATGCCAAAATTACCGACACTAATCACCACCGCACTTTAGCTGACAGCTAGCTCTCGAGTCGCTTTTCACGTGTGTTTGAAATTACTTGCGCTTTATATCTCTTGTTCAGTATACTCGTGTCTAAACAACCTTATGTCTACACTTTGGGGCAGAGGGAAGGGGAGGAATTAGAGAAAAAACGAAAGAACAATAAACGTGCAGCGCGAGCTCACAACCGGGGAACGACAATAAAAGTAAATATGATGGAAATTCTAGGCTGTGCTGACCTATCCTAATAGGATAGAAATAGTCCCCCCTACCAACGCTAAACTTTAGATTATAGAGAAATTGACAGATCCCGGCTCAACCGCATAACCTAAGAAACTCTATATAGAGGCCTGGAGGGGTAAGTGACATACATATGCATCATCGCCGCAATAATTTCCTACAATGAAGGGAAAAAATATTGAATCTAAGTTTCGATGGTGGGTCTACTCCGGGGGAGGGGAAAGGTGACGATTATCACAAGGGGATGACCCAAGGTAGGGGAGGAGGGAGGGAGTGGATGAAAGGAGGTAGGTAGTGATGGGGCAGGTATGCTTGCGGGGCTGTTGCGGTCCTTGGGGGAGCGGCGCATAGGTTATCCGTATACGAAGGCGGTTAGGAAAACATCCCTCCCAGAGTCCCAGGCCCCATGCTACGCTGGGAGTTGTAGATGTTGGGGGCTGTAGCAGTGTCACCATTGCCGTATGGCCAAATATGGTAGTGATGGAGGTGCTTCGATCGTGTGCTCGCGCGTTGACGGGAGGAGAGGTTTTGGTGTGTATTCTCGATGGAGGTTGCTAGCTACGGTTCACCTTAAGTAGTGAAAGCTCTGCTAGTACATGTGTAGCCCTATCTCCGCATATGCCCTATGCGTCCGTTCATGCCCTAGAACGTTCGCTTGTTCACACTTCAGTGTTCCTCCGACCATGTGCGCTTCCCTTTGCCTGCGATTCTCTCTGTTCCTAGTACAACATTCCACTATCGTACCGGGATTATCATACCATCAAGTAGCACACGAAAGCGATGTTCGGCCGTACCTATCCGGTTTGTCGGGGTTGATATCGTCCCGTTCGAGTAGTATTTTCATTACTCCCTCATGCCCATTCTAAGCAGCGCCCCAGAGCGAAGTTCAGTCGTCGAAATCCGGCTTGTCGGGATTGACGTCGTTCTGTTCAAGTAGTGTTTTCACCACTCCTTCGTACCCATTCCCAGCAGCACGCGAGAGCGGCGTTTGGCCGTGTCCGTACCATCCGTTGGGGTTAACGTCGTCCCGTTCGAGAAGCATTTTGACCACTCCTTCGTGCCCATTCTCAGCAGCCCCCCAGAGCGGGGTTCGGTCGTCGTCATCTGGTTTGTCAGGGTTGACGTCGCCCTGTTCGAGTAGTATTTTCACTACTCCTTCGTGCCCATTCTCAGAAGCACCCCAGAAAGGTGTTCGGCCGCCCCTATCTGCTCTGTCGGGATTGACGTCGTCCCGTTCGAGTAGCATTTTGACCACTCCCTCGTGCCCATTCTCAGCAGCGCCCCAGAGTGGTGTTCGGCCGTCCTCATCTGCTCTGTCGGGATTGACGTCGTCTCGTTCGAGTAGCACCTTGACCACTCCCCCGTGTCCACTCTCAGCAGCGCCCCAGAGCGGTGTTTGGCCCCAGGTATCTGGATTATCGGGACTGACGTCGCCACGTTCGAGTAGCATTTTGACCACTCCCTCGTGCCCACACTCAGCAGCGCCCCAGAGCGGTGTTTGGCCACAGGTATCTGGATTATCGGGGTTGACGTCGTCCCGTTCGAGTAGTATTTTCACCACTCCCTCGCGCCCATTCTCGGCAGCGCCCCGGAGCGGTGTTTGGCCCCAGGTATCCGGAATATCGGGATTGACGTCGTCCCGTTCGAGTAGTATTTTCACCACTCCCTCGTGCCCTTTCGAGGCAGCGCCCCGGAGCGGTGTTTGGCCACAGGTATCTGGATTATCGGGATTGACGTCGCCCCGTTCAAGCAGCATTTTGACCACTCCCTCGTGCCCATTCGAGGCAGCGCCCCGGAGTAGTGTTTGGCCGTACCTATCCGGTTTGTCAGGATTGACGTCGTCCCGTTCGAGTAGTATTTTCAGCACTCCCTCGTGCCCTTTCGAGGCAGCGCCCCAGAGCGGTGTTTGGCCACAGGTATCTGGATTATCGGGGTTGACGCCGTCCCGTTCGAGTAGTATTTTCACCACTCCCTCGTGCCCATTCTCAGCAGCGCCCCAGAGTGGTGTTCGGCCGTCCTCATCTGCTCTGTCGGGATTGACGTCGTCCCGTTCAAGTAGTATTTTCACTACTCCCCCGTGCCCACTCTCAGCAGCGCCCCAGAGCGGTGTTTGGCCCCAGGTATCTGGATTATCGGGGTTGACGTCGTCCCGTTCGAGTAGCATTTTGACCACTCCCTCGTGCCCACACTCAGCAGCGCCCCAGAGCGGTGTTTGGCCACAGGTATCTGGATTATCGGGGTTAACGTCGCCCCGTCCGAGTAGTATTTTCACTACTCCCTCGTGCCCATTCAAGGCAGCATATGACAACGGGGTTTGGCTGAAATGATCCGAATTGTCGGGGTTAACGTCGCCCCGTCCAAGTAGTATTTTCACTATTCCCTCGTGCCCATTCGAGGCAGCACACGACAGCGGGGTTTGGTCCAACTGGTCCGAATTGTCGGGGTTAACGTCGCCCCGCCCGAGTAGTATTTTCACTATTCCCTCGTGCCCATTTGAGGCAGCACATGACAGCGGGGTTTGGTCCAACTGGTCCGAATTGTCGGGGTTAACGTCGCCCCGCCCGAGTAGTATTTTCACTATTCCCTCGTGCCCATTTGAGGCAGCACATGACAGCGGGGTTTGGTCCAACTGGTCCGAATTGTTGGGGTTAACGTCGCCCCGCCCGAGTAGTATTTTCACTATTCCCTCGTGCCCATTCGAGGCAGCACACGACAGCGGGGTTTGGTCCAACTGGTCCGAATTGTCGGGGTTAACATCGTCCCGCCCAAGTAGCATTTTCACTACGCTTTCGTGCCCATCCCTAGCGGCAATCCAGAGCGGTGTTCGGCCGCCCTGGGCCGGAGTGTTGGGATTGACATCGTCTCGTTCGAGCAGCATTTTCACCACTCCTTCGTGCCCATTCGAAGCAGCACCCCAGAGCGGTGTTTGGTCATCGGTATCTGGGATATCGGGATTGACATCGTCTTCTTCGAGCAGTATTTCCACCACTCCCTCGTGCCCATTCAAAGCTGCCCACATGAGAGGTGTGTGACCTATGCAGTCTGTTCGGTTGATTTCATAACCCTTCACCTCTACTGAACCAGCTACAAGCCCAACAATTCCGAAGAAGGATGCACAGTGTAGACCACTAAACAAGGAAGGTTTATCGAAATCAAGGAAGAGGTAGTAGGGTTTCGCCGCGTTCAAGAGGATTTTGGCGGATATGTGATTGCTATAGTCGTCAAATAGCTTTTGCGCAAGCAGTCTTGCACAATCTGAAAGATCTCTTTTTGCGTGCACTCCCCAATATAGGGAAGAATATTCGAGAAAGGGTACGCTCGAATATTGGGGAGAATCATTCCACTCTACCAGTGAACAAGTATCTGAACTTACCCAATCTGAATAATATTCTTCAGGAACGGGTGAATCCGAATCTTGGAGAGAATATTCCGAATCCACCAGTGAACAAGTACCTGAATCTACCCAATCTGAATCTGAATCTGAATCGCCCCAATCTAAAGGGGAATCTTTCGGAGAGGGTGCGCCCTGGAGATCGGGAGGGGGATTGGCCAAAAGAGCCTTGACTTGATGGGAATTCAAATAACTCAGACATGTCTCTGCTATTGCCGAGTGAGCTCTACCAAAAAGCTCGGGATGAGCCTGGAGGTACTCTTGAAGAGTAAAATGGATTAACCTGACCGTGGAAGCCTCCTTGTCTACCGCAATAAGTCCCTGACAACAGCTTAGCAATGTCCTTATTGAAGGAACATCGTCGCCATCAAGATCCGGTGATCCGATTTCAACTCCAAGGGCATGACACAGTTCGTCAACCTTCAAGGGTCGCTCCGAGTGAGAGGTCCACATCAATGTGGCTATGCCAAGCCTCGCTTCCTCCTCACCCTGTCCCTTTATCCGACTCAATGTCTCACTATAAGCACCCTCTAACCCCAAGCCATCAGTCATTGCATCGAGCTTTCGTCGCCTACGACCGATTGTGGTTCCCTGTAGGATGGTATCGATATTCAACGAGACTAGTAGGAATCTAAGCATGTATATGTCAGTGGATAACTCGAAGTAGCTTCCCCAGTGTCGTTGCTTCTACCTACATTTCAGATATATCTTGCGGAATTTTCTTCAGGATGTCTGCCCTCAAACTACTATCCATCGCATCCGGCCTTGTGTCTTCGTCAAGTCTAGTGTGAAGGTAACTGATGATATCATTTCTCCTAGGAGTGATGCGTATAGTCATTACTCTTCCCGAAAGACGATTCTCGACCTCGGCTTGGATGTGCGGTCTTCCTGTCACGAACACCCGAGCGCCCGGAGACCTTTGTAGAATCTGATTGAGCGAATCAAGAAGCTTGACTCGATATTTCGCCACACACTCATCGAGAGCGTCGATGCATATGAATGTGGGCCTTTCGCCAGCGATAGTCTGCAACATCTTCACGATATCATCCAGCTGCGGTTCCCGCCCACCGATCACCTTCTTCTGGTCTTCATATGCTTGCGCCATTCCCTCGGGCACCTTTTCCAGCCCGCTCACAACCTGTTTGAGCACGGCGCCCAGCATGCTTGCCGATGACTGCTCCTTTTGGGCCGCGAAGTCAAAGTAAAAACACGCAACCGCGGTCCCCTGGCCTCTGGCCCGATCGCACAAGTTGTCTATCACTAACGAGCTAACATCATAACTTGTCAGCGCTTGCCCTTTTCTTCCATTCATAGCAGTTCGTCTTTGTTACCTGATAAGCGTCTTTCCAACCCCAGGATCCCCGTAGCAAAACAAAACTGCCTTATCGGATTCACTTCCCCCACTACCGGCGTACCAGCCCCTAAACTCCTCAGTCTCTAAGACCCACTCCCCTACATTTTTGACCCGACCCTCTTGGATAGCCTTGTGCCGTAGTCTAGGCTCTAGCGGCGATAACCAAGTCAAAATCTTAGCTCGGTCATCGGCAACGGTACAGTTGTAGGACACTGTATTAAAGGAGTTGCTATTGAAGGAATTGATATGATCATAGGAGCGATGTTGAGACATCTTCGCTATTTTGAAAATGGCTGAGGGTAGGTGGTTGAGTTGGTCAGTACTAGTAGATGGAATGGCGGGGAGCTGAAGAAAAGTGGGGTCTTTTGTGGAACCCCAAGGTTACCTTGGGACCATCCAACCAACCTCTCCTAAAGCGTTGTCAACAACACTCTGCTTCCGCTTGCCGCATCAGTAGCAAGAAATACCACAACCCGTTGAATTCTGTCTTGGGGCGCAGTACGAACCCCCCGTCGTGATGAACACGCTAAAGTGTCTGGGATGGAGCCGCCCAGCCTTGTATATACACAAACACATCGAGGCTTATGAACGGATCAGTCGAAACCCTTATATATCATCCAACTTAAAGCACCCCAGCATATTCCTTCATGATGTCGATGCGGGCCGGAAAAACCCATCCCGCAGTCTGGTAACTTGCCCGATTCTATGAAGTTAGGCACTATGCCTTATGATATCCATCAATACCGCCAGGTACTAGTACAGTACTCGCACAGGGCAGCGCAGTGCGGCCCCACCGCAAGTTGCCTAAGCACATACACCTATCCTAATACCCATTCTTTCCAACGACTAATGCCTAAATTCCTCAAAGCCGAATACCCCTCAATTGCTAACCTAAGCAGAAACTCAAGAGTTGTTGGATAGCGCACGACGAACAGCCTTCCATCCCTAACTAACCAGCAGGGCAGAATAAATCTCCGGTGAACAAACTTTAAAAGATATTACCGTACGGACCACACGATAATCTGATTACTAGCAGTGCATACGGTACGTGCAAAGAAAAAAGTAAGAAGGAAAGAGGGAAAGGCTCAGGATCTATTCGACATACACTGTACATCATATCTCTCACGATCATAAATGCAAACATATATCTTAAGAAAATACCGTCATATTTTCAACCATTCTTTTAAATTTTATCAGATCCTTCTCCCTGTAATGGGTTTTATTACGGCAATAAGAGCTAGTAGGGTGTGGGTAATGTATAAGATCACGACATCATTAATACTTTTGTCTAGTGGCTATCCCAGTCTCTCGAGAGCATTATGTAGGGTGAAAAAGAGAGAAAAAACAGAGGACTACAAATATTTAAGGTCCCTGCTAACAATCCAACCCGATTTTCCTCTTGCATCCTTATTCTCCTACCTGCCAGTGGGCATTTCTTTGCTTGCTATTCCGAGCCGTGGATCGCAATGTCACGCGTGGTTAACACGATCATTCCCGGTCACTCGGTAGTGCTTCCCCTTCAGATCCTGAGGGGTCGTATCTAGAACCGGACGGACCTGATGTGGGATTATTGGTAAACCCAATCCGCACCTACCGCCGCTTAACCGCTCCCTTAGCTTTGCTCGGTTGTCAATGGCAAAAGCCAGTAGTTCTGATACACTATCAGAATACAAGTAGAGCTTGTGCGAGCTAATTCAAAGGTACGCCCCAGATATCATAAAAGACCGGAACCGACATCCCCGAGCAGCAGCCAGGGACACTACGAGATTGACCTCACTGTACTCGAGTGGAATAGAGGGTGAGAATAAACCAACATTCACCCCCACCAAACCCCTGAACAATGGAAATAGGGAAGGCCGATCACTACCACAACAACACGCATCACAACCCACGATTCCTTCAAACCAATAATAAAATACGCCAAACAACCCTGCAGTAACTCCCGGGTCCGCCCCTCTCCCGCCGGAGAAAAAAAAATACGAAAAAAATACCACAACCCCCACAATTAACCCTAAACCAACCCCTCCCCCTCCCCACTCTGCACCTTCTTCAACTTCCCAATCCTCGCCAAATACGCTATGATATCACCCCATCATCAGCCCACGAACGCCACACCCCTCAGCACTAAAAAAAACCGAAAGGAAAGGAAAGGAACAAAAGAGAGAGAAAGCCTCACCAGCCCCACTATCCGCCCAAACCTGATACCTCCCCACCTTCCACCCGTCCCCATCCCCATCCCCATCCTTAACAAAATCCAACAAATACACAAAGCACTCATGCCACGCCTCCCCCGTCGTTGTCCAAACGAACCTCCCAGTGCCCCTGACGAAAACCTTAGCATTCCCCTCGTCGACGATGTACTCTTTGAACTGCATATTTCGGAAGGAGAGGTTGTCGGCTAGTATGTTGAAGTAGTCCGGTATTGGCAGCTCGCGGCCGAGGAATGGCGCGAGTTGCGGGAGGCCGTGCTCGAGGGCGGTTGCATTTGCGGCGAAGTGTTGCAGGATTGTGGGGAGTGGGGGAGGCGGGGATTGGGAAAGGGTGTCGCAGAGGGCGGTTGCGGCAGTTAGGAGGGGGGATGGGCAAGGGGCGGACATTTTGCGATTTTTTGCTGGCTTGTCGGTGTTTAGTATTCGGGCGATATGATAATTGTGGTGGTTTTTGGCGTATATATTGTTGTGATTTGTTGCTGACGTCATTTTGTGGAAACAACGGCAGGAGATTGTGATTAGAACACTAAGGTTAATCTACTGATAGGCAAGGTGGTGTGATGAGGGGTGAACATTCTACTCGGTAGGATTTTGATATCACCGTACTAACCCATCTCTCCTCCCAGGTAATGTTTGATTGACCACAAGATATGATGTTGGATAAGAATAATTATTGCATCTCATGATAAGTACAGTAGGACAACACCGCCCCACAAAACGAAAAACCCGCAGGTTGCGATTAATAGAAATACATGACCCAAGTATCCCGTATGCCAAATCCCGAACATACCGAACCAGAGAACAATGTCAAACCGGACAAGCGAGACAAACAACAAAACAAGTGAGTAGAGATACAAGTAGTAGATGATGATCCATAGATTCCCCTAATTACTGGACCTCAATCCTCTTCCCAACACCAGAAATCCTCTTCGGCACGACAATTCTCAAGACGCCATGTTGTAGAGAAGCAGTCACAGCATCGTGATCGATCCCCGCCGGGAAGCTAAAGCTTCGCACAAACTCCCCCACCGACCTCTCGGATAATAATCTCTTCGGCCATTCCTCCCTCTTCGTTACTTTGCTCCTCGGCTGTTCCTTCTTCTCCCCAGCCGACTTCTCCACCTTAGCAGCTTCCCCCTCAGGTCTTGACTTTTCAGTTGATGCCTCCACAATCCCCATCCAGTCATCTTCGTCCGGAACGTCTTCGACCGTGGGCTTTAGCGATTGCGGAGATGATGGGACAGAAGAAGTAGGTGTTAAGGTCATTTCTTCATCCTTATCCTCCTTCTCCTTCCCCTTGTTGCTCATCTCCTGCGATGGCAATGATGGCGGTGTTTGTGGTTGTGCCAGAGGCACATCAGCCGCGGTCCTCGACCGATCGACGCGTCCCTTGACGATCAAGTTGCCCTTATCCGTAAACTCGACGGAGATATCCGATTTATCGGGAACACCAGGTAGCTCGCCTTCAATGATGTATGCGTTCGTAGTCTCGCGCACATCGAAGCGGGGAGAGAACGACTTTCGTGGGGGACAGGGACAGTAGTAGAGTTCCGGGAAGAACAAGGGCTGAAATACTGGCGCAGGCATTGTGATGAATTCGTTTGTTGAGCGTGTGTTTGGTTTGCAGAGTACCGGTATAGGAATAATAGTAGATATGTAGTGTTTGTAGATTGTACTGTAGTTATAGGTAGGTGGAGGTAGTGATTATCTGAATTGTGATTTGCGAGAATGGTGAGGCCATTGCCCTCTCGAGGAAGGCATACTTATACCCATGATCACCGCTTCTGGCATTTTCTTTAATTGATTTCGCAGCAAGCTTTCGTAATGCCCCAGATAGCCCAAGATGTTTGTCGAGGGTTGGCGAAGATCAGAGAGGGTTGTGGAAACCCGGGGAACCTTCCAGAAGATACAGGATGGCCGGTGGAACAGTAGCGGCCGACCGACAGCGATGATCTAATCTAATCTGATCTGATCGATCTTATCTACTCAGTATCTCCGCCAAGGGTTGATTCAGTCAGCATCCCTCACGTGCAAGCAAAAGAACCCGGCTCAGAGAGGAACTGCGAATCACCCAAGGCCCCCACCCTGCTTCCCGCATCAATCATTCAGACCATGATGCAAAAAAGAAACTTAACTCCCTTTCCAAAGTGCAATTATCGTGGCTATGCTAGCAGGCTTTAGAAAAGCAACCATAGGCTAAGAGCGCCTTGACTTGCTCAAGGCATCCAAGATCAGGCGCGCAACCTCTGATGAATTCCAAGAACCCCCAACCCAAGATTGACCGACGGGTCGCCAAGAAACTGAACCCTGAATTACCCAAACACCGAGATGGGAGCTACAGCCCTACGAGTTCGGTTGCGGGATTAAATTAGGGCCCTTTGCCATGTTCGGGTTTGTGGATACCGCATTCATCCCAAGTATGATAACCTACTCTGTTGGGCTTGATCTATTGATAGTATGAGATCACGACTTCACTGCAGTGGAACTTGACCCAGAATACGATACCCAGAAACCCCACTTGGACGAGAATAGTAGCTTGTGGGGTAGCACGCTATCGTTAAGGGCACCTGATTACGGTAAAGTACGATAAGACAGGGGAATTCACATCCTCGATCTTCCAGTCTGCAGGGCGGACCCAGCGTTTGGGTGGTAATACCTTCTTGGTAGTCGACCGGTACTTCTTGACACTCGAACATAACACAGTAACCAAGGTACCGGTACTAAATCCATCGCTCCAAGTCCCCCCCAAAGCATACCGCAGAGTATCTTTCCCTACCAAGAACTCTGACCTTGCTCAGGTCCAAATCTAGAGCCCTCGAGCAGAGCTTATAGGTCAACCCTATCACCATTCAGTTGCTAATTACAAGTCTAATCCTGTTGACGATAACTTCTAATCCCAACAGATCCATGGATGCCATTGTGTTTCGGATCCTGCACCGGAGTTTTCCGTCCCTAAATACGGAAGTCGCTGCAGAGTAGTTATTAGGCAGTTTTTTTGACTTCTGAAGTCGGAACGAGTAAAAGCAAAGAACATGCAAGACTATCGTACCGTATTGGCTAACCGTTAGAGGACCGATACTGTTCGATTGCAGTGGTCTTGGGCTGAAGGCGGGGTCACTTGGCTGAAGTGCATAGTCCACCTCTAGGCTGGAAAAGCAACCGGAGGCGAGCGTAGGCGACGGACGGCCGTCGGAATCCCAGGACACAGGGGCTCGAGCATCCAACACCCGAGTTCTATGAACGCCCGAGTTCTATACTTGTAAAAGTGGAAAGAAAAAAATGTGTTTGATAAAAATGTACACCGAAGGCAATAGTAAAATAGAAAAGCATCAACCAAACGAATGCAAATCAAGATCGCACCCAAAACCCCCCTTCACTCCGATTCCAAACGGAAAAGAAAAAAAAGAACCGAGTCAAGAACGCCCAAAAGAAAAAACTCCCCCGCAACCAGCAACCTACTATCGAAACGAAACAAAGAGACAAAACACGAGCAGCCCCCATCAATCAATCCATAAATGGATCAATCAATACCCATACTTCTGACTCGCAGCATGCTGCCTCTCATAATATATCCTAAAATAATAATAAAACGTGATCAGCAACCCCCTTGCACTATTACCCACATCAAGCTTAAGTTGGGTTCTGAAGCTTACCTCCCACCCTCTAAAAAATCCTCAATATTCGCCTGGCGCTCCACATCCTCCCTCTGAGCTTTCTCCAACTTTCTCGCCTTGCGCTCCTTCCGGGAGCGTAGCGGGTGTGCTATGTTTCTCAGCACGCGTTGCGACCTCGAGGGCTTTCGCCGCGGGATAGCGCTGAGGGGGAGGAGTGATGAATGGTCGTAGCCCGCCATTGTTTTATTTTATTTTTTATATAATATGGGGAGGAGGAAACGGTTTGTTTTCGCTTTGGATGAGGTGAGTTGTGGTGGTAGCAGTAGCAGTAGAAATAGTAGAGAAGGGAGTTGGAGGTGATCAGCTTATGTTTCGTTCTCCTCTTTCCTTCTAGCTTGGGATGGGGGTGATAAAACCACGAGTATTGTGCCGTATTGAGCTTTCTTTCAAGAGAATGACCGACGGATGGGTGGCCTTATCTACCAGTTTTTCCTTTCTTTTTTTTTCTTCTACTCTTCCTCTTCGAGGATGCATGGACGAATGGTATGCATGGTCCGAGACGGACATATCCTGTCTGGCAAAAAACCCTGTTATCCTAGTCTGCTCGAGTAACGAGCGGAAAATACACTTTGCTAGCTTGCTCGCGACCTAAAGACGTGAACAGGAATTACTTTTTTCCCCTTCTGCTTCTTCGATTGATTGATTGATTGCTCCCACTCTCGAGGCTCGCTTGGTCGGATTTGGATTTAGATGTGGGGGGGGGGGCTATGGGTGTGTGTGTTATGTGTGCGAATTGTTTCGCCTGGCCTTGACTCGCTGTCGTGGAGAGAGAAATCAAGAAAAGACGTGTCACAGATGACGCTGTGCTACGATTAATTTATCGATAGACAGTGGCTTTACAATGGTATGGCGCAGCAGAATTAGCCACAAATCCGACTCAGGGGGCTGCTGTGTTGTGCTGTCATTTCACGCACTATCGTGGCTTGACAGGTGACTGGCTTCCTGAATGTCTAACCTCCCGCTAGCGCTGGGATGTTTGGGGCAAAAAAATGATCCCCCAGTATTGCGTACGTGAGTTCGCGCTCCGGCATTATCGGAGTTAAGCTCGGAATGGAGTTGGAACGTCACGAATGCTCACTCGTGCGGGATTTTTTTCCCCTTTCTTCTTCTTCTGCACTCGTAGCACACTTCCTTCAGCCCACGCAGTCTAACTTGTTTTCCCCCAGTATGCTTGTGCAGCGGGTGAGATTCTAGATACAGATATCGTATTTGGGAATCACCTCGTGGATTCGTCCGGTAAACATCTACCGGTAGTTGAATGTGATGCTCGGTTCTAGCGATGAACCATGATGAGTTGATGACCCGCCAAGACCCGCGCCTATGTACAGTAGTGCGCTTCCCGTATTGTCCTTGCGCTCTAGCTAAACCAATCTTGTGTGCTATCGCGGTACTTTGGCGTCTTGGGTTCTTGGAGACGGTGGCATTCATGGGCTATATTAGGGGACTTATGAATGCCTTGGTACCGGCGCAGGCTTTGAGGGTAGTGTTCGCGAGCAGGCGGAGATAGACAGAATGTTGCAGAACTGTGCTACAGTATATTTTACGTGAGTTTGAGGCTGTGGGTCTTGGATGGAGTTCGGAGGCGGGATTGTGCGTAAAGGGTGCTCGATCGGGTGCTCCCCACTCTCCGAATCCTTACTCCTCGTGAGATTGAGGACATGAACACAGGAGGAACTCCCACCGAAAATCCACCAAAAAAGCGATCCTAACGACAAAGTCCGTCGCCTCTCCGGGGGCCCAGGAATCCGGGAAACAAGTTCCTAAGTAACTGAGGCACAGCAGACAAATCTATCACAGCAGATCTTTGATAGATTTTCTGGTTCCGTTGAGATCTCGCGCCTACCCGCATTTAGGGGTACTCGGGTTACTAATCTCATATGGAGTTAACCGGATGCATCCTGCAAAACAATTGGGAATCCCTGTCGCCGCACGGAGGTTTGCCACATTGGGTAGACTTGGCGATGGATTTACTCGCTAGGTTATGGATGATTGGCCACACACAATGCTGTATTGAAGTGAGGTATTAGCGGGCCCACCTGGGCACGGGTATCAAGCCCGTAGGACAGCAAGGCCGGGCTGGATTATTAGGGAGTACCGGTATTTCACAAAGCACCACCCCGTCGGAAGCTCAAGGATCGAGAGGAATCATCGGAGTCAAGAAGACCACTTACGCAATGGGGATTGAACGCGGAGTATATTTATCAGCAGTTGACAGCAGTTAGTAAAGGAGGTAGAGAACCGGTGCCACCATACCGTAGCAAACTAAGGAAGGCCCCGTGCAATAGTCAAAAACCCGACACTCCCGTGGACTAAGTTGCCATATTACTACCAGTTACAATGCCGGTACCATAGGGCGCCGCTATTTAATCGTTCGCCTCCTCAAGGCATAAAAAAAACCACCGATATTTTCATCACCCTGATTGTTTCACGGGTCTTCAAGCCTGCTATCGTGCTTTGGCCCTACTTCCCTCGTGCTGGGACAGGTTCCTGGCGAATTTACAGATGTAATACCAAAAACCTACAACATTTTATGTGTTCCGTCCCTATGATAGGTAAGATTAAGACTGGTACACTCTACGGATCAGGTGGCCGAAAAATTATCTCGGTGGCGCCCAGTGAAAATTATATCCTCCCGCACTCAACCTAACCACTTCGTCTATCCTAGTAAAAATACTTGTCAACTGATCAAGAAGCAGGGGAAGCATAAAGTTAGAGGAGAACATTGTGTTATTTAACTGCATGGTGAACTGTTTATTGCCCAGACCGCAGAGGTTACGTGTCCTATACAATCATTCACCTTACCCCTGGATTACCTACAAATACACCCTACCCGTACCTATACGCTGATGAAGCCTGAGCCGGGCAGTACAGCTGCCGCAACCCATTCAAGTAGACTACTGGAGAGTTTGTTTTGGGTGAGCTGTCCGGATGTTCAATAAAAAGTTTTACTTGGTAAACGGGGACCGGGATGAGTATATCTCCACTCAACCAATCGGATTTCCTGACCGCCACTGTGAAACATGTAAAAGCTGAGAGATCTACAACTGAACCCCGCTTGCGAAGTACCGAACTTTCACCCACCTCCGGTACCTCGACTCGGGCTAATATCTGTAACTCGACGAACCTAACTATCATACCCTCCGAGAAATAAGGATAACCCTAAACTCTTACAGAATACCCTTACTAGAAGCCACACTTCCTTGTGCCCGAACCGGAATACAAGGTTAAAAGAATACCCGCTACCGCACTTCAAGCCTCATAACATCCTCTGGTGCCTGGCCTTCAGGGGCTATCCTCCCACATTTCACACAGTTAAAAAAGCTCCGCTTAAACAAAATCCCACCTTAACTGAATGTCTGGGTGATTTATATACTAACTAAGGTACGAGTAACCTAGTAGGAACTACCAGAACCAACATTCGAACTCTGATCCCGGGTAACCTGTATTTCCCTTGAGGTCTAAGTTTGAGTCCCTCCGCGTGGAGCAATAGCCCGGAGAGATATACACTTGGAACGAAGACTTAGTGCTGTGCATAGACTCTTCAGACGATCCGGCATGGTGAAGCGGGGTAGCAAGAAAGAATTTGATAAATGAAAGATTCAAACAGGAGAAATAGGAGGATATCCGAACCGGCAGGGCATAAGTAAACTCTCTCTAGCAAAGTATACCCCGAGAGGGATGGATAAGTGGAGAGATGCTTCATGGCCACTATCCTTGCGATTGCCCAGCCTTTCCGACGTCAAGAAGCGTGGTGTCTTCGCTGGAACTAGGGGTATCCACAGGTTAGATAGTCAGTAAGTACGGTACAAGTGATTTCTTGATCTCAAGCGAGAAGCTCTGAAAAGGGGTTTTAAGACGAGCTCCACCCGATATCTGTCCCCAGATTTCTTTCGTTCTGGATTTTTTCGGTTCCCAACGTTTTATTTGGATTTGTATCATACCATCCCAGGGTGAACTCAGATGTAGTTTCACCACTTCCAACGCTAACGAGTTGATCGAGTGTTCTCATTCTAAAACAACTGTATCATAACCTACCAATAACTGCGAGGGGGCTTTCCTTTTTTCTTTTCTTTTCATTTTTCAAGTGCCTACTCAGTTATCTATAAAAGTGGATTCTCCTGAGCGGAGCTTGACAGGTGGGTTACACAAAAGGCAGTCTACTACTTGTAGTATACCAGGGTATTTTTATTTTCGTTGTCCCGAATAGATATGAGGATAACTATGGAGACTAGGCGGGTAGTAATGCTAGTTAGGCGTTTGTCTTCAAGACCGCTTCCACCCTCACCGCGCGGGACTCAAGTTGTCGGGGCTGTGACCTCTTATACTGATGGGCAACCCTATGATCTCACGAGCACTGTTCCTGGACTGGCCAGCCTCAGGGCCCCTTTAGCCTAATAAGACACAGCACCTGCTGCGACATCTGAAAGAAGTCTGTGGGGAGGGGGGATTGGTCTAGCTGATGGATATTCAGTTTGTTGACTATTATACCACTCAGATCCCTTCAGTAATAAAGGGATTAAGGTAACTTAGGGGAACGGTGGTAAACTATCAATCTGAGAGGGAGGGCATTTGGAGGCTGACTGTATAGGAATTTCTGGGGCTGTGAGCTGATCAGATATACCGGTATATGCCGGTATGAGTACTACGAGTATCCCGGACGTGCGATGTGAAACCCTTGTCCTACAGTCATCAGTGTGGTGGTGTTTACTCAGCAGGAGATGATTGGATAATAATTTCCCCGCTGGAGTCCCTCTTTTTTTCAGCCTGGCTTGTCCAAATTCCACAAAAGCTCCAATATCGCTACAACAGTTAGTATCGCTATAGCATAGCTACGCTCGCCTAACACCTACACCTTGGACACCATGGACAACACAACGTATCGGCACTCGATCTCCCTTGGTAACGACAATGTCAACTGCAATAACCTGATGAATAACCACAACAATACCGTCAACGTGAACGATATCATAGCCGATGAGAACCCAGAAATAATGAAGTGGCTCTCACCACTAGACCCCAGGGGAAGGCACCACGATGTGCGTACCGACAGGGTCGATGGTGTGGGGAATTGGCTTTTAGAAACAAACGAGTTTCGGGAATGGAGGAGTAATGGAGGCGGGGCAGATAAGGCTGTTTTGTTTTGCTGCGGGAATCCGGGAGTGGGGAAGACGTATCTAAGGTAAGTTCCTGGTTCATCTAGAAGAAGTAGGGATCGTCACCGACAGCCGGCAATATTAGTTCCTTAGTTATCGATGACTTGTGTGATGAACCTTGCGAGAGAGAAATTGCAATCGCAATGTTCTACTGCGACTTCCGTGATCGGAGGGAGCAGACAACCGTCAACATCATAGGAACTATCCTTAAGCAGCTCATAGTTAGAGGGGAAGTGTTGGAGCATGTGCAAAAAGCGTTTCAAAAGGCGAAAAATGAGGTTGGGGGTCGAGGCCTGCGACTTCCGGATATGGTGCGGATGCTGAAGCAGACGATTGCCACATTACCCCAGGTGTTTATCTGTATTGATGCTCTAGATGAGTGCCTTCCTCAGCATCTATTAGGGCTTCTCGTGTCACTAGAGGACACCCTTCAGGAGTCACCGGGGACGCGAATATTTTTCACCGGGAGGCCTCAGGTTCAGGCCGAAATTGAGAAACGCTTCACTGGCAGTGTTATACTACCGATTAGTCCGAAGACGCACGACATAGAGAGATATTTGAAGAAGAGGTTGGAGATGGACACGAAGAGTGGCGCAATGTCCAATGCTTTGCGAGCGGACATCCTGAGAGTTATCCCACAGAGGATCTCTGGAATGTATGTAGCGGAATCCGTAGTTCTCGTCTCATGCATTATCTTACATTGACTAACCACGGTGTTTAGATTCCTCCTCGTCTCGCTAGCTATCGACGCAATCCTAGGAGGGGTTACCATCTCAGAGAGGAAGCGAAAGTTAGACGAGATGACCAAGGGCACTCATTTGGGGGATGTGTATGGGGCAACTCTTGAACGAATAAAGGCCCAAAAGGGTGGCAGGCCCAGACTCGTGATAGGCGCCCTGATGTGGGTATCGAATTCGGAGCGACCGTTGCGAACTAGCGAGCTATGCCACGCCTTAGGAGTAAAGATGGGATCCACGGATCTGGATGTTGAAAACGTTCCTACAATTCGAACACTGATAGGGTGTTCCCTGGGGCTTATCACAGTTGAGGCATCCTCCTCCATTGTCCGGCTTGTCCACTTCACTTTGCAAGAATATTTATCCAACAATCCAAGCCTATTCCAAAGCCCGCACTCGATGATAGCGGAGGTTTGCTTGACGTACCTCAATTTTCGTTGCGTCCGAGAACTTTCGCCAACTCTTCTTTCCGCCCCACCGGTGGTCCCCCTTGTTGAATATGCCTCTCGTAATTGGGGAAAGCATATAGGGAAAGCTAAGACGGAGAGAGCTACTCAGCTTGCGCTCCAGCTCCTAATTAGATACGAGGAACATATAGCGTCTCGGCTTCTCTTGCTACAGTATTATGAGTATAGAGATTGGAAAAACTCGAATGATAAGAGATTTATGCCCAAGGGCTTTACAGGGCTTCATGGAGCGGCATTTCATGGGATCGGAGAGATAGTTGTTGCTTTATTGGCGGTTAAAGAGTGGAGTATTAACGAAAGGGACAACATGGGTCGAACGGCCCTTTCCTGGGCAGCTGCAGGAGGCCATGAGGATGTTGTAAAGCAACTATTAGAGCTGGATGATATCGATCCCGATGTCGAAGATGCCGAAAATGGTCGAACGCCACTCTTGTGGGCTGCGAAGCGTGGGTTCGAGGGAATAGTAAAATTACTGTTGCAACGAAAGGATATCAATCCCAACTCTACAGACACCAAATATGGTCGAACACCACTCTGGTCGGCTGCGGAGCGCGGCCATGAGGCAGTAGTAAGAATGCTATTAGAACGAGAGGATATCAACCCCAACACCGCAGACACCCAATATGGTCGAACACCACTTTGGTGGGCTGCAGAGCGCAGGCATGAGGGAATAGTAAGAATTCTATTGAAACGAGAGGATATCAATCCCAACACTGCAGACACCTTATGTGGTCAAACACCACTCTTGTGGGCTGCGGAGAGCGGACATGAGGGAATAACAAAGTTGCTCTTGAAACGAGGGGATACCAATCTCAACACTGCAGACACCGAATATGGTCGAACACCACTCTGGTGGGCTTCGGAGCGCGGGCACGAGGGAATAATAAGAATGCTATTGGAACGAGAGGATATCAATTCCAACACTACAGACACAGAATATGGTCGAACACCACTCTGGTGGGCTGCGGAGCGTGGGCACGAGGGAATAGTAAAATTACTATTGGAACGAGAGGGTGTCAATCCCAATAATGCAGACACCCAATATTGCCGAACACCGCTCTGGTGGGCTGCAGAGCGCGGGCATGAGGGAATAGCAAGAATGCTATTGGAACGAGAGGGTATCAACCCCAACACTGCAGACACGCAATACTGTCGAACACCACTCTGGTGGGCTGTGGAGCGCGGGCATAACGGAATGGTAGCAATGCTATTGGAACGAGAGGATATCAATCCCAACACTGCAGATACCCAATATTGTCGAACACCACTCTGGTGGGCTGCTGAGCGCGGGCATGAGGGAATAGTAAGAATGCTATTAGAACGAGAAGGTATCAATCCCAACACTGCCGACACCGAATATGGTAGAACACCGCTCTGTTGGGCCGCGGAGCGCGGCCATGAGAGAATAATAAAACTGCTGTTGGAACGAGGGGGTGTTAATCCAAACACTGCAGACACTGAATATGGCCGAACACCACTCTGGTGGGCTGCGGAGAGCGGGTACGAGGGAATAGCAAGAATATTATTAGACCAAGAAGATATCAATCCTAACGCTGCAGACACCGAATATGGTCGAACACCACTCTGGTGGGCTGCGGAACGCGGGTGTGAGGGGATAGTAAGAATGCTATTGAAACGAGAGGGTGTCAATCCCAACACTGCGGATACCAAACATGGTCGAACACCACTCTGGTGGGCTGCGGAGTGCGGACATGAGGGAGTGGTCAGAATGTTATTGGAGCGAGCGGATATCGATCCAAACACCGCGGACACCAAACACCGTCGAGCGCCACTCTGGTCGGCTGCGGAGCGCGGGCACGAGGGAATAGTAAAAGTGCTATTGGAACGAGGGAATATCAATCCCAACACTACAGACACCGAATATGGTCGAACACCACTCTGGTGGGCTGCGGCGCGCGGGCATGAGGGAATAGTAAGAATGCTATTGAAACGAGAGAGTATCAATCCCAACACTCCAGACACCCAATATGGCCGAACACCACTCTGGTGGGCTGCGGCGCGCGGACATGAGAGAATGGTAAGAATGCTATTGGAACAGGGGGGTATCAACCCCAACACCGCAGACACCGAATATGGTCGAACACCACTCTGGTGGGCTGCGGAGCGCGGCCATGAGGGAATAGTAAAATTACTATTGCAACAAGAATATATCGATCCCAACACTCCAGATACCCGATATGGCCAAACACCACTCTTGCGGGCTGCGCAGCGCGGGTGTGAGGGAATAGTAAGGTTGCTATTAGAACGAGAGGATCTCAATCTTAACATAACCGGCCCCAACAGCGAAACAGCCCTTGACTTAGCTGCGTCTCACAAACATGCAGGTGTTGTGCGATTACTTTCCGAACCTTGGCCCTCCCTTCCCATCCCAATCGATGCCGGAAAGGCCGCAAACGTAGGGCGGAACACTCTGCCGCACAGGAACTTCTTGAACAATAGTAAGAAAAGAGCAGTCCATTTCAGCGATGGTGGGAAACGGCGAAAGAAACACCGGGGAGCCCTCACCTAGGCCGCCGGACTTGTTCCGGAGCCCCTTCCTGCCTTTCCCGTGGGCCTGCCTTTCATCGTGGAAGCCCCCCCCCCCAATACTCGACTTCTCCTCGCAACAGCCATTCTTCCTTCCCCCATTGTTTCCCCCATAGTTTTTCTCTCCCGTTTTCTCGCTGTCATCGGTCCTTCCTTATCACCACTTCATGCTTGTTACATTATAATGCGCAGTGCGTGTAGGCAAAAACGTCACTACTCTCTGCCTAATACCCAAACATGAGTCATGCATGAACGTAAATAGAAAAAACAAACTCTTGGTGTCCCATGGCCTATAGCGCATAATCCCTCCTCCCCTTTTTCTTGCTCTTTCGCGCCTTTATTTCCTTTCCGTCTCACTTACAGTACACATCTATAGTTCAACATCGTTTATCATCTTTCACAATCAGACGACTCATTTCTTTCGCTTATGTTCTCTAGGTGACTTTTTTTTCCTGAGGCCCTACATCATGGCCCTGCATAATATAAGACCTTCCCCCCGTGCTTCCTACCAATCTGCTCTTCACAATGTACGATATTTATATGGCTTATTTTCTGTGGGGTTTTGTTTGGCATGCTGATGCCTGGTATGATTATGAGTGTTTGCTTACTGGCTCGTGATCGGCGCGGTGGCTTCTAAATGGTTAGAATTTCCCCCGCCTTCGCCTGCTGGTGGTATAATACGTTTGTCTACCGAGGTGATGAACTAAGTAAACATAGCAAACTTCACCGATTCCTTTATACTATAGTATAGCACCTGGTTAAATATCTGGCCGCATAAGCGAGAGCAGAACACAATGCCTCCTGAATATGAAAGTCTTTGTGGTGACCGGTCGGAGGATTGGTTACCTCGGACGGAATAGAAATCACCCTGGAATTCTCAAAAACAATGGCTACTCGACCGTCATGATGCACATATATCTCTACTCCTCATCCCCACTATCCGGGAGATCGCCGTGAATCGTGGGTTCCCGTGCTCCTTCTTTCCATGCATGGCCGGATATGACTGGACCGCTTACAAAACGGGGACTACCAGTCTGGTAAGACTAATCCGCAGCGATCTCCTTCTCGACGTATACTTACACCTACACGCATAGTCTGATCCCCCAGAGCATGAACTGCGAGAATATGTTTCTCGCAAGTTGATGGGTGGGGCGCGGGGGGTGTAGCGGGGCGGGTGATAGTGGGTGATGGGGCTGGGAATGAACAAAGGCTAAAGAAATCAGCGAAATGCTGTATAAAACAGGAAGCTCCTTCA
>Ga0307510_10001855_pt1 | contig 23689 bp, 18 predicted proteins | sample 12_EM_MG_FD_207224 | JGI IMG/M metagenome (GOLD analysis project Ga0307510, IMG submission 207224) | Populus trichocarpa ectomycorrhiza microbial communities from riparian zone in the Pacific Northwest, United States - 12_EM | ecosystem: Host-associated > Plants > Roots > Unclassified | place...
TCCCCTTGCATCCCTGGAGTAAGCGGCACCTGCGAGTTGAATGAAATGAACTTTGTTGGCCGTGCCAATCGTCAACCACCGCCTGCCTTTCCCAGCTCAGTTACTGAGCAATCCAAAGCCTCTAATTAGTCCATACAGTAGTAAGACTGCAACCGGGATATGGCGGTAGGTTTCATGCCCTAAAATAAACCGAAAGTGCGGCTGGGACATTGTCTACTTATTAATCCTGTATTTTGTTCTTTCGTATGCCAATTAAGTACTCTATTTCTTTCTCTTTTTTCCTTCTTCTGAAAAAAGAAACGTATAAACAGCAGCTTTACGTATAGCTTGTGTGCATACAGTTGTTATACCTACAAATGTCATGGTGAAGAGTATGATTTATACATGTATCGAATCTATCAACAACAATATTTAAGAATCAATCTGAGTTTTTCTTCTCTTTTTCTTCTTCTTCTTTTTTTTTTTTCAATTTTGCTAGTTAGTGAAATATTCTTGTTCTTTAATAAATACTGGGCTGGTTTGCTGCCAAATTCCTCCAGGTCTGTGAGTTTTTAAATACATAAGAGGGCACTTCGTATAAATGGAGGTTTACCCACCTTGCTTTTCATCAAAAGGATAATATTGTTAAAATCAACATATGGTACTGGTACGTACGTAGTGCTACATTAAAATTAAAAGTAAACTATAATTTAGTCCCTGTGTTTTTTATGATTTAGTGAGTTAATTAACCTTTGAGTTTTAAAAATTACAATCTAGTTTTTTTACCAAATTTGACTGTTAAGTGTTTTTTCTAATTTCTATTACCCTATCTTAATGTATTTTTAGTTTTGTCCTAATAGGTGAGATTGAAATTTTTTTCATTAAAAATGATGGACATTTCAGAGAAAAGGAATAATTAAATTGTTATGAAGAGCTAATAGAAGGACCAAATTCTAAAATAAAATATGAAAAATATAGGGATTTAATAATGGGTTTTTTAAACAAAAGGTATTAACTAATCATTTGACTACAAATATTGGAATCAAGTAATAATTATCTAAATACTTTAAGAAAACTAGGGATTTTTACGATGTTTTAAGTAAAGAATCTTAATATATTTTTTTAATCATGTTATAACAATTTTATGTCATAGTTTAGTTAATTAGCATGTAGGACATGTTAGAGGTCACCAGTTCAAACTCTGAGAATCACAAATATTTTTTAAATTGTGACAAACAACCTATCGTTTATTATTTTTGAAAACAAAAAATAAGAGATAGATGCATGTCATTCATTCCCTTAATATCTAATCTGAAAATAATAGTAGTAATAATAAAGTATCAGTCATATTGAAATTAGTTTTTTATTATTAAATTTTTTAAATTGATTTCTAACATGATTTATACTTTTTTAAAAAAATTATTTTGTCTTTCAATTACACAAAATATAAACTTGCTATTTTGAAATTGTTTATTGACTTGCTTTAACAATTATTAAAAAAAGTTAAAACAAAAACAATGATTCTAGTTAAAAAAAAAATTATATTAAATAAGATAAATGAGAGATACATTAACAAAAAAAAAATCAAAAAAAAAATATTTTTTAATTTAAAAACAATATCAAGAAATTTATTGAGACCTATGTGTTTTTTAATATTTCAATAAATTTGAATGCCGATAGCATAGCAAGGAAATACGTAACTAATTTACTCTAGAAGCTTTGTTGTTAGCTAGCTCTCCCCATGCCACATGCCTACTTCAACAAGTAACTTGAAATTAATTAAGGCGCATGTTCAACAAAAAAAGAAATACTTAGCTAGTTTTTTGAAATTATTTCTGAAATTATATATTTTTATGTTTTAAAAATATTTTAAAAAAATTTCAAATCATTTTGATGCGATAATATCAAAATTAATTTTTTAAAAAAAATATTAATTTAATATATTTTCAAATAAAAAATACTTTAAAAACCAATCAAAACCTCACACTCAAACACCCAAATAAAAAAGTCGACATCCAAAATGGTTTGGTACTAAATTTCAAATTATATATGGATCAGGATGGCCCAAAAAAAAAAAAAAAAAAGACAGTAAACGCTTTACTGTTTAAGTACTATATATTATTATAATACTACTATATGGTCTTCCTAAAATTTTGACCTAGCTCCAGTCAAAGACTAGCTTCATTAATAATATAGATAGAGCATGCTGAATTTGAAGCCAGCATATTTTCCTTCTCTTCCATTTTCCAACCTCAATTTCAATACGCAATTTTTAGTTGATCCAAAGCCATCTTTTGAGTCAGTATCCACTAGCTAGAGGAACTGCGTCGAGGCACCGTGGCATGGTCTACAAAAGCATGAATTAGTCGGGCCGGAAGGCAGAGAATTACCTCAGTAAATGGACTGGTCATATATATAATTGTAAAGTCTATCTTTCCTCTGTTATATTGCTAAGGTGAAACAGTGACACAATCCATGGAGAGATTTGATACGTTCTGGTTGTGTTTGATTCGATGTTTCAGGTTGGTGAAGGATGGTCTGGCCTCTAAACCATTAATGATATATGTCCATGATAGAAACCAGTCTGTATTGGGATGGTGCAGTGATAAAGCCACACTGTTCTAAAGTGTATAAATAGTACTGCAAGTCGATCAATCCATTTATTAGATAGAAAAAAATTACAAAGTTTCAATATCCATTATCCAGAGAAATTTATTTTCCAAACATATACAATTTTCTCTTTACAGAAAATAGAAAAAAAAATATCAGGAGTGTGTTTTACTAAATTGAACTGCAGATACAATTGCAAAAATAAAAGAATGGAAGAGCCCATGATGATAGGAGTTTTTCAGGACCTGTGATGTGGTCTAGCATCGCTGATCCTTTCAAACAACTTCAACAGGTGCAAACTACAAAGACATCCTGAGCTTCAGGTTTTAAATTTCTGAATCCAGGGAATCAAGATCGAATATATAGGAGAGCTTCAGCTTTGATTAGTAGCCACCCCAAACGGGACCGCATGACGTGGGAAAGCAGTATCAGGAGGCAAACCGTTGCCAGCATAGTGCATTTCGTTAACTAGTGGACAACTTGGTCCGCCGCTACCAGGAATGTTGGTGCATCCTGAGCCATCCGAAGGGGGGATAGTACCCCTCTGAAGAGACTGCAATGAAAGGTCTGTAGTCAGGTCTTCAGGTAATATCCTAGTAGCTTTGTATAGTTGAACATGTAAAGAAAGCAGCAGTAGAACTGCCAAAACAATGTTTAGACTGCTCATGATTTCTGGATGACAATGTCAAAACAAGGATGAAGAATTTTGTGGGGTGATGAGGGGTATTTATACATTGAAGGGTTTGGAACTGTTTCATTTGTTGAAAGATTTTGGTTGTTGACTACCAGGTTTTTGCCTCCATAAAAAACTTTCAAAGAATTGAACTGGTCTTAAACAAGAAGAGGAGGTTCTCTTGAACTTGGTTACCAAGTTTTAGTCTCCGTTTTCTACCTACCTATATCCATAAACATTTTCTTTTCTTTTGCTGTGACAAGTTTCCTGTCAAATTTATGGCTTGAGTTTTGACGAGGGTAGGTTTCTTTAAAAGGAAATTTCTTGGAACTTCAGTTGCTTTGACCTTGAATGCTTGATGCTTAATCACGATGTGCTTGTGGCTGTCAATGGTGAGGCACATGGTTTCAAGAAGATTTTCTAGGATGCGATCGTCGTACGTGTCATCCAATTAAAGGCTTTATCTTTATCATCCCAGTGGATTAAACAGTCTCTACAAAGTTCAAACGTTCCATCCTAGATGCTGAGTTGCTCACAACCATTATAAAACATGTCTGGGCTTTTTTGTCTATCCCTTTCTTGCAATGGAGATACTCCACACTGATGATTGCAGGAAAATAGGTCGGTAATGGCATCAATCTCTACATGACCGCAGGATTTTAATACGCGCACCCTCCCAAGTCCCAAGAAACCATAACTCGAATCCCACTCTTAACCATCAGATGAGACTTCATTCATGATTGTGGTTTAGATAAGAGCTGAACCTGTGTTGTGGTTTCTCAATGGATAATTAATGTGGTTTTCAAATCTTAGTCTGTAAAGTTGGGTTATATTCCATCAGATGCTCATTTCAACCATTAATCAAAACCCAGGAAATACATCAAAGCCTCATTATAACTAAAAAGCTGGAGGCAGAGAAGGCAGGAACACTCTTTACAAAATGTTTTCTTATGAAAAGATTACAACCTCACTCCAATTCTGAGACCTAATACATTATTACAACGGGGCAACCACCCACCAACTTGCATGGGATTCTTTCAATGTCCATTTGAAGGCCGAAATACTGTATAGCCATTGACACCGCTTGCCATATTTGAATACTCTGGGTTAAAGTATGGGTAACTATCACCGTCAGCATTCCTCATGTTCATCAAGGAAATATCAGAACCAGATATCTGCCACTGGTTTGGAATCAACCCATCAATATGCCCATTTGCATAAGGCAGTGGGCTAGCTTGTGGAATAAATTCCCTTGGTGTGTCAAAATGGCTTCCAGAAGAGCTATAGCTCCTCTGAAATCCACCATCATGGTAACTCCTGGTCCGCTCGAACCTGCAAGAGCTGCTGGTTGAGGAACCCAAATCACTCGATATACCCATGTCACTTGGAAAAGAAAACTGTCGATTCAATAGGTGTGGACCATTGCTATGGAAGACTCTGCTTGCCTCAGATGCCTTCCCAACAGCATGTTCATCATTAAGCAAATCATTGATAATATCAAGATGTGGGAACTCATCTGTCACCCCACCTGGGGTCTGACACCCAGAAGTACAGGCTGGGAACTCACTGGAGTAGTGCTCCTGTGATCTGCTGCATATAGGATTGTACAAGTCAATTTTTTGTATGCCATTTACCAGGGAAGAAGGGTCACTGCTCATGCTTCTACTAGCATCCCTTTGAGAGCTCTCCATCCATTGGCGTCCATTCTGTAAGACATCCTGAGTTACCATGCCAAAAGGAAAGCCGGATTGGAGAGCGTTTGGGTCTACCCTATCAGAGTTCAAAGGTGGTAAGAACATTGGTGCAGATACCAAAGTAGATGGCTGCACGTGTGCTGATAGGTTCACTCTGGTACTTGGAGAGTTGGTAAGACTGAAACCAGATGAACTAGAACCAACAGCATTACCAATTATGGCATTTCGATAGGACTGAGGAACATAACTACGAGTAGCTGATGAAGGGTCAGGACCCAGCCAGCCAGCTGCACTAACTGAACGAGCAAGTAAAGGAGTTGTTTGGACCAGGGACACAGGAGCAGCAGTTGGCCTTGGACCGGGCACCAGAGGAGCACTGGAGGGCCTCGACATGGCAGGCAATTGTTGCAGAGTTGGTTTGTCAGACTGTTTTGCAGTTGATGCATTCTGGGTCTCGGGTTTGGGAATAGCAGCATTTTTGGGGGAGGTAATTGACGTGGCAGCTTTATCAGCCTGCTGTGAGCAATTTGAAGATGCTTTCTTAACTAGACCAAGATCCACGGTTGCTGAACCCTTGCTTTCTGACTTCAGTGGTACAGTGGATGAGACATTTTTAGGACTTCTTTGAGGGCTTCTGGGAGAAGATGGCACAGCTGCTGTCTTTTCTTTAGGTCTTTCAACATCAACCAGGTCTTTGTCACTCATCTGCTTTTGCATAGAAACAACTTTGTCTTCCTATTTCATAGAAAAGAAATGCCCATCAAGGAATATCCAAGTACAACAGATTATATGTATCCATGAAAATAAAGCAGCATTCAGAAATAGAAAAGCAAAATATTTAACAAATTCAACTCAAATTGAGAGGAAAAGGGGGGATATAAATTCACATGGCGGCAAAACCTTCACGAGTTGCCTTTCAACTTCATTGGAATTAAAAAATGAATGGGAAAATAAAGAAAAGAAGAGTTTCATAGCAAAGACAGCTAAACACTCCTTTGCGTTCATTAATTCCTAAATTCTAAAGAACATATTCTATGCTCCTAAAGGAAAAACAATTCCTCTTCCCAAAACGAGGAAGAGAGAAACAATAATTAAAAAACACAAGGAAAAAAAAATAGGAAGAAGAAAATGGAGGGAAAACAATTTAAAAACACTTGTGCTGTAGGAGCAAGGATGCTAAACAACACGGCAGAGAAGAGCCTTCATACCCAAGAAGCTGACACAACCAGTAAATGTAGCCAACCAGACCGTTAGGCATCAAAAAGGAGGTAATAAATGAGTTGCAGCCCGCAAAAATTGAATTTGAACATTTGATGCTTATTATATTGTTCTACCCTACTTGATAGTTTAAACTCATTAAACGAGTAGAAATTTGAGATCATGGCAAAAGATCAGCAACTTCACCTTTTCTGTCTTAATTACATGCTGTTCAAGCCTCATCATCCTATCCCGCAAATCATGAACAACAGCCTCCAGCTCACAATCACCAGCCTTGCTACTTCTTGTGATATCACCAAGATCACCAGTATCTGATGCAGGCTCAGAAGGCTGATTATCCATTTCAGTTGTCCAACTCCCATCACGTGCCATCTTACCCCGCTGGTTCTTCCCTCTACAGATAGGAAATGCAAGGTAAATGCCAGATAATCTAGTCCTGATGTGGAAAAGGATATGCAGGGCACTTGTTACCACTTTACCTGCCAGGCGATTTTTCGAATTGATAGTTCGAGTAAGAGTTCCCCTTGTAGGAGCCATTCATTACCACTGAAGGGACTGAATCTGTAGAGCATGTTGAGGAACTATCATCCATTGCATATGTGTTCCTTTTTTCAGTTGTTCCATTTGGCACAGATGACAAGCCACTGACTCCACTGCTACTGGCTTCAGTGGGAGGATGAACTTCTGAGGTGTCAGTATCCCAATTGACAGGACTTGCATCTCTGTCTTCTGAATCAGGCTGGAGCACTTCAGTAACACCATCCACTGAATCAGACAAATCAGATACATCTTCCAGAACCTCAGGTTTTTCCACCACAGGCTTCACCTCCTCCACAACATACTCCTTTTTCTCATTACTAGTATTTGTCTCTTGGTGATTGTCTACCACGGCCACACTAGACCTATCATCTCTCCCTTTATCCTTCCCTTTGCGATTGTTCCGTTTTTGTTTAGCCTGTGATTTATAAGAAGCATCAGCATTCAAACAAATAAACAAACCTTGAAAAAGGTAGGCTGGGGCTTCCTTTTGTTTAAGGGGTTTGGGGTAGGGACTAGTACTTTGAAGATTTTTTCCTCATAAAAGAAAATCTGGCCAAGGCAACATGCATTTTAGATGAGTCTGTCAAAATAACTTTTGAAATTAAAGTTTCAGAATCCCAATTACATCGTGACAAACTAATTTCCTTCCACAATCTGACACTACCTGAATTCAATGAGTTAAGACTGCTAAAGCTAGATTCTTATGAAGAAAAACAAGCCACCTGTTTTTTCTTCAATTTCTTTTCCTTTTCAGTTGCTCCACGTTTAGCCTTCTGCTCACTTTCTGCAAGCCATGCTGCCTCTTCTTCACGAATTAGCTCTTCTTGCCTCTTCAAAGCAACAGCCTCCTGGTAGGAAACTTCAATTTTATGGCTACACATGAAGGATGCAAAAAAATTAGGCCACGCATGGATAACATCAAGTAATACTTGTTGTGCCACAAAGAATCAGAAAATTGCTAGGGCAAGATTAGCAATACTCATTATGCCAACATATTGCATTGGTGTTTACAAATTGGTATTTAATTTCTTCATTTATCAATATTTGCAATGAATTTAATACTTAACAATATGGAGCAGATGATAACATAAAATAATAAAAGAACAGCCCCGAGAAAAAATAAAATGACTACAAAAATATTAAGATTTTAGCAAAGATGCTTGGACTTCTAATAGACCAAAATGGTTGTCTAGATTAAAAAAGCAAGGACTTCTAAAAACAGTGGAAGACTCCAAATAATTGATCAGGTGAAAGAAAAGGTGCAAACAGCAGAAACATGGTTCTAGTGAGGTCTGGAACGGAAGAAATCTCAGAAGGATGAAGAACTAACGACCATTTTAAAAACAAAAACATATTTAATCAAATATCAGTATATTACTTAAAAATATGAGCGAGGACAAATATTTCCACCGTCCTACGACCCAATTCTGTTAGACGCCTTTCATCACGCTCAATGGAATCCTTGTTGAAGTCCTCTCCAGAATTTCCATCCTGAATACAAATGCAAAAAGTTTGTGAGAGATCAGAAGCTTCATTAGTCACAATCCTGAAGAATAAAAGTTATAGATATTGACAACTATCAAGCAAGGGAAAACAGCCAGCATTTCAAGCTCTTCTGAATCTAATCCAGTGTGCATAATAAAATCAACAAGTATATGATATCACCACCACCCCATCACTCCCATCACCATCAACATACAGCCGCTACCATCATTTTTCCGCTGTAATGCCATCGCCGCCAATCTAAACCATTGTGGGTAGAAGATGTTGTATGCCTTAATCTTTTATTCTTGTTCTGTACGTGTGCTATTCCAGAAAATAAAATGTTACTGGAGAGATGCGAGCTGCACTAATTGCAGAAAACCATTTGCTGGAGTGTCAAGAGTAAAATTAGCAAGAACTGCATACTGTTTTCTAACCTATGGTTGAAGCTTAAACACAATAAGCTACACCCAATGCCACCAATAAAGATTCTCTAAGATACAAAGCACATGAAACAATTTGTGAAATAGCCAAAGTCACCATTCAAATGTTTGAGTGCTCCGAGAAGACCTTAAAAGCAATGGCAATATGGACCAGCACTCATTTAAAAACAAGCCACTAAAATGATTAAACTGATTCAAAGTCCCACAGTAATTTTCATACCGACTACCTATAAGCATAACAGAATTCAGAAAAGATTCAAACTTTAGAGAATGGTATCCAGTACCCCAACCCACCTTTGTGCGGTTCTGAGGGCCCTTCTCGTCTTTTGGAGGCAATGGTTCAATGGCTGCCCTTTCAAGTAGCAGCAGCACATCATCCACCAACACAAACATATCTTTTTCAACACGGACAATTGGAGCAGGCATTTCTTCAGCATCCAATAACTTTGCTCTCCCCTTCTTGCTCTTAGATTGGCCTTCAAGAGCCTTCAATCCACTATACAGGGAATCCATTACCAATGTAGATGTGACTTCCTTCTCTATAAAGAAATGCTTGACAACTACTTTCAGAATTACATCTGTTTTCTCCCTAGACATGCGGCGCCGGGTGTTTTGATCCATTCCCAACCAAAAACCACAAAAGCTGCAAGGGTTGCAAACACAATGCTATCACCATGTTAAAACTATACTGACCAGAAATACGAGTAAAATACACCATAATTGCCACCAAAGGGTAGCACAGAAAGGAAAACTGTTAATGAAGGCCATAAATCAATAGTATGATGCAATCTCATAGGGCTACCAAAACACCACAATTTTCATAATATAGCATGTTGTGAAGTTAGGACTATTGACAACCATTCTATTGAAATACATTAAGTAACAAACATTTTCAAAGAGATACAATACCTTGACCACCTATTTTTGTCCTCTATTAACTTCCCAAGTTTACCCCGTCTCTCTTCCACAAAACGCCGACAAATCTGCTCTACATTTGTCAAATATACCCTAACAAGTTCTCTCCTATACTGGCAATCGAGGCAACGAAAAGGCCGATCTGCTTTCTCCCTGCAGATGAAAAGTAAAGTCTCAGAATGGATGATCAGAAATATGAGAAACGCCTACAGAACAATCACTAATAGACATCAATTATATATATAAACCAGTAACTTATCAGACACCTGATGACTTGCACTTGAGCCTTTATAATAAGAGTGTCAGCAGCATCTAAGAACCCATCTGACACTTTAGATAATTCCATAAATTTCTTCCATCCCCAGTCATGCTCTTTCTTCCAGAACCGATGTAACGTATCTGCAAATTTTTCTTTTAGTTAATAATAAATCAATGATTTTGTTACCAACTCCAGCCAATATTTAATCAACTAACCAGAATATTTTGATTTTTTTGGATCTTTATTCACCACAGCAATCGTAAACTGTGCAAAATGACTCCAACCTGGTTCACAAATAAAAGAAAATTACACAACTACAACCACAGAGAAAAAAACAAACAAACAAAGACCAGTAAACTATAACCACAATTTCAAGTCAGTAGCACCAAACCTGGAAGAAGTTTATCATGGTTGGCAACACAAAGAAATAATGAAAGATGATTGCAGACGTCACAACCTTGGGGGTATATTAAAATGTACCTGTCACCATAAGCAAAAGGATTAAATCAATACTGACATGGAAACTTTCCACATCACGCTGATTTTCTCCACGTCAGCAGCATCAATGCAACGAAACTTGAGAAAACCTACATAACTGGAATGTTCATCAAAATCCATGCTCCATAATGTGAAAGTTGGACTCTTTAAAATGAGAAAGTGGATTATATAAATCAGGCAATATGATAATTTTACTTTTTTCTTAATTAAAGTGCATGATGATTTATTTCACTTTTCCTTTATGAAAAGGAAGGAAAAAAAGATTCAAAATATCACCAACTAGTTACACCAAACAGATGGTGAACCAATAAACTCCTTTTGTTCACTTCAAGAAAAAACTTATAGCAGAAGTGTGTATGAAAAACAATGCATTTACCTCTGGATAACAAGTCTTACCAGATAACTAACTTGGTTATGTGCAATAGAACACACAAGTCATCTCATGGACATCTCTCTACCATAAGCACAGGTTAAGAAAAATGATTATGCATGAGGGAGTTATATAACAAATTTAAATAATGGCAGCAACTAAAAAGTGAATGTTTGTGTGCAGAAAAATATCCCTATGATGCAACTATATAATCAACTTTAATAAGATACATTACATGCACAAATATCATGTTGCGCCGCATATTTTAGACTTGTAGAAGTGAGAATTAATGAACCCTATGAATTGAGAAAAAAATCACAATTGTTTCCTCCTTTGTGGAACCCTGCTTTGATTGAGGAGATAAAGAAAGAAAGGGACCAATGTTTGATCCCACAACTCAAGTATAATGGTTTCATGTTCCAATCGAGAGCAAAGTGAAATATTTTTGGTTCTTGAAATGCACAAATTAAGAAAGCTTGCTTCCAAAATAAGCTTGTAGACACGTTAATTTTTTTATTCATAGTGTGTGAGTTTATTCGAGCATTAAGTTAGAAAAACTAAATTTATACTCATAATGTGGGTATAAAGAATAAACTAAAAAAAAATACATATATTGTTTAAATATGTATATGCATGCAGATGATGTACATAAAAAATGACAATGGAGAATCAAACTGTTAGTTAGCTAAAAAAAGCGAGGAACATGTGAAAAAACAATATGCAAAGCCCCATACCATTTGTAGCCGCCAACTTCAAATGCATTACTTCTAAGTTCTCTTTTATTAATCTGTGAGAATTTCTCTATCTTCCATGTATATCTTCCATATAACTCAGAAGGTTTTGGCCCTATAATGGAACAAAATCAGTTAGCAAACAGTTGCCTGGATAACAGCTTATATGAGAGGGATAAGAAACAGAAGTAGCAATCATAATATCTAAGAGGAAGAGTTAAGCATGTACTCTGCAGAAGTGCGCACACTAATCTTAATGGGATAACATCTATTCAGTCAAGTTTTCTTGCAACTATTGATACTGAATTTTGTTAATTTTCAGACTCCCGACTAAGTAAAAAAAAGAAGAAGAAGAAATCAATTTGTTCATTGATGCACTAAATGCTACCACATCCAATTGCAATCATATATGTTAACAAAAGAAACCTAATGTTGCACCTCCTTTCACAAAGTGGCAGGCAATTGATTGCTATATGAAGAACTCAAAAAAAAGTAAGAAGTCAGTGAATGTGACTAAAAATTCATTTTAGTCAAAAAAATCTTACTGGAGGAACCATTGTGTCGTAACACAGAGGGTGGGAGAGAAGGGATTTCATGATTTTGGATAGGAGATTCTTCATGAAATTCTTTTTATTTTTTATCATGTTGGTTTCAAGCTAGTTTTTGCAAGGTAGAAGGCTACAATAGTTCAGTGTGGTAGGTAGAGTTCAACCACCAAACGTAGGAGAATAGAGCCGGTGCATTATTCCTTATATTCCCCACAGCTTTTACACTCTAACTTCCAAACTCAGAGAAACAGAGAGCTACCAAGAGCATTACTGCGCTAACTGAAAAAAAATATATATACCAACCAAAACAGAAAACCAAAGAAGAATAAGAGAAAATACAGATACAATAAATCATATGGAGAACCAATGCATACCTCCATCATCGTCATCATCAGTGTCCCAATAAGGTGGTGAAGTTGATGGGGTTCCATTTTCCACCTGCTCAGAGGATCGCCATTCCGCCAACGCTTCACCTGACTGGCAACGCAGTCCACTTGAAATCCCCTCCGTAGACCTTCCAACTCCAGCTTCCTCACTCACAATCCCAGCCATTTCCCACTACAAAACTCCTCCCCAACAATCCTTCAACTCCCCTCACTGCATACAAGAAAACCAATAAGAAAAAACAGAAATGTAGCCCCCAAACAGAAAATTTTTTGGCCAACAATAGACACACCAGTTAAGTCTTCAAAACTACAAACATTAAAAAGACCACTCATAGTAGTTACAGATACCAAAAAAAATCACCCAAAATATGTACAAAAGATATTGCAAAACGTATAGATTTTGAGAAAGGAAAAACATACTAAGGTTGTTGACAACTCTTAAGAAACTTACAATTAAAAAAAAATGAAAATTAAATTCTGCATCAATTGGGGCCTCATGAAATACAAACCTACACTCATTCGATATCTGTTAAGCAAAATATTTACAATTCCCAAACACCACCACTGAAAGATTATTTAGCTTATTTTTAAATTTTCAATAATAAGAAAAACATCAATAAACACATTCATAACAACGAAGTATTTTTCTTCTTCTTTTTTTCTAATCAAATTCCATCGTCGATTATATTGGAAATCAACCAAAACCCATATTTATAATCTTCGAACTCAAAAACCCGTCATCAAGAAATTACAATCAGCGATAAACCCTAGTCTCTTTCGGTCAAAAATCAATCAACTGCAGCTCAATAACAATCGAAAAGATTATGAAAAAAATCAAAACCCAGGTTAATAAAAGTAAAACTATCTCAGAAAAACCAATTGCATGAAACACACGCCAATTAAGAGAATTTAGAATCTGAGGCCGGAAAATAAAGATCGAATTCAAGATTCCCAAATAAACCCCGATCAAAAAAGAAGGTGAAAACCCGATTGAATATGGAGAATTGAAAACGACACCGTATAGATCGATGTCGATACAAACCTGAGCTTTGACAAATGGGGTTATAGGCAAAGCTATATGAGATTCTAGAGAGAGAGAGATAGAAAGAGAGAAAGAGGTTCAAAGGAGCAGCAAAACAAAGAAGGAAGAAACCAAAGGCGGAGCCCGTAAAAAAAAAATATGTAATTTTTTTTATGCAACTAATACTGCTATTATTACTATTAATTTTTGTTTTTTCATTTTTTATAAGTAATTTGTTTTTTTTTTTCCTTCTTATTTGGGTAGACTATTTACTGGAGTGTGAGCTGTGAGGAGGTTTTTGGGTTTTGGATTTCGCCCTGGCGCCTTCTCTCCTCTTTTATCTCTCTTAAAATAAAAAATTAAGAAAGAGTAGTCAGATTGGATAAATATAAAAAAGAAAATAAAGAAATTAAAAGAAAGAAGAAGAGGGTGGTGTTTGTGGGCAAAAGAAGTCTGTGGATGGTAGAACATAGCAAGAGGGGGTCGTTATTTATGGTTTAAAAAGAAAAAATTATAGTTAGTGATGCTTTCGATCATCAAATAGTTAATTTTTATGTTAAATTATTTTATATAATAAAAAAATAAAAATTAAACTTTTTTTTACCATGAAAAAACCTTAAAAGAATATATAAATTTACGAAGATTTTTTATTTCAAACTGATTTTAAATTTTAGAGTGAACTGATTTTAAATTTTAGAGTGACTTTATGTGTGTTTGGAGATTATAAATTGATTTATCAAAATTTCTAATATATATCAAAAAAAAATGGAAATAGTAACTTGTAATGGACAAAAATACGTAACAAACCCAAATTGATAATTAAATGGAATAAGAGATTTAAGAGATTAGAGATAAAGCAAAGGTGAAAAGGACTTAATAATTAAATTTTAATAGATCAATTTGTTTTAATCATGGGCTAAATTAAATTTAATTTAATTAATTTGGGTCCAATTAAAGGATTTAATTAAGTGCAAGGACTTAATTATATTATAAAATGGTCAAATTAATTTTATTAGGGGCTTAATTGGTGACAAATTAAGTTTGGGAGCCTAATTTGAGCTTAATTGAGAAAATTAGAATTTTAGAAAACCAAATTTAATTTTTACCAAATTAATTGACTAAAATCAGGGTAAAATCGCAAGAAAATCAAAGTTTTAGAGTCAATTAAGGGTTAAATTGAAGAATTTGTAGCCAATGACCAATCTGCAAAAGACGTTGAACTATAAGGACCTAATTGATTGAAATCAGGGGTGAAATTGAAAGTTTAATGATCAATTGAGTGTCAAATTGCATAAATTCCAAATAAGGACCAAAGAGAAAAATGCATGTAAATCCGGGGCTGAAATTGAAGTTTTTCTAGGGACGTAATTACATAAAATTAAAAGTTTGAAGACAATATGGAGTGTAATTAACACGTTAAAAGTTGAACGCGTTCAAAATATCTTTGAAAATTTAAATTCTTCTGAGATGACGTTGAAAATGCTAAAAACGATGCAAATATATCAAAAATGCATTTTTTGGGGTTTTCATTATTTTTTTGCTATTTTTGGTTTTTCCTGAAAATTTATAAAAAACTGGGTAGCAACATGTGTCATGCAAGATTGACGTTTGCTTTCCAAAGCAATGATACATGAAACGCATTATGTATCCTGGCTAAATGTGCATGCAACATTAATCGATAAGATCTAGCCCGGTCTTCCCATTAACCTCAAATGACCCGATATATGCGGGTGTTAATTTACCCCTCATTCCAAATTGGATCATGTTCTTCCAATGTACAACATTTAAAAATACATAACCCCAACTTGAAATTCCAAATGTCTTCTCCAATTATTGGCATAATTTTTTTATCGGTCTTGGGCTTTCTTTATCCTTTCCTTACTCCAGCAAATAAGAACTCAACAAAGTTCCAAGCTCAGCAAGACTCGAGTGAATGCTAAACCTAGTTAGGTTTCAACAAGAAATAATCCAGCAAGACTTCGGCAAATAAGAACCCTGGAAGATTCTGAACCTAGCAAAGCTCAAGTTGATTTCAAACCCAACAAGGTTTAGCAAAAAAAAAAGTACAACAAGACTCTAGTGAAAAAGAACTCAGCTGTCGCACCTGACATCGCGATAACTTTTTTTTAAAAAAAGAGGGAAACGAATAGGGTTTCTAGTATCTTATTGTCTAATAAGAAAATGTCTTGTTTATGGAGTCGCCACTTATTATTATGTTTACTAGAAACTCTAACTAGTTTTTAGAGATTTTGTGGCAAGGAATTGGCTACGCTATAGGAAAGATACAATCACTCATAAAGCGTCCTACTTTAGATAGGTTGCATTGCTCGTTTTATCTTAAAATGTCTTGTTTATGGAGTCGTTACTTAGTATTATGTTTACTAGAAACTCTAACCAGTTTTTAGAGATTTTGTGGCAAGGAATTGGCTACGCTATAGGAAAGATACAATCACCCATAAAGCGTCCTACTTTAGATAGGTTGCATTGCTCGTTTTATCTTAAATTGCTAGGGGTTGTTGTGCTATGTTATCAATGATTTCTTTATAATATTTATGACTCTGACGTTAGTAAATATTGAGGTTGATATTTCTGACTTTGATGTAAGTAAATACTGAGGTTAATATTTCTGACTCTAGCGTCAATAAATACCGAGGTTAATACTCGTCATAAATCCACTTACTTCAAACACTTATGTATTAAGTTTTAAAATGGTTATTAAACTCGTAAGAGTGACAAAAATAGGCTTTGGATTCTTTTAAAGAAATGAGTTTTTGGTATTTTTTATATAAATCTGATGAATTATTTTTTTAAGTCAAGCTTTTAATGGGCTTGATAAATTTATTATCAAGTCTAAAAATACACGCAAAAACAATACATTTTTTTTTTATGGCAAAACACAAACAATTTTTATGCTAAATCATGGAAAAGTGATTTTTTTATTTGGTTTTTGTTTTATGATTAACAATGTTCTATGGTTTTTTTTTTCTTGTTTTTTTTTCTGTTATTTGTTCCAACAGTACTAAAAATTAAAATTCATGTAACACACCCATTTTTTTTTAATTTACTCACACGTACTTCCAATTACACACTTACAATTTACATAACAAGCAAACACATGAACACCAAATCAAGAAAATAAAATCATTCTAAACTCCCAGAATCCACCTTCGAAGACGGATTAAGCTGCCAGAATCAACAAAAAGGGCTGCTGGAACAGTTGTTGCATACTGTTGCGCGTGGATGACACGCACGGCCGTGGGCGGCGGCGGGCGAGGAAGAGCGCCAGCAACTTGGGCGACGAGTGACCCACTTGATCGTTCAGCCCTTGCTCTCTTCTATACAATAGTGCTGGCGGTGTCACTAATTGTAACCTGAAAATAGAGAAACAATCACAAGAAATCTCGGGTTTTTCTTCTTTTATTTTCATCTTCTTCCTCTCTCTGATGGTTGCTGTTACAGTGACCATAGGTGGCTTTCCTGCTGTGGTCTAGACTGAAGGGTGATGACGAGTTATGCTTCGGGTTATTGGGTTTCGGCTGGTTGGTTTTCTGGTGTTGGCCGTGTGAGAGGAGCTGTAGTGTTGCAGGCGGTTGGAGGCTGAAGAAGCAGGGGAGAATGGCTGATGCTGGTGGTGATGAGGGGGCTGTAGGTGGTGGCTTTTATGGTTTACTGTGCTCTTGGATATCATATCTACCAACCTGGCAGAGACTTCGTCCAAAGACTCTTTTAGTCCATCCCCGATATTTCTGATCCCGTAAATGGAGAGAGGATCAGACGCCTCTGACGTGGAGGTAGAGATCTCTTTGTAAGTCTTGGCAAGGAGATAAACCAGGGCGGGACATTTCTTAGTTTGCAAATTTGAAAAATAACCCGGATCGAACACTCTAGAGTACCTAAAGTACGTTTTTCGGTTAGGAAGCTTTTCATGCCTTAAAACATCTTCTATGGTCAAAACAGCTTGACGTGTCAGACGGCATTTCAGCTCAGACAATAAAGTGCTCATGTCACACATGGTCGATTTTTGGATATCCATGGTCAGCTGGTATCCTTTCATTCCCATGTAAGAGAATACTTGACCAGCCAAGTAGTCTAGCATGCTTGAGTTGCGACGATCCATGTTTCCTTCGTTCTCATTATATGCCACCCACATGACCCAGGTGTTTACTAGCGGTGGATCCCTCCCTAGCGCTTCTCTCAGGGAAGTGGCAAACTCATCCGTTAACCCCAGGTTCACCAAGATGTCACTACCATCATCATACCAACCTTGATATCTAGCTTTGAAGTTTTCTATGGACCTTAGAAAACTCTCTGGCGTCTTGATAGCTAATCTCAGAAGATGGGCAGCAAATAGCAGTATGCACAGGCTGACATATCCCTTTTCCTGTTGTCTTCACCCTCATCATCACCCTTAACATCTAAGTTTTCAAGGAGGACATTAGCTATGCTGGATGTTGCTTTCTTCTTATTCTTCTTCTTTTCTCTTTCCTTGCTCATGGCAAGCAACTCAGCTTCAGCTTCCGCAAGTTCATCATCTTGATTATTCTCAGTATCAATTTTTGCTTCCATGCTCTGAGTCCCATAACCATCAGGAGGTGGAGTCAAAAGGTGAGCGTCAACATCTCCGCCTGGGAGAGGAAGTGATATAGCTAAGAGGAGGATTTTGTAGAGGAGATCTCTAGACACCTTATCATTCCTAATTTCCATCAGCAAAGCAGACCCTACTATCATGGATTGAGCACTGTCTAATTGCTTCACATTATAGGTGTTGATTTTTGACAATTCCGAATCTGACCATGTTTTCGGTAACAAATTCCCAGATGCAATTACTACTCCGGCTAAGTGACCATACCGTCTGTTTAATTCCATCTCAGCTTCAGCTGATCTAGCCATTGGTTGAGATGCTTGTGCCTGGGGCTTATTTATCTGAATCCCTTTACCTTTTGCTGCGGCAGCTTCCATATATAGCACTCTTAGCCTTTTCTTGATGTAACATTTTTGCCCTGGCTAAAAGGATATCCCTGGCTGCTTTGTTTTCCATGTATGGAAGTGTGTCGGATGTTGGTGACGCTGCTGTGCTGGAATGCGTCAGGGCTACTCACGGGGGCTGAGGGATGATGAGCTGGTGGTGCTCACGATGGCGGTGCAGAGGAGAAACCACCGCTGCTGGATGTTGAAGAGTGTTACTATCAATGGGTAAGCCCACGGTGGCTGGCGGCTGGAGTTTGTGGTGCTGGCCGTGGGGGTAGTGGCTGTCGCTGGTGGAGGAGGCTACGGCGGAGATGGGTAAAGGAGCAGCTGCTGTTTTGGAAACGAAGGTGGTTGCTGTTGGGTTTGTTTGTGTTAAAGGATCGATGATGGAGAAACAGGGGAGAGGAGGCTGAAAGGGTGTTGGTTGCCGCTGGGCAGAGCTGGAGCCGAGAGAAGGATTGGCGTGGTGGTTGCTGCTGGTTCAGTGGTGGAGGAGAAATGGGTGAGGGCTGGTTTGTTCAAACGGGTATTAGGTGGAGAGGGAAGCCATGGGTTGAAAGTTTTGTTCCTGGGTATTTTGGCCAGTCTAGTAAAATTACAATGAAGGCTCCCCCCATTGTTTTCTCGAGCTCCCCCTTTATGCTACCTGTAAATCATAACAATGTTGAGTGACCAACAATGTTGTCTGTCAATTTTTGCCCCCCTATGCAACAATGAGCAGACAATATGTAGTGTATTTTTTATTATTATTATTTACCTTTTATTTTAGAAAAAGATTATAAACACAAAAGAAAAGCAAAAGCCAAAGCGAAAGCGAAAGCAAATTACAAAATGGTGGCCATTGGACGCGTTATTTTTTTTTGAGAATTTTATATTTTTAAAAATATTTAGAAAATTAAAAGTCAAAATTAGAGTACAATAGTTGCTCGACTCTTTACAATTTACAATGCTTATGGTGCAATATTTTTTTGAAAGAAAAGCAAAAGCAAAAGCATAGAAAATTACAAAAATGGTGGCTATTGGTTGCGTTAAAAATATATATTTTTAGAATTTTATATTTTTTTAATTTTTTATATTTTTAAAAATATTTAAAAAATTAAAAGTCAAAATTAGAATACAATAGTGCTCGACTCTTTACAATTTACAATGCTTATGGTGCAATATTTTTTTGAGAAAAACTTAGTAAGCTTGTAAAGAAAAATATAATATTTACAAAAAAAACTCAAAATTTTTTTAAATGATTTAATTGTTTCAGGCAACCTGTTCATAGGTAAAAAATATAAAGATTTTTCTATATGGTTAAATTGTTCTAGATGACCTGCTTGTTGGTAAAAAATACAAAGATTTTTCAGGTTGATCTAATTCTTATAGGCGACTTGTCCAAGTGAAAAATACAATGATTTTTAGGGTTGCTCTAATTTTCATTGGTGACCTGTCCAGGTAAAAAATATAAATTTTTTTCAGAATGATCTAACTCTCATGAGCGACCTACCCAACTATGAAAAACACATAGATTTTTCAAAATGATCAAACTCTTATAGGTGACCTACAAAAATGTGGTGACCTTTTAAGAAAAAAATTTGGAAAATAACAAGGTTTCTGGCATCCTATTTTTTAAAGGAAAAAAGTCTTATTTATTGAGTTGTCATCTAGTATTATGATCACTAGAAACCCTAACTGGTCTTTAAAGATTATATGTCAATAGACTAATTACGCTACTCATTTAAAGTTTTGAGGATTAACACGGGATACAAATGTGATACAAGATCTTTAAAGTTTTTTAATATTACTCATTTTAATTATTAACTTGATTCGGCTTCACAGTAACTGCTCTTGTGAATTCATGCTAATAAACCATTTTTTTTAAATAGACCAACACATGTGAATTGAAGGGAAAACAACACATAATTTTTTTTTCTTTAAAGGAATGCGAGGGAGAAGGTTGAAAGTTTTGTTCCTGGGTATTTTGGCCAGTCTAGTAAAATTACAATGAAGGCTCCCCCCATTGTTTTCTCGAGCTCCCCCTTTATGCTATCCTGTGAATCATAACAATGTTTTTCTTTTATTAACGTAGGTGTCCGGGCCAGCTTGCACGCACCTTAACTAATCCCACGGACCCTGAAGTTAATGACCATGTAAATCTCTAGTGGCTATCATATTAGCAACCACAAAGCTCAAACTTGAGACCACAGAGAAAGCAAACCCCTTAATCTTAAGCTCATACCACTGGACCACTTACTAGATGGTTGAATCATAACAATATTGAGTGGCCAGCAATGTTGTCTGTCAATTTTTGCCCCCTCTGCAATAATGAACGGACAATATTTAATACACTTTATTTATTATTATTATTATTATTTACCTTTTATTTTAGAAAAAGATTATAAACACAAAAGCAAAAGCAAAAGCAAAAGGTAAGATGTACAAAATTACAAAATGGTTGTTATTGGTCGTGTTGAAAAAAAAAATATTTTTTTAAAATTTTGTATTTTCTTTAATATTTTTGTATTTTTGAAAATATTTAGAAAATGGGAGGGGGGGTTTTGAAATTAGAGTATAATAGTTACTCCACTCTTTACAATGCTTATGGTACAAATGTTTTCGAAAAAAACTTTGCGTAGTAAGCTTGTAAAGAAAAAGATGATGTTTATGAAAAATTCAAAGATTTTTGAAATGATTTAATTATCTCAAGCAACATGTTCGTTAGTGAAAAATATAAAGATTTTTTCTAAATGGTCACATTATCCTAGACGACTTGTCCGTTGGTGAAAAATACAAAGATTTTTCAGGTTGATCTAATTTTCATGGGAGACTTGCCCAAGTGAAAAATACAATGGTTTTTAAGGTTGGTCTAATTTTCATTGGCAACCTGCCTAGGTAAAAAATACAAAATGTTTTCAAAATGATCTAACTCTCATGGGTGACCTACTCAACTATAAAGAACATGTAGATTTTTCAAAATGGTTAAACTCTCATAGGTGACCTACTCAATTGTGAAAAAAGTGGCGACCTTTTAGGAAAAAAAGGGAAAATAACAGGGTTTTTGGCATCTTATTTTTTAAGGAAAAAATATCTTATTTATTGAGTCACCACCTAATATTATGGTCACTAGGAATCCTAACTGGTCTTTAAAGATTCTATGTCAATGGACTGGTTACGCTAAAGGAAAGATAATATCACCCTTAAAGTCGCTGGTACGAGGTCGGAGCACTAACGAGCTTTTGTGCCTCCTGAGTAGGTATTGTTGTTGGGAAGGAAAAGGTTTTAGGTTTAATCATAAAATTATGATTACGGTTTCAGGAGTCACCACATAGTATTATGGTTATTAGGAACCTATGGTCTGTGAGAGTTTGGGTAATGGACTGGTTGTGTAAGGGGAAGAAGCATCACTCCTAGTGCAACCTACCTAAAGTAAGCTGCATTGTTGTTTGATTATTTTTCTAGGTTGGGTTTCTATTCATTAGTCTTTTCTAAGTTCTAAGACAGATCTCCCTTTGTGAGAGAGTCTCTACCTCATCGGATTTAATCCTGACCATCTTAAAGTCCAAATTTTAGCATTGCGTTTATTTTACACTTTGTATCTTTAATATTCGAGGATGTACTCTATTATATAGTTTTACACCCCGCAATTATTAAAGTCTACATCTAAACCCTAATATAAAATGAACAAAATATTTGGTGAAGGTTTTTTAATATTTTGGTCAAACCCTAATAGATAATCATAAAATGGTTACGATATCCTTTTTGTTTAAAAAAAAACATGAGAAAGATGCAATTTCTTTTATGAAAATATACTTAGAAAACTTTTTAAGATCTGGTCGTATACACGAAAACAAAACTTTTTTTTTCTTTTGAAAAGGAAAATTAATTTAAAATTTTGAGATTTTTTTTGAATTTTTTTCTTAAAAAGATATTTTGAAGAAAATCAGGTGTTTTAATACAAGATTGTATCTTACTGTGTAAAAACACAACCTAATATTAAGCAAAATTGATAGAAAACATGCAAGAAAATCACAAATATTTGAAAGGATTTTTTGAATTTTTTTTAAATACATAATATTATTATATTATATTAATGAAATATTATTAAATATATGGCTTGGTCGGCCCAGCTAACTGGTTGGATTAGGTCAGCCTCGGCCCGACAATGATTGGGCCAATCTCAGGTCAAAAAATGGGTTGGGTCGATCTCGACCAAACATATTTTTATTTTTATTTTTATTTTTGGTATGGGTCGGACCCGGCTCAACCCAAGTGGTTGGGCTAACATGGGTCCAACCCATCCCTTATCTGTTAATTATAATTAATAGTTATATGCAGAACAAACTCGTTCTGCATGTAGCAATAGGTTTTGATACAGGGGGAAGGATACTAGATGCAGGGGGAGTAACTGGGTGGTCGTGCCTAAGAGATTGTCGTGAGGGTTATGGTGGCGGCACTGCTGGGAGTCAGTGTTGTTGTTGTTGCTGGTGGTGATGGAGAAGGAAGAAACCAAAATGGTGACGGTTGTTGATCTGTTGGAGTTGCTGCTGCTATTATGAAGGAAGAATGAGAAGTAGTCGATAGAGAGAGAGAAGTATGGTGGCGTTGATGGAGGAATTGGCCACTGATGTCGGCTGTGGGAGGAAGAAGTAGGAACCTTTAGCTGGGAAAAAGAAGGAGAAGTTGGCAGGGGAGGGAAATAAGTTAGCGGTGGTTCTTCCTGACGTGAGATGGTCGAGCGATGACTTAAAATGGAGATGGTAGAGGTCAGATCGGCAATGAGAGTGTTGGTGGCCAATGGCCACGGTAGAGTGGGAGAAAGAAGGGAGAGAGATAATAGAAAAGGAGAAAAAAAAACTGGGAAGGGTGGCTAGTTTTTTGCCAACTTTCAACCCGATTTTTTTGATGCTCAGGCCATGAAATTCATCCCTATTTATAGGGGGTGGAAGAGGAAAGTTTTGTCTTTAATGGTGCCAAATATTAGCCCTTGGTTTGGCAAGAAAGGATCTTAACCATTGGCTTAAAGTAGTTATCATGAACTATCAAATTTAACAGTTAAAGGCTGCTTGAGCTGGCCTATTTGAGCCAGTGCCATGACAGTTGTGGTGTCAATCAGCTAAAAGGACCATACCAGGGTATAAAGGGATGTAAGGTGATTATTTTCGTGCAAGTTTTGCCAAATTTGGTGAAGGGTAGAGGCATTAAATGCACTTGCAAAGTAACTCCCTAAGTTGTCATTTCGATGAAAATTCTAAAGAATAGTAACCAAAATGGTGCCATTTTGGTAAAGCTCATGTTGGTCCTTTGATTTCTGATTTATCTCATCTACATCCCTGATTGGTTTCAAACTTTAAATTTTATGCAATTTGGTC
>Ga0307510_10001856_pt1 | contig 23687 bp, 12 predicted proteins | sample 12_EM_MG_FD_207224 | JGI IMG/M metagenome (GOLD analysis project Ga0307510, IMG submission 207224) | Populus trichocarpa ectomycorrhiza microbial communities from riparian zone in the Pacific Northwest, United States - 12_EM | ecosystem: Host-associated > Plants > Roots > Unclassified | place...
CAGCTAATGTACATAATCAGTTAATTAGAAACTTGCGATTTGCGCATGTGATTTATGCATGTAAAAAACCGTCCGTGTTATCACTCCGCTAGACGGCTACGCTCGGCCGGCGTCAACGATGACTGCCGACGCGCACTAAGCCGCCCCGCGCCAATCACCTGCACTGGACTATCCCGATCGTAAGCACGCTTGTCGCTTCCGCTGTCGATGCTCGCGCCATTGTTGCCCTGGCTGAGCACCTGCACGGAGATGATCGAAGGCATGCGGCCGCGGGCGTCGTCCTGCTGTTTGCGCGCAACGTCCTCGGCCACCTTCGACGCCGCACTGGCCGCCGCGTTGGCGGCATTGAGCGCTCCGACGTTTACCTGTGCTGTCACCGGCACGCCGGCCGCCTCGCCCTTCACCTGGATGTTGTCTGCATTCGCGACACGAGCTGCGGCAATCACCAGGTTTCCGGCCACGCGGATACCCGCATCACCCGCGTCCACCGTGCCTCGTGGGGCGATCAGGAACACGTCGCCCTGGGGACCACCGGCGAGCGTCTGCAGCGTGGCGATACCGGCGCCGCTAACTTCCCCGCGCGCATCGATCCGGCACCAAGCTTCCAGGGTGCACTGGTAGACGGGCGGTGGTATCTCCGACGATGTCTTGGCACCCTGGCCGGCGTTGATGTCACCGTTGGAACTCCACATCACGAGGTCACCGCCTTGCTCGGTGAAAATACGGCTCTGCGCCAGCAGCACGCTACGATCGGTGAACATGTTGATGCCGCCCTGCTCCAGCGTAAGCACGCCCATCGTGTTCGGACCGGCCAACACGTTGCCCTGGGCATCCACGATCTGCGGTGGTGCCGATGTGCTGCCAAGCAGGGCCTGCCCGCCCGGACCCACGATGGTGACATCACCGCCTTGCTGCGTCTGGATGGTGGAACTGCGGATGTCCAGGTCGCCCGTGTCGACGGTTTGCGAAGCGCCGTTAAGGCCACCCTGGCCCGTACCGTTGGCGGTATACCCATAGGATGCGGGGAACAACGTATCAATCGCCGCGTAGCCGCGCTGGTATTTGTTGAAAAATGGACTCGAGGCATCGTTATAGTCGCTGCCAACGGTGGCCAGGAACTTGAACAGTTCTTTCTCGGCAAAAAGCCTCTGTACGTATTCCGGTTGTGCGTCGAAGAGCGCCCGGGCCTGTTCAGGCGACAGGCTCACCTGCTTCTGGTCGGCCATCAGGCCCGTATCGACCACTTGCCCAGCGACGCGTTGCTCCATGAATGTGATGAGATCCGTCGTGGCATCGCCGAAGCCATCGGACTGGTCGGGGGTATCCACATAGCGTGCTATGAAATCCTGTGTAGCCACGCCAGGCCCCACGCCAAACGCGACGTTGATATTCGCGCTTTCATGCGGAAGGCTCGGCTGATACAAATTGCCGACCGCCTGGATACCGGTGAGGTTCTTCGCAGTCAATGAGTCGTTGGTGATTTCGCTCTCGTTGGTGAGCGGCCCGACGTTCCTGCCAGCCTCGACCAGGAAATTACCCGGGCCGCCAAGCAGCAGCGACGGCACCAGCTGGTAACCGCCACTGATAAAGAGATCCCAGGATGCGACAGCTAGAGGGGAGTCGTAAATATCCCGGCCGGCTGCGATGCGCGTAATGTCGGCACCGTGCACATGCTGGCCGATGAAGGAAAGATTGGCGATATCCTGGCCGGCGTAGACAAGGGCTTGCTTGGCAGGGAACAGCACCAGCGAGAGGAAATTGAACCCGTTTGGAGCAGTAATGCCATCGCTTATGTCACCGTTCAACGCATAGATGCGCACCGGTGCGTCGCCCGTCCGGGCAAGCGGCGGTGGCGGCAACGTGCCGGCGAATGCCGGCGGTGCTCCCGTCGCCCCGATGTAGGAATCACCCAAAGCCGTCGGCGATAGTGGTGACGGCAGTTGCCCGGGCGGAAGATCAATCAGGCCAAAGGATGTCGACAGGCTGTCGTTGACGGTTTGCCTTGAGAACTGGATCGAGCCGTCGGCGAACAACCCAAGGTCACCCGTGGCCGATGGATACAGTTCGCCGGCACTCAGGATGTTGATGTCGCCCGACAACGATTGAAGCTGCACGGTGGATGGAAGCACGGGTCCCGCCACGCCACCTTGTGCTCCTAGACTGAACAGCGCCCCTGGCATGGACACGCTACCCAGCGTCACATCGCCCCCTATGCTTGTCACCTCAAGCGAGGAGTCACTTCCGTATGCCTGCATGTCGGCGTGCCCGGCTGGCGAGAGCACCTGGAAATCCGACTGGCTGTAGTAGGAAGGATTGAACACGCCACCAAGATCCGCGCCCAACCGCGCGCGCACGTCCAACTGTGCGTCCTGCACGCCAAGGATGGTGGAAACTGGCGTGGTCAACGCCGTGCCTCCTGGACCCAGATTGGCAGTGAAATTGTAATCGGCGGCAATCCGTCCACCCACATCGATGTCCGCAGCGCCTTTTGACACGAAATAGTTGCCGCTAAGGATGTCGCCACCGGCATGCACCTGCAGGTCGCCGCGTCCTATCGTGGTGATGGCGGTGCGATCGTCGTTGGCAATCCAGGTGGTCGGCAACGACACGGCAAGATCGCGGATGTCTCCGCCGGCGTTGACATCGACATTGCCACCCACGCTCATCACGCCCTGCGCAAAGTTACCGAAGTTGATCGACGAGCGGCTGCCGTCGGCGGCGTTGCCCGTCTGCATCCACGGCCACCAGAACTGTTCGATGCTGCTTCCCTTAGCTCCCTTGGTGATGCTTCCATCGGCATCGATGGCGTTCGCGATGCTGTTGATATCCCCACCCGCAGACAAGGAAATATCCCCGGCGTGGTCGGGATTGACCAGCCCCGTCACCAGCATGTCGGGAACATTGACGCTGGCGGGATCCAGCTCCGAAGGCCGCAGTACGCTTACCCCGGTACCGGTCGTGGTCCCTGCTGCGGGTGTGCCCGCGGTGTAGACATCGGCCGGTGCCGTCTGGTCCAGCCACTGGATGTCGTTGCCGGCGGCAACGTCGATGGAACCCGTGCCCGTGCGCACCGTGGTCGGAAATACCAGGGTTTTGCCAGTGTAAGGGCTATTCGGCGTGACGACGTTAGGGTCGGTTAGCGAGTCGACCACGGCGAAGTGTCCATCCAGCGTAACGTCGCCCATACCATCGGAAGCAACGGCAAGTGGATTGACGGCGCCCAGGTCTGCTCCGGCCACCAACCGATACGAACTGCTGGGACCATCCATCAGCGTTGCCGACGCCAGTGATGCCGGGCTACCTAGACGAGGCATGTTGGACGGGCTGTTATCGGCCACGCTTGCGGGAACGGGCACCGAAGTGGCGCCACCGCCCGTCTGCGCCGCATCGGATCTGGGTGCGAAAGGCGCGTAGAAGAGCTGGCTACCGGCGGTAAGCGAGCCAACCTTGGTCGACACGTACGTGTAGTAGGCAGCGTGACCGGTGAGGTATTGGGAATAGTCAGCGGTGTATAGAGCGTAATCGTCGTCGATCGGCAGCAGAAGGGGCGATGGCGTGCTGGCTCGCTTGGCTATCGGTGTCACGGCGAAGTTGGCCGTCAGCCAGGCCTGGTAAGCGGTGACGTAGTCTGCATAGCTGCCGTATGCAGCTGGCTGCGGGGCGACCAACATCGTCGGGCTATATGCCAGGAAACGGCGGGCGGTGAGATTGTTGATCAAGCTGAACTGGTACGCCCACTTGCGGTTGGCGTCGCCGTCGCCGTACTCGCCTATATAGCCTTCGTAGTTGGCATAGTAGTTGGCGCTCTGGTTCTGCAAGGGCACCTGCAGCGGCTGGTAATACGGATCGCTGGTGATGTCGATGGTCGGGCCGCCCGGTGTCATGCCGTTGGCCACGGTGCCGTTCTTCAGGTTGATCGTGCCGTTCCAGATCCCGTTGTCGTCCAGGTATTGCTGGGTATTCTGGTAGGCGGCAAGCGCTGCATCGTAGGCAGGGTTGTCGTTGGCAGGGTTGGCCTTCGGTGCAAACGGCGCGTAGAAGAGCTGGCTACCGGCGGTAAGCGAGCCAACCTTGGTCGACACGTACGTGTAGTAGGCGAAATGCCCGGTGAGGTACTGCGAGTAGTCGGCAGTGTACAGAGCGTAGTCGCTGTCGATCGGCAACAGCAGTGGCGATGGCGTGCTGGCTCGCTTGGCTACCGGTGTCACGGCGAAGTTGGCCGTCAGCCATCCCTGGTAGGCAGTAATGTAGTCTGCATAGCTGTCATACGCAGCTGGCTGCGGGGCGACCAGCACCGTCGGGCTATAGGCCAGGAAACGGCGAGCGGTGAGGTTGTTGATCAGGCTGAACTGGTACGCCCACTTGCGGTTGGCGTCGCCGTCGCCGTACTCACCGATATAGCCTTCGTAGTTGGCATAGTAGTTGGCGCTCTGGTTCTGCAGGGGCACCTGCAGCGGCTGGTAGTACGGATCGCTGGTGATGTCGATGGTCGGGCCGCCCGGTGTCATGCCGTTGGCCACGGTACCGTTCTTCAGGTTGATCGTGCCGTTCCAGATCCCATTGTCGTCAAGGTATTGCTGGGTGGCCTGGTAGGCCGTAACGGCGTCGGCATAACCATTGTCGTTTACCGGCGGCGGAGGTGCCGCCGGATCAGCAAGCACGGCCCCGTCGTTCTGCTGGTAGAAACCATCGGTGATGCTGGCCTGGATATCCAGCTCATTGGCGGCGCGCACCGTCAGGATGGGTGCCTGGCCCTGGTAGCGATAGGCCAGGGTGATCACGCCATCGGTTCCGGTAACACCGGCGCCGAGGTTCCAGTTGGTCAGCACCGAGATCGTGCCACCGTTGTTGCCGTCCAGCGGATTGCGCAGATCGATACCCGGGCGCACCGCTGCGTTCGCGATGCCCCTGAAACGGTCGCCAAAGGTGAAGCCCGGCTGTTCGACGAACCCCATCAGCGTGCCAGGGCCTTGGCTGGCGTCACCTCCGACATAACCGTAGAAGGTTTGATGATCGGCGTTGGCCGCATCAGGCATGAAGTAGTCGTTGGTGAGGTACTGCTTCAACTGCGCGTCATCCGACGGCGCATCGAGTATGTTGCCCGTCGCATCCACCCACCTGCCGGCGACCAGGGACGGCGCGCCCGTACCACCGGCGGCATACCAACCTGAAGGATCGATCACACCATCAAAATGCTTGCCGGCGCTGGCGGCATCGAACGTATCTTTGCTGCTCCACACCGCAAACGGCTCGATATCCACTTGTCGTGCACCGGCAATGGCCTTGCCACCGCCATCGATGGCGATGCGCACGTCGCCATCGGCCAGCAACGGCGCGCGGAAGCTCACATGGCCACCTGCGGAGGAGTCACTGGATCCGCCCGAAACATCCACTAGCGCATTCGCACCCAGATGGATGAAGCCCGAACCCGCGGCGTCCACGTTCTCGTAGCCATAGGTGGTGTTCAACGAACCATTGGCTACGCCATCGGTATCGATCACCACGTCACCGCCACGCTGGGCCGTGATCGAGCTGGTGGCACGTAGCGTGCCTTCGATATCTACTCCACTCTTGCCATAGAGCTCAATGTGGCTGCCGGACGGCGCCGATGCGTCGATGGTGCCGTCAATGATCACATTGCCATCGGTGGCGCCGGGAACGGTCCCGCCATTGGCGGTGAGATAGATCTTCTGGGCCTTGAGGTTATGGCCGACTGAAAGCTGCAGGTTGCCCGTACCGCTGGTGACGCCCACCATGCCCGTCAGGCCAGCGTTGGCGGCCATGGCGGCGATGTTGTCCAGGTCCACCGCCGCGCCCGAGGCCAGACTGAAGTAGCCGCCGCGGTAACCATCGCCCGCATGGCCATCGATCTGTCCGTCGAGTGTCGCCGAGCCGCCGGCCGTTACCGCGAGACTGCCTGCGTCGCCGCCTTGCGCGGCTCCCGCGAAATCGAGCGAGGCGCCCTGCTGCAGGTTCACATTGCCATGGGTTGCCGAGATCGTCAGCGCGCCGCCCGGTGCATAGGTCTGGGTGTCGAAGAAGGTCTTGTTGACACCGGCGGTATCGACGCGGCTTCCAGCCAACAGGTCGACATTACCCGACGTCGCCGTAAGGTCCAGGTTGCCCGCTGCCGCCTGTAGGTTGCTGTCGATGACAAGGCTGCCTGCCTGGAGTGCAAGCGCGCCACCCATTGCGTCACGTTGCAAGGCAGTGCCTGCGCCCGGGGCGATGGTCATCGCGCCGGTTGTGGTCAACGTCGTATCTGCGCCACTGTCTGCCATCAGGATCGGTGTCTGCAGGTGCACGTCCAGGCTGCCAAAGTCGATGCCGCCCGTGCCCTGTCCCACCATCCCCTGGGTGGCGGTTGCCGCGAAGCTACCAAAGCCCTGCAAGGTGCTGGTACCGGGACCGAAGTCGATTTCATTGGCCTGCGCGGAAAAGCCACCGGCGCCCGCCGCGAAGCTGCCGTCCTGGCTTCCCAGGGTATTTCCCAGTCGGAGGGTTCCTGCTTGCACCGCCACCAGGCCGCCGTCGCTGGCAAGCACCGGTGCGCTCAATTCCAGCGTGTGGTCCAGCGAGACATCCACATCGCCGATGAAATCGATCGCGCCGCGGCTACGCAAGGTTACCGAGTCGGCGTCACGGAACAGGTTCAGCGTCTGTGGACCAATAACAAGCCCACCCAGGCCGGTCGCCGCGTCATTGCCGACAAACGTGATCAGGTTGCTGTTGGCATCGATCGCCTTGGCGGTGAACGTCGCCGTCGGATCGACCACGGTGGCGCCGGTGGCATCGAGGGTGAGTGCACTGCCGCCATCGATGTTGGCGCCGGCGTCGATGCTAAGGCGCCCCTGCGAGGTGCCTGCTACGCCATCCATGCCCGGAACCTGGAGGCGTGTCGTGGTAGCGGGGCCGTTCTGCGAAACACGCAGCATGGAGCCGTCCCCGCTGGTGCCGGGGACGGTGGCACCGTTGGCATCAACTGACGGCTCGCTGCCGAATACCAGCGCATGCGTGCTTGACGGGTTTCCATCGCCACGGGCCTGGATCACGCCGCCACTTTCCACCCATACGCCTTCCGCGCCGGCATCAGTGGTACCGCGCGCAACCAGCATGATTTCCTGGCCAGCCAGTGGATGGGCCGCGTCGTTGGACAGCACCACGCTGTCGGCCACGCTGGCAATGTGATCGCCGTCGTCGCCCGTGCTGCGCGTGCCGCCCAGCAACAGGCTGCCTGCACCCAGTTGGGTAAGACCGTCGGCTGAAAGTTGCAGATAACCTTCGCGGGCCGCCTCGCCATCGCCCAGTATCTGGATCGCCTGGGCAGCAATGTCCACCTGGGAACTGCGGCCACCCTCGGCCGGTTGCGCCGTCAAGGTGGCGCCCAGGTCGAGCGTCTTGCCGGCCGAGAGCACCAGCCTTGCGGCATCGCGCGGCGTAGGTGGCGCGACATTACCCGCCTTGCTGGCCAGGTTGTCGAAGAACGTGTCGGCGTCGGAAAGCGTGTACTGCGAGTACTGCTGCCACACCGGGCCGCCCTGCAGCAGGAACGTACTGGTCTGCGCCGAACGCGCGCCACTGAGCGCGTCGGCCATGTAACCCACGGCACTTATGGTGCCGTCGGGCTGGATCGCCGTGCGGCCGGCCACACCCGCGGATGCACCGGTGTCCTGGACCACGCGGAATGCCCCGGGAAGCGTGGCGTACCCCGCTGGCAACAAGGTATACATGCCGTCCGGCAATCCCGGCACACCCGAAAGGTAGATCGCCTGCCCCAACAGGGGTGGTGTATTGCCGTTCGCTTCGATCGACGCGTCATGGGCCGCCACGGGTGCGTGATAGCCCGGAACGATGGCGTAGACCGCGCGGCCATCGGCGTATTGCGGTACCGCCGTGCCTGAGCCATTGCCCTGCGTGAAGTCCGTGCTGTACTGCGCAAGCACATCCCGCGTGCCGCCGGTGCCCGGCACCCATTCCTGGGCTTGCAGCTTGCCGCCGCCGGACAGGTCGATGCCCGCGCCCTTGTCCAGGGCCAGGTCCGTACCGCCGATGGTGATCTGTCCTGATGGCGGTGCGGTGAGATCGGCCGAATTGACGCCCGCCGTTGCGTTGTAGCGCCATTGCGTGCCATCAACGGTTGTGCCGAAGGGAACGGTGGCGCCATCGAGCGATACGGAGGTCAGGCTGCCGTCGGCAAGATGTACGCTTTTGGTGGCAACCAACGGGAACTTCGAAGGATCCAGGCCGAAAGCCGCCGCATCGGTGGATGGATCCTTCGCACCCAGAACCAGGGTGCCAGCCGGCACCTTGATGCTGCCTTGCTGCTCAATATGGTCCGCGCTTACCAGCAGCGCGCCACCGGCGGAAAGCGGGGCATCGGATGGACCATTCGGCGAGATGGTTACGGTAGTTTCGCGCGCATTGCCATTGGCGTCGACGATACCCGATGCGTTGGCATCAATCACGAACCGGTAATCGGTAGCCGGGTACAACTGGGCCGCCTTGAAGGTGAGGTCGCCCGTGCTAAACAACAGCCCCGCAGGTATGGCTCCGTTGACGGCCGGCAGGGCATTGTTGAAACGAATGTCACCGCTGGCGTTGAACGCAGCGCTGGCCCATTGCTGCAGATTGAGGTTGTCGCCGATATCGATGAAATCGGCATCGACTACGAGGTTGCCGTCACCCGCTCGCGCGACGGGACTAGAGTCGGCGAGATTATTCCCGCCGTTGAAGCTGACATACGGCGCACGGATATGCACGGTGCCGTTGCCCTGAGCATAGGAACCGGCGACCGTTGCCATGTTCGTGCTTTGACCGGGCAAGGCAACCAGCACCGATGTTTCGGCAGTGAAAGCACGGGCAACATCGATGTCGACATCGCCGGCAAAGCCGATCGATCCGCCGACGAGGTCCAACGTAGAAATGCCCGAGCCATGCAGGCGGTCGGCCACGAAATTCAGGATACCCGATGGGCCGTTGGCCTCAACGGTATAACCTGGCATCAGGGAAGGGTCCAGCGTATCGCCCGATTGCCGCACGAGGATGCCCACGGCACTGGGCAATCCAGAGTGACTGATTCCCAGCGTGGAGATCGTGAGCGTACCGCCGTTGGCCAGCGGGGTACCTCCTTGGGCCAACAGGGTGCTGTCCACATCCAGCCCGACGGTGGCTGCCAGATTGATGCTACCCGCATCGCTCCACACCGGCGAACGCAGGTAACCCACGGTGTCGCCAGCAAGCAACTGGACGGCGACCGGCAAGTCGAACTGGTCTGTCGCACCCGAAACGTCGATTCGGGAGCCTTCCCTGGCAAGTACGTAGCCATCCTTGCTTGAAAGGGCTACCGATCCGCCCGGCAGGACGGTACCGGTGCGCGGCGTAAATGGCGAGGCGACACTCGAAGGATCGCGCACCGGTGTTGCCAAAGTATCGATCAGTGCCACGCCCGATGCGTCGAGCGACGCGTTCGAGCCCAGCCACACTTGCGCGATGGCCGGTTGCTTGACGGCGTTGGGCGTCAGGGTGGAGATGTCGATGCTGCCACCATGCGCCGTCACCTCGCCGAGCACGGTAACCGACCGGTCACTTGCGAAGCTCACGCTGCCGCCCGCATCCACGCCGATGGACGAGCCGTTGTCCATGAGCAACGCACCGGTAAGACCGGCGTAAACCGGAGGCCCGAGCAGGGGACTTTGGCTAGTGCGGTTCCAACCCAGGTAGCTTCCCGCGATCAAACTGAAGCCGGGACCGCGACCCGTGGCCGTATCGCGCGTCGCCCAGCGATGATAGGCATCCAGGCTACCGATGGCGGTATCGGTATAGACATCGGTGCCGGTGGGCGCGATGCGCAGCGCATCGAGATCCGGTAGCAGGTTGTCGCGTTGGACCTGAACGGACGTGCCGGGAGCAATGACCGCGTCGGTAATGGCGCTGAGCGAATAGTTGTCGAAGCCCTTGCCGGCGAAGAATCCCGCGTCGAGGAAAAGCGTATCGGGTGATGCCAAATGACCGGCATCGCCTCCGATCTGGATGGACTGCGCCTGTAGGGTGAAGTTGCCACCGCCACTGAATCCGTATCCCAGGATGCTGCCGCCCATGTCGATACGGCCGCCGTGGAGGCTGGCGGGTGAACTGAAACTCACACCGTACAACTGTGGTCCGCCATACGTCATCAGCGACACATCGCCGCCTTCACCCTCGGGCACGTCATGATCGGTACGCACGAAGCCATCGGGCCCTACGTAACCACCGCTGGACACGTCTATCGTGCTACCCGCCTGCAAAACGATCGAACCTGTGCCATCCACGCCATGGGTCGGACCGCCCAGGTAGGCCTGGTCCGTGGTCAGGCTGACGCTACCGCCATTGATGTAGTGATCGCCCTGGAGAGCATCCGGGCTGGCACCGCTGTCGTTCACCCACAGGCCGCGGGTAGTCACCACTGCACCGTCACCCAAGGTGATGTCCGCCGGCAGCAATGTGGCATTCGTCGAACCGGCTGGTGCATCCGGCGCCACGGTAGTCAACTGGATCTTCCCTGACGGTGCACTGAGCGTACCGAAGATGTCGATACGCGACCCTTCCAGGTTGATCGATCCGCCCGGCGCGACCGCCAGCACGGTGTCCGGCGCCTCGACGATTTGCGTGTTCCGGCCCTGATATTGGGTGTTGACGGAGACGCTGCCGAATCCAGCTTGCGAGATGGCATCGGCGGGAACGATCAGCCAATCGCGCAGGTTGTCGCTGGTGTCTGCCGTGGAATCCTGCGCCGCGAGCGCCACTTCCCAAGGTGTATCCGCGTCAAAACCAGGAGCAATGTTGTCGAGCGCCAACGACGATTGCTGCAAGCGGATGCCCAACGGATCCGGCCGACTATTGGTTATGACCGGCATGATGCCGATCTCCAGGGTACCGGGAGCGGGCGGCGTGCCATTGACAATCTGGTTGCGACCGACATAAGCGATCGCGGAGATATCGCCATCAAGTACCAGCGCATCGTCGGCATCGATGGTCAGGTTGCCCGCCGCACTACCACTTATGAAGCCGTCGTCCCAACGCCGGGTTCCTGCAAGGATCGGCGAGTTGTAGGTTTGCGTAACGCCCCAACGCGGGTGGTTGAGCGTGTATTGGCCGGCAAACCCAACGTAATCCATCTGCGGGTCGGCCGTGGCGATGTTGTAGATACGGCCGTCAGCGCCCAGCAGGTTAGGGGTGTCTATCCAGCCGGCCTGGTAGGCCAGGTAGCCACCGTCGAGCTTCAGCTGGGCTCCGGAGCGAACGATTACCTCGTCGCCGATCAGGCTGATCGTGCCGCCCCGCGTAAGCATCTGCGAGATATCGCGTGGCACGTTGTCGACGTAACCACTCACGTTCAGGATCGGGCTGCCCACCCAATCCAGGCCGTCGGCGCGCGTTCCCGACTGACTGCTGTCGATCACGATGTCTTTTTGCGTATACAGGAAGCTGTTGCGCAACAGCGGCGAGTTCGCCAGCTCGTTCTGGCCGATGCGCGGGATGTCCACCAGCAGTGCCGACATCGGCAACACGACGTTGGCAAGGCCTGAAACGTCGATGATCGCGCCGTCATCCACATAGACGCGACCGGCCGTGGGCGATTGCAGCGTGGGCGCCGTCGTGTCCCTCACGGCGGTGACATCGAGGGTCGCCGCAGGCGCTTCCAGCTGCGAACCCTTGGCGAAGGTTACCGTGCCGCCAGTGAGAGTGATCGTGCCATTGACGAACACCTTGTCGGCATTTGCGCTTGACGATGTGGTAGTGCCGTCTTTCTCCGGCAGGATGGTGGTGACCGAGCCTGTGCCGAGCATCAGGTTGCCGGAGCGACTGAACGAGCTCGTGCTCACCGTTGCGCTGTTGCCATAATCCTGAGCCCGCAGTTCGATACTGCCAGGATGGCTAATGCTGGTGGAAGCCAGTACCACGCCTTCCTGGTCGACATTGTAGCCGAGCATCTGCACGCCGCCGCGACGTGCCTGCACCAGGCCTGAGTTCAGCACGGTGCCGCGATTGGCCAGGTAGTCCTGATGACCCGGCTGGACACTGGCGTACACCTCAAGCGGGCCAGCTGCACCGGTGCTACCCACGTTGGCCGACGCCACCAGGATCGCGTTATCGTCATCGGCCACTACCTGGCCTGCGTTGCTGACGTTCGGCGCGGCTACCAGCGCAAAGCCCTGGGCGCCTGCGTTAAGCGAAGCGCCTTTTTCGATCACGACATCATGCGTCTGGCCATCGGTGAAACTGGAGACCAGCATGCCCTGACGTGGAGCGTTATTGGCATCGGTGGTAAGCCCCTCATTCAAGAACGTCTTGTTGCTCGTAGCAATGTCGGCACTAAACAAATCCAGCGACGACACCAGCAACGAATGCGTATTGACCGTACTCCCACCACCAAACAGGAAGCCATTCCGGTTAAGCAGGTAAACCGTACCTTCCGCTTTCACGTGCCCCAGTATCTGGCTGGGCGAATCACCCGCCGCAATACGGTTGAGCGCAATCCACTGATTCCCGCCACTGGTCTGGTTGCCGCCGCTCTGGTTGAAGTAAAGCGTCGTATCGCGCCCCACATTGAAGCTGTCCCAATTCAGGATCGCCTTCGCAGCCGTCTGCTTCACCTCAACCGTGGTCTGCCCATTGGCTGCGCTCTGCGTGGGCGCATTGGCGTTCTGCCACAAGGTGGGATCAGTGGCGATGCCCGCCGCCGGTGCAAGCCCGCCCGTCGCCAGTCCATTGGGAATATTCGACGGCGCCTTGCTGGCGAGCGCGGCTGCGGCCTGCTGCGCGGCCATCTGCGCCGCGACGGCCTGGGCGGCGTTATTCAGATTGGTGATCGACTGCTGCACGTTCTTCTGCAGCAAGGCGTTACCCGGCGTCAGCGCACCACCGGTATTCGTACCGCCCGTACCTGGCGTGGTCACGTTGTTCGACGTACCAGGCTGACCCTTCTGCGCCAGCCATGCCGCGCTGAATGCCTGTGGCCCCGCGGCATGGGCGCTCATGCTGCCTGCTGCCAGCGCCAGGGTGATCAGCTGTGCAAGCGCGCGTCGGCGCAACGCCGGACGGCGGTTGGCGGGAAGGTTGGATGCACGTGCGCTCATGGGCATGTCCTGCTGACGCTGGATTGATCGATAAGAAAACCGGCGGCGATCCCGCCACCAAGGGTCGCGCGCGTCCCTGCGCACGGTAATGACGCTGGCGTGCCACGTTTCATGGCGGGCGGATGACAGTGCGGCACGGCTGTCAGTCCTCCCGGTGCAAGATGCTGCGGGTCATCGAGGCAACTTCCGGGTCTACTCCCGGAAGCTCGGCCAGCGCCGCCAGTTCCCCGGCATCCAGCTCGGCCAGCACGTGGTGGATGGCCGTGCGCCAGCCTTCGATGCACCAGGTGTTGAGCACGTGCATCAGCACCTTCAGGGGCGGCAGCTCTTCGGTGTGGTGGTCCACGCGGCGCAATCGAAGCTTCGCTTCCACCACGTAACGCGTGCGGCCGACCAGCACATGGGTCTTCGATTCGAGCAAGGTCACCAGTACCTCGCGCGAGCAGCGGTCCAGCACGGCGTCGGCATTGGGCTGGTGCCGCTCGGCGATCAGTTGGTGCACCGCCTCGGCCAGCGCGTCGGGCACGCTCATGGGTAGGCCGCGAGCGGACCAGGCCGCTGCCTTTGCTGTGGACGTTCTTCCATGATGTGTGCCTGGTTGCATCAGCGCCCCGGAGCCTGGCTCGCCGGGTCGAAGCGCTGATCGTAGAGTTTGTCGCCGAAGGCCTGCGCCGCGTTCTCCAGGCGCACCCGCGAACTGGCGGCAAACGGTTGCCGGGCTGACATCACCTGGCCCATATCGATGTGCTCGTAGGCATCGAGGATCTCCTTGCCCACGTCGTAGAGCTGGATGTTCTTCGCAGCGCAGGTATCGAGCTTCGCGGTGGCCTGCTCGAGTTGGCCGGCCAGGCGGGCGCGCTCGGCCTCGGAGGCGTGCGCCGCCGTGGCGGACTGGTCGTAGTCTTTCTTGTAGCGATCCGCGGTGGCCTGCAGCGCCTGCTGGCGGCTGCGCTCCGCAGCCAGTGCCTGCGCATCGCCGGAGCTGCGTCCCTTGCTGCTGGCAAGCTCCGCACGGGCGGCTTCGGCGTCCTTCCTGGCCGCGTCGCGCTCGGCTTCGAGCGCCGCATTGCGCGACTGCAACTGGGCCTGCTGGCCCTGCATGTCCTGCATCTGTCCCTGCATCTGGCGAAGCTGGTCGCGCAAGCGCGATTCAAGGCTGGCCGGTTGCGCGGATGCACTGCCGGCCAGAACGAGCAACAGCAGGAGTGCGAACGGCGGGAGGGTAAGCTTCATCATCGCCTCCTAGAACCGCGCGTTCATTTCAAGCTGGATCACGTCGATCGACAGCGGCGGACCGAACACCTGCTTGGCGTTGAAGTAGCGCGCCGACAGCCAGGCGTACTTGTTCAGGCCGAAGCTGCCGCTAAGCACGAAGCCCTTGGCATTGGTGCCACCCAGGTGGAAGTCCGGATCGTTCAGGCCATCGACCACGGCGTCCGGCTGCAGGTATTTGTAGGCGAACACCACGTTCCAGTCGTTGGCCGCGGTGGGCTGCGGATTGCCCACCGTGGCGCGCAGCATCCAGCCCACCGGACCGCTCTTGTAGCTATCGGCGGTGACATCACCGCTGCCGAAGTTGTTCACCAGCCGGTTCAGGCCAACGTTCGGGCCGAAGGCATCGGCGCTGTGGTAAGCCATGTTGCGCACGTACTCCGCCTCCAGGCGAAGCGGCGTGTCGGCCACGTGCATGTCCAGCTGGGTGATGGCATCGGCCAGGTGGTAGTCGTACACCAGGCCTACGTACTGCGGCTGGGCGAAGGCGCTGGGCGAGGCAGGGTCGGGAATGATGTTTCGCAGCAGGAATAGCGAATTTCCCTTCTGCATATAGGCTGGGCGCGAATTGTCGGTGCTGCAGAAATCGACGCCCTGATAGATCGCGCACGGGCTGGACAGCTCCCCGCGCAGGTCGTTGAAGCGGTAGTAGGCCAGCGCAATCTTCCATTGCGTGTCTTCATCGAGCTTCCAACGCGCACCCACCTGCGCCGCAGTGAGCCATTTGTCGCGGCTGGCATCCTTCGGGCTCTGGCTGGATGGGAAGCTGTCCGCCTGGTACTCGATAGGGAACATACCGGCGGTGGCAAAGCCGCTGACGTTGTCGCTCAGTGGCACATTGAACTTGCCGGCAAGGCCGTCGAAGTTCAGGTCGTCGGCGTATAGCAGGTTGCTGCTCATGAACGGGTTGGGCATGCGCCCACCGGTGACGGAGAACCAGTCGGCCGGTTTCCAGGTCAGGTAGGCCAGGTCGAGCCAGAGGTCCTTCTTGTTGAAGCCACCGCCCAGGGTCTGCGTGGTGGAGACCGGATCGTTGTCGTCGCCACTTCCGAGTCCGATGCCGGCGGACACCGTGTCGCCCAGGGTGATGTCTGCTCTCAAGCGCGCACGCAGGCGCAAAATGTTGGTGCGGTTCTCCAGCGTGTTCAACAGTGGCGGCGAGACCTGCGAATTGAGATCGTACGGGCCATTGCGATTGAGCGCGGCAAAGTCGACCACGGGCGAGGCATTGCCCTTGTCGAAATAGTTGAACTGGTCACGGAAGCGCATATCGCCCGACCAGGCGATGCGATCGAGCCAGCCGGGCAACGCATCGGGCTGGGCCCAATGCTCGGTGCGCGCTTGGGCCATCACTTCCTGTTTCACTTCGTCGCGGATCTGGTTACGCACCACCTGCGGCACATACTGCACGTGCACCGGGCCGGTGGCAGGGACGGCCTGGTCCGCCGGCGGTACGGCCGCGGGCGCTGCTTGCGCCGCCTCCGCGTTGGCCTGGGCGATCAGCCCGTCGGCGTCGGCCTGGGTCAGCACGCCGCGCTTCACCAGCAGGCGCACCAGGTTGATCGTGGCGTTGGACGATGGCGAAGTCTGCGCCTTCGCCGGGGCCGCCCCCAGCGCAAGGCCGATGGCCACGGCCAGCACGCCGAACCGAAGCGAGCGCTGAAGGGCTTTGTGCATGGTCATGCTGTTCTCCGGAACTTTAAAAAGTCGTGTGCGGTTCATGGGCATAAGAAGGTCAGCCGGGCCGGCGGCCGCGGATCAGCACGCGCACGGGGAAGTGCGTGGCCGCCGGCGGCGGCACGTCTACCGCGGGCATCGCGCGCAAGGCGTCGGCCAGCGCCGCATCGGTTTTTTCACTGCCGGTGGAATTGACCAGCTGCGCACGGGTAAGCCGCCCGTCGACATCCATCCAGATATCCACGCGCACTTCGAAGGCAAGGCGGTTGATGCGGTCGTCGCGCTGCACGGCCTGCTGGATGGCGTAACCCAGATACTGGTCGTACGACGCGCCGCCAACGCCCGTCCCGCCATTGGCGCCCACCATGCCGCCGCCCTCGCCCGCGCCGATGTTGAAAGCATCGTTGCCGGCCTGGGCGGGACCATTGATGGTGACTTGCTTGGCGGTATCCGGTGCCTGCTTGGGTGCTTCAAGTGGCTTGGCCGGAGAATTCGGCCGCGGCACTTCCTGTTGCACTTCCTGCTTCTTCGGCTCCGGTGGTTTTTCCTTCGGCGGCGGAGGTGGCGGTGGCAGCGGCGTGATGGTGGCGATGCGCGGCGCCGAGCGGCGTACGCCCACCTGGCTGCCGGCCAGTTGCCAGATGGCGAAGGCCGCCGCCAGCAACACGATCAGCAGCACGATCCGGCCACGCCAGCGTTGCCAGCGTTTCGCCAGCGGCGAAGGCTCGACCCAGTTGGGTGGACCCGACGTCATGTGGACTGCTTGCCCGTGACCAGACCCACCTGGCTGAGGTCCAGCCGGCGCAGCAGATCCAGGATGTCCACCACTTTCTGGTACTGGACGTTGGCATCGCCTTTCACGATCACCGGAAAATCGGGCGTGGCTGCCTTCTGCGTGCGCAACCGCTGCTCGAGTTCATCGAGCGTCACCGGGAAGGCATCAAGGAAGATCTGCCCGGTTTCGGACACCGTGATGGCCTTGGTCTGCGCCTTGGAGAGGCTCACCGAGGCACTCGCCTTGGGCAGGTTGACCTTCACGCCCTGCACCGAGGCCGTGGTCATGATGATGAAGATCACCAGCAGCACGTACGCCAGGTCCAGCATGGGCGTGATGTTGATGTCGTCGTACGGCTTGTCGTCGTCCTGGGCGCGCATGAGATGCTTCCTTTAGCCTTCCAGGGATTTCTGGTCGATGCTGCGATGCAGCTCGGCCAGGCGCGTGACGAACTCATCGACGAACACCTGCATGTTCGCGGTGACGTTCTTGTTGCGGGTGAGCAGGTAGTTGTAGCCAAACAAGGCGGGAATGGCGACGGCGAGGCCCGCGATGGTGGCCAGCAGCGCCGCGGCGATACCCGGTGCAATGGCGTTGACGTTGACGTCGCCCGCGGCGGCAATCGCGGCGAAGGTGATCATCACGCCCACCACCGTACCCAACAGGCCCAGGAAGGGGCCGCCGGAAATCGCGATGGTCAGCAGCACCATCGACTTGGACAGCGACTGGTTCTCGCGCACCAGCGTGGCGTCCATCGCCGCACGGATGGCCTCGATGGACTCCGAGGCGATCACGACGCGCCCCTGGCTGTCGCGGCGGCGCCAGACTTCCCGGGCGCCCGTTTCGTAAAGGTGGTACAGCGAAGATTCGCCGAACTCCCGGCGGCCACCGGCATTGGCGCTGTCCGCACCCGCCAGGCCAAGCAGGTCGTTGCCCAGTTCGTGGTAGCGCGCCAGGAAGCGGTCGTTGGCCGAGGTGATGGTCGAGACATAGCGCCCCTTGCGCCACATCACCACCCACGACAACACGCCCATGATCATCAGGATGCCGATCACCACCCAGGCGTCGGCGGTAACGGACTTGACGATGATGCCGAAGTAGCCGAAGCCGAAGCCGGATTTCTTCTCGTCTTCGCCGTACTGCACCAGCTTGGTTTCCGAACCCTGGGCGAATGCATCCAGGTGCACCACCGTGGCGGAACGGGCGATGCGGGAGAGGCGCAGTTCGTCCAGGTCGCCCACGAAAGGCGCCGTGACGGCGGCGGTCGCATCGGCGGCGGCGTCCGCGCCGATGGTGGCCGCGGCGGTAAAGGCCGGCATGGCTGCGGCGACGTCGCCATAGGGCGCGCCGTTGACGTAGAGCTGGATCTTGCCGTTGGCGGCGGTTACGGCGATGTGTGTCCACTGCCCGGCCTTGATGGCGCCGGCGGCGGCATTGGGCTGTGAGGCCACGCCATTGACTTCGACGAACGGCAGGCCACCGGCATCCAGGCCCACCAGCAAGTCGCGGCCGTCCTGGCGCCGTGCATAGACCAGCTCGCGGGCCGTGGGCAGTGCGTCCACTTTCAGCCAGGTGCTGAAGGTGAAGCCGCCACCGTCAGTGGTATTGAGCGATGCACCGCCTGGCAGCACCAGGGGCGAGCTGCCGTCCAGGTGCGCTGCCTTGCCGATCACGCCGTCGATGGTGCGTACGGCGCCGTGCTGCGCGTTGTTGGCGTAGGCGGTGGCGTCCTTCGGACTGGCACCGGCTGCGTCGTCGAAGTGGTACACCAGGCTGTAGTCGGCATCGAACACCGCGCTGCCCTTGCCCGCATCCACCGCCTTGGTGTTGCCGTAGTACATCCAGATCGGCTGCTGCGTGGACGCACCGATGTCCGGGATATCCACCCAGATCATCGCCACGCCAAGCAGTGGATCGAAGCGCTCGATCTGGTAGTTCAGCGGCGTCTTGCCATCGGCGGCGATGAAGCGGATGTCACCGCCGCCCTCGCCCACGCCGTCGAACTGGAAATTCCCCGAGTGCAGGCGAATCAGCAAGGGCACGCGCCCCGTCGCCTGGGTCAGGTTGCCGCCCGCGGGCGTGCTGTCGATGGTGATCGACTTGCGATAGGCGTAATCGGAATCCCACCAGGACGTATCGGCGCGAACCACCTGGGGCATCCAGGCGAGGACGATGAGGCAGGCCAAGGTCAAAAATCGCATAGCTTGTATTCCCCTGAAAGTACGGTCCGGCCTTGCGGCCTACAGATCCGCCCTGAGACTGAAATGGATACGTGTGTCGTGCGCGCGCGTGGATTGGCCGTCCTTGAACGGATAGGCGAACTCGAGCGTGCCGGTAAGGATGTTGAACACCTGGAAGCGCGTACCCAGCCCTGCGCTCAGGAGGTTGAAGCGGGTCTGGCGCGTGTCGCCAAGGCTCGGGTCGGTCGCATCCACGGGCTGGGGAAGCGCATTGGAAAGCAACAGATGGGCGGCATCGACGAAGGCGTGGAAACGCAGCTCGTCGATCGGCTTGCCCAGATGTCCCGACAGCGACGGCGTGCGCAGTTCCACCGAGCCGATCACGCCGTGGTCGGCGGTGTCTTCCGCTTCCAGGTAGCCGCGCACGGAACTGTCGCCGCCCGCGGCGAACTGTTCGCTCGACACCAGCGAGGTATTGGAGGCTTGCGCACTGGCACGCAGCGCCATGCTGAAGCCGCTGGTGAAGGTGTAGACATGGCCCAGGTCGCCCTTCAGGTAGAAGAAGTCCGCCTTGGCCTGGTAGCGCTGGTTATCGAATTCAGCCGAGTTGCTGCCGCCGGCACGCATTCCCGCCGTGGCGCCGATGGAGAACGTGGTGGTGGATTTCTCCCGCGCCACCTGCCCGTTATAGGTGGCGGTGAAGGGAATATAGGTGATCGGCGACTTCGACTCGGCCCCGTTCAGGCCGATGTTCTGGTCGAAGTGCTTGCGGGTGACGCCCAGGTTCAGCGACTGCGCGAATCCGCCATGCGTGGGCAAGGTGGCAATGAACTGGAAGCCGAAGGCATTGCCCTTGCCAAGTACCGTGGTGCCGCCGACGATGTTCGCGTTGCTGTTGGATTTGTACGCCGAGCCCAGCACGCTCCAGGTGTCGTTCAGCGGCGCCAGGTAGGAACCTGCATACACCTCGGCGGCATGGCGGTCGGCCGGCGCCACGATATAGGTGAGCGACGCTGACTGGCCCTTCTGGAACAGGTTGTCGTTGCGCACGGTACCCATGGTGCGCAGCTCCGGCGTATTCACGCTGTGGTCGTTGTTCACTTCCACGCTGCCGTGCCAGGGCGAGGTGTCGTCCACCTTCAGGGTGACATCCATGGTCTGCGACATCGTGCCGGGCTTCAGTACCGGCACCACCTGCTGGCCGGGCTGGCGGTTGACCTGGGTCAGCTGGTCCTGCGCGTTGTGAAAATTCGGCAGGGTGCCTTCGGCCAGGGCCGGCACAGCGTCGCGAATGGCCTGCGGCGAGTGGTAGCGTGCACCCTCCACGCGCACGCGGCCGATGGTGTTCTCCATCACCTGCAGATGGATCACACCGCCCTTCACTGCCTGCGGGGGCACGTCCACCACCACGGATTGATAGCCGCGGTCCTGGTACACCTTCTGTAGTGCGTCGCGCGCGCCGTTGACATCGCCCATCGACCGGCCAGGGCCAAGGAACGGGTAGACGGCGGTCTCGATGTCCAGGGCCGGCAGTGCGGTATTGCCGTCCACCACGTATTCGTTGACGTCGAACGTCTCAGGCGCGGCGGCAGCGGGCGCCTGCTGTGCGTGTGTGACCGATGCCGCGGCCAACAACATGCCGATGCTCACGCATAGCCTCAGTCTTGCCATGCGCAGCGGTGGCACCCATCCGCTCATACGCCCACCCGCCGCCCGTGCTTGCTCACGCCGCCGTTTCCCCTGTGGTATTTCGTTGGCACGCCGACATCGACGCACTGCTCGTCTAACAGACCGACGCAGGCACGCCGCACTGAACCGTTGTCATAAAAAATTCACGGGCCACCTGCCTCAACCGAGGAGGATGACCCCGCCAGGCAACGTGGTGATGTCAGCGCCGTAGGCGTCATGGATCAGCGTGGCGATGTCGGCCATCTGGTCGAGCGAGAACCGGGCGTGCACCTTGCGGGCCGCCAGATCGCGGTTGGTCAGGATGATCTTGCCGGGGCGATAACGATTGATGTCGTCGATAACAGCCGACAGGGGTTCATCGTCGAAGATCAACAACCGGCGGCGCCATGCCATGGCCACTTCGGGGTTCACCGCCATGGCCACGCCAGGGCCCTGGTCGTCGTAATCGAGCTGCTGCGACGGCTTTATCGTGGCTTCCAGGCCGCCGCAGGCCAGTTCTGTGGAACCTTCCAGGCAAGTCACCTGGATGCCGCGATCCATGCAGCGCACATTGCACTCGCTTGAAGCCGCTGCGAGCACCCGGCCATTGCGGGCCTGGACGGCAAAGGGCTGCGCAAGCCATTGGCCGGTGGTAATGGTGGCCTCGCCTTCGAGCAAGCTCATGCCGCGGCCGCCAGGCACCAGCCTGATCGCGGTTTGCGTATTCATTTCCACCACCACGCCGTGCGCCACTTCCACGCGGCGCTGTTCGCCCGTGGCGGTGCGCAGGTCCGCGCCGTCGGCATCGAGCCATGCGCCGATGGGCGCCCGTGCCAGCCATAGCGCCGCGGAGGCGGCCACGGCGCCACCGATGAAAGCCCGGCGGCTCATGCGCGGACCGCCACGATCGCGGGCGGGCTGCTTCCGGCTGCGCTGCGGGCTCTCCTGTACATTCCGGGCATGGCGGGCCAGGTCTTCCCACAATACGCGCGTGTGCGCAAAGGCCTGGGCGTGCGCCGGGCTGCGCGCGCACCACTCGCGGAACGCTTCGGCGTCGGCCACCGTGGCCTGGCCGGAGGTCAGGCGTAGCAACCACGCCTGGGCTTCCCGGCGCAGTTCGTCGTCCGTTGTCCGGTGGAATCGTTGACCTTCCATATCAGTCAAGACGTTTTACCGGCGCCGGGACCGAACCGCTGCGTTACTTTGCGGTCCAGACGCCGCCCACAATGCTCCAGTGCCTTCCTCAGTTCCTTTCCCACCATGCGCGTGGAGATGCCGAAATGGCGGGCGATATCCGCCTGGGGGGTTTCCTCCACACGCGCCGCCACCAGGATGGCGCGCTGGCGCACCGTGAGCTCCATCAGGGCCGTCTCGAGCTGGCCCAGTTCCTGGCGCGAATGGAATACCCAGGCGGGATCCAGGCAATCGTCGGCGATGTGCAACAGCTCGTCGATCTCTCCGCCGGTAAGCAGGCGGCTGTCTGCCTTGCGCTGGTCGGCGGCCACGTTCAGCGCCATGCGGAAGAGATATCCCACGGGGTTGTGAACGACACGGTCGGAACTCCCCATGCCCTCCACGCGCAGGAAGGTTTCCTGCATCACGTCGTTGACGAACTCGTCGGAGAGGCGGCGCCGGCGCAGACGTCCAGCGAACGACTGGTAGTGCTCCATGAATAGATTGAGCATCGTCGGCTGCATGTCAGGCAGGCTCGCGGGCGCTCACGCCGGCGCAGGGATCGGCGTTGCCGGGTGCATGCGGCCGCAGCAGCAACGTGACCGGCTGCGGCATCGCCGCCGGCGGCGGGGACAGGCGCACGCCCCGCACGGCGGAGGCGATGGCGCGGTCGGTACCGTCGTCGCCGGTCGTATCCAACGGATTCACCTTCTCGATCGCACCGGTATCGGTGATCCACAGCTGCATCGCCAGGCGAAACGTACCCGGACGGGTCCTCGCCGAATGGCACAGGGCTGCCGTGACCCGCGTCTGCAGTTCGCGTGCGTAGTTTTCCTCGACGAAGGAAGGCATGTCGCCGTGGTCGTCTTCGGGCGGCGATCCGGCGAAGCTGAGGTTGGTCTCGGCACCGGGCTTTGCATCGGGCACCACGGTGAACGCGCCATGCGCCGCGTACTGCGCACGCAGGCCCGTACCTACCAGGAGTTCGCGCAGGGCGTCGGCAGGATCGAACACTCCCTGCACACCCGGTGATTGACGACCCTGGGTCAACGGATCGTCGATCAGCACGGCGAGACCGGTGGCTTCGCTATAAGCGCGCAGGGCCGTCACGAGCGTTTGTGCCGGGATGTCGAACCGAATTTGTTCATCGGTCGCGTGGCTCGCTGCAGGCGCCACGGGGAGCTGCGTTCGCTCGGTGCCCAGGCATTGGAAACTGAGGCAGGCCAGGACACCGATCCACGCGACAGTGCCACGCGCTACGGTCATCCCGTCCACCCGAAAGGTCTTTGATCCCTACCGACAGCTAACTTAGGCGCCATGCATAACAGTACGGCATCACTTTGATGACACACTTCATGACATGTGTGTGTCAGCCGCCTGGCCGCAGTGCCGGGGGAGCCGGTGGCGATGCTGCCGGGGGCCGCGCCGGGTGGACCGATTTGCCGAGGTTGTCGCCCATGCGCTGGCCGAAGGACGATTGGTTGTACTGGCCCACGCGTCGGTTCGACGACTCGTTCTCCACCACACCTGGAACCGCCAGGGTTGAAGTGCTGCCCGCGGCGGGAAGCATTTGCCGGGACAGGCAGGCATAGGACAGCACCGCCCGGCCATTTACCTGGACGTCCACGCAGGTATCGTTGCCCGCCGCGGCCGCCTGCTGTGCCTGCACCGTCATCGCCAGGCTGGGCAGCAGGACAAGTGCTGCAAGCGCGAATTTTCTGAGGTCGGGCATGTTTTCGCTCCCGGCGCAGCCGCCGCCAGCGATGGATTGTGAACCCATTGGGTATTGGATACTTCCCATCGGCCCGTCACATGGCGAAACTTGCC
>Ga0307510_10001858_pt1 | contig 23666 bp, 30 predicted proteins | sample 12_EM_MG_FD_207224 | JGI IMG/M metagenome (GOLD analysis project Ga0307510, IMG submission 207224) | Populus trichocarpa ectomycorrhiza microbial communities from riparian zone in the Pacific Northwest, United States - 12_EM | ecosystem: Host-associated > Plants > Roots > Unclassified | place...
GACTATTCTGGATCTGAACATGCAGAATAGGTCGTCGCTGTCACCGCCGAATTCCTGGTCGGTTCTATTGACGGTCTTACAGACGGCGGCCACATTAGCAAAGGGTTCGTAGGCCTTATCCTTTTGCCAATTGTAGGAAATGCGGCCGGTGGGTCATCTCGAATTTAGTCATCACTACCTTACCTTAATCTAACTGACGTGTTCAATTTGTAGAGCATGCCACTGCCGTTACGGTTTCTGTCAAAGATAAATTGACGTTATCCCTTGGTGTTGCTGTGGGTTCGAGTATTGTACGTATAAGTTTATCCCATCGTTGTCGCCAATCCTTACTGATGCCTTATTCTTGACAGCAAATTGCACTCTTCGTCATTCCGTACGTTTGTGTGAGGCATCTTGACATTTCGACTGACGTTACATCGTAGTTTCATCGTCACTTTGGGTTGGATTTTGGGCAAGCCATTGACACTCCTTTTCGATCCTTTCGAGTCCATCGTTCTCTTCCTCTCTGGTGAGGCATCCTCCTTGCTATTTATCACAACTTTGATGTCCACTAACGGCATTTCTGCATAGTTTTGACTGTCAACTACGTTGTTCAAGACGGCAAGTCAAATTGGCTCGAGGGCATGATCCTCATGTGTGCGTATTCCTTCTAGGCTACTCTGCCTTGCTCTGTGACTAACAAATGTGTTATACAGGCCTCTACGTAATAATAGCGGTCGTGTTCTGGTATTATCCAGTATCAGATCCTGCAGGTATCCTCGCAACTTGCAAATAATTTTGCGGCTCTGTTCCGTCTGATTGGTATTTATGCCTACGGTTTCCCTTCGTTCCATCTATCGACTGTATTTGTCTCGTACAATACCCCCTCCCTCTTTTTAGCTATATCACCGTCACTAGTTACCTATTATACCGCGATTGGGTGATTTGATTTATGAGGTTACATTCCTGTTGATATACTGGCTCCCGGCTCGGACCTGCTTGGACGAGTTACAGGGTTTTTACTTGTGCCGTCGGGTCTCATCCGAACCGGAGCCACAGGTCCCGGCACTCGGCCTTACCATGGGCCCCAGTGATGGTGGATATGTTCGTTGGTGAGGTGAATACTGTCATAAGACCGGCCTAATGGTGTAAGCCGACACCAGGAAAAGGGGCATTCCTGTCAAGTCGCTTAGGTTATCGAAGTGATCATCTGTGACGGACGGAGAAAAGAGAAAGAGAGCTTGGGGCACTGGAGACAGAAAGTGTGCTGCCGCTCAGATCTCACGGACAAGGAGCGCGGGACTGGTAGACGCTTTTTTCCCTGGTAGGAATCGCACCAGCAATGCCCGCTGATCAGCTTGGCGTACTCCAGTGATCGCCATGACAGATCATCCAGTAACGATCCGGATTTATCCCCGGTCCTCCCGTATCTGGGTTGGTTGGAAAGGATCGGTCACCATGCTGGACTAGAACGAGGCATACAATACCAAGGGACATGACCCCTAAGATGGTTTGGACATGGTACGATCCTGCCGATGCCAGGGCATGCCGATGCCTCATTTCTTTGAGTTCAGATTTCACTCCAGATCTAGATCTACAGCCCGAGTCACAATTCAATGATTGGCCGTCCAGTTCCTGGCTGGATTGCCCAAAATATCGAGGTGATCATTGTCGGCATGCTGAAATCGTCGTGGTGATCGGCACTTCACCGCTGCAGCAGACCAATGCAACTACAGCATACTATCGACTAAGCAGCGAGGACCTGATACACAAGAAATACCTTCGCTGCGCGCCCAATGCATGTTGGCCAGCTAGATTGGGCATGACATCAAAAACGTCGTCTTTGGCTTGGCATACCATCCACGACCCGAACGCCCTTCTGGAGGTATGGAGAGTGTGTTCATCAGATTCCGTTTTTTATTAACGGATCAACCTTCACTAACATTGTTTTTTGCGGTGCTCTATTGGAGGGAACACGAGTCGGAACACGAGTCGGATCAGTTGCCCCGCATGCATTATCCGAAAAAGGAATAACACTAACACGGCTCGTTTGCGGGCCTCACCGTCGCCACGCACTGGCAACATCATGATCACTTGTCCTTTCCGCATGCAAATCGCTAAATAACGTCTCCAATCCATTCCTACTAGCTCGTATTCTCGTAACGTAGATTGGCCCTGCCTCAACCTGCCACCTCCACGACGAACAACAATCCCATGGTCCAGCTTTTGGATTAAAAAAAAGGCGCTTTCTGGTATGCAGAGATGTTTGAGTCATTTCGTTTCGCCTATGCTGTACTATCAGACACGGTCGAATCACCGGCCGGATTCATCAACCCCTGACTGGTGGTGACGGCACCTTCCCGTACACAAGTAAGTCTCATCCAACGATGCCTCTCGGTACCCGTCACCAACTCAGAGTCTGATCAAGGTGTCAGGTCTTTCCTGTATCTGCCTTCTAGCACTATGGGGCCTTTTAGGTTCTCGTTGCGATGTTGCTGTATGTCTTTTCCTTCGCATGCTAAGTGAGACGATGTCTCGCGCTTATAAGCGATCTTGTGTACAGTTAATCGCCTATCGACAGATGTTTATCTGCCTGAGGTGTGACCTAAGTATGACGACGGCATCTTGACAAAAATAGGTAGATGGGCTCCTGTCGACTGCGATCTCAAATTTGTCATCAGTGAAGTGGGTACCCACGCCTATGCAGACCTGGACATGAATGGTGTCCGACCCCGTCATGCGAGGACTGAAAGGGCGAAGAGTCCGGATGTGACAGTAATGATGACCCTCTTGTTGGTAGGGGGTGCAAACACGGCGGAACTAGAGCGGGATACTGGGTATGTTAAATGGACCCGCACCTCGAGAAAGCACAGTCTCTAGATTCAGTTGGGTGACAATTCTTCTCCCAGATACAACCAGCCTCGCCCACAGTTCATTCATCGGTATTCATGTGTAGAGCTTTCTACGGTCGTCAGCCAACCTTAGACATTGATCGATATTTGGACTAGCCATCCTTGAAGAGGTAATTACAATGATGTCTGGTTATGATAGTCAAGCTAATGTGTGAGAATACTGCTCGTGCTCGTGATCAGATTCAACTAGAGTTTGGCCTTGACTTGTTTACTGGGAGTAATAAGAGTGACGGCGGCAGCGTTTAGAACGGTCGTCCCGCGTTCCTTGACTTTGGTTTCTGGAGAAGCGATCATAATTAACACCCCTCGAGATCGTAAACCACTCCTGGAAGCTCACCAAAGATGACCTTATCTCCTTCCTTCCACATTTCGGTGACAAGTGTCTCGCCAGGATAAACGATGCCGGCAAATCTGTGCGACATGGAACAACAGTAAACCATCTATCCTAAAGGGAAACCCTGGGAAACGTACCGGACTTTGATATCCTTGAATGGGCCGAACGTCTTCACGACATGTTTCCCGGAGACACCCATAGAACAGAGGCCTAGGTATGGTATCTCACTGTCAACAAATATCTTTTGGTCCGCATGTAGCATCACACACCATGCAGTATGGGGCGCTCGAAACCACCAGAAGTGGCAAAATCAGGGTGAATCTAGGAAGTTGATTCATATCAAGGGCGCGATAGACAGGAGTCAAATTCACACACATGTAATGGGTTCGGGTCGCCGCTCAAGCTAGAGGGAACTTAGGGGTAAGAGAATGCAGGGTAGGAGGACATGAAAGAAACGACACGCACCGATATAACGCGGCTTGCGAAGGTAATGTCTTTTCCTCGAGGACAGCATCAGGCTTTCGGTTCGGTGGCGTGTTGGCGGCGGAAGCAGCTCCACGATCTCCAGTCACAGTAAGCGTTTCAGTCTTGCCTCGTTTAGGCATATCCGGACTGACCTCTGCCAACGCGCTTGCCTCCAAAGCCGCCGGAGCCACGACTGACCAGAGTGGTCTGATTCTCAAATATCACCTGTCCCGTGCGCTTATCCGTGGTGTGCACAATTGCTGTCACAGATGCCGCTTTCCCCTTGTCAAGGACTTCATATAGTCTGAAGCGCGTGGATCATCCCCAACGTTAAGACACGTGTGATCGGGGCAGGGCGTAGTTCACTTACCGGGCTTGGTTAATGAGCACACCATTTGTAGGAATGGGAGCCTTAATTGACAGATACTGCTCTCCATGCAAAAGTTTTGCCTGGAACCACGGGACATTATATGAATGCGACTGCTTTCATACAAGTATGGAGCACTAACCGGGTTGAAGTTTGGTAACCAATCGAATGGAAAGCCCGCGCTCGACGCAAATTGGGGACAAACGCCGAACGTGGGGAGCGCGCCAAAGCTCTCATCCCCTTCGTATACCCACTGCAATTCCTTCTCCGTCGCGCCTACCCCCATATTATAAACGATGACGTCTCGCTCGTCATACTCGAATTCTACAGGCTCAGGGATGAGCCGCTTTGCATCTTTCACAAGTTCTGAGTCCTCGGGGTCAAAGTAACGTTCCTCCTCTGGTTTGTTTCCACTTCCTGTTTCGTCGGCCCTATTGGTGAAATTCTCAACGAGCTGCAAAACTAAGTTCAGAATTGCGTCATTTATGTCAGATAGATGACGTACCCGCTCCATGCCTTCCTGTGTACTCGCTGGATTCGTCGTACGTCCGTCATCTGCGCAACAAGCATGAGGCTAACACGAGGATGTCCGGAATAGAAACTGACCGAAATTCGTGATATTATTCCACTTTGAAATGACGTCTTCAGGAGACAACACTTTGTTGATTGGGAATCCGTGACCGCCTGCTTGCTGCCAGCGTACTTGTGCCGCCCATCCGCCCGAAACCTCGAATAAGGAACCAGTCGTTTCGTCATTATCTGAAGGAAGCAGTCAGATGTGCGTGCAGAAATAGTTGGAACAACAAACCTTTGCTAACGAGATAGCCAACCACAGGTGCAACGAAGTCAGGCTGCGAAAATCATCAGCTTATGTCCAGTCCCGGGTCTCTTGAATGCCCGACCTTGAAAGCATCAACCATTTCTTGCGGCCTGGAGACTAATGAGGGAAATAATGGGTGGCCAAGGCGCAGGCCAACTTACCAGATCGTCTGCGTCATTGCGGTGCCAGCCGACGGTGCTAGAACATTGGCAAAAATATTGTACTTCTTTCCTTCGATGGCAATGGCTCGGGTAAAGCCTATGATCGCAGCTTTGGCCGTCGAGTAATTTGCCTGGCCAAAATTGCCGTCTGATGTCCTGCTTAGGAAGTGCGCCCGCGCCAAAAAATGAATACGTACAAATTCCAACACCGGACGCAGTGGTCAAAATACGGCCATATCTCTGTTTGTGGAAGATGGGCCACACAGCCTTGGCACACTGCATGCGGAATAAGCACCCCTGCTATGGTTAGTGAATTGAATAGTAACCTTATATGTGCCCCTACACTGTCTCAGCAAACAGCTGAACAGGGATTAAGGGACGCATACCTAAGATGAACCGCAATGACTTGGTCCCATTCCTTTTCACCCATCGCCGTGAATGATTTGTCGCGAAGAATACCGGCATTCGCGATAAGCACGTGCACAGCACCGAATCGATCTAAGGCAACTTTCACTATCGCATCTCCATCCTCTGCAGAGCACACCGCAGGTACTGCGGAACCACCACCTGTAGAGAATGTGAGCGCCGCTACCTGGACAATCGGCTAGTTGAATACACTCACCCTTGATGATCTCATCTACTACCGCCTGAGATCCCTTCTCGCTCACATCGTTAACAACCACATTGGCGCCGAGTCGCGCAAACATCAAAGCGTAAGAGCGGCCAAGCCCACCACCAGCGCCGGTAACGATGACGGTCTGACCATCGAAGCGGACCTCGGGCGAAGCCTGAGCGTTTGAAGGGAGAGATTTTGACTGTTCTAGTTTCTCCACGATATTCACGTCAGTCATGCTCTGTGGACTGCACAGCCCAATGTCAACTCCGATAATAGTTGGTAGGCCCTAGTACTCACTATTCTGGATTCGTGAAATTTGTGAGTTCTGCCCATCGTTGCTTTACCTGTGTAAACGTGCAAGCGTCAAAGGAGTACCAAGACAGATGAAGGGGTGCACTCACGGCTGAGGGGGTGAAGCTACCGTCAGTCTTAAAAACCACACCTCTGCTGCGCTCCCATCGGATTTCGGAGACGTAACCGGCACCGAGGACGAATACCTTTCCGCTAGCGTCAGGCCCATCCGGATGGGTGAGAGCAGCAACCAGAGGTGCAACGTATTCGGGCTGCGACCAGCAATAAGAAAACGTAAATGACGTATTGTCGGAGAGCACATACGCCGAAATGCTGCAACATCTCTTGTGGCATAATAGTGGCAGTCATAGCAGAGGCAGCGATCTAAGCGCAAGATGAGAGGAGTAGAACCGGGAATACGAAAGGAATACTCGCGGGTGCAATAGCGTTGGCTCTGATGTTATATTTGGCGCCCTCTCGTGCAAGCGTCTTGGTGAAGGCAACAAGACCCATCTTCGCCGCGCTATAATTAGCCTGACCAAAATTACCTACGGAAGTAAGACTCCAGGAATACCAGAAACAATGCGTATCGATATTCCCTTACCGAATAATCCTGCAGCACTGGCGGTGTTAACAACCCGACCGAATTTCTGCTTGCGGAAGACGGGCCAGGCGGCGTGGGTGCAGGAGTACGCGCCCTTGAGGTGTACGTCTTGGATTTGGTCCCATTCCCTATCGGTCATGTTCCTGAAACTAATCGTCATACGTGATTAGATTATTCCGGAGCTTCTCAGTGCGGTGGAGATGATGCCAAACCCTTTGTCCCTCAGGATCCCTGCATTGTTGATGAGAATAGTGACGCCACCAAATGTATCTAGCGCTGTCTTGATCACCGCAGCACCGTCCGTCACAGAAGAATTGTTCACAACGGCTCTTCCGACACCACCTACGACCATGAAACGCGGCACTTGTCCGAAACACGGAGCTTAACGCACCTGCGTTGATCTCATCGACGACCTTTTGTGCCGCCTCCTTGTTGAAATCGTTTACTACGACGTTCGCGCCGCGTGAACCGTACAGCAGAGAGTACCTGCAGGTGAATCACTGGTTTGTACGACGTTAGGCTATACCGACAGAGGGAAAAACTGACGCTCTTCCAAGACCGCCACCAGCGCCGGTAACAACAACTACGTGTCCCTTGAAAGATAGAGCCATTTGTGAGGGGAGAAAGAGTGGTGTGCAAGTACGGTCATCGGGATTTTCTCAAATGCGAAAGTGGTTACGGAAACGTCGCATGTGATTTCCGAATTCCGGATCAATTTCGCCCGCAAAATCCACGTGGTGCGACAAAATCAGGTGATCTGATGAATAAATAAGCCGAGGCAGTGGAGATGGCGCTCAGCGCGGATGTATATACATCAATGTTGGCGAGTATGCATACATCCTCAGTGTTCTGTAAATGTGTCCCAAAGGGAAGGCAAACAAGAGGAATGAGAAAGTGAAAAAGGAAAACACATTGCAATGAGGATATCGGATGAAGAGAATAGCGGGAAAAACTACAAGTAATAGAACAGGAAGTGTAATGTGGATTGACAAAGCAAAGACACTGGAAGAACTTGTTTAGATCGGTAGGACACATAGATAACCGTCGACATTTATCGCGGGTATGGCTGGGAAGGAAAGTCAATAGAAGGGAGTAGGACTTATCGCAGAAGCATAGCAACGCCGGAAAAACAAAAACATATCCGATGACGACAAGGACTATCCCCACTCGCGAACCAAAGAGCATGACTGCGCAAGTGGCGGCAGACGCAAAAAAGCGCTACAGCGGGGTGATGTACGAATGCAAAACAGCCGTGCGATGAAGATCCAATAGCGAAGAGAGCAAGGGTGACATGATGGGGAAAGGGCGGTTGCATGGGATGCATGGTTTGATTGTATGGATTGTAATTGCACAAGGCGTCTGAACCGCACAAAGGACTTGAAAGCTTGACAAGGCGAGAAAACCGAAACAGTGACGAGGGTAGGCTTCAACAAGTGGGCCAGGGTTCAATACTCGATATATGAAAATGCATGCGGGAGATGAGATATGGACAATTTGAGGGTATGAGATTGAGAATATTTCGAACAGCCAGGCTAGACGTGAATCACGCTAGGACCATGCCTTCGCCTTGATTGACTTGCTCCCGAGCCTTTTCGAGGGCATACACAGCTGCCTTGAGGAACTTCTTGTGCGCATACTTCTTGTACAAGTACAACTTGTCGAAGCCGGGTTCCGTGATCTTCTCCAAGAGCATATGGTATCCAGGCTCTAATTGCTCTTCGGTGAAACCAGAATAGAAAACGAACGCGTCGTTCTGATGCGACAAGGTTAATGAACACGTGACACATTGATGCTCGAACGGGACCGCTCACCCAGTCTCCCCCCAACATCTTTCGCGCCGTGTACATACCAATTGCTGCGGTCATACTTGGCTTAACGCGCAGGAACCGGTGGTCTAGCAACGTCACTTCGGCGAGGAACTTGCTCAGCGTTCGTGTTTGGATATCGTAGTCGTCCGCATGACTGATCTTACGCATCCAGCTGTACGGAGAGCAGTAGTGAGAGACGTTGAACTCGAGAGTCTGTAACACGATCCGCTCTCCCTTGAGGATTTCCTCTTTTGAGTAACCATTCTCGGTCATAAAGACGAATTCTTCCGCAGATGGCGCAAGGATCTCCTCGTATTTTGACGCGATAAACATGGCAGTGACGCCAACGAGTTGGAGTTTGATCAGAGACACCGTGCGGTGAGACAAGAAGCGGTCGACAATGTTGACGGCAATCCATAGAGTCTCGGGAAGCATGTGATAGCGAAGGTGAACTTGCAGAAGCCAATCAACAAGGGTTTGGCGCATGCTCCAGGTAATCTCATTCTGAGCGTCCATGTAAGTTGGTGTGGGCATGATGGTGTCCTTTTTTGGTCTAAGCACGGTGTAATAAAGAGCGCTTAAAAGAGAACCTCACCTCCAGGTCACTCATGTAGCGGAAAATCTCCTCGGCGTAATCTGAGCACATCGTGGCATCGTATTCTTCATCTTCTGCGTCGAACCTCGCGCGCACCTCATCCACTTCACGTTGATACTTGGCAGCATGATTCGGTGATGACTCGGGCCAGATGTACTCTGCTTCTTCGTCGGCAACGAGATTTTCAACCACTTCTGCGCGGTCCTGCTCATCAATCATGTCCTCGAGCTCCTCATCATCGACAACGACGACGTCATCCATCGAGTCGCGTTTAGTACAATGCACCTCCTCGACGTCCATATCATCATCTGGTCCATTCAGGCAGGCGACCCCATCCAGGTGTAACGCGGTAGGCTTGGGCGGAGAGAAAACACGCTGAGGAGGTAGAGTCGGAACTAGGGGAGGTCGCTGAGGTAACGTGCTACGTGTCCCGGTCACAGTGGTTTGCTCAGGAACGGTAGGTTTGGCAGCTAAAGGAACCCGCTGTGGACCATCCGCGATCGAGGATGACCGTGTGCGCTTCTGACCAACTTCCGGAGCCTTGTCCTTGTTGAGTTTCAACTTGGAGTTCTTCACACGAGAATAAGAGTTTGACACGTAACAAGACACACAAGAGAAGGCGTACCTTGCGGTTGACGGCAACCTCACCAAGAGCGGGACGCTGAACGCCGCTCGTCTTCAAAGTATTCACAGCAGAAACACTACTCCGCATGCCGCCCGGTAAAGATGTACCGACAGCCTGCCGTAATTTGCTAGTTGCATTCTCGTCTAGGTTCTTGGGGCGTTGGATACCAGTCCGGTTTCGCAATGGTAGCTAACGAACCAAGACATGTGGCAAAGCGCGTGTGAGTATGTGGCGACGAAAGAATGTGAGGAGCGAATGTCATACACGATGAGCCATCTAGGTTCCTTAGAGGAGGAAATAGAGAAGTAAAGATGATTGTTAAATGACAAAACTTAGAAAAGAGACAGGATAAAGAGAAATGAACAGGGCCAGTATGATGATGGAAGGAGAGAGAGAGCAGACGGGGTAAGATGGGAGAGGTAGAGAGAAAGGTGGAGAAGGATGGGCCCGATAATATGGATGAGGAGAGACCACAAGACGGTGGTCGGAAGAAAAGCAAGCGATGTGGACGAGGCCAGCCGCTGGTTGTGTTCACAACAACAACTTTGGACGCGCCTCGATTTGATTCGCTTTTTGGGACACACAACTTTCTTCCAACTACGCACGTGATCTATAAAATAACAACCTCAAATAACGCGTCCACGCCACGCGTCACACTCGCGTGACGTACAAAAGTGTAGGTATCATCATAAGTTACAGTGCTCGCGACCGACCGATCAAGCCGAATTAAATCATTAATGACTTGCATCCCGTGTCTTTAGCCGTCGCTTGGCCCTGTCGCCGCCGCTCGCAGCTTCCGAGGCGACACTACCCTCCTCGCCTTTCACAATTGGCACGAAACGTGACGGTTCCTGGGACGCCGTCCTTTTACTGGCAACGCGAGGTGCGGGTGAAGGGGTCAACCCCCGGTGCGATCCAGTCGCTGTGGTCGTCCCATACCCTCGCATGGCCTCGTGATTAGATGTGTGAGTTGGTTCATCGTGTGGGGACGCAGTCGGAACGAAACCTCCAGGTCGGCTTAGCAAACATTGCTTCAGCGATGCTAGTGCTCTCTTCGCGTTGCGTGGTACGTCATCTGAGGGATCCGCAGCGCGTTTCTGGCCCCGATCAGCTTGTGCGATAGTCCCGCCACTCTCCCTCTGATGGGAAAACAGTGGAATTATATCGTCAGTACCCTGTCCGGATGCAGAACAGTCGGAACAAGGGAGACGATTCTCGTGAATGTGCACCACAAACGTCGTACCACCGAGCGACAGCCTGTCCAAATGCTTCAACCGTTTGGGCATGCTGGCCACCCGAGACGCGGATATCCTCACACGATTCGTATCCTGGCCGGACCCGACAAACGTCCCATGCTTCGATCCCATGTCCACAACTGCCCATTCTGCTCGCTCAGCGTCCCAAAAGAGTGTAGCGTGAAGCTTGGAGACTTCCATGTCCTTAAGTCGGATCCTCGGAGTGTTGGCGCCAGCGGGTGACGCGTCCCGCCCAAATTGGACCTCTGAATAGCCATCGATGACGGCAAGGCGCCGCTTTTGCGAGATAAATCTTCCTTCTTGCACTACAAGGCGACATATAGGGAAGTCGCTCGAAGGAGTGGGCTTTGAGCCGGTGGGGACGGGGAGAGCAGGGTATGAGGGGATTTCGTCGACTCCTGGGAATTCATAAGAAGGGTGATAAGTTGGCGAGTTTCCCGAGACATTGTCTCGCATGTCCCTCAGATAACGAACTTGAGACGGACAGAGGACGAGGACTGAGATAACGGTGGGATGGGAACTGTGATCCTCGTACGAGTCGTATGGATTCCCACGGTGGTGGCCGTAATTGCGAGCGGGGAGCGCTGAGTGGCTGACGTGGCCGCCATCATTGTGGCTTTGCTAATTCGCGTCTTCCAGGTTCAATGAGCGAGTTCAAGGAGGTTCAGCATATCCTTTCTTCAAGGAACATTCATATTCACGTTGATCCTCCACAGGAACACTCAGCACATCTCCTATCAAAGGAGTGGCTCGTAAAGATTGACAATGAAAAGTCTGTTCCATACCTTATGGTTCGTCCTCTGTTATGGTAAAATTATGGCATGCTCGACGTCTTTGGACGTTCCCCAGTAGAAACTACACTCATCTTTTTCCGATCAATCATGCGTCTTCTTGATAACAGACACTAAGACCGTATGGGTTGAGGGTGAGTACCATCCACACCCCTTTTCATTACCGCGCATTGATGTCCCCTTACAGTCTTGTCGAGGCAACAATTAATTCGCCGGTGGTCAACGCTGAATGTCAACAACTCTCCAAACCATCTTCCACAATTTGGGGATGATAGCTGGCTTGATCAGGTCTTACAGTTTCTCGTTGACATGCATTCTCCCCGCGTGATCGGCGACCTATCTTTCGACGTGATAACGTCCCGTTATTCAGTATGGTGGACCTCCTTGCTCACCTTTCGGGCTCTCACAGGGGTTTTTCAGGACCTAGCCATTGACCTCCATGGAGACTCTTTCAAATGGAGATGGGAGACATTTTCCATTGGACCTAAGCAATCGGCAGACGTGCTTTCGAAGCATCTCATGCTTCCGCTTCTAAGCACCGCTTACCTGGCGTTCATCTCACCGGACGCTATCAGCGAGATCTCCGGCAGCGATCTCGAAAAGGTAGGCTTCAACGGTCCCACACTATCATGAGCACCCTCGTTTCAGTTTTGGCGCGGGGCTAACCCCCGCCTCATGCCGTATCATGGGGCTCGACAGTAGCGCCCAAGGCTATGACCCCAATACTTTGAACCGGTACCGGTGTCCCTACCACCATTGTGGTTCCAGTCACTTTTTCTGTTCCAGACCAGACTCAGAAGGGGATCGCGTCTGAGAATCACTTTCACAGGCGGTTGACCGAGTAGGCCGAACTGCGCGTCGTAGCGTGGACACTCACATAAGGAACATTTTCACCCAACCGCGCGCATGCACAACCATACGTCGGCTATCAGCCCTATATGCTTTTAGCACCAATCTTCGTAAGTCATTCTAGTACAGTAGTGGTACACTGCCTCGCATAGCTCATTGCCCACTGATCGCGCACCTTAGCGGCCATCAATGACGAATTTCAAATGCCAGAACTCACTCTACCTACCGTCGATTCTGCCGCAGGAAGCCAGAGGACGCCGCCGACTAAGACCCCGACCCCCCAACTTCCATCTATCAACTTGGGACATGCTCAGTCACCCAACCCACGTGTGAGCGGCCTGTCCAGCGCGGCCGATAAAATAATTTCATCGAACAAATAGCAGGTGAAGATAGGGTCCGGAGATGGACCCCCCACAGAGGTGATTGTTCCACGACAAGGCCCAGGAACCGGTGCTCTCGGCCAGGCAACGACCGGGAATCCACCCACAGGCGCCGGAGAGGATGATGATGACCACAGCGTCTCAAGACTCCCCCGTGGACAGCCGGGAAAGGGAAAGGACACATTGCGGTCGACGACGCCCACTGCTGCGCAGAGCAAGCCGGCGTCTCGAACCAGCAGCAGCAGCCCCGAACCATCGGTCCCTGGATCTCGCGTGCAAGCTTCTGTGGCACGAAGCGGTGTACCCTCGAAGGCGCCTTCGTCGGACTCTGACTCCCCGCCGCGTCCGAATAAGAGATCGAGAACAAGGGGACAGGATCGCGGCGGTGATGACAGCGACGATGGTTCCAAGCGCGGCGAATTGAGGTGGCGTGGAACGAAGCAGCCCGTCAAGCGCGGCGGACGGCGGTTCTAAACGGGCCACCCGTCCCATCTCATGCACCGCATGCCAAATGTCGCACAGGCTCCAGTCCCCCTTTGCGTCTCGGGTGCCCTCACATTTGGCCGATCCAAAAGATTCACCAGTGCTTTCCATTGATACCGTCTGTACCGCAGATTGCCTTCTCGCTTAGCACTGGTAGTGGGACGAGGTTCCTTGATGACAAACCACGGTGAGATTCTATTGCGGATGTCCGACCTTAATCGGTGATTCTTCACATGAGATTTGTGTTGCTCTGTCTCCGATGCTTCCTCACTAATCGGACTAAAACGCATCGGCGGCATGGGTCGTGCTGTGGGAGCAAATGCTCAGTTTGATCGAATGAATGGATTCCGTCCATCATCCGAGGGTGGTGTTAAGACGTTTCCTCTGGAAAACCGAGGCTACGGAAGGAAGCACGTTGGGTGGTTCGGAAATTGTTCGCGGTACCCTTTCGCGGGGCACATCTCTGACTGGTCTTATGAGAGCCCAAGCTGGCGATAATTTGACTGATGCTCAGTTGCTTCTATCCCAGGTGAGATACAGCGGCCACAGTCGTATTGACAGATCCTAAATCCGTGCTCGTACGAGTGTCATCATCATCAACTCGAATTAGAGGTCTATATGGAATACAGCATGCGTGTACGGATTGAAAGTGAGGCTCGTACGATAAAGTTTTTTTGGGAAAGGAGAGGACAAAGCGAAGCTACACAGCAAGAAAAGCAGTGGGGACATGAGGTGACTTTGAGCATTGCAGTAGTAGTAAATCGTGACGGAGGAGGCAAAGGCCGGTGGCACCGGTGGCACCTGCCGATCAGCGGCGTCGACCGCGATCATAGCTGGCTTCCTTGCAGTTGTCACACGGCTCTTGAATCAAGTTCAATACGCGGCGGTCTTCATATATGGTCTTGTAGGGTGGATAGATAACAATAATAAAAAATGCCAGTGGCGTGGCGTGGCGTGACCGGGAACGGGAACGCGCGCAAAAATTGTGGGAAATCAGAACAGAGAACAAATAAAAAATGGCACGATAGAGCGGGACGCGATAAAGAGGGAAGGGAGGGATGGGGAGGACGAGGAGCTCATGCTGACATACCCGGCTGCATTTGCACGTCTTGGCCGTCTTGTGTCTGTGCGCCATGCTGTGGAGACAGTCTGGCGAACCACAGTCGGTCCTGTTCCCGGTCCAATATAGCCGGACGTAGTGCTGTTTTTCCCAACGACCAAAGCCAATACGCGGCGATGGGGGGAATAAAGTCAAAGTCAGGAAAACGCGCGTTCTTTCCGACATGGACAAAAAGAAAACACAATTTACCCCGCAACCTCGGTATTGGTTTCCATGACTGAGAAGAAGGTATCACAGCCAGAGAGAGAGAGGGGGCGTCAGTCAGTCCGAGGGGCTGATGATCGCGTGATAAGTGGGCAGAGATACGTACCATTCCTCTTTGCACATGGTAATCGATGTTTTTTGATCGAGGGGACGCCTTTTTTTTTACTTTACGTGCAGACGGACTCGCGTCGGCCTAGTCTGTCTCGGGGAGGGGAAATGGCTGCGTGACGAGAGAGAAGAGGGAGAGTGTTTGCCGAATGGCGGCGAGCACTGGCAAGCAAGAAGGCAGGGCAGGCAGGGGCAGGCAGGTACTAAGCGCTGGGGGCGCGGGAGGCGCGTGTGAGGGATAGGTGGGGGTGTCTATCGGCGGGCATGCAGGTCCAAACCCATCGTGACTTATATACGCTTTGGGGAGGTGGGGGCGTGTGTGTGGGGAGGGGAGTAAAGGAGCGGAGAAAGGGCCCGCATAGCTTATTACAGGCCCTGTCGGCCGTTTCTGTGAGAGAGCGCCAGCGGGAAAAGCGGCTACGGCAGATGGAGAGCGCGAACCGAGAATCTGGCCCCCCAAGAGAAACGCGAAAATAATTACGGGCGAAGCGCAAGAAGAGAGATCCGAGTGAAAGAGGGGAGGGGAGAAGGGGAGAGGGGGAAGGGACGGGAGATGATCATATGTTCGTTTCGTTCGTTTCCCCCCCTCCCATCACTTCGCCAAAAATATTCCTATACAGTACAAGGATACGAATGCGGTAAATTGGTGACGCTTAGCTAGCCAATTCAATAAGGGGGAAGAGGGGAACTGAGGGGAAGGTGCCAGTGGGACGAACGAAACTGATCGCGGTTTGACCTTGAGCGCCATACTAGATCGGAAACAGATCAGTATGTACAGGATGACTGTCTAGGCAAGATAGAGGGACCGGTGCGATTGGCTGTGCGGTGTGTTTGGGTAATGTGGCCCTGCACAGACTTCTGCGGGACAAATAACTGTCCTCGTTCGAAACATTGGCAAGTCATGTGTCAAGGATCCTGGATCATTGCTGCGGCTCGCGGACTCGGAAGCGGACCTTTCCTTGTTATCTTTGTGCGATAGATCCCTGATCCCTCACATCGCAACAAATGGCGTCCTTTTTGGAAGGCGACCGGTGACCCCATGACAGATATCCGGTTATTTAGACCGTGGCCCTGGGAAATCTGACATGGTCTCAGTTATACTCTATGAAAGGCACATTCAGCCAATGCCACCACACAGGTCGGACGGATACACAGCAATCAACTACTTCTATTTTTTTTCAAACTAAATATCATAGGGGCGATTACTGAGCTGACGCCCTGAGAATGAAACTAGGCACATATGGTTGGCTGTGACCCAAGACTTCGGTGTTTAGATGGCCTACTAAGGCATAGCTTGTTCTCCCTTTGGCGAAAGAACGTCCCCAGTCCAGGGCATCGGCCTTTGCAACATCCGATGGAGCGATATCGTTGTAAAAGTGCCTCTGTCCATGAATGGGGAGAGAAAAATACGTCCTTTCCGATGAAAGAGCGAATTCAGACATCACGAGATGACATTCTGGGTCCCAACACATGATGAACAGGACCAAGATTTGTCCCCCGGAAAATCACGGGCACAGTCATGAGGTCAAACAGGTGGACATACTGTGTAAAAACACGTCTTGTGCGAGTGGCAACAGGTCGGCCCGAAACACCCTACACACACCGTCTGTCAAGTGGCGACATTTTGCTGGGGGAGGATCTCATTGAAACATGCATCATGGGATCTCGGTGAGCAACGGGCAAGACGCAGGCGGCGCGTTGGAAATGCAGGAAAAGCGGATCGCGAAATTACGGTGATGACGTGGCGAACTGACACACGCAGGCGGTTGATATCATCGATGGCTCACTAGGACGTGGGGTAAGGCTGTCGAGTGTCAACGGGAGTAATAACGTTGTCAACAACAAGGGACAAAGGCGTCCATCGAAGGCGTCGGAGAAGGATGCGGGCAAAGTTAGCTTGTTCCGTGTCATGCGCGAAGACGATAGGGGATCCAGAGACGTTAATCCGTTTTGTTCTTGGAACCCAGAGAGGTCGCTGCGGTGCGAGTTCATGCGATCCTAATACTAAGTTATAAAAACAGGGGTAATCGAGTGGAAGTGAGATAGATGCCATCGTAGAGATAAGCTTGGGACAGACCAGCGAACCGTGGTCGGCAGGGCGGCATGTATGTGATTAGGTCACATGCATCAAAAAACCTGCGACGTGGGACATTCTGTTGGTGCGGAACGAGAAAGTTCGGGGTGGAGAACTCCTGAGGAGAAGTAATTGAGCGCGTTGGGAGTGATAGTGATAGTGAACGTGAGGTGTTTTTTTTCTTTCTCGAAAAAGGCGCGGGAACGTTAAACGCCCATTAGGTAAATTTAAAGTCCGAAAGAAGCCACAATTACTGCAGACTTGCTTCTGCTTACACACGGGCAGGCTTCAGGATCAACTCGACCCTCAAAAGGTTTCCACGGCACCCCCGTTCCCATCTAATCCCACCCCTCATACGTTAACTTTGTTCTGCCGTACTTGTATCGTGATGACCGACAGCTTAACGGCGTTTGTGTGCCTACGTGCTTGACATTCATTGGCCTTCCGTCCCCAAGGCGCCGACTGTGGTTTATTTGGTCCCCTCAAACCCGCCACCCATGCGATTCTCTTATCCTCGAATGTCGACGCTTGTGTCGTGTTTGGACGTTTTCCCGGTACCTGCAACCAATTGACGGAGCTCAATGCTTCTATTCAGAAGATCATTTTCTCGAACCGCTAACCCCACGGTTGTAACACCGGGACTCCACCCCTGCGGCCGCTTTCAGCTGAATTTTCAATTATGATACGCCAGATGTTGTGAACCACCCTCTGGAGCACCTGAGCATGGCAGTATTCTATCGCAGGGTACCAGGTGTCGGTCTATACCTTATCTGGGCTGCTTGGTCTCGGTTATTTCTCGGCTAGTAACAGATGTTCAGGGTGTTTCCCTGGAACATTCGCGCAACGCTTTTATCTGTCGAGATAGGTCCCGGATGGAGCACAACTCACGAAGATAGGACCCAATGCGGAAGTTATGTCACTGAGGGCCATATTTCCCCTCTGTGTAGTCTATATCGCGCCCAGCTCTCTCTGCCTCAAGTCGACCTTATCAACCAGGCAGTGGAGCAGACGTTGCGCCAGTGGTCAAGTAGCGGTGGCACAGCGGACCTCGAGACGACATGTCCGTGTTCTGCCGCGAACCCTCACCCTCTTCGATTCACGTAGTTTTTTTTTTCTTTTTAATTTTTTTTTTCGACGTACATCACAGGGCATTATCACCTCAGTACATCATAATGGAATGAGCTTATACGAAAGTTAACCATGACCTTTACCGGTTCGGGGTAACTGACCAAGGAGCAATATTCTTCGTGTCGCCGTGACTTCTGACGTCCGTCATCCGTCGACCAGATCCGGTAGATACCCGCCGCTCTATCCCGCCTTGCGCACTCCCTCCTTCGTCCATGGGAACTTTCATCTCCGGCGATGCGTTGAGTTGGTGTCTATCCTCCGAACATGTTGCTTGCGCCCGGATGGTCCAAATGCAAGTCAGGACCAGACCTCTCAAGGATAGGCGCAGTCAAGTGATGTTGCGTAGAGGGTTCCATAGCGGTTTGCGGCGGGTAAACATAACAGCCAAAACGCCGTGGGCTTGTCGGTGTGAGGTCCCATCCTAAGAGCCATTGGCACACTCCACGTGAGGTTGTCTATTACCTTAATGACTTGGGCCCCGACATGCGCGACGTCCCAGCAGAAGCCCGGGCTTACCCGTCGATATTTTGGTATAACCGCTCACCTGCCGCTTGACAAAAAATGAATGACCCGCACTCGTTCCATCGAACGGTGCTGCAACCCGCAAGCTCCACTGTAACTATCCCATTAGTATCGATACACCCACATTCGGGGTCTTTCGCTTGCACATCAGAAGGATCCATCAGGTTTGTTCATAGTGCCGTGGCGGAGGACGTACCTGGTGGGGATGTCAAGGATTCAGGTATCTTTTTTCCCTCCGCAACCTTGTCGAGGTGGATTCACAGCGGGCTGCGCCGAAATCGGCAGCCGTGGAGTGTCTAGAAGCATATAGGGGGGAGGCGGTGTTTTGCGCCTGCACAACTCTGCCCATGGTGGTATCTTGGAAAAAGTCAATTTGGTGATCAGGTCGGTGGGTCAGGTGGACACCACCCCAGCCTTTCTCAGGCTGCGATATGGACGATCAGTATTATAATCACACCGAGTTTGATTCCACATCGCTCACGTATCGCTCCTCGCTCGCGGACTTGGGCCTCTGACGTCCCCCAATACATCTCTCCTACATAGCGTACGGGGCTGATTGCGCTATGAGCCAGGAGCCAGAGTGATGTGCTTTGATAATTGCGCCTCCGAGTCGGAGGTACCACGGTTTCGCGTCGGCTTGATTCGATGGATCGCGATATAGAAAGCTTGAAACGTCGCTGATCGCGCCTGTTTCTGGCAACTCGTACAGCACCATGTGAACGAACGGAGTGCTCAGAGTTCAAGCGTAATGATGACATTTGTCGTCTTGGACCTGTATCGAATTGATTGGCTCGGCCGCGGTTCGGCGCCAGAAAATGTCAATTTGTTCTTGTTTACGCCGCATCGGTCCATCGACATCGACGACATCGACGACGACGGAGCGATCCCCAGCTCGCAGTACTTATCTAACTTATGTCGGACCACGATACAAGTCCACTGCACCCGGAAGCTGACGACCTTCTCCAGGTGAGTTCACAGTATCCAACATACCGTCCGTTCAACAAACAAAAACTCACACACCCACACAGGCAGCGCTCTCCGATCCCTTCTCAGTCCCTCCCAACCTCTCTCGCGTCTCTCCCTCACACCCCGCATCACAACCACCATCAGAGCCAGCCGCAGCCGCAGCCGCCGTCCCCGGTGCCACACCACCCTCTTCCTCTTCCCTGTCGTCTTCCTCCGTCTCCGTCTCGGCCTCAGAACAAGAGGCCTGGAGGACCGAGTACGAGGCGCAAGTCGTCGAATGGCGCAAGCAGAGCGCGGACGTGCGCACGCGCGCCGAGGCCGAGCGTGCGCGGCGGGAGGAACGCCGTGCGCGCGAGCGCGGGGAAGGGGTCCCGGCGGCGGGGCGACGGGAGGTGCCCGCGCGCGCTGATACGAGCACAAGCGTGGGCACGAGCGAGTGGGAGGCCGTGTCGCGGCGGAGCGAGAGCATCCCAGCGTCCTCCAGCACCGCAGCCACGGCGTCGTCCAAGGATCCCGTCGCTGATGCTGCGCATTCGCAGGCGCAGGCGTCCCATCCACCATCAGTTCCCGTACGTCTCTCTCTCTTTCTCTCAGCTTTTCCCCCTCTCGCTCTCTCGTGCTGACGACCGATGGTACAATCACCCCCCACTTTCTCTCACCCTTTTTTTATTATTACTACCCTTCTATTTCTGCCCATTCCCCCATAACTATCGTTTAGCAGAACCAGCCCGGCACCACGAGCTCAAACGCACCCGCGAAACGCCCCGCGCCATCTGCGAACTCAGGTCCACCGCCGGCGGTCGCGGCCGCGACGCGCGATCCGACGGAATCGCCCCAATGGGAAAACCTGCCCTCGTCACCGACGTCATCGTTCCCGTCCATGTCGTTCCCCGAGCCCTCGCGCACCCATTCGCCCGAGCAGCATCTTTCTCACGCGCCCCCCGCGACGACCGCGGCGACAGGAGACACGACACCCGCTGCCAACCGTGCGATGGCGGCTTCGATGACCCTCGCCGTGTTTGACAACACGCTGCCCGTGAGCACGCGCTTTTGGTCCTTGGTCTCTTCGTTGTCCATCAACATGCTCTTGCCGTTCGTGAACGGCGTGATGCTCGGATTCGGCGAGATTTTCGCAAAAACGGTCATCGTCGGATGGCTTGGATGGGGTCCCACGGTCGCGACCAACTTGGGACTTGGCATCCCGTCACGGAGCAGACGGTAGTGAGGGGACATAATTACAAGTGACGCGGACGTGCGATTATCCGCACACAACACGACACGCATTGGATTGTGTTTGTCATAGAATGAATAATTCAGAGCCCTCAATGCTACATGAAAGGTACCTGTGGGTCTGAGACCAATGGTATTATTACAAATTATTTGGATCGATAAAATGTCGTTTCTCGGGAGTTACAGTTTCGAGTTCGATGGCATAGCACGCAGAGCTTGCCGGACCCCAAGATCACCAAGAACATCTTCTGCGCCGCCAAGCAACGAATCAAACGTTATAGTTCGGTGATACTGCGTCTGCATCAGTCCTCTGTTCGAAGTGAAATGGCGCGACCCGCTACTCACGTGCTCGACGAAGCGGCCCATCCCCGTCCGGGTGATTCCACGTCCGCCGAAAATCTGCACAGCATCTCGCGCAGTTTCTTGTGCTGTCTGAGTAGCATACATTTTCAGCAGGGCAATTGGCCCAGCAAGGTACTTCGCTTGATCCTTGTATGACTGTGTTTCTCCTCTTCAACACGACACGATAGCATTCGAACTGAGGCGGACGCACCATGTTGTTCATTTGGTGGGTAATGTTCTCCAACCAACTCTGCACAGACTCGACACGAGCAATCATGGCAGCAACCTTGCTGCGGACGACAGCCTGGGATGCCAAGGGCTTTCCAAACGCCTTGCGTTGACTGATCCATTTCAGACATTCCTCCACTATCCCGCGCTGGGCACGAGCAGAGGACGTGGTCATCACCCAACGTTCATGATTGAAATTGCTGGTGAAATGCGAGACATAAGGCGAGTGCTATGCACACTGGATAGACCATGAACTTTACCTGAGTATAACGAAAATTCCACCTCCCTCAGGACCGAGCGTATTCTCAACGGGCACCTTTACGTTGTCAAAAGTGACATAAGCTGTCCCAGCTGTTTGGGAGTAACTCGTCTTGATTAGCGCTGTCTCGACGCCTTCACCACGCTCGACAAGAATGACAGTGAAGCCATCATCAGTTTTGCACCCAACGGTGAAATAGTCCGCAAAGCTAACAGATTCCTTTCAATAACACACGGCAGTGGCATAACGGCGTCACGCACTGTCCATTCGTGATCCACTTCTTCGTCCCGTTGATGACCCAATGTTTGCCGTCTTCGGTCTTCTTAGCAGTGGTCTTGAGGCCCATAACATCGCTTCCAGCAAATGCCTCGGAGATGGCAAGACAAATGAACTTCTTCCCCGAGAATACCTCCGGTACGACACGCGCCTTGAGTTCGGGTGAACCGAAGTTCAACACGGGAGGAAGGCCGATGATCGCGCCAGCCTGGAGACCTGCGGTTCAATCCAGGTTGAGCATTCGAAGAGAAGGTTTGGTGCGAAGGATTACCATCTCCGTAACCTCGAGCACCGCAGCGCGTGATTTCTTGATGAATGATGAGCTGTAAGGATCACCGAGCATTGAGAACATCTTCGTGATATCAACTGCGGTGAACCCACCTCATGGAAATAGTCAAACTAGTAGCAGAGAAACCTGTCAGCACGTGCGGAGGGCGGAAGAATAGTTGCGAGACATACCTCCTCCGGCGTGACAACTCCACCCAAAAGGGTCAACCCCTTGAGATGTTTTCCGGGACCAGAACGCATTGCGTGAAGATTGACCTCCCTGGTTTCAAACCATTCGCATAAGTCTTGTCTTGTGTCAAACAGAACAGAACATAAAACATACGCCATCTTTTGGATGACTTCCAAGCTAGGGCGCTTGCCATCTTCTTCTCGGGCCTGTGCGTCGGGATAGACGACTTCGTCATGGAACTTGCGCATGGCTTGCTGCAGCCTGCGATGACTCTGAAACCAAGGATACATAAGAATGGTAATATATAATGGCTGCGTTGTTCCATACCTCCTTGTAATAGGGGCTGTGGTAGCCCTCCGCCAGCCAGGTAGGTTCAGCATATGGTACTCTACTGATTTCGGACCCAATGCCAATGCGACCTTGGAGGGAAGGTTTCTCGCCATCAATGTAACCGATTTGGAGGCGTTGATACTGTGGCCGTTCGAGGACCTCGTGACGATGGAGACCGTAGAAGGCGTCGGTGGCGTCCTGGCCAGCTGAGTTATGGGGAGGGGATATGAGCGGTGAAATGAGCTGTCAGAGAGGAATGTCTGACGAACCTATGTCGTCATCGAGGAGAACGGCAGCGCCTCCCGGATGGAGGTTCTTGAACCGAGTAAGGTCGTAAACCTTACTATCAATGATCACCCACTGAAAAAAGTGTTGAAATTTAGGAGAGAAAGTCACGGCAGACGACGAGTGTTCTTACGAGGTCATCGCCTTTGTTGTGCCTTGTCACATCGTCGCGGGTGAGTTTCTGGAGCTGTTTGGGCGTCGCCATGGAATAATATTTGTGGATTTGAAGGGAGGGAGAGACTGAGCGAGTTGGGGCTTTTTAACGCCATCAAGTTTGGCCTCATCACGAGGACACGGATGAACAACTTAGCTTGCATGTGATTCTCTCTACCGGGCCATCACATGCAGCGCACGGAACTACAACCCCCCGGTCTACAGTAGTAAAGCAGCACAACACGACAGGCAGACAGGCGAGTGATGGTGGGTCACAGTAAATAACGCTTCCAGTGGTAATTCTCCAAGTCCGTGACTTCCATAATCCTGACTTTCAAGTGTACATTCCAGTATTTTCTAAGAGTACCGTCCCCATCGCTGCCACCAACCAACTTTTCCAGCTTTCTCTCCATTTATATTAGCTGTTGCCATGCCAGCTTGAGGCCCTCCAATCGGCAGGCGCTGAATATATACTCCCCTCCCTTCAGCCCTCTCCCGGCGTTCCCATTCGTCGTCGTCCAAGTACCGGTCCACAGCCCGCTCCTCGACCGTGTGCTTCGCCCGGCCTACTTGCCGTGTCACCTTCTCCCCTTCAGCTTTGAGAAGAAGGACGTCAGATCCCGAGTCGCTATCTTCCGCGAGCGCGAC
>Ga0307510_10001859_pt1 | contig 23664 bp, 18 predicted proteins | sample 12_EM_MG_FD_207224 | JGI IMG/M metagenome (GOLD analysis project Ga0307510, IMG submission 207224) | Populus trichocarpa ectomycorrhiza microbial communities from riparian zone in the Pacific Northwest, United States - 12_EM | ecosystem: Host-associated > Plants > Roots > Unclassified | place...
AAAAAATGCTTTAATTTGGCAGGTATTGCTAAGAAGAGTAAAAAAGCTTTGACATCTCAAACCCCTGTCCCTACCATCACTTTCGTCCACCCCCGAGTAGTTGTGTTTAGGGAGATCAAACCTTGACAAGGAGCTATCCACTTTGATGAGATAATAGGGCAGGCACAGTACTGTAGAAGCACTCCTAGAGGCACTGTATCGTGCACGGATGCACGTTACCCCCGTAAAGCCTACCGTATTGTCGCTCGGTGTGCTCATGGTATAAATAAGGGATGGTGGTACACTTCGTACACTCCGTACTCGAGTAGTTGAATCCAGGTGAACAGAGTATTACTGTAGGGTGTGATTGGTTAGCAATAACCTTAGATTTACGCGATAGAATGAGAGTCTAGGAAAAAATGGCTCAGGGGTCGAACATCCGAGGGACTCGGTCCTGCAAGGCCGGCACTTTATTATGGAGGTGCCTTGCAGCCCAACTACCTTTCAGGAGATCCGGAGATCATAATTTGCAAGAGCTCAAAACCGATCACATGCCCAGGCTCATGAGTTCAGCATCCGTAGGCAAAAGCTACCGGCAGAGTAAAAATCATAGGCCGCCGTTCTATCTGTTACTCTTCAAAACTTCGGCATTGGAGTCTTTGAATAAAATGTTATAATATTGGCATTTGACATTTAGATTGGCCCTGCGAAGGTAAGATAAATATATCAATCACCATTCGGTACCTAAGTATTACTCTCCCTACCGTGCTTGCGCCTAACTTGCCATACCTGTCCCGTATTATTGTACTGTAATTCGTTTGTGTTACACCAATAATGGGATTCGTTTTTTTTCTTAGCTCCCGATAGGCTGGTTTTGTCACAGTTGCTTAGACGCCGGACAAATCATAGCTGACCCGGCCCACCAATTGTTGACACAATTGAGTACCACGAAACACAAAAGGGGGATGACCCCAGGGCCTCGTGTTTCAGGATTGGAAGAAGAAAAAAATCCTAACCGCAGCCCGCTCTGTGAAAGTACTCTTCTCTTCCGTTCCGTGTGCATAGATTGTCCCAAGGGGTATCGCCAGGAAAATATCGTCATTAGGCACTTATCTGGTGGCTTGCTATGTCCAACCAATAGATTCAAGAATACCCTTCACACCATCCCGAATCGCTTGAAATTTTTTGCCGCTTCTGATCATGCAGAAAGGGCGGGAGACTGTCAATCTTATTCACGATTGGGGTCAGGCCCCCGATACGGCAAATTTAGCCACCCGCCTAGGGAAATACCCTACCGCTCATTGAAGGGTATGAGAGGATGATGCTTGCGGAACCTACGAGTAACATCGTGGCAGTAGTATTCTGGCGTTCCTGCATCGTATGCACCTCGTACATTTCTGTGGTTCCTTGGCAGGTACTGTACTATTGTGATACAAGGTGGAGCCACCAGAACAGTTCAGCAGAATTTGTTAAATACCCTTCCGACGCCTTCCATTCCCATTTTTATCATCACCACACACAGGCTTGTGAAGATTCCTTCCTTTTCTCCTCAGTCCCTCCTTCCTTCAGCCTTGACGGTTTTCGATATAAAGATTTGCACTCCTTATAATACATTCTTTCGAGCGGTCTTCTATACTTCACCAAAAACCCTATAATTTACGGATCCAAAATGTATACATCCGCTATTCTTCTCGGCCTGCTCCCTACAGTATTCGCCCATCTAGGGCTTATCCACGAATCCGTTTTCGGCTTCAACGGTGATGGGTACACTCTTGTTGAGCCGTTGTCTGGAAAGTCCTTTGACCAGTGGTGGTTTCATGGTAACCTCAATACCCCAAAAGTGGCGACTATCGCTAACAGTCTTTACAGGAAACTTAAACCAGAAGCCCACTGGGACACCAATGTCTCTCCCCGCCGGCGGAACAGTCACCGTCGAGATTGCCTGTCACAAGGATTTCACATCTTACGGAAAAAAGGGTGATGGCAAAAATGCTTGTCCCACCGATAGTAAGTCCTCATGGCTCACCACGGGTTGTCGCCAACTAACGATAAGCCAGCTCCGTCATATCACGCCGGCGACCCAATTGATCCGAAGCAGCTCCTTGGGTGTGGCCTCGCCATCGCCTATAAGGATGACGCTACCAAAGTACAGCCAGAGGACTTCACAATATTTTCGGTAAACGATCAATGTGTCAACGGACTCAAGCAGGACTTCTCCGTCCCATCTCGAATGCCAGCGTGCCCTAACGGAAAGTGTATCTGTGCCTGGTTCTGGCAAGGGCAAGACTCCGCCAACGAAATGGTAATTCCCACACCTTTTCCCACCTCTTGCTTCAATGGCGCTAATAGATCAACTTAGTACATGACCGGCTTCGAGTGCAAAATTGACGGCGCAAGCGGGACCGCCTCTATTGGAAAGCCCCTTCCACCAAAATACTGCCCTAGCGGATCCGGCTGCGTCTCGGGACCCAAGCAGCCAATGTACTGGGCCAACGACCGCTCGAACATCCAGTACAGCGGAGAGTACTTCCAGAAGCCATCCTACAATGCCAAGTGGGGATTCAAGAACGGTGCTCAGGACGATATCTTTGATGGTGCTAGTGGCTCCAACCCTAGTCCTGCCGATTCTGCCTCTCCTACCACACTTGTTACGGTCACTAGCAAGCCAGCGGCTACTCCTACTCCCCCTCCCAGTTCTTCCGGTTCCCCCGGTTCTTCCGGTTCCTCAGGTTCTAGCTCTCCCGGTCGCGGTCGCGGTCGCGGCCGCGGTAGTGATTCTTGTTCTTGGGCTGGGCATTGCGCTGGAGCTAGTTGCGGAAGTGATGACGAATGCTCAGACGATCTTACTTGCCAAAGTGGGAAGTGTGCTTAGACGCCGATTCCTCCTCAAACCTCTTGGAGGCCGAAGGCTAGAAAAGGATATTTTGAGGGATTGTTCGCTTGGATGTGCTTTCATGTTAAATTTATGTACTTATATTTAGAACAAAATGTCAACTTGAGTTTCATCATTCCGCTTTCTCCCCGTGCCCAGCGACGATCTTGTTCCTTTCATACCAAGGGTTTCCGTCACTGGCCCTAAGATAATAATTCCCAAGTTCCCTTATCAGCGGTTTGCATCGACATTGAGAGGGGAAAAGCATTTATTAAGATCTTAATGGAAAAATATCACAGGGCAAGGGGAAAAAGCGTATGTACCGATGGGAGGCTAAACGCAAAGACTACTCGTAGAGAGTCGGGAGGCTAGCAGGGGTACTTACCAGAAGGGGGGAGACGATAATCCATCCCGCCCCGGGAGCCACCTCCCCGGGAACGGGGCCGCACTTCTGGAGCGCAGGGCGAGGAGCCCAGGGATAGGAACACCACAGGAGCAAGAAACCACCAATGAGGAAACACTAGTGCCATTGAGCAACCCACGATTCAGTGTAATACCCGGGTCCAATGCCTTTTGCCTAAACAAATCCGGCGTGTCGAAGCCTAAATCCAGCATTCCTACGCTTAACAGGACAGGCTTTTAAGGATGCTATAACCCCACACTCGTATGCAACTTAATACGAAGGGCGTCCCAAACCCCAGACACCATGGCACAAGGGGGCCCTCGAGTGATATCTTATGAACGCTCTTGGAAACACAAAAACCATTTTGGGATAGATTGGCCGCTGAAGAATCCTAGATTCCTTGATTCACATAGCTCTGCCACGGATCAATTCAGCAAACAATGGCACTTCTTCAAGGCCGCGCACGCGCCACGTGAAGTTTGGTAAATTATTATTCTACTTGTGACTTTCACTTTCGCTCTAGGTAGCTCCAATGATTGACACACAAGCTCGCTTCCTGGGCCTTTATTTCCTCATAACATTCCATCCTTCACTTACTAAAGTCAGTTTACAATACCGCATCACTAGGTTGTTTAATCCTTCTCGAGGGTTGTTACCAAAGAACTTATTCTCTTATAGAGATAGACATATTCATCGCGATAGCAGCAGCAGCTGTCTCAGTGCTTCAGAGGGGGGGTAAAACCCTCACTGTCCAAACAAGATTGGTATTTTCTAGCACATCTAACAAGCTTGAAGGAAAACAAAAACTCGTCAGAATCGGCTAATATAGTTTTGATTTAGGCTTCCAAACCCGATTCCACTGCGCTGCAAAGGCCTCTCATCATATGCTCTCACTCAGGGCGACCCGATGGGCAATTGTCAAGAATTGAACGTTTTGTTGCGCAGTGGAAGATTGTTGATTAAGCTCTCTGGCTAGCTAAGCGGAACATGAGCGGTACAGATACCCTATCGTGATGACACAACCCATGATGTGGAATACACACCTCCGCGTACGCTCCCATATACGCAATAGTGAGTAGGAAGCCTCAAGCAAATCTCTCGTACCTCCGCCCGAAGGACTATTTCTTAATAGCAATGGTGCGGCCCCACCCCAAGTTTTGGCCTCCCAGGAACATTGGGTGTTTCTGAATCCGAGGCGTTCCGTCGAGCATCGTTCCCTAAACCGATTAAATGTTTGAAAGCCACGAGGCAACGAGGGGGGCAACGGGTGTTCGTTTCCTGAAACTTTCAGCCGGCCCCTGGGGCTGTCGAATGAGTATTCATGATGCAAGTGGTACCTGATAGGTCTTACCTAGTCGGTTTAAGGGGGTTTCTCAGATGTGTAGATTTTTTTAAGCTCTGAAGTCTATCATTGCACTCGCAAGGACAGTCAATTGCGAGTTCTTTAGCTTCCTCAAAAGAACGAATAGGAAAGAAGGAAAAAAACCCCAACGCTACGGCAGGGTTCAAACTGGTCCTCTGGCCGAGAGAAGCGAGCCCGTATCCGAAAGAAGGAAAGTAAGCTATCGGAAACTTCCTTGGGAAAAGCGAAAAATCTTCAAAAAAGTTCCGGCGCTAGCGAACCCTTCGAAATCGATAACACCCGAGGTGGGGCCAGTTGGTCGACAATGACAGGCCCCTTTTTTCTACGGCGCAATGCTAATTTTTGTATCTCCAGTACTCGAGTACGACGTATGAGTTTATTTAGCGGTCTAAACAGATCGGGAGGCACCGACCCTCGAAATGGGAGCGGATTGACAGCGAATGCTTGGTGACGGGGGAGAATCACTTGGTGTGGTGGGGGGGAGAGCTACTCTGTTCGCCAAGTGGACCTTAATTAACCGATTCTGGTCGCGCACTAAATCCTGGGGGGGAAGCGGGCGCCACTCGCCCACGCGACGGGAGCCCACGCTCGCGCAACAGGAAAAACACGCACGCCTACGGCCACGGCCGCTGGCTGTTCTCGCCGAACCATAGTGCACCCAAGCCAAACCACTATTACTCGAGACATTGCTACCGTAGGATCATCACCCCATCACAGATCGACGATCTCCCTATGCTTCTCTCCTCTGAGTAAGTGCCACTATCCAAAGCTCAGGTATGCTTCTACAGTAATGCCTTAACTAATTTAGCATCCCGCACCATTGGTTTCCATATGATTTCATTTACGGTACTATGACTCTCCAAGATTCATAGGGGAGCAATGGTAATTTTAATTACCGGCATGACTTTTGACATCTCTGCATGACACCCCACAAGAATAGGTTCTCCCCTATTGATAACCACTAAAACGCCAAGTGAGCCATTCGCACCCCCACAGGCGGATGCTTATCAACTATAGGTCTATTTTTTTAGTTTAGCCGAGCTCTTACCGTGTTCGAGTACTTACCGGTAGCGCAGGTCCCCGGCACGAAGAACCCGAACATTTGATTGCGAATTTGGTGCTCGTACATACGGCACTCGAGTAGGCGCTCAGATGTGCACAGACAATTTGCCATACGAAATTCGCCCCGTGTCCGGTTCTCTATGCCGGAGATCTGTAAGAGTGCCAGTAGCAGCACACGGCTAGTTACCTGGGCACAGAGGATCACAGAGTCCGTGTTATCATGGCGGGGTGCTGGAGTTCTCCGGGATCGCGACGACGACTACGGAAACGAGAGGCTTGTACCGCAGCAAGCCATGTCGCTAGGAATCCAGATATAGCAAGACGCTGAAATCCCCTAAACTGAGCAATCTGTCCCTCTGCCCAAGTATACGTAATTTGGGGGGTTCATAGTGTAATCTGGCTGAGGTACGGACTCTGGTTTTTCGCTATCGTTGGATTTAAGCTTCGCCTAGGCTTGTGAGCATTCCACCCATGGCCCCAAACCCCTTGATGTATTTTAGAACCTATCATAATGCAGTAGCAAAGCAACCCTTTCAGATTAAAGCCCCGGAAACAACCCGCTCGTTGGTGTTATATTTTCTCTCAATTGTACTCGAGCAAATGGGCATTGGGCATAAGGCTCCAGTCAGGACATTGACGAGCCAACCAACTGCGAATCCATCCAACCCCTCGATCATGCCAGGACATAGGATGCATCCACCTTGTTCCCGCCGAGGTTACTCCCCTCACGTTATTGTGCTAAACTTACTCCACTAACAGGCAGAGCCAGAAGCCATAGTAGACGTGTCATATTGCTCGAGTCTCCAACCCAGTTTTTCCTTCCACTGGACACGCAGTAGCTATCTCGAAAATGATAATAATACTTAGAATCGAACATCCCGCGCTCAGTCGCAAAACGATCCCTTCCAATCCCTCCGCATGGTTACGCTTGATTCGACCCGTTGTTCGACCCGTTGTTGTTTCTCCCCTGCTTTGTTCATGTGGTGACTGACGTTTGAGATCGAATGATAGAACCACCTAAAAACAACTTCCCCCCAATTCCATGAAGCTCCATTTTTTGATAGGTGAGTATTGATTGGAGATAGAGAGAGGGGTATCTTGAGTGTAGTAAACGCATACAAATTTATGCCGAGATGCTACTTCTTTGTACCATTGCCAGGGATAAAGATTTCGTACAGAGCAGGATTTATTTTACTTGTTAACCTAAATTAACTGTTCGGAAGCTTTATCCATATGCCTTGTACTTATACTGCTGAGGGTGAAAATAATAATAATTGCCAGGGTCGGCCTTGATGTCCGGCGCAATAAAACAGTTTTAGTCACAAATAGTTTGGTGTAATACGATAGTTGCCCCCTGCAGGATATGCAGGACAGGACGAGACTTGTGGTGGCGCCTGAGCAATGTCAAGTGGTTGAGTTGGTTCTTTATTTTAATGATTGCGGAGAGCGGAAGCACAGTAGTATTGCACAGTGTCGGTACAGTAACTTGGTGGGCTTTTTGAATGAATCCATCCGGAAAACTCGTGCCCCACTCATAATACCCACACGCCGGCTCAAGGTTCAGGGGAAGTGCTCTTGGAAACAACTTAGAATACTCTTGGCAGGGGTGGCGGTGAGGCGGGTGGCTATCAATCAAGGATACTGTAGACCGGGTGAGCGTTCAGCGAGGCAGCACCCTCAGAGGGGCTTGACAAAGATTCGTTAGCGGTTTAGTTTACTGCCTCACTGAACGCTCACCCGAGTATTCTTGCACAAAATTGCTACCGCATGATAGCGGGGGACATTCCAGGTTCGGTGTCTGCCACGCCATACATCAGTAACCTATTACGGTAACGGGAACAAACAGGGATATGTGATATTTGATTAGCTCACCTTGAATAATTGCTCCATAATTTGCATCATTGCTTGAAAATATGCGAGGGGTAGACAGCGCGCGTTAAACTATGGTATTGCGTACCCTATTCGAGTACCAGTGTGGGTGGGTGCGAGAAGGTGCAGCCACCCCTATTCACACCGTGAGCAAAACCCTCAGCACTTCGTCACAAAAGCCTCGAAATCAATAGAGAGAGTGGGTTTGACTTGTGGCTTGCGTGTGGGAATCAACCCCAATGATGGTGCGAAACAGGGCTGAGCGAATCACCCTTCCCACAAACTAGCGGACATGCCGAACGAACCAAGGCTGCTAGTAAAGTGCACACCCTTCCTAGGCCCCCTTTAGTCGACACATTATTTGCACCTTTCGAACTTTGCGAAATTTCCGCCTTCCGGGACAAACGTCCCCCGATCGCACTTTTAGAGTGCTTCTAGAGTTACTCGTGGAGTGCTTCTAGGGTCCCAATCCGGTTGCTTAAAGGATAATTTTTAGGTTGGCTGAGACCGAAACACGGTTCCCTTGGGGGCGTGACCTCGGGAGCTGGTAGTCGGATTTCTATTTTTTCCTCCACTAGGGCCACAGTTCCTAAGATCCTTGAGAACACTGGCCTATTTTTGCATGGGGAGATTCCTCGAATGGAGAAGCCCCCGGATGGTTGCTGAGCTCAAAAACTTCTTTTTAAACAACCCAAATAGGGCTCCAGAAAAGTTCTATTGCTAGGGTCAGTGTGCGACTAGACCAGAGGTTTCTGCTGTAACGATACCCTGTGGGTGGCCTACTTGTAATTGAACGACGTTTGTGAAAACGTGCTATTGCATGCCGCCTGAGTTCAGCTTTTTTTACTTCGATCTTACCACGATTCAAAGTGGCCGTGTTCGCAAGTATCGTTCAGCTACGAGTAAATGGCGTCTGTACGGCTCCAAATTAGCCCGAGGAATAGCGCAGGTGCCCAGAGGCCGTCGGGGTGGAGGCCCGTTCGCCTCGTTCCAGTTCAAATTGAGTCATGGAGTGAATGGGATGTAATTAGTACGTTGCTGATCCGGTGCAATATTGCTGTGGCTGGAATCTAGATGAATTGTAGCTTCGGCACCTATCCGAGCGAGACAGCCCCACGCCATAGCCCGGGACATTCGAGTATGTGGTATGGGTATCGAACGGTGCTTGCCTGCTTTGTGGCACTTTGAAAGAAGTAGGGTAATATGTGGATTAAAGTTTAGCCTGGAATCGTACTTATTTCATAGCGAGAAAGGGTTCACGAAGGTAGTATTCTAACTAGCAAAGAGAACTGGACACCGCAGGGAGTAGAGAACTTCTTAGGTTACCTGATGGCACGGAAAGAGTCCTTCACCTCTACGGTCACTCACAATCGACCTTTCCCGCCCATGCCCTCTGATTGGTATGTCGAATGATAAGAATGATCGTAGAAGCACGATCACAGTGCTGACATAATTCCTCTCCCTAAGCCTGACACTGATGTAGTGGGCAACGGGGGGGCAAGGCAGACTCGCTCTCTTTTTCTAGGGACCTGCCAAGAGTAGCCCTAGCCCTGAGCTCTCAGCATACCGGTGTTTGGTGAAGATAATGGAAATTCATGAGGCTCAAAGGATCGCTGACGAAATGGGGGTGATCGGGGGCTACTGCTACCCTTTCTGGGTGGTGGTACAAAAAAAATCCTAAGGGGTACTATGTCCGTGTACGAGTACTGTACAGAAAAGTAACAATACACCGGAGTGGGTTGAAGGTATAATAGCGTGACGTTCATAAAAATGGATTGTTTACTACCAAGATCCTGTGGCTCTGTCAATTCTTTTGCTACGTGCGATGGCGGTCTGTTTCGCAAATGTCACGAACTTCCTGTTTCTCTACTTTCCCCACGCCAAAAGTGCCCAAATCTTAGTACCCTAAATATTGGCACAGTCCGGGATGGAAGGATTGGCAGTACGCCCCCCCCCCCCCCCATTTTCAGGCACTTTTAGCCTGGGGCAAGCAACTCCAAGGGAGAAGCCGTGATAAGAGGTTTCATATCATGAGTTGTGGGATAAATGGGATGGAGGGGCACTGCGATTGTGCGTGATGGTTTATTGAGGCGTTCGGTTTGGGATCTAAGGGGGGGCAGGGGGGAAGTTGGGTCATTAGTTGGTTTCACCCCGGATGCATGCTGTGACTCGAGGTCTAGAACTTGGAGATAGGATGGTATAAATATCCTAGGCCCCACCTCAAGTAAGGGAGTCTTTCACTAACTTGAAGTCTCCAAAAGTGTCCTTGTGGGCTCCCTCTTTTCCTGGAAGTGCTTGATTAATATGCGCATTTCCCTTACCCTCTTCCGAGCAAGCACTCCCCTACAGTACGATCATTGAAGATTTACTATTATCTGAGTTCCAATAATTGCCGGCACACCCCCATTTTTCTCTAATCGAAGAAGTTCCTGGCTGGGAGCGATCGGTCGTGTTATTCTCATCAGGCGCTGGGAGCACACATAGTTCAAGGACTTCTTTCCTAAGAGTTCGGTTTTGAATGGCGGAAGATCTGGGGCAGTGGGAGGGTCGGTGTACAGGGGTGAGTATCCATGCCTACAATTCCGAGTCCCATTCAAGCCTAGGCTACTTTCCTAGTGAATGAAGGGTAAATTTAATGCTTATGTAAGGAAACTCACACTAGGGACCTCGGCACTTGAGCACAAACACCCCTCGTTCGCTATCACGGCTAGCCCCTTCAGGGAAACATCTCACCTTGTTCCTCCTCCTTCTAATTTTGACCCCAGTTCCTGCGACTGCGAAAACAAACTTTACACAATGCGGTAGACATGTTAAAGCACTAGCGGAAAACGGTTCCCTTCCACTTGGGGATATCTACAATGGTCATGTAAAAGGTGCCCTAGGTCGGGCACGAAATAGCACAAATCCAGTACTCCTAGTAACGTTTGCCGCCTGCGAGAAGTACTGCGGTTCAGGGCCAGAATATTACGGGTGGGAAAAAGCCTCGGATACAATCACAACATGGGTACTCCCTCTAGTGGGTCTGATTTTGCAGGCCCCCTTCGAGAGCAACAGCTTCCGACAAACCATGTTTGTCGTGTTCCGGTGGGTGGGCTCGCCAATCGTTTCCATGATGTGCATTTTCTGGAACATGAAGGTTACCAGGAGGTGCGCTATTATGGTTGACATGAGCGTCGGGAGAGACGAGTACCCATGCCCGCGCGAGGTCCCCGTTTTTGCACAATTGAGGGACTCCTTTTACCTCCTCAGCGTGATTAATCAATACGAGCTCAACATCGACAAACAGCTGGAAGAGAGCCAGATAGAGACCATCCTTCGAATAGGGCTATTTGACATGGGGCCCGAAATCCAAAAAATGAGGACTAAAGTCGCCGCAAGCATCCGCCGGGAACGTCGTCGGGGAACAGTCCAAGTTCTAGTATCGCTAGCCTGGTTTCTAGTGGCAATGGGCATTTCGATAAATAAAGCCTTCGGAGACCTCGGCGAGAACGCGACCGCCCATAACCTCGCACTGGGCCTACTAATGTCCTGGCTGCCGGTTCTCATGGCCGCGACAATCGTCGACAGAAACCCGATGGATGCACGCTACGTCCGCGACAAGTTGAACAAGTACCTCGCAGACATTGATGCCGTTGATCTCACAGACATTGATGCCGTTGATCTCGCCTCTATCATATCCCCGGATGGCAAGCTAAAATTTCTCGGGGAGTTTGCGGGCCAAGGCCGCGTCCGTTGGCATTACGGGGTCGCTCACTCATTCCTCCGAACACTGGAGGCTATGCACGGTATGGAACGCGGTTGGTACGCAAAAACCAACGAACTGTCCACCGCAAGAACCTCCAGCCTCCTGGGATTCGACCTCAACGAAGTATGGCAGATGACAGCCTCCTTTCTGATGGTCTGCTCCTGCAGCCTTGGCGCCTTCTTTGTTAGCTACTACACGCCCACCGTCGGTCTCGGCTGTCGCTCGGGCGGGTACATGATATTCGGCTTGAATGCCACGGGCTGTCTTCTCATGGAAATGGGTGCGTGGGCGTTCCTATATCCAGGCACCGGGCGGAGAATAGTGCAGTGGGTCCTGCGCCTCTGTGAGTTCACAAACTTCTGCTGGCTCGTATATGTCATCTTTTCACAGACTTTCGGCATCTACAACAACTGCCGCTGCAAGTCGAGCATGTGGGGCGGCGCTGGTGGGTACATGGACTTTGAGGGCATCCAGTACTACAAGTCCTACCACGTTGGGCGCAGCTGGATGCTAGGCACGCTCACTACATGCATATTCTTGGGCATCGGGCTCATGTATGTTGTTGAGCAATGGTGCACCCAGAGTTTCTTGTGGACGCAAAATTGGGACTCGGCTATGACTGGGCTTTGGTGGGTGAGGAAATGGAAGCGGGCCACTACCGGGCCGAGGTGGGTGGCTGCTTGGGTGGTCGCTTGGGTAGCCGGGTACATGGCAAAGGCTGAGTGCTGGGTTCGTACGGTTTGTGGGGGTGAGAGGCATGCGGAAGATGACAGTGAGTGGCATGCGGAGGATGGCGGTTTCCTTTTGAACAACAACTGACTTTTGGCTATCATATTAGATAAAAAATAGGAGGAGTTGGGATTCTGTATTTGTAACTTGTGGTTTTGTGGGTTCGGCATCGGGCATTGGGATAGGGGCGTTTAGCTTGGCTGATTGAATTAGAATAAATTTATCTATATCTTCTTCTCCCTTTCATTTTCCACTTGATTCAAGTTTGGCCTGCCATTGGCTATATGGGCCTGTATTTGTGAGTGCGGGTAGCAAGACAATAATGGTATTGTGCATTGGTTTCCTCATCTAATATCACTCGCTACGGAACCTCAATAGCAGTTTTCCCTCACGCCTTCGAGTCAATGAGCCTATGAAGTCCCATCCGAGAGTTGGACACAATCCCCTTTGAACAGGTTTATGTCCACCGACAAATATTACCCTGTCACTCTTCCGACACAGATTCCCCGGTGTATAAATTTGCAGCAGTCCCCAGCCCCCCGTCCCATGCGACTGATTTGTGGTGCTGTGGGGCATGGAGATGGATCGCTTGTTGTTTTCTAATTTACATTTTCTATACAGCTTTAATCAGGCTCTGGCTGGTGGGATATGGGCGTATGGGCGTATGGGCGTATGGGCGTATGGGCGTAGCTAGAGGGGATACCAGCGGTTGTTATGAGAGCTATGGATGGGATACGGGTACCGGTATAAGACCGTGGATAGATTGATAGGTAGAGACAACGACGACTTCTAATACAACCTCAACGAGTGAAGAATTTCCGGTACCGTGAACCTTTTGTTTTCCTTTCTTTCTTTCACCGTGACTATTTCAATTCTATCTAGAGACTTTAGATCCCCGGTAGTGTGAGCGGTGTTTGCCCGTACCGGTTATCTTTTTTTCTTCCTTCTTCTTCTTCTTCTTCTTCAACCATTCCCCTTGCCCGATCACCACTCTCACCAGAGAGGATTTTCTGCCTTCACTGGGGACTTTTTTTCTCGGGCAACTTTTCGTTCCGTTCAGTGCTCAGTCTTCTTTTTACCTTACATCTTCTCAACTGTTTCTAATTGCAAAAGCTTTTTAGGGTGAAAAGAAGCCAGAGGGGGGGGGGAACCACCCACAGGTCAAGAGGGGCGAACAAGAGTATTATTAGTTAGCACTGTGCTAACTTATCCCGGGGGATTTTCTCTATGGAAAGCTGCGGCATCCCATCCCATCCAATCGCTATAACTTTAGAACGCTACCTCTAGACTTTCCCGACACTCAGTACGGTGCTGAGAACGGGGCGATATCAGCATCCAGGGTTGCCAAGCGATGTGAATTATTCATGGTTCTATTCTATGAGAATTCTGCTAAGGAGGAGGGGGTCCGGGGCGGATATGGTAATATCATACGTCCCAGAAGCTAATAATATGTAGTATGCTAGTAACCTGGCATCAATTAGGGTTGTGGAAGCTGCCCGCTTGTGCGCCCTTTCCAAGAGAGGGGGTGCACGGAACATCACTCGGGACCTTAGTGTGATGGGTCGTGTTGCGATATGCTGCATTATTGTTTCCTTTGTTGTTTAAGCCTTTCTTTGTTTCCAAGCCTAGCATTGTCTTCCTTGTCACTAGTTTGCGCACACTGTGTGCTCGAGTATGTGCGAGAAGGGTGGCTATATGAGAGTTGTGTCTGTCATTGTGTATTGAGATAGGTCAATCAATCAACTATTCCGCTGCTCAAACCTACACGATTTCACAGGTCGGGGAGGGAGGTACAGTAGTCTATAATTCCGCGAAAGTCGGATTGGCGCTAAAGCGAATTAAGGCCAAATTAAGGCAGCCGAGCCAGCGGCAGGGAAGGACGCAAACTTGCCACAGTTTGCCCAAGTTTAAACATAGAGGATGGTGGTGGTTGGACGGGTTCAAGAAAATCCTCAGTATAATAGCATCAATCCGACTTTTGCTAGATTATACGGTATGACGAGTGCGGCAAGATGGGAACGATCGACAAATAAACCTTATTTTCTCCTCCTTGCTAAAAACCCAGTCCTCGTTCGTTTACCTCACAGGCACTTTTTACTCTCACACCCGCCCTACTGTTCTAATACTAGTTACAGGAACCATCCGCCTACCCGTGACCTTAAGCGCCAACGGCGCCAGCAGTCCTACTATAAACATTACCGTATGTAAACCCATCACTCAGAGCGAAACAAAGGACCAGCGGCCCCTGATCTGAAAGTCGGACGCAGTTCCTCGAACGCGAGTGTCATAAGTAGGCCGTTTTTGATATGCCCCCCCCTCTTTTTCAAGGTCACCCTTCCCCCTCATTCGCAGAGGGAGAATGGCTCAGGCATAAGTTACCTAAAAAGAGACAAAAAAAACAGGTCTCATTAGAAGCATTAGATCGCAATCCACCAGACAGCAATGGGATTCGTGAAAAAGAAACCTGGGTGTTAAGCAGGGTTCGCTCGTTGGCTTTAAGCAATTGTGAAGGTACGATAGGCGATCGACACCCTTGACACACCCACGCACGTCCAACATCAAAGGCGAATAATCAAGCGGAGGGCCGATGGGCTCGCCCATGTGTCGGACGGAAAGAATGGAAAGAAGAGATGAAAGATATGGATCTGTTGTCGTGGCAATTGTTGGTTTGCGTGGCAGTGTGCTTGGAAGTGTTCGTAGCCACCCTCGCTGTGGGTGTGTAGTATCTGGGAGGGATGGGGGAAACCGGTTTTATATCTCTCCAGGAACTCTCACAAATATTCCCCGAGGTAAGGAGAAACCCTTGACTGATGGTTGCTCTGCCGGCCTTATGGAAAACTATGAACGTATGAACAGGGGACGCAAACAGGGCCATCACAGTAGTCTGACATATTTCCGTCCTCGCGATACTCAAGAGTAGCTTGGGCAATAGAAATGATACTAGGTCACCATCCGACTGGTGGTTAAGTCATCCCAGCTCGCCTACTTGATCTAAATGTGAAAGCACAAAAAATCATGGTTCATCCCAAACCCCAAATAAAATTCGCAAGTATAATATGATACAGTACAGAAAAGCAAGCCCATCCGAAACTATAATACAGCTGCGGTCCAAAACAACGTAGAATACAAAAACCCCTATAATACAATACCCACCACTCACCCCCCATAAAAAAAAATCAAAATAGAATAAATAAATAGAGAAATCATAAGAAAGGCATGAATTATCTCAAACCCGTGGCTCCTTCCCGACCCTCCTCTCCTCCCTCTTGCGTCTCCTAACCGCGGCGAGGACTATTGCCCCAACCTTCCCTGCAACAGCCTTCTCCTCCCATCCCTCCGTTTTGACTTGTTTCTTCCTAAGAAACCGAGCCACAGCGTAAGTCTCACGTGTACTAAGACGTAACCACATCCCTTCACGGCTCTGTACGATTTCGACGTCATCGTCTTCTAACAGGCCATCTACCGACAGTTTCAGCGGGTCATCGATTGATACCAGGAGTCTGCGTTTCCAGGACACAGGGGGGACGGTTTTACGAGAGTGGAGGATTGTCTCGAGGAGTTTCCAGTGGTTTTGTGTCCAGCCGGATGATTCTGGGTCCGGTGCTGGAGCTGAGAGTTGAATGAGGTCCGGAGGAAGCATGTTTGATGTGTTGGGGGCGTTTGAAGCGGCAGTAGCCGGACGAGTTGCAGTGGTGTCGGCAGAAATCTGAGCTATGGCTTGCTCCCGTGTTGATGGTTGGTACATCGTTGTTGGAGCAGTTGGTGGGGGTGAGCTACGGGAGCTGACGCTTTCTCCACGGATGCCGATGGTGCTGCTTCCGATCCCATACTTACGACCGGTACTTGAGCTTGAACCAGCGCTTGAACTCGGCCCGGTCCGTGACTTCTTCATTGCTGATGCAGGGAAGAGTTTCTCCGGAGCTGCCTCCTCGTCTATTCTGATGCGGTTGTAAATGCTCTCCTCAAATGCCTTCGTATCTTGACCTGCTAGACTCGAACTCGATTCGTCTGTTCCTGCTTGCTCCCAAATCGTAGTATCGATAGTGATAGCACCAGCATCTTGCGCCTGCCGCTTAACTTCTTCCCGTTCCTCCTGCCACTTCTCCTCAAGTAGCACAGTCTTCGAAGGAGATGCATCGATCGTGATTGCCCCAACCTCTTCAGCCTGCTTCCGCACCTCTTCCCTTTCCTGAGCCCAAATATCTTCCAACATTCGTGTTCGCTCTCCGGGCTGAAATCGAACGGATTTCGAGGGTGATTTAGCAGGGGAGCGATCTAGGCGGATGACCTTAGCAGTCTTGGCCTGACCCCATTCCACATCGTCAGTGTCGGACCTCCGGCGTTTCTCGGTGGCCTTAGCCTTGCCCTTCCCTTTGCGGTCGGTACGTTTCGTAGATTGCTCACTCGCACTAGGAGAAGCGGTTCCGGTGACTGTATTAGAAGCGGTTTCCTCGACACGGGGATATTTAACAGCTTCTCCACTGAAACTCCCTCCTTTTCCAACCCGTGCACTAGGGCTACTCTCCTCCACTAACATAACCCGATCGTCCTCGTCATCGTTGTCCAAAGCCCCACCAAAGTGTTCACTTCGCATTTCCATTCCAGGCGAACTGTCCGTGCCCATAGAGCTCCGGAGGTCTTCGCCGGCTCGTAGAATACTGTCAAGTCCGGGGGTTTCCCTCGCCCGTTTCTTTTTAGAATCGCCGTCGGGTAACCGGGGGGGAAGCTGTGGTGTTTTCTCAACTCCGGGAATGTGTGGAGTGATCATGTCTCGGCTGCTGATTTCTCGACTAAACTCTGGCGGGGGCGAACTACGAAAGAGTCCTGGCGGGATAGGTGCGCCGTAGAAACTCTCAACACCAACCGCCTCGCCGTCAAATAGTTCCTCTTCCGGGGGTTCGATGGGTAGGCCTTGTTTCTTGGTTACCCGAGGGGTGTAGGAAGCTCCGGTATCGATATAAGTGAAGTCCGGCAGCGCCATGTCCACGTCGGTATCGGCCCCCTCCTCCTCCTCTTCTTCTTCGTCTTGTGTAGGTAAGGTTTGATGGTGACGCGATGACGAATCACGAAAGTCCGGAAGAAGGCTGTGTGCACTAATGAGTGAGAACCCTTCACTTTGTTCAATTGATGCCTCTTCGTCCTCAGTATCCAGCTCGGCTGGGGGGGGAGAAGGGAGAGGAACAGACGAGATATTTCTCGTAGTCCTTCTCGTCGGGGGCTTTGAAGATTCTATAATAGGCGGTGTAGGGGAAAGCAGAGTGTTCGGGTCTACACGAGAGAGAGCACTACGGTTGCCTGAAACCGACTCCTCCTCTTCCACTACTACCGCATGGGAGGGGCCGGCTATAGCGTTATTACGACGAGTAGTGCGAGCTGAGGCTGCTCGAGACTTGGTAGGTGATCTTGATTTGCGTGGAGGTCTCTTCGACGTCTAGGGGTAGTTAGCACGGGGGTAAACACCGAGGAAAGCTATTTGTGTATCTTCGGAGAAAGGTGGTTTGTGCGGGATTGAAGGAATTGATGTAAGGGGTTAAGAAAAAAAGAAGGCTTTGAAACATTCACGATGTTGTCTGTGTCGGCGTAGATAGCCATGCGAAGAAACAATCGCTTCAGGATAACGGATAACCATAGAAAAAGTATATTTCCCACCTCAGCTAGTTCTTCCACTTCCTCTTGAGTTTGGAGTGCCGGAGTCTCCTCCTCATCCCTTCCATACCCCCCCCCCTCTGCCGGCATTACAGGAGCAGCCTTTCTTCTCGTCCTTGGGGCCTTCTTGGATGCTGGTATCCTCTTTGCAGTTGGAGATTTCCCCGCAGTCTTGCTGGGACTACGGCTCCCTGCTCTTGGTCTCGCCGGAGTGGTCTTATTTTTTCCTCGCCCTGTTCGTACTGGCTCGGGACTCAATCCCCTGAGAGGTATCTTCGTAGTCGTGGTTCTCGTCTGTGTCTTCCTTCCCCGCGACAGGGTCACATCGACATCATCGTCCTCATCAACATCCCTCTCAGCCTCAACTACAACACGGAATCGCCACGGCGAGCTGGTAGTCGTCGTGGTAACCTTCGAGGGTGTCGATATAATGGTAGTCCTCCTCTTTTTGGGGCTTCGTTTTGTTTGGGGGGTAGAGGAGATGGTTGGGCCGGTCGATTGCGAAAGTGGGTCCGGAGACGAGCAGTTGCTCGCTAATAATCGCGAAGGCATGATGCAATGCAAACTTCTTTATTGATTGTCTCTCTTTCTCTCCCTCTTTTCACAGCAGAAAACCAACCTTCAAGCCGAGGGGGGGCGGGGTGTGAGGTAAGTGAGGAATAAATTATCTGAGGGATGGGGGGGTTTAAGGTGTGATTGTTTGTTTGGTCAAGCTCCTTTTCTTTTTCATCTCTCTCTCCAGGTTGCCAGCTGCTTTCCTGCTTCGGGGTTGGATGCAGGGGGAGACAGCTTATCGACCTGTTGCCACGACAACAATACACGTTTTATATGCAAGCTAAAAATGTGCCTTGAAAATTGGCCCTCGCCCCTTTTCCGAACACCGGAAGAATCTGGTCGGCATGAAAATCTTGCATTGCATAATTACTTTCTTGCATTTCTGCACTCCAGAATGTCTTGCTCTGCGCTGGACGGAGGTTCGTGCCCTTTGTGAAGTGGGCGTTGTTCGTAGTCATAGTAACGTCTATGATAGAGGGTAAACAAACAATAGCCCCTCTATCGATGAGATGTCAACAAACAACAATCAGCAAGTCCTTACCATGGATCAATTTTATGACTTCATCAATCGGGTTTCGAAACAGTGAGTGGATGCCGCTATCTGCGCCACTCCCCATTATTTCCATTACGATCCACCTTGCCGAGGATACAGTACCGGTACTCATGTACCAGGCTTTGCTCTCTCGAAGGGGGGAATCGTACCTGTCATCATAATTGTGTTTTTGTGAAACATCTGGGAAATGAGGCCTTGGCAACAGCGTGCCGCAGGGTGTGGAAACAAGTGATGTCGGGAGAAGAATGTGCGGCATGGAATAGGGTTCATTGAGCTGCCACTCGAGTATGTAGGGTGCTGGCATGAGTTTGGGTTGCTGGACACCAGCAGTTATATATTTACTGTATCTTGCACTGTTAGCAGCCATAACTAATAGGTTCGACAGGCTACGGCTCGGAGCCTCGTGAGGTGTTCTCAACTTCTCGCTGCCCTCAGATGCACGTAACCACTATTATCGAATGGGTCTATTACAAGACGGTACTCCACTGGTACAAATGGTACAAGACAGTGATTGTTTTACTGGTTAAATATCCTTTTCCCGTACGAAAACATCTCGGGGACTTATACATAGCTATTCGCAATTATCACAGAAGGTCATAAACATCCTCGGCCAGTCTTATTTATTACATCACATCAGAGTAGTGGGCATGCTAACAGTGCACAGTGTCGAGTTTCCTATCTAGTGAAACACTCTCCCGCGAACTCTATTTAGACCTCTGGGGAATAGCAGAGAAACTTGGTCAACTTTCTCCCACAAGGTCCAATTTCCCTACGCTACTGTTCGAATATGTGCACCAGGAATCCAATGATACCTATCGCTGAGCACTCCGTACCTGCTATGAGTACGTTGCTATTTACATGGCGCTAATGGTTGGCTAAAGCTTTTCATCATTACCACGAGGGGAAATATTGGTCTAACAAATGCTTTAGGAACCTTTGTTTTGACCTCATCATTGCAACTTGGAAATTTCGTTTTGGTATCAACCGTCTAGACATGCCACTCCAAAGCAGAATAGGGTTTTACTGCAAACTTCTGCGATTTGGGGCAAAACTGAGCTCTGCAGTGGCGACTAGGCGGCCCTAAGGTGACAAACACCAACTGGGGCTCCACGATGCTCAATGGATCTCTTTTTGGCGAAAAGCTCACTCCAATCGAGAACGCAATCTCTCTTGTAATGTACAAACCTGCCCACTTACGTGATTGATGCGGATGGATCTCTTTTTAGCAAAAAGCTCACTCCAATCGAGGACACAATCTCTCCTACAATGTACAAACCTGTCTGCCTGCGTGATCGGTGCGTATGATATATAGAACCTTATAAGAGGAATCCGGTCCATGTTTTCGCCTCCGGGGCCTTCTTTGAAGGCGGTTTTCCTTTTTACAATTTCCAAATAGCCCCCCTGGCATCACCTGCTTTTCCAAGACTTCGGGAGCCAAATCCTTGATCTGGAACCTTTTTTTTGCTACAATGCAGGGAGCGGCCTGTGTCAAGGCCTTCGCCGTCCTGTCTTTCTCATTATATTCATACACTGCCGTACACGCCCAAAACGACACTCCACCAGCAGAGCCTTCCACAACTCCTGAGGTCCTACTGAATCCAATAGCTGAGACGACATTCAGGCCTGCGTCCTCCTACATAGCCCCAACATACATCTCCGAACCTACAGTCACTGTCGTTATTGCAACTGTTATTGCAACTCGCAGCTCCTCACGGCCCACTCTTCCCCCCCGCCTCAGCCTTCCAACCTCAATCGTCCCCTTGGATGATCCCGTATTTGCGATAGTTAATCAGTCCCCAGCCCGCAAAACTCCTATCACCCCCGGCGAAGCCGCAACGGTCTGTAAATCGCCTCCCTGGGAGCTCAAATTGTCGAACTGGATTTGGAGTAACGCCCAGGAATGGCTCGAGAGGTATACGCTCAAGTATAAGGACTCCTATGAGGTTCGTCGACACGGGCTTGTCGGTAGCATTGCACATAGATACCTTGGCGAGCCGAACTTTCGATGCGGAATCGGAATGACGCAGACCTGTGTTGCCTGGTGTAAAGATGTAGTGATGGCGGTGGAAGACTTGCACGAAGCGAAGAATGTTTATTTCGTACTCTCTTCGGTATCACATTTTACTGCTGTGGCTGATCTGGTGCATGTTTGTTCCCTTCCATTTTCCCTATTCAATCATTTGAAACATTAACGATACGTCACAGAGCGGTCTCGACTCGGCTCAAAGCAATGTCGGCCTTCTGGCACCAAAAATGGCCTACACCTTCTTCTGGTGGAAGGAAACGCCGGACGACCAAAAGCGCGCCATGGTCCTGCATTTCACCGTCCTGAGCATACAGAACATCTTCAAGCTCTTGTCCCCCTTCGTCCCCTGGTTGCAAGTCCTCGATAAGCTCAGCGACAAGCTCAAAGCCTACGAATCCGACCTTGCACATGCCAAGGAGAGAGAACACATCGCCTGGCTCTTCATGCGAACTGCACATCTCCTGAACGTAGAGTGGGGATGGACCATGCGGAACGGGAGGAACGCCCAGACCGTCAGCCAGGAACGTGGTTTTTACGTTCACGCTACTGGTCTCCGCGGGGATCGTACCGACAGGTATTGGCGGGATGACTATGGCAATAAACGTCGTAACTGGTGGAACTACCCAGGGCAGGAGTGGACTCCAAGTAAGAGGGCTTTCCTCAAGTGCAATGAGAAAGTTTGGAGAACCCCCCGTGGGGGTAATTGGAATGCTATGGATAAGTATACGCCTGACGGGTGGAAGCGTCGTGTGGATGAAAACCCCGAAGAGGGTGGGAACAAGATCCCCCCTTCCCATACGGAGTATACGAAGCTTGGGTACTGGCAGGAGAAGACGAGGGATTTCAATAACCTTGTCAAGTGGAAGGAAGCGAGAGACAAAGATAAAACACAGCTGATAGTTGATATGTATAAGATGGGATTCTCGGCATTTACCGGTTGGATCCCCGAAGCGATTCTGGGGGCTAACTTGTGGACGGCACAACCCGAGGCTCAGGATCGAGAACCTGATCTCAACGGAGCCAACCTAGCTATGGCCATTGGGAAGATGGCTAGCGAGTCTCGCCAGGGCCTCAAGGCCGGTGTTACGGAGCTTATGAACCCGAAGGACATCTCTGAAGCAGGCAGGTTCACCGAGTGACCCTTCGTGATTCAATTTCACCAACTAATGTTGCCCTTAGGCGAAACCACACTCTCTGTTCTCCTCGCAAGAGGCCACTACCTCCCAGCAAACGACCACATCCTGAGAAGCTTCACGACATCTGACGTCGAAGAGTAAACAAACCCCACCTCCCCACCTCCCCCCAAACCACTAACTAACCTTCCAACAGACAAATAACCAGAAACGTCTTCTTCAAAACCCTGAATGCAGCGCTCAAGGCTCAACAAATCTACATAACTTGCACAACTGACTTAAAAACTCGCAAAAACCCTGGCAGGATGGCGGGTGGTGCTTCCACCCAGAGCTGCAAGCAGGATAACACAGGCCCACAAAACCTAAAAGCCTGTGTGCCCTATACCTCTTCTGAAGCCGCGACGCACGGGATTGGTAACGGCCATGATGGTGGTGAACTCGCCTGCTATATGTACAAATGGGCCGCGCGAGGCAAGTCATCAAGACACCACAACGAGGCGCCCTTCGGCTCCGAGGAGTGGGAAGAATGGGGAGTGTCAAGCGCTGACATCATCACCTCTTCGGTCCGCTCTTATCTGCTGGAGCTGGAATCCTACGAGATCGTGGACCCGCTGGGTGCGGGAACATTGCAGACGGCAGGGGCTATTGGCCAGGCAGATACTCCCGGCGTTTTCACGGTGCCGGTCTGCATTTCTAGACACAATCTGAATGCGCCGATTGAGAGCTTCACATTCCTGTCGGAGTTGAACCCGTTTTCGCCTTCCAAGCACCTTCCGTGCGACTGCGGGTATTGGGGAGAGGATACGGAGAAGGTGTGGAGGGACGCTGGGCTTTGGGACGCGGAGCCTGAGCATTACCGCCTGACCCTCTGTCCCAGGCAAACGAATTCGCACACCAACGACCGGCTGGAAAAATGGGTCGCCGAGTGCCGTCTCGGTACTAAAAAGTTCGGATACAGGCGCCGCTTCGGAACCGATCCGCGCTGCGGAGTCGTCACTTGGCTGCTATCCGAGCTTAAAAGACGCGGGATCCCGGCTCAGCTCCCCGAGTCGGTGAGGTTGGGTATCTGGTGTCGCATTAACAAGGGATGGTGGAGTCGTTTGGGCGAATGCAAGGAGGTCACGGCGAATACGCCCTGGGGTACCATTCTTGATGAGTTGGATGGCGTGGTTCAGGATGTTGGGGAGGAAGTCTTGGGGAAGCCCATAACCGAAGACGAGTTTTGGAAGCAGATTGAGGAGACGGAGCCGATCGAGGAGTTGCTATTGAAGCCGTTCGGGATAGGGTCGGAGAAAGTAGATAAGGAAGAGGAGTCGGATTGATTGATTGTGCTTTCCTTTTTTTTTCTTTCTTTTCTTCTTCTCATAACGCTCGAGTATTATACAGTACGTTCTTTTCCATCTAACTTTAAGATCCCGTTAGACACGTGCCAACAAAAGTTCATCCTGATGGAAGCTGAGAATCATAAGCATATCTGATAAAAAATATTGCGATAATATTATTATTGTCTTGTATGATAACCGTTCCAATCTGGCAGTTATCAACAAGAAAAGTTTAAAACCGTTACTATTATAACGATGATCCTGTCAAAAAGGAGGCTGCGGTAGGGAAGGTGTAACCATTGTAACCAGGTAACACCACACCTGCCAAAACCCAAGCTGCCAGTATTTCTATCCTGTACCACCGCATAATCTTGCACATAACGATGATTCCTTTTATTGTATCATAT
>Ga0307510_10001861_pt1 | contig 23646 bp, 12 predicted proteins | sample 12_EM_MG_FD_207224 | JGI IMG/M metagenome (GOLD analysis project Ga0307510, IMG submission 207224) | Populus trichocarpa ectomycorrhiza microbial communities from riparian zone in the Pacific Northwest, United States - 12_EM | ecosystem: Host-associated > Plants > Roots > Unclassified | place...
ATCCGCCGGAAGTTTTTTCCCGTCCGTATATTCATTATAAAACCAGGGATCGCCCACAGCAAACACCGTCCCCTTGCCCACTTTAGCAACCGCCGTGATCACATTCCCCTGATCGGTAAAATGCGCCTTGGCAGATCCATCGAGCTTTAGAGTACTCAGTTCTTTTATGTAAATTTTGTAATTCGTCTGGAAAATCCTTTGACTCGTCGGGAATATGGCATCCTGTACCCCAATGGTAAATGCACCCATTTCATACTGGTTGCCCGTGACCTTGTGATAGTCATCAAAATTGAAGTGGATGCCAAACCTTCCGGCCAGCTCATTAAAATGGGTAAATTCCATATTCGCAGAGTCATTCCCCATTAACACCAGCACACCCCCAGCCTTAACCCATCCCTCGATCGCAGTAATATCAGCAGCCTGGATAAAATTGGGCGCTGGCGACTCTCTTTCATTATCCGGGTCCACAATGATATATACCGAGGCCTTCTTCAGATTGTCAGCCGTAGGAGCCACAGGCAACGAATCGGTCTTCGCCCCATATTGACGGAAAAGATGCCCCCAAAGCGAATACCCATTGTTATCCATCTCGTCCCAGATATAATGGAAACGGATATTTGCACCCGTGACATCCTTATGATGCTCACTGTTAAAATAATAATCCAGCATCACCGTCTTCCCCTTGCCCAACACCCGGTCGGCCAGCACATCCATCTCACCCGCCGCCAGCAGGAAGGCCCCTACCCCCTTGGGATCATTGACGATCACCTTCTCTTTGATATAATAGTCATAGCTGCCATCCCGGTAAGGATTGCCCCCAAGCCCGCTGACACTGACCGTGCCTTCCAGGTTGGCAACTCCATCCGTACCCGTGACAACAAATTTCTTCACTATCCCCGCATATCCCTTTTTAGCGCTCTCCAAAAAGGAAGCCGGCAGATATCCAAGCCGAACACCTTTAGCCAGCGTATACACAAACATCGAGCTGGCAGAAGCTTCCAGGTAATTCCCTTGTGCTCCCGGCTTATCCAGTATATCCCACCAACAGCCCGTAGCCGGATCCTGCACCTTCACAACCGCCGTAGCATAACGCTTCAAAATAGCCAGCAAACTTTCCCGCCCCGCATCCGCTGCAGCATTCCCCCGACCCGGCGCCGGATAGCTCTCAAGCGCATCCACCAGCGCCATTCCATACCAGCCCATCGCACGTCCCCAAAAATTGGGAGAATGACCAGTACCTTTGTCCGCCCATTTCTCCTGCTTTGCTTCATCCCATCCATGATAAAGTAAACCCGTCCTGGCATCGCGTACATGTTGTTCAATAGACACAAACTGTTTAGTGATATCCGCAAACACCGAGTCCTCATGAAACAAGGCCGCATACTCCGCAAAAAAAGGCTGCGCCATATAAAGCCCATCGAGCCATACCTGCTCGGTATATTTCTTCTTATGCCAGAAGCTGCCCTCCGCAGTCCGGGGCTGCTCTTTCAATTGCTGACGCAGATGCCCCGCTGCCTTATAATATTTCTCCTGTCCCGTCACTTTATAGAGCATCAAAAGCACCCGGCCACAAAGCACGTTGTCAAGATTATAATCCTCCAGCTTATAGGTCCGGATATTCCCCTCTTTGTCTACAAGCCGCTCCATCTGATGCTGCACATATTTATAATAGCGCGCGTCACCAGTGTTGAGCCAAAGCCCCTCCAGCCCTTTCCAGACAACAGCTTCATCATAGGTCCAGCGGGCCGTGGTGGAGTCTCCGGTGTCAGGCCACAATCGCATAGCGGTAGCCGCAAGTCGTACCCCGGGGTCCTGCCCATACCCAATAATAAAGAACAGAACAGCAAATACTGACAATTGAACTTTCTTCATATCCTTATTTTAACGGATTCCATTTTCCATGAAACACCCAATCGGGATTGATACTCTCCGGCCTCGGCGAACCGACAGCCGTCTCCAGGTTATTTCCATACCAGCTATATTCCTTACCGGGCTTATGACAGTCGTAATAATAAACACGCCGTCCCCATTTTATTATATTCTCCGTCGGCACAAGATAAATATCCTGGTCAGCCATATTCGCTGCAAACGAACAATGTATAAGATAGAACTGCGCATCCCGGTGATATCGCCCTAATTTAAATCCATCATATCCCGAAAAAGAACAGTCTTTCAGGACCGTCCGCGAATCAGAGTCGGCCGAACCATCATGCCAGATACAGGCTGGCCCATTGTCGGCGACAAAATGACAACGCTCTGCATAAGCCCACCCACGCGGACAATAAAAATCAACCCCACCTTCCATCAGACAATCCGAAAAATAGAACATCCCGGCTGCGACATTCCACGGACTCACCGTATCCCCGCCATAAGCCTTGAGAATACAATTAATGACCTTCAGCCGCGTAGTCTCAAATGAACGCAACGCCATCTGGTGTCCCGTCTTATTCACAGCACTATCAAATCCATACGTATTTTGAATGGTGAGATTCCGCAGCGTAATATCGCTACCCCGCAGATTCAGCGTAGCTACACCCCAGTCGTCTTTATGATCCTTACGCCAGTTGTCCCGGGCCAGCGCCCAGCTGATCACAGTCGTCCCTTTATCCTCCCCTTCCAGTATAACATTATTCTTTTCTATAAAGACCTTCTCATGATAACCCCCCTTCCTGATAAAAATATGCCTGGGCATAACCCCCTCCTCCGGCAAACTATTCAGCGCCTCCTGGATAGTGGTAAAGTCCCCATGACCCGATCCATCGACAACAATACGATCCACCACAAAAGGAACATGCGCAGGAGACTTATAAGCCGTCCCCGTAATAACAATAGGTTCGTCAGCCTCCCATTGAGGATAATCCTTCTCCAAAAGCTCCCTCGCCCATCCCCCATACCACCCATACCCAACCCGGCGCTCATGCTCTATCTCCGCAACAGTCCTCTTCCTCACTCCATCCCGCCCACAAAAAAAAGGCTCATTGGTCTTGATATCATAAAAACGGGCCCAGATAACAGCCCCCGGCGAAGCCTTCAACACCCTGTCCCTTCCTCCCGGCTGCATGCTGTCCTTTACAAAAACAAATTCATATCCTTCGATCTTCACCCGGCGCAACCACTCCACAGCACTGGCGACAGCAGCCCGCATCTCCGCAGAAGGCTGCGGCCGATGCATCAAAAATTCTACAATACCAACCGTTTCATCCCCGCTCAGCGAAGGCAATTCATAACTTCTCGCCTTCGCCGGTTCCAGCGTGACCGCGTCATATTGCGCACACCAGGCCGTCAGCCTGCCATTTACTCGTACTTGCGTCTTCAGAATACAGTCCGTGCCCCGCAAAACCGCATCAGCTGCAGGTTTCTTCAGCCCCGGATCAACCACTTCAAGTCCCCTGACCCCATTTGCCACATCATCCAGCACATTCAGCGCATTGATCATCGCATTGTCATTGTAGGTGATCTCACTACGATAAAGACTCTTGTCGGGATAGAACTGCGGGAAGCCACCATTGCGGTATTGCATCGTCAACAGATAATGGATGCCTTTTTCAGCAGCCCGCAGATAGTCCGTATTGCCCGTCGTACGATAGGCCCGGACAAGATATCTGATCTCCTTATTCGTAGCTTCATTATCAATTGTAGCATCATTCATCCCCGCATCATCGATAAAAGCCGCCTTCTCCGCGGGCGAAAGCTTCTTACGATAATCGATCGGCGTATTCCCGATATGTTTGGGCCAGCCACCGACACTACGCTGATAAACCAGCATGTTGTCAGCCACCTCATCATGACCAGACACCCCATTTTGAGCATATGTAGTAAAGCTCACTACAAGACAAGCCAAACCGAAAATATTTTTCATTATTTCAGCAAAATTCTAAACCACAATATCTGAAAGAGTAATCACCCCGCAGCGATTATTTACGCAAACGTTATCGGAGCCGATCCCATCCATCGGCCCCACCTCAACCTTGCCGGAGCGATCTTACCGGAACGGCACTATCCTCTTCTCTTTCAAACTTTCATAGGCCTTCTCAATAACCCGGATGACAAGGGCCCCTTCCTCCGCCGTCACCGGCAGCGGCTTCCCCTCGCGTATAGCAGAATAGATCCCCCTGAAGTAATCCCCCGCATCCCCCTTCTCACTCAACACCTTCCCCCTTATTACAACCCCATCCTTCTCCGTATGCAACAGCCCCTGCTCACTCTCCGGCTCGATCCCCCAACCCGGTCCCTCCGGCAGCTGACCAGCCAATAAATACTTCTCCTGCACATCCCCGCGACTCTTCAAAAAGGTTCCCTTATGCCCGAAAATACTATAGGTCGGCAACGGCTCCCGCACCAGATAGCTGGACTTCAACCGGATCCGCAGCCCCGGGTAGAATAACAACAATTCCATATAGTCGTCGACAAGCGAATTATCCCTGATGATAAACAGATCGGCAAAAATAGATTCCGGCTCCCCCCACAGCTGGAGCACCTGGTCGATAAGATGCGAACCCAGATCATAAAGCAGCCCCCTCGCCGGCCCCGGAGTCTCCTTATGCACCTTCGGACTCAATGCCGGGGTAAAACGATCATAGTGGATCTCCGCTTCTACGATCTTCCCCAATAACCCCGAATCCACAATTTTCTTAACCGTCCTGTAATCGCTGTCAAACCGACGGCTCTGATAAACAGACAGCTTCTTGTCCACAGATGCAGCCAGCGCTATCAGTTCATCAGCCTCTTTCTCCGTAACGGTAAAAGGCTTCTCCACAATGACATGCTTCCCCGCCATCAGGGCCTGCTTTGTATAATCATAGTGCGTATAATTAGGGGTATTGACGATAACCAGTTCGACAGCCGGGTCGGCCAGCAATTCTTCCAGAGAACGACAAGTCCGCACACCAGGGTAAAACCCCTCCGCCAGATTTTTACTCCTTTCCCAAACCGAATAGAACTCGAATTCCGGAAGAACTTTCAGAAAAGGCGCATGGAAAGTCTTCCCCGACATCCCAAATGAACAAACAGCTGTCTTTACAGGTATCATAACTTTTATTTTATTTCCATAACCTGGCGATCGGCCCCATAGTTAAAGACCGCATCATGGACAGCTTTTGATTTATCGGTATTGACGACACGAATACCAGCGCAGTTTTTGCCATTTATACTGAACAACACCCCGGCTCCCGTATTATACCGCAAATTGTCAAATCGCAGATTACTGCTATTCTCGACATAAACGACGGGATCGGTTTGGGTTGTCACCAGCTGAATATTCTTCAGACTGATGTTTTGCGCCTCCGCTATTTCCACACCTTTATCCGCCTTCAATACCATATTCTCAAGGTATATATCCTTGATATTCATCTCCGGCAGTCCACGTACAAATATACCTTCTTCAGCCCCATCACAGACAATATTGCTGATATGAATATCCCGGAATTGTGGAGTAGCTTCGCTAATGGCAGGCATATCGATTTTAGCAACCCCAGAATATACATCCGCAATAGAGGGAGGTTTAGCAAAATAATACATGTCCAGGAACACCGCCTGGTGGACGATATCCCTCATATTTATGTCCTTAATATATATCTTTTCCACCATGCCTCCCCGGCCCCGGACCGTCTTGAAACGGAGCCCGATATCCGTCCCGATAAAACTACAGTTCGATACAAAGATATTCCGCGCCCCACCCGACATCTCGCTGCCCACGACAAATCCCCCATGCGCCCGGTAGACAACATTATTCCTGACGATCATGTTCTCCGTTGGCCGGCCTCTCTTACGCCCGTCCTCGTCCCGACCCGATTTGACACAGATCCCATCGTCACCCGCATCAAAAGTATTGTCCTCCAGCAGCACATTCCGGCATGACTCTACATCGATCCCATCCCCATTGGCCGCATTCCACGGATTCCGGACATGAACATCATGTACCGTCAGGTGCTCACAAAGCAAGGTATGCAGACACCAGGCGGGCGAGTTTTGAAAGGTCGGCCCATCCAATAAGACCTTTTTACAATTCGTCAGCACCAGCAAATTAGGACGGAGAAAATCCCTGATGTCGGCGAACTGATCCGGCGTCATCCCCGGCTTCAATACCCCGGCTTCTTTTGTCCGATACCCCTTTAGCGACTTTGCCGATGGGAACCAGGTCTTCCCATCCTCAGTGACAAGACCACCCGAAGCCACCCTCTTCTTCCACTCGCTTTCCGTAAGCCGGTCCTTTGCTATCCACCGCCAGACATCCCCATTCCCATCTACAATACCGCCCCCGGTAATGGCAATATTCTCCGCATCAGTGGCCGACAACGGCGATTGACAGCGCGCAGCAGGATGCCCCTCCCAGTTCCCCGCTACGATGGGATATTGATCCAGGTCTTCTGTGAACTGGAGCATAGCAGCACGGTCGATATGAAGATTGACATTCGACTGAATGACGATAGGTCCCGTCAGCCAGAGCCCCTGCGGCACAAGCACCACACCCCCGCCCTTACGGCTACAATCGCCGATGGCCTCATTGATGGCCTTCGTATTGAGCGTGATCCCATCCGGCTTCGCGCCATACCGGACAATAGAGAACGTATCCTTCTTAAAGGAAGGCCTGTTTATCACAGGTAAATTATCCCACGAGTATTCCCGCTGAGCCATAACCTGAACCTGCATCGCCACTAACAGACAACATAAAACAACCTTCATAAAAACAGATTTATTATTAGCTGTAAATTTAACATTTAATCCACTTCCTTCTTTACCGGATTCCACCCACTCAACACATTCTCTATAGTAACTTCAGCAGCCTCCGGCCCGGAAAGTTGTCTCGCCCAGCTCACCCTCCCCGCCGGATTCCCACCCGGCCCATAATCCCCAAACTCCGCATACCTCGCCGTCTTATAGCTTTCCGTATTATTCCAGTTGGCCCACCCTTCAGGAATAATATGCGCCCCGATATAACAATGCAAATAGATCACACTCGCATAAGGCCGCCACGGACGCCCCAGCGAAACACGGTTCAGACCCGTATCCGCCGTCAGGGTACAGTCATAAAAGACAAATCCGTATTGGTGCTCAGCCGGAGTAGAAGCCGCCGTAACATGTGAGTTTTTCTTGCTATGGATATGGCATCGGGAAAACCAGGCCGTCGCCGCTCCAAAAATAAAATCCGTCGTTCCCTCTATATAACAATCCTCGTAATATTGCCGGCTTCTCTCATTATTCAAAAAAAGAATATCCTGGTTCCCAATGATCCGGCAACCGGCAAACAAAAGCCTGTCCCCGTGCGCCTCCACCGCAACAGCCTGACCGGCACTAAACCCCGCATCATTTCTAAAACAAATATTACTCGCGCAAAAATCATCCGCACTCACCCGAAAACTATACGAATTCCGCGTATTAATGTCAGCCCCATCCGGTCCCTTCAACCCCGGATGATCGTCATAGGTCAGTATCGTGTTGAACCTCGACTCCCCCACCAGCCGCACAAAATTCTTACCTGAATCAAGATGCAGCTTCTCCCGGTATATACCCTGTTTAACATAGATTTCCACCGGCTTATTATTCCACATCGGCACCGCATCAAAAGCCGCTTGCACCGTCCTATAGTCCCCACTCCCATCCGCAGCCACAACGACCCGCTTCAAAGCAACTCCCGCAGGTGCCCCAATATGTTCGGCCAACCCTAATTTCAAAAGCTTTATATCCGCCAGCACGATCTCCGCCATCTTCCTCGCCCCCAACTCACTAAAATGCGTATCATCCTGTCTTCCCTCCGGATAATTGGGATGCTCTCCGGGAACCAAATAATTATAAAGCACCTTCGACCCCTCCGAACCGAGACGCTGCAACAAAACCTGGCTCTCCTTATCCAAATCGATCAGCGCCACCTGCTGCACAGCAGCCACCTTTCGCACGATCGCCGCATACTCCTCATGCGTCCCCTTCTCCACTGCATCCCACCTCCCCTCGCTAATAAAGGACTTTGTGCTCCTCCCATTCTTCGCCCGATTATCCACCCTGACCGCCGAATCAAAAAAATACGAAAAAGGCATACCCCATCCAGTCTCGGGGTATGCCTTTACTTCTTTATCAGCCATAGTGGAGTCTCCCACCAGCCAAACGGTTACATGGTCTTCAGGAGGTACGAAAGAAACAAGGAGTAAACATGCTACTATGATCCGCCTAATAACCATAATCCTGTTTTAAATTATAATTCGCATCCAGCGCAGATTGCGGTATCGGCAACAGCTCACTGTGATTGGGCTTGAAATAGAAAGCATATCCATTCGAAGACCCGGACGAACTCAGCACACCGGCAATACTTTTTGAAACCCACAAGACCATCGAATCACCCGCCGCCGGTAACAGACCACTACGCAGTGCATATAAAGAGTTCCGCAGGATCAGCCCCGTAGGTGTCGTCGACGCCTTGCTATAGACAAGCGAATCCGGAAGCTTGCTAAAGTCCAGCGGATTATTGGCATAAATACCAGCAAAAGCTCCACTACGCTTCGACATCGCCGTCAAATCAGCCTTAGCCTCGGTCAACCGCTGCCCCAGCAGGTTCCAGCGGATAAGATCGAATTTTCGAACTCCCTCTCCCCCAAATTCCAGGGACCTTTCCTTGACAATAGCACGAAAAAAGCCATCATGGTCCGTCGGCGTTACGCCAATGGCACTGGCATGGCTGCCATATCCCCTTTTCCGAACCTCCTCAAACGCGCTGATCGCCGTCGCGGAAGGCCCTCCATTCAGCTCATTGTCCGTCTCCGCATACATGAGTAAGATATCGGAGAATCGTAGAATAGGCCAGTTGATCCCATAGTACTGAGCCGATGAGGTCATCTGAGATGGATTCGAGATCCAGTCCCTCCGGAACTTTGCCTCTACCAGCGTAGTAGGCGGGTGCAGCGCCAGAGTAGTCAGATCCTTATTGACCTCATAAGCCGCACAGGTTACATCACGACGCGTGTCGGTAGAGTCGAAAAGATAGAAATACGTGGCCAATACCCCAATGGCCGCATTTCCCGTAAGCGAGGCATTTACTTTTACACCATCATAATATCCCAGCTTACTGTCATAGCTACCCGCACCACCTGCCATGGCCACCTGGAACATGACTTCCCCCGCCTTGTCCAGCGTATGTGCGTCAATGGCATCCTTAAAGAGACCCTGAAAAGTAGAATAAAGCGTATGCTCATCCCTACGAGCCATCAGGTCACTGCATTCATCATGGGCGATCTTATAGTAGGCAAGATAGTCGGCCGGCCGCGCCATATTCTGCCCATATGAACTGGACGCCCGGCGAAGAGAGTACCCGCCCCTGTTCAACGCAATACGAGCCCTCAATCCTTTGACAGCACCCAGGGTTATCCTTTCATCCGCCACATCCCCCAATGGTGCCAGCTCCGTCCGCCAGGGTACAAGACTTTCAGCAAGCAGCAGGTCATTGAGCAGATGATTATAAATGGTATCTCTGTCCGTCTTGGCCTGGAATAAATTGTCCATCATCGCAGATGGGACGAATTGAGCCGGTACATCTCCCCAGTTGCGGATCAGCTCGAGATAATATTGCGCACGAAGGGTAAGGGATTCCCCATAAAGCCTTTTCAGCTCTTTCTCCTGTTGATCCGTTCCCTTTGTATACATATCCATCCGGGGGATATAATAGATACAGATATTAGCCCTTTCGATGCCCTGGTATAACTGGCTCCAGGGACTGTTGAGCTGGCCGTTGCCGGCATTGGCATTGTAATGCGCAATGTCCCCGCGATCATTGTCCCCGATCTGGTGAATACCGATCATTTCGTCATTGTCATAAGGGAAATACATGCTGATCCTGATCCCATAGCCATTGTCACCAGCCAGGTCCTGGTAGGCTCCCAACACGGCTTTCTGCGCATTCGGCACATTGCTGAATACATAGTCGGGACTGAAAGAAGAGACAGGAGCCGGTTGCAGGTATTTCTTACAGGCCCCCACCACCAGCAGGAGCACAGATACCAGTATTGTTATTTTGAAGGTTTTATTTTGCATAAAAGCTTTTTTTAGAAGGTTACATTAACACCAGCGATGAAGCTGCGACTGCGCGGATAGGCCGAATAGTCGACACCCGGAGTCACCGGCGTGTCCCGACGGGTATTGACCTCAGGGTCATAACCGCTGTATCCCGTGATGACAGCCACGTTGTTGACCGTACCATAGACCCGGAAACGGGTCAGCTTCATTTTCCTGACCAGTGACGCAGGCAGCGTATACCCAAGCGTGATGTTATTGATCCGGATAAAGGAAGCGTCCTCTACAGCCCAGGACTGTGGAGTAAAAGACGTGGCGCTCGAGCCCACCAGCGGTATCCAGTATTTCGCACCCTTGTTCAACGCATTCAGCGAGTCCGGACTGGCTCCCACCACCTGGCCGTTCACCAGCGATTCAAGATTGTTGCCATTGTTATCCACCGTATGCCAGCGATCCTTCATGATCCCAAGCAAGCTGGCGCCTGGAGTATAGCCGCTGCTAAATTCCAGCTTGTTATAGTTATATACCTTGTTCCCATACTGGAAGTTGATAAAGATGCTGAGGTCAAATCCCTTATAAGAAAAATTCTGCGCCAGACCGCCAAAGAACTTAGGCTGGGCATGCCCGATGATCGTCCTGTCCGCAGCCGTGATCACCGTATCCCCATTGAGCCCTTTGTATTTGAGCGAGCCCGGCATAGGAGTCGAAGCCGTTATGGAAGCATCATTGGGCTGACCGGGTTTCAAGGTATAGATCCGCGTATTGGGATCATAGTTAAAGTCACTTGTCTTATAATACCCATCCGTTATTAGTCCATACATAGAGCCTACCGGCTGACCCACCTGTACGATATAGTCCGCAGGATTGCCGCTGCCGGCCCAGCCCGAATTCTGCAGATACGATTTTTGCAGACCCAGATTGGTGATCTTATTCTGATTGAACGAGATATTGAAGCTGGCCGTCCAGTTAAAGCCACTGCCCTGGTAGATAGTGCCGGTAAGCTGAACCTCTACGCCCTTATTGGTCGTCGATCCGACATTCTGTAGCTGACTGGTATATCCCGCACTGGTAGGTATCGGCGTATTGACCAGCAGATCATGCGTTTTATTGCTGTAAAGGTCTACCGTAAATCCAAACCGGTTATTAAACAACGTGGCATCCAGTCCTATATTCCTGGAGACCGTGGTTTCCCATTTGAGATTGGGATTGGACAAGGCGGCTGGAGCAAATCCCGTTACCAGCGTCTCGTTCAATCCATATTGCGTATTCGTATTGAACTGCGGTGAATACAGGTATGGACTGATCCGGTTGTTCCCGGCCGCGCCATAGGACAATCTCAGCTTCAGGTCGTTTACCCAGGTCAGCTTTGACATAAAATTTTCCTCGGAGATCCGCCAGGCCGCCGTAGCCGCAGGAAAATATCCCCACCGGTTCTGGGACGCGAACAGCGAAGAGCCATCCGCCCGGAAAGATAGATAAGCCAGGTATTTTCTGTCATATCCATATGTGAGACGCGTAAAAAAAGACAACAACGACGTGCTCACATCCGTGGTCGTCGGCTTAGGTTCGATAAGACTCGCATTGGGAGGCGTCCCCAGGTTCATATTCCCCAGCGCAGCACTGGATGTCGTTCCTATCGGAAAGTATCGTGTTTCGATGTAGCTTCCTTTCGCATGCGTCTGGTAAGTTTCCTCCCCGACGATCAGTGTGATTTTATGCTTCTGACTGAACTTCCCACCTATAGAGCTATTGGAGAACGTAAAGACATTCGTGTTATCGAGGGTCGTATTGACACCGGAGGTAATATCCGCGATAGGCAGACTGGCGCCGTTGCTCTTGGAGTTATAAGTCAGCGTGTCGTCAAAAGCATCCGTCCGCAAAGAGTTGTTGTCGTAACCGAACGTACTCCGGAAGGACAGATACTTTGTGAACGTATAGTTCGCATAGGCATTGAGGTCAATGATATTGTTGAAGCTTTTGCGATACGTGGCATTGTTGAGCAGTACCGGGTTGACCAGCGAAAGACTATTGGCATTGGTCTCCGTATAATAGGTCTGATCAAAGCTGTTGTCGGTTTGTCCCGGCAGGATAAAAGGCCGGTAACGAACGACCTGCCGCAAAAAATTCAACGCCGAAGAGCCGGTGCTGGATGTCCCGGCCCCATCGATGATCGTATTATTATACCGCGCGTTAAAGCCTATCTTCAAATTCGCACTGGCATTGTGATCAAAGCGAAAAGCCAACAGCTTTCTGTCATAGTCCGAACCAAGCATTATCCCGTCCTGCCTTGCATCCGATACACTCAGATTATATTGCGTCTGCTCGGTGCCACCGGTAACGCTCACATTATGCGTTTGCTGGAAAGCAGTCCGGTTCAACACTTTATTCTGCCAGTCATAAGGCGCTACATTCCTGTACTTCTGCACCGTATCCCACTTGTAGCCATAAGGGGTGATCCCACTGCTGTCTCCCGTCTGTTTAGCCCTTTCAAACTGGTAGTACATATAGTCATACGGAGACTGAACAGGTAATTCCTTTTCAAGCTTGCTGAGCCCCACAAATCCATTGTAGGTGATGATAGTCCTCCCACCGGTATTGCGGCCTCCCTTTGTCGTAATAATGACTACTCCATTGGCCCCACGTGCCCCGTAGATAGAGGTAGATGCAGCGTCTTTCAGGACGTCTATCGATTCGATGTCCTGGACCGATATGGTCGAAAGAGCGTTGTCCAGCTGGATCCCGTCGACTATATAAAGAGGTGAGTTGTCCTGGGTGATAGAGCCCCCTCCGCGAACCCTGATCAGCACCTGGGCATTGGGAGACCCCTCGGAGCCCGTAACCTGTACCCCCGCAAGACGACCAGCCAATGATTCTTCGGCCGAATTGAGCGGGATATCCCTAAGCTGACGGCTACTGACAGACGAAACCGAAGCAAGCACATCCTTCCTGCGAACCGTCTGATAACCAATAACCACTACGTCCTCCAATGCCTTAGCGGACCGCTTCAGCCGAAAGCTTAAAGCCCCCGTCGCAGGGGTGATCGGTACCGTTAGAGATTCAAAACCGGAATGAGAGATCAGCAGATTGTGCTTTTTCCCGTCTGTCGGAAGATTTATCGTAAAAGAGCCGTCCGGACTTGTTGTCGTACCCTTGGATGTTCCGGAAATGGCTACTGAAACATCAGGGAGACCGATGTTTGTACTGTCGTCAATGACCCTTCCTTTGACCGTTTGAGCATGCAAGCCCAGATGGATCAGAAGTAACAGGCCAACGAGAAATGGCATTTTCTTCATATGGCAGTTGAGTTTTTTAAACAATCGTAACTCAATGCTAATGAGATTCCCTTGAATAACGAGCCGACCCAGTTAGTTTATTTACGCAATCGTTCCCGGCAACGTTCCCTGCAATCCCTTCCACATCGCTGGCAGTTCCTTTGCATAGCTGGACCAAAAGGCTACCCAACAATGGACATCACAACAGAGCCCCGATTATGGTTCGGCACAAGCGGCCTCGTCTTACCCTTCCCGAACAAACAAGCCTTCCCGCCGGAGTTCCGCACCGGACCCCGCCTCACCTTCTATGCATCCCTGTTCAATAGCCTGGAAATCAACAGCAGTTTCTACAAGATCCCCCTCCCAAAGACCTTCAGCAAATGGATAACCGAAGTCCCGGAAAATTTCCGTTTCACCGTCAAACTATGGCAAGGCATCACCCACGAACCACAGCTCAGCTTCACCCCTACTGATGTCGACAAATTTATGCACGCCGCCAACCAGCTCGGAACAAAAAAAGGCTGCCTCCTCATCCAGCTCCCTCCTTCATTACAAGCCGATAAAGCAGACCAGTTGCAGCGACTGCTCGAACGGATCAAACAATCCGATCCCCAACAGGAATGGAACCTCGCAGTCGAATTCCGCAACAGAACCTGGTATATACCCGAAATAGAAAAACTGCTGGCCCAATTCCAAACAACAAGAGTCCTCCACGACATGCCCGCCTCAAAGATCATGGACACAACCGGAGACCTCCCCTTCGTCTATCTTCGCTTCCATGGCCCCGCTGGAGACTACAAAGGCGGTTACGGTAAAGTCGCATTAAAAGGATATGCAGAAATGATACAGGAATGGAAAACTAAAAACAAAGAAGTGTATGTCTATTTTAATAATACGATCGGAGATGCCATCACCGACCTGGAGATCCTGCGAGCATTAACCCTCCACCCCAATTCCCTCCACATCAAAGCGGATGCCCATAAATAGATCCCTCCCTCAGCCGCAATGGCATCCCATTCCGACCAGAGAAATGACTGCGTATCTCCGCAAGAATAGACAGCGCTATCTCCTCAGGAGTAGCAGCCCCGATATCAAGACCCGCAGGGGCATATATACGCTGAAGATCACTTTCACAAAGCGCCCTCCCCTCCAACGCCAACGCATCAAAAATTTTATCTGCCCGTTTACGCGGTCCCAACAACCCGATATAGGAAGCCAAAGAAGGCAAAACTTTCTGAAGATTGAGCAGATCGGTGCGGTAGTCATGAGACATAAGCAGAACAGCAGTATACGCATCGATGAATGGAAGACCCGGGTCCTTACTGTCCATCACCCGGGTGGCCGAACCAATAAGCCCCCTGTCCACACGGGATGTATTGAGCACTATCGTCGAATCCCAGCCAAGCTCTTTTGACTGCTGCAATAAAGTCCGGATATCATAATTGCCCCCATAAGCCACCAAATGAATGGCCGGAAGCATCACTTCAATAAATATCGTGATCTCACCATATTTAACCGACCTCGAAGTCCTGTCCATCAGGCACTGACGTATATCCACCTCCAGCTGCGAAATCTCCTCCCCAACCCCTACCGCCGCCGGCGACACAACCGTCCGCCCCAACAACCCCGGATCCGGCGCCCCCGTCACCGTCAACAATATCTCCGGCTGCCTGATCTCCGTCAACCCCGCCAATATCCTCAAAGGATTCCCCACATCATCCGGTCGCAACGGAGTGAACAGCACATCGATGATCCCCTCACACCCAAGCCCCACCCCTATCTGGTAGTCATCATCCTGCGTAGTATCATAGGTGATCACCGAACTTCGGCCCAGCATGATCCCCTTCTGAGCCCGCCGCAACGCATCCCCCTCCAAACAACCGCCACTAATACCACCCAGGTAAGTGCCGTCGTCCAATACCAGCATCCGCGCCCCGGCCCGGCGATAAGATGAACCTTCCACCCGCACCACCGTGGCCAAAGCCGCCTGGGTCTGGGTGAAGTCAATGCTATTGTAAGCCCGGACGATCGTTCGTATCTCTTTCATATACCAACTAATCCCAATCCTTCAGGAGTCTACGCAAGATAATAATTTCCCCCGTATGGTAGCTGGTATGGTCGGCGATCAGCAAAGCCTCCCGAAAAAGAGATTGCCCATCCCCATGCGCAAAAGGCGTATAAATTTCCTCACCCGCATCATGCAGCAGCCCTATAAAGGCCTTCCGGTCCGTAGCCATCTGTTCAACCGACTTCTTCACGTCCCCGGGATGAGCAGGCGCCGGCTTCTTAGGCCAGTATTCATCCGGCCATTTTGGACTTTTATGAAGCGGGTCCCGCGAAAACTCCAGGATATCCCACTGCGTGATCCGGATATGCTCGATCAATTGCCAAAGACTATATGGCAGACCATCCGGGACAACCCCGATCAGGTCCGGCTTGATCCCCTTCACCGCTTCATCAAAACCCGCATGTGCATTGCCCTTCTTAATGACCTCTTCCAGCTCCTTTATGACAAAGGATGTATGGCTGGCGATAGCTGATGTATTTTTCATGCAAAAAATGGCGCAAAATTGATACCAAACGCAGCTCTACAACCACCAGTGCCTCCGCGATCCGGAATTCCACCCTCATCGACTCATTATCCTATTCCCGCTATTACAATAATCGCATCGGCATCATCCTTCAAAAAGATACCGCCTCACCCAACCTCTACCGTTATACGACCAACATAGCTCATTCCCAGCACCAACGCTTCACAAACGGCGCCGCAAACTCGCGCTACGGGCTGCGGGCACAATTATGGCATACACAATAAAAAATGCCATAACATGAAAAAGCATAGCCTGACAAAACAAAAAGAGATCACCGAAGACAAGCCCTCAAAAGCCACATTTCATACAGGCTCCACTACCCAGGGAGGGTCTAACTTCGGCCAGGGTTCCATGCAACTGGGGAAAGAAGGCAACAAGCAGGGCAGCGAATCCAACAGCGGCTCCAATTACGGAAACGAGAAGAAATGGAACAATGAAGCCCTGAGAAGAAAAGATATGTCCAAAAACCGGCAATAAAAAAGGCCCCTGCGCATATATCAGGCGTAAATTTCTATGCCCCGGCATAATACCGTTTTGGTTTTACGTTACCTTTATATAATACGTAATAAAACGAGTTGAATGGGAAAGGGCGTTAAACCAAAAAGCAGATCATCAAAAAAGAAGGAAACCATCCTCCCTGAACAGGAAAAGCCTGTTTCTTCAAGCCCGGGTCTCACCCATAGTTCCTTTCCCCTGGTTGCCATCGGCGCCTCCGCCGGCGGCCTCGAAGCCATCCTCCTCATGCTGGAGCAGCTGCCAGCTGAAACAGGAGCCGCCTTTGTCGTGCTTCAACACTTATCCCCCAACCACGAAAGCATCCTCCCCGAGCTGCTGGAAAGAAAATCAAAAATGCCCGTCCACAAGGTCGAACAAGGCATGCCGGTGGCAGTCGACAAGGTCTATGTCATACCTCCCAATATGTATCTGGGCCTCTCCGAGGGCCGTTTCTCTCTTATACCCCGCGGAAAAGCGGACGAAACCTTCCATGTAATTGACGAATTCTTTTCCTCGATGGCGCCGATCTATCAGAACAAAGCCATCGGCGTCATTCTATCGGGGACGGCTACCGACGGAACCGCTGGGGTAAGGGTCATAAAAGCCGAAGGAGGCATCACCTTCGCACAGGATGACTCGGCAAAATTTATTGGAATGCCCCGGAACGCCATCGAATCCGGTTATATCGATTTTATCCTTCCGCCTCAGCGTATCGCCACCGAGATCCAGGCCATCATCAACGGGATGTACCGGTCCGAGCTTCGGGTAGAGAACATAGAGAAAAAAGAGGAAGATCTCCGAAAAATTCATCTCCTCCTGCTAAAGAAACACGATGTAGACTTTTCCCTTTACAAACAGACCACTATCATCCGGCGCATCATCCGGCGGATGTCGCTCAACCGCCTTCTTAACCTCGATCAATACATTAAATTATTATACAAGGACAGCCGTGAGGTCGATATGTTATACCGCGACCTCCTTATCAATGTGACCAGCTTCTTCCGCGAGCCCGCCCTATATACAGCCCTGACAAAAAAGATCTTTCCCAACCTGCTCAGGGACAGAAGAGCCAACGACCCGATCCGGATCTGGATCCCGGCCTGTGCCACCGGCGAGGAGCCCTATTCCATCGCCATCTGCTTCTTTGAGTACCTGAAGGACAAGGCGATCAACACGCCCATCCAGATCTTTTCAACCGACCTCAGCGAGAGCGCCATCAACAAGGCAAGAGCAGGCATCTATGGGAAAAACACCCTGGTCAATGTGTCCGCTCAGCGGCTGCGGAAATTCTTTGTCAAAATAGACGGCAGCTACCAGATCATCAAACCCATCCGTGATATCTGCATCTTTGCCACACATAACCTGCTCAAAGATCCGCCCTTTTCAAGGATGGACCTCATCAGCTGCCAGAACGTCCTGATCTATATGGAGCAAACAGCCCAGAAAAAGATCATGCAGGCTTTCAACTATGCATTGAAGCCGTCCAAATACCTGGTCCTGGGCAAGTCCGAAACCATCGGCAGCTCCACCGATCTTTTCGACCAGATCGACAAGGACCTTCGCATCTATTCCAGGAAAGCCGCCCCGGTCAACATGAACTTCGACTTCTCCATCCGGAGCCCAAATTATACGTCCGATACCGACGCTAAGAATGAAAACCTCTTTATCCCGCCAGCCCTCAAAGAGACGGACATCGAAAAAGAAGCGGAAAAGCTGATGCTTTCCCTCTATATGCCCGCCTCGATCCTGGTCAATAAAGACCTCCAGATCCAGCGTTTCTACGGGGCTACCTTTCCTTACCTGCAGCCTGCCTCGGGAAAAGCCAGCCTCCACCTGCTGAAGATGATCCGCGACGAGCTGATCTTCGAGCTCAGAAGCCTTATCAAACAGGTGAAAAAAGAAGGCAAGGCCGCCCGCCGGGAAAATATCCAGCTGGCTGGCAACGGCCAGTTAAGGGATATCAGTCTCGAAGTACAGCCTGTAAAGACCAGCCCCGATGCTTACCTGCTTATCGTCTTTCAGCCGGCCATCATCCAGCCCCCGGCTGTCAATATCAAACAACCCGTAAAATACAGACAGGACGAAAAAGACCGCCGGCTGCAGGCGCTGGAAAAAGAGCTTCGCGAAGCCCGCGACCATGTCAAATCCATAACAGAGGATTTTGAAGCCACACGCGAGGAATTACAGTCGGCCAACGAAGAGGTCCTTTCCTCCAACGAAGAGCTGCAAAGCATCAATGAAGAGCTGGAGACCTCCAAAGAAGAATTACAGTCCACCAACGAGGAGCTGATCACCATCAACGAAGAGCTGCAGCTTCGTAATAATGAATTAAAGGAGTCCGTAGACTATTCAAAAGCGATCATAGAGACGATCCGTGAACCCCTCCTGGTCCTCAATACCGATCTGCGCATACTCACTGTCAACCAGGCCTTTTACGCCACCTTCCGGCTGGTTCAGGATGATCTCGAAGGGAATTATCTCTACGAAGTAGGCAATGGCATGTTCGACGTATCCGAACTTCGCAGCCAGCTGAAAAAAATGATGACCCGCAACACCTGGTTCCAGGATTTTGAAATAGAACATCGGTTTACCGTCATCGGTAATAAGAAACTATTGATGAATGCAACCCGGATGAATGGCGAGCCGGGTAAAAAAGCACGCATCCTGCTGGCTATCGAAGACATAACGGAAGGACACGCCGCAAAAAAGGCGCTCTACGCCAGCGAAGAACGATTCCGCCTCGTCAGCGAAAGCGGTTTTATAAACATCGCCTTCTTTTCACCCGACGGAGCTATCATCGATGCCAATGAGGCCTTCCTCCGACTGACAGGTTATACCCGCGGCGACCTCCAGGCCGGCAAGGTCAGATGGGACAAGCTCACACCGGAAGAATGGATGGAAGATACCCGGGCCCAGATGAACAACCTGAAAAAGACAGGTAAGATGGGCCCCTATGAAAAGGAATACATTCGCAAAGACGGCAGCCGCTTCTGGGCGATGATCATGGGCACCGAACTGGAAAATGACATCGCCGTCAAGTTTGTCATCGATATCAGCGAGCGTAAGACAAGACAAATGAATATCCTCTTCCTTGCCGGCATCGACAAGGACCTGGCCATTCTCAAGGGCATCGAAGGTATCGAAGACGCCATCGGTAACAAGCTCACCACCTACCTCGGCACATCGCGCTGCCTGTTCGCCAACATCGACATTGAAGCCGATCAGCTCAACATCACCTATGACTGGCACAAAGGACCCGAAAGCCTGGTTGGCGCCTATGCCGTATCCGATTGGCTCAACCCGGAGATCCGGTCACGCCTGTCAGGCAAGACCATCGCTATTAACGACCTCGCCGCCGAACCCTCGATGTCCTCCTACCAGAAAAAATTCCAGCGCATCAACATCCGTTCGATCATGACCGCCATCCACTCCGTCGACGGGAAATGTAAATTCCTGCTGAGCATTTGTCATGCGACGCCCTACGAATGGAGAGAAGAAGAAAAGGAATTATTACAGGAAGTAGCATCCCGCCTCTGGACCCGGCTCGACCTCGTCACCGCGGAAGGCAGGCTGCAGGAAAGCGAAGAGGAAAGAAAAGCTGCCCAGTCAGGTCTTAGCCTGGCCCTGGAAGCCGTCCAGATGGGTATCTGGGACATCGACCTGCAGACACAGGAGCTTAAAAGGAACCCCCGTTTTGACCATCTGCTTGGTTATGATCCGGCTGACAACAGCTGGGATCTGAATAAGGCCGCCAATTGTTTCGTGGAGGAAGACAAAAAAACCTTTGGCGCCGCCTGGGGAAAAATGCAGAAGCTGGGCCTGCTAAACTTCGACGGTCGCGTAGAAAATAACAACGGTCTCCAATGGGTCCGTATCTATGGCAGAACATTCTCATCAAATGGCGATACGCCCGACCGTGCAGCAGGAGTCGTCCTCGACATCACCGATCAGAAATCCGTCGAAAAACAAAAGGATGAATTTATCAGCGTCGCCAGTCACGAGCTAAAAACACCCGTCACCAGCATCCGCGCCTACGCAGATATCCTCCTGGATAATTTCCGGGAAGCCGGGGACATGGAATCCGCAGGCCTGCTGGCCAGGCTAAAAGGACAGACGGATCGCCTCACGACCCTTATCCGCGATCTGCTCGACGTCACCCGGATCACCGAAGGACAGATCAAGCTCCGCAAAACGACTTTCGATCTCAATGGCCTGGTCTTTGCAACGGCAGAAGAAATGCAAAGCATTGTGCCCAATCATCGGTTGACAACGGAACTATACGACGGCGGACTGACAGTAGAAGCAGACCGGGAAAGGATCGGCCAGGTGCTTACCAATCTTCTCTCGAATGCGGTAAAATATTCCCCCGATGCCGAAAAGGTCATTATCTCGACCTCCGGCGACGGAAACACGGTCAGCTTCTCCGTCAGAGATTATGGCATTGGCCTGGCTCCGGGAACACAGCAACGGGTCTTCGAAAGATTCTACCGGTCACAGGAACAGGCGATGAAGGCTTACCCCGGAATGGGGCTCGGCCTGTATATCTCTGCAGAGATAGTCAGACAGCATGGCGGTGAGATCCGGCTGCAAAGCGAACCCGGCAACGGAGCCCTCTTCACCGTCATCCTGCCGGTTGACAACCCCGACGAGGCACCCTGACCTATAAACGAAAGTTATGCGTGAAAAAGAAGACTTCCTTATCATCATCGGAGCTTCTGCCGGCGGATTGACCGCTGTAGCAAATCTATTGTCCCAATTAAAACCCGGGATTCCCGCCGTCATAGGAGTGGTGCTTCACCTGCCGGAGAAAGCCGAGAGCGAGCTATTCCTGGCCAGGCTTAAAAGAAGCAGCGTCCTGCCCTGTCACCTCGCAGCACATCATCTCCCGGTAAGGAACGGCCACGTATACCTCGCCCCCGCTGGCTATCACATGCTGCTAAAAGAAAAAGAGACCCTGCTCGGTAACGGACCCGCAGAAGGCCGCTGGCGTCCCTCCATCGATGCCAGCTTTCGCTCCGCAGCCGCAGCAGGAAATTCACATTGTATCGGCATCATCCTGACAGGCATGCTCGATGATGGCGCCATAGGCATGGACGCCATACGACGCTGCGGCGGCTACACCATCGTCCAGGACCCCGACGAAGCCGACTATCCCAACATGCCCCTGGCCGTATTGAATAAAATGAAGGTAGACCGCTGTTTGCCCCTCGCCGGCATCCCATCGGCTATCACGGAATTCATTGCCTCGAACCCCGCCCCCAAACCCGTTCCCGAAGACATCCGCATCGAGAACGAGATGCTCGAACAAGTGGCTACCGAAGCCGACAGGCTCCGCCAGCTGGGAGAACCATCCCTGTTCTCCTGCCCCGATTGCGGCGGCGGATTATGGGAGATAAAAAGCGGGACCGTCACCCGGTATCGCTGTCATATCGGTCACAGCTACACGGAACAAGATCTGCTCCAGGGCCAGCAAAACGACATTGAATCCACCCTATGGGTCGCCCTCCGCGTCATGGAAGAGAAGAGGAACCTGCTGCAAAAGATAGCCAGAACAGAAAAGGAGCAGGGCCTGAATGCCCTGTCCGAAGACCACTACCGGCGCGCCGGAGAAATGCACCACCATGTCGACCGCCTCAAAGAACTGATCTTTGCCGAGAAAAGATCAGACCTCGACGAACCCGCCGCCTAGCCCTCCTTCCCAAAAGGCAATATCACAGTAAAGACCGACCCCTTCCCCTTCTCGCTGCTCACCAGTATCCTGCCTCCATGCCTCCTCACTATCTCTGCAGAGATATACAGACCAAGTCCAAGACCCGGATGACGCAATGAAGCCGGATCATCCGACCGGTAGAACCGATCGAAGATCTTCTGCACCGTCTCCGCAGACATGCCGATACCATAATCCTGTACAATTAAATGAACCGCACTTTTCCTGACAATGGCCGACAAGTCCACAGACGCCGAATCCGCTGAATACTTTATCGCATTGGAAAGCAGATTGACCAATACCTGCCCCATCCTGTCCTTGTCCCCCCACACCTGGGGAATAACCGGGACGGCAACGGCTACCCTTATTGCCGTCGTCACCTGCACCTCCTCTACTATATCGTTGATAAGTGCATTCATATCGAAATATTGCTTCCTGAGATTGATCTGCCCCTGCGTGATCTTCGTTATATCCAGCAGGTCCTTGGCAAGATGCGCCAGACGTGTGACCTGGCTGTTCAGCCTGCTCATCAGCGCTGCGGAACGCTGATCATTGGACTCCAGGAACTCATTATACAAGATCTGCGTATAGGCCTGTATGCTGGTCGCAGGTGTCTTCAGCTCATGACTGGCTATCCCGATGAACTCATCCTTGAACCGGTCCGCCATCTTCCGGTCCGTAATGTCCTCCAGCCCCAGCAGGATGCCCGCCCTCCGGCCCGTATGACCCTCCATGATAGCCGCATTGAGCAGCATTACCCGCTCCCCATGACGAGGGAAATGCTGTTTTATCTCCATGTCCAGTGAAGGATTCCGCTTCGCGCTGAGCTGCCCGAGATGACCCAGCAGCTCTTCCAGGTCGAATATCCCATCACCGATGGTATACAGGTATTGCCCCTTCACCTCTTCCGGATCAAGACCAAAATAACTGTAAAAGGCATTGTTCGCCGTTCGGACCCTCAGGTCGTTTTGCAGAATGATCAGTGGCTGCCGGATCGCAGAAATTATGGCATGCGCATACTCGATCGAGGTTTCAAGATCCTTATTTCGGGTATACAGATCCGTATTGACCGTACTCAGCTCATGATTGTAAACTTCCAGCTCCAGCTTTGCCATTGCCAACGCTTCATTCATGCTCATCAATTCTTCATTGGATGACATCAGCTCCTCCTGCGCCGTATGCAGCTGCTCCTGCATCCGCCAGGAGCCTTCATTGGCCTTTTGCAACATCTTCTCCGTATCCCGTAGCCTTTTTTCAAGAGACAATATCTTGCGGGCCTGCACCTCCGATTTGGTTCCCGACAAGGCCGCAGCCCCCTCCGCCGATGGCCTCCCACCCTCCCGGAAGACCAGCAGCCTCCAGTTCCTGTATCGCAGCGGTATCAGCTCGACATCGATCTCCCGGCTATTGCTATCTCCCGTCAGCAGGATCCCCTCCAATCGCACCGGCCGGCCTTCCTTTCCAAGCCTTTCGAAAAGATGATTGACGTCAAAGACAATGCTGTCATCCAGCAACTGAAGTACATGCAGACTCGGCCGGCCCCCGGCAGGCCGGAGATAAGGAGAAGTGTCGCCGTAGTAACGGACTA
>Ga0307510_10001862_pt1 | contig 23646 bp, 9 predicted proteins | sample 12_EM_MG_FD_207224 | JGI IMG/M metagenome (GOLD analysis project Ga0307510, IMG submission 207224) | Populus trichocarpa ectomycorrhiza microbial communities from riparian zone in the Pacific Northwest, United States - 12_EM | ecosystem: Host-associated > Plants > Roots > Unclassified | place...
CGCTATTGTCACCATCAAACTGCTGTTCAGAACCATCTCTCTGTCTCTTCTTCTCTTGTTCAATTTATTTGTCTGTGTTCTGTCTTTGGTCTTTGCCTGCCCTGGAGTGGTGGCTGTCCGTCTTTGGATGTTTTGTTGGGTTGTCTTATAATTGAAGATATTCTAGTGTTTTCGTCTTATTGATTTCACTGGGGGCAGGAACGATGTCGTATTAGAGCTGTTTCAATTTCAAATAAGAATGGGCTTGGTAGTTCTTTCCTAGGCTTTGACCCACAAATCTTTTAACAATTTTAGCCAACAAGAAGTCCTTTTAAAATCTCATACACATAATTTTGAAAAAAATGAGGTTCAGTATTTTTTTTGTGTGTGGGTTTTGGCAGATGTCACTGTGTTTTTTTTAAAATATTTTTTTTGTTTTAAATTATATTTTTATGTATTTTTAAATTATTTTGATGTGTTAATATTTAAAAAAAATTATTTTAATATATATCTAAATAAAAACACTTTACATACCATGAGGCAGAGAAAGCACCAAATATTCTAGGTATGCTGCTTATATCCATAAACTAGCTATCAAGTATTTTGATTCATTCTAAATAATGCAACCTGATAAAACGCATCTTGCTTTACCAGTTGTTCCTAGTTGTTCCTAGCAGGATCATACACATCAACTTTGATGATTTCAGTCCAACATAAATTGGATAAATGAGGATCCAAGTCAAGCTGAAAGGTAGTCAGAAACCTTAAATAAAGACTTGATATCCCTGTTCATGCATAGGCTGCTTATATCCATAAACTAACTATCAAGTACTTTGATTCATTCTAAATAATGCAACCTGATAAAATGCATCTTGCTTTACCAGTTGTTCCTAGCAGGATACACATCAACTTTGATGATTTCAGTCCAACATAAATTGGATAAATGAGGATCCAAGTCAAGCTGAAAGGAAGTCAGAAACCTATAAAGACGTGCATGTAAAAACCCTTTGGTATAAATTGTATTTGTAACCTGTTGCAAGTTAAGAAAATAAGTTGACGTTTATTTGGGAGGACATGGAACCTGAAAGAGAATTTGTCTACGGGAACGGTTGGGTATGAACCTGAAGAAACTGTGCACAGATTCAACAACATCCTGCCAGGTTCTCTAAACCCTATCAATCTTGAAAACCAAAATAAATTAGCCTGACATGAGTCCATGCTTTCAAACACAATTCGAAACTATGCAATTAGAACTGCCAAAAGCCATATGGGTAGCCAGGAGGTGTTGATGCAGATAAAGACTGGTTCGAGTTATTATTTAGATGAGATCCTCGAACTGAGAGTGACTCGTTATGACACAGACTGAGCAGAATTGGTGGAGTCAATCACTGATCTTCCAGGTATCCTTTCTCTTCCAAGTAAGACACTACTTGCCCACCCATAGCAGTTGGTGTGGGGCAGACTCCATCTATCTGCTGTAATTCTATCTGTACGGATAGGATTGGAAAATAATAACTCAGTTATGCAGACTTTGGAGATTGGACAAGGAAAAACATCAGAGATATTTATGAGCACATCAGAAAGCTTAATTGTCTAAAATCATACCTCGCATTGCAAAGGTGGTTCGTATGGATCATCAATGCCAGTAAAACCTGCAATTTAAACATGGTCACTTTTGGATGACAGGGGAGTGGCTGAGGACAAGGTTTGGCTGGTCCATTCAGCCATCTGGAACAAAATGTATTAATAATGGAAGGAAATGCATAATAGCAGGGGATGCTAAGAAATTCTCACAATTTATGCAAGCAATCAATTTATGGTTTCTTGTTCTAAAGACTTGATTACGAAAAAAGTACCGAGACTCTTGAGATTTGGTAGCTGCTTTTCTTTTCTCTTTTTTTTTTTCTTATTTACATGTGTTGATTTATTATTGCTTTGTGTGGATGGGACACTCGAAGTGAGCCCTTCACTTAGCCAAAAGTCCTCTGCAGTTGTAATGCAGAGCTTCAGAAACTTCATACCATTATCAGAGTTATGTGCCAAAGCAAATCCGAAATATTCTTTGGTTCTTCTTTGTTTTTTAAGTGGTATCATTTGGTGCATTTTCTAGGTCATTATATAATCTATTATTACACAACTTGTGTGTTTTCCCCTTACTAATTGGGTGCAGATGAATTGACTGTCAGGGAAACTGCTCAACGTATTAAAGATACAGCTAAGAAATTTTCAAAAGCACACCTTTGATCTTTCCAGCACGCGCAAGCTTGTAAAGGCCTTTAGGATCTCTTGACTCGCACAATGATAGAGGAGTGTTCATGAAAACCTGTACAGATACAAGTAATCAGCATTCCATCTCTAGGAAAAAATAAGCTCACACATAACAGCCTTCATGAGGAAACTTGCCTCAATAAAATTTGAATCTGGCAACATTGCTCGGCAAGCATCCCGGTCTTTTCTGTATGGTGATATCAGACTAGCAATGCATATCATACCAGCATCTGCAAAGAGCTTTGCCACCTCCCCTAGATGAAATAGATGCAAAATAACTTAAGAGATAAACAAAACAAAAAATCATGTAAACAAGCACAGCATATTACAACCTTCTAATTATCACAACCTTGAGTATGATATCTTTCTTTTTGTTACTGATACAATGTTTAACAATAGCTCAAATATGCAAGAGACACTAAAAGTTTGTTTATGAATGAGTCTTGGAGCTGAAACTTGACCATGACCTCATACTTCAGCTTACAAGGAATTATGACATTCAAATAGTGAGCTGCAAACCTGCAAAAGTTGAGAAATTGCTTTCGGTTTTTTAGCATGTTTTAAATCTAGCTTATCTCTTACAGTTCTCCCATTACTGGAAGTTGGGACACAATAACTAACAAAACAAAGAGTTGGAGCTAGTAAAAGCTTCCTCAAAGACTTCCCAAAAGAACCCACAGAGCATATGGCAATCAGAACTGCTTTAATGGGAGACCAAAGAACAAGAATGCCAAACAAGGTCATATCAAATGCTGATGTTTGACTAATTTACTACTAGCAATTAACATCTTCCAAATTACTCCAGGACTGGAATAAGATGACTCGTTTATCAGACACTTTCAAGAAATTGTAGTTCAGAGCCATGAAAAGCCTTGTCCAACTTCTGTTGGATGCGAGATTATACATACCATGTCCAATCCCATTGTACATGTTTGTTTGTTATCTTGAAGAAGACAAAACATCTATGATAAAAAATTAACTCCCATGGTCGTTAACTCAAACTCCAATTATAAGCTTTTGTGTGTAATCATACTTACCAACCCTCCTTATATTTTCAGTTCGATCTTCAGCACTGAAACCAAGATCCTTGTTCAGTCCATGCCTAAGGTTATCCCCATCAAGCACATAGGACAGCTTCCCCCTAGAATACAATTGTCTATTTAGCGAAAATGCCAGTGTGCTTTTCCCTGAAAAATTGACGAAGCAGTATAAGAGGGTATGGAAATTCATTAAATACCTATGATAACAGTCCAGCATCCAGTTTTGGTTTGAAACTAGTTAAACTACTCGTGCCATGTAGACACAGCTTCTATGATGCTTACAACAGTTTAGATTCTAAAAGCTGATGGTACTTTGCAAAAGATATTATTTAGAAGGTAATAACATCATTGTGAACAGAGCTGCACGTGATAAAAGCAGAACATGCTAATTCTGGTTCTCAATATCCGCCTGGTGATGATGACTGATGCAACAAAAGTAAAAAGAACTCAGTTTCACAACAAACCTGATCCACTGAGACCTGTAATCCATACAACACACCCCTTCTGGTTAATTAGTTTTTGCCTTTCCAACTTCCCAACAGGACATTCTTGCCAAAATATATTGTTGGAATTCCCCAAAGAAGACATTGGAAATTCTTATTCTTCCGTTATTTTCTACAGTTAGACAAGGAAATCAAAGACCATTAAACCGAGAAATTTTCTTTGAGAAAGAGCAAAATTACATTTAGAAACCACATATTCAATGACATGCTTCGATGAAAACCCATGAAGGGATGCTTCTACTGCTAATTAAAATTTATAAAACTGATCAAATATCTCTTGAATCGATTTTCTTTGTACAATCTATTTCTTAGTCTCTTCTTGGTGTGATCCTTTTATTTTCCCCTCAAATTCTGATTTTTGCATGCATGCTACAAGTCCCCTGAAAAGAAACTAAAACAATCCAGTGTACATATGAGAAAAGAAACTAAATTTCAAATGGAAAAGGAAGAAATTTTTTTCCAAATATTTTCCACAGCTTAGCAAAACCCATTGACAGGGAGGATCATATGTGAATCCTACTAATATTTGGACAAGAACTTCTACATAAAGATTTAGTTTTTTTGTTTTATTGAGCAGAACAACAAATCAGATTTCGAGGCATCATAATAATGAAGAAATAATGTACATTACAACTAAGTTTCTTGGAAAACCCATGAAGAAAATCACCATTTCACATCACATGAAACAAGTTTCTTTTAAAGAGAAGGTGTAAATAAATACCTGAGAGTGGGAAAGAGAGAGGCCCTTTGAACGTCCTTTGTATTGTGTCTCACTATTCTGGCCCTCTTTGAGGTAGAGAGAGAGAGTGTTTTATTAGCTCAAGTAGAGGGTGGCCGGGAGAGACGGTCTCATTGAGGCTTGAATTAAAGCGTGTTTTCCCTTTGCCTGTTGTTCTCATCTTCTGTTATGGACAAGAAAACAAACTTAAAATAACCCAAAATAATAACGGTAATAATAGTAAATTAGCTTTGTTTTCTTTCCTTTTTTTCATAATAAAATTTAAAGTTTTTTTTTTTAAATAAAGAGAATGTTAGTGGGTGGTCTAGAAATAGAGTAATACTTCAGTTTTTTAGAAAATTAAATAAAAAAAAATTATGTTCAAATACAATATTTTTTTATTCAAAAAAAACTTTAAAACTAGTTTTGCAGTTTTTTAAATTTATATTATTTGAAAAAACACATTTTAAATGTTTTTCAATAAAACTTTTTTTTTTGTTTTTCAAATAAAAAAATGAATAATATATATATTTTTTCTTTTATATACAAGTATTTTTTAATAGTGTGCAAAATTAAAATTATTTTTTATATTTAGTTAATGTTATAAATTTAATTTTTTATATAAATCTATTATAAATGATTTTTTATTCAACAGTATAACTTTTTCATAATAATTAGTTTTATTTTAATAAAATAAAACTAATTTTTTATAATTACATTATCACAAATATAAAATACTAAGATGATAGTTGTAAATTATGATTTTTTTAATGAAAAATAGTTATAATTTTATTATATTTATTTTTTTCATTTAAAAAGGAAAACTTGTTTTTTTTTCACTCAACCTAAAAAAATTCAAAATTATAAGAATAAACTATATACTAAATAGATTGAATTGAATTATCTGATCTCCATATAGAAAGAAAATATTTTAATCAAAATCAAATCTCCATATAGAGAGAAAATAAAGTGGTAAATAATAATTATTTTTTTTAGGTGACGAGAGTTCATGAATTTTAATACTGAGCCATTCTTTCCTCTAATTTGACCAAAGATTCTTTCTGAAACAACTCCCTAAAAAGTATCATTCATCGGCTTTTAGGGAATTTGGTTATATGAAAAATTAATGACATATTCAAAATCTCAAGTTTAAATCATGCTATAATTAGTCTTATTTGTAGAATTTTCTCAAGCTTAGAACATGTTAATGAGTGTGGTGGTTGATTTTTTTTATTTAAAAATATATTAAAATAATATTTTTTATTTGAAAATATAAAAAAAATTAATTTAAAATAAACAAAAATTAAATTTTAATCTATTTATGTTCAACCGTAATTCTAAACCCAGGAAGCACACTTATTAGGAGAGGCAGCCATGAATCCCGAATGAGATTAGTCTCACTCTTTAAAAGGGTGTGAGGATATCTGAGTAAGAACAAAAAAAAAATTCTAAACGGAGGATCCTGTTTGGAAGTGTGATTGTGACTGCTTTTCAAATTGTTTTTCACTTAGAAATGTATCAAAATAATATTTTTTTTATTTTTTAAAAATTATTTTTGATATCAGTGTATTAAAATGATTAAAAATACAAAAAAAATTAATTTAAAGCAAAGAAAAATAAATAAAATTTAATTTTTTAAAAAAATATTTTTAAAACGCAAAAACAAAAATATATAAAAAAAAACGTTGTTGCTAAGTAATTAATCAATCTATCTATACTCATTTTGTAATAAAAAGAGAAACATCATGTTAACGAAGGAATGATGTCTGCAAATTCAATTATTGTGAGTATTAAGGAGTGATTTGATAAGTATTTTTGATAAAATTATCGTATTCTTACAATACAAAAACTGTCTGTCAACATAATTGAGGACGTGTTTAGGAGGAAAAATCAAGAAGAAAATGGCAAGATTTTCGAGCAAGAAATTAAGGGGACAGCAATGCGGTCCCCTGTGATGAATCTGGACAGCCCTGCCTTCTACGTGAGGCAACAGCCATAGACATTGCCTTCTTTGCTTCTCCGTGAATGGTGGGTCCTAATGAATTTAGTGGCGCTGACCCGGAGCCATAAAAGTGGAAAAATAAAATAAATATAAAGTAAAAAGATTTAAATTTTGATGAAAAGCTGATGGGAACGTTTCTTTTAGATAATCCAGGCAGTAATATAGTTATAATATTATAGATTGATATTATCCGCGTATTTGAAGAGAGTTTAGAACACCTCTAAAGAAGTTTTCAAATAAGATTCTTAAAGATGATATTTCTCTTTTTCATGGTTCTCTGGGAAGCCATAAATCTATTAAAATGTCATTTATGATCATATTACACGCACCACCATCTGTATTATGAACCCTTTGTGGTGTATATTAGAGCTACCAAAGCAACACCTAAGATCTTTCAAACTACAAATTAAAGCCTGTGTAAACACAAAAGGCGGCAAAAAGATAGTCTTATTTTGCTAGCTGCACACACAGTACAGACCTCAAGAACCAAATTGTAATTTATCTGAAACAGGATACCATGCTTAATTTGCGCAGAGGTTTTTGAAATTAAAAATGGAGTTGGTTTCCAAGTTGTGATACCGTGCATGAACGGATCTCCGGATCATTGCCATAAGAATTTCACTCAGAGCATGACAAGCTCCAGGCTACTGTCGATGATTTTACATGTGTTTTCTTAGGTCTGTGAGCCTATCAAAGTTATTCAGGTTCATCTTTGCGGTGAATGAAGTTCACAGAGAGGTGAGGTTCAGCTATTGCTAGTTTAAAGGGTGTTTTCATATAACCACGGATATCACTTATCTTCGGAGCCTTTTTTGTACTCGAGGAAGACTACGAAGATGGAGGTGGCTCTGTCCTTACAGTTGCGACTGCATGTCACTCTATTCTTAGACTTTTGAAGATCACACTTGGTGTCCCTAGCTAGTCTTAGAATGGTGAGAGTGGAGTTTTGGATGGAGTGTGACAGCGATGACACCCCTACCAACTCTCTTGCATGCCATTCTCTTTTCTTAATAATTGGGCTTGTCTATATGCACTTGTTGGTATAGGTGGTGGTCCTCGCTTACTGGGTAAGTTGTTGAAGATCGAAAGAAGCTGATGGAGCACCTGTCAAGGGATTTGCAACTCTCTCATGTCCTGGTTTTTCTGAATTATCAACCATGGAAAGAGTTGGAAAATGTGAAGTTGAACTGACTTTTAAATTTTTTAAAAACACCGTTTCTGCAGTAAAAATAAACAGGTTATGCATGGTGGCAATTTATTGAGCAAACTTGGGAGGTGATATAATAAATGCAACAGTGAAATTGGCTACTCTTATAGTAGTAATTAAAATAGTTGTTTCAAGAGTTGAAGAAGAAAAATAATTTAATGGAGGGGTGCTTAGTTGCTGAGTATCTCTACAAACTGTGTTGTTCATCTTCATCTGCCTTGTCAGATCGACAGAAAAGACCCTCTGTTTTGGATGGACATCCATCATTTGTCCAAACACAGCCTTTTATGTGGCAGATTTCCTTCCACAGGATAATTATTGTTCAGTAGATAAATTACATTTGATAAATGGAATATAATAAAATCCACCCTCCATTTTGCTTACATGTTCGACTATTGAAGAAGACACAATCAGGACATCCAAAGAAGTTTTGAATGGCATAGCTTCTGAGAAGATGTACGGTCAAAATACAATTTGCTTGAAATCTGAATTTTTAAATTAAATTAAATTAAATCCGTGTAGAATTGAAACAAGGAGGAGTTTTGAAGAAAAGAAATCCTTACAAACTAGTTGAGAGCAAATTAGTTTAGGGCTTCTAGGGGATAAAATTGATGAATCCTCCAAACTTCAGGGAGTACTCTTATAATTCAACAACAACAAAAAGTCGCTGATTTCCTCTCCGCATCATTTGCCAAACACTCGATGTCCACAGGTTGATTCACCACCGCCACACGATACAGAGAGAGAGAGAGAGAGAGAGAGAGAGAGATGCATGAACGATAATGCAAGCGCGCCTCCTCCTGGTGGGACCTATCCCCACCACAATCGACGCCTCTGCTTCATTCTCCTCCTCCAGCTCCATCATCACCGGTGGCCGCAATTCCCTGATCGGTAGCTGGATCTACCATCCTAACCTTGACAATAAATCCCGCCATCGCAAAAACAACAAATGGGGCTCGACAGTGGTAGTTGCATCATCATCGTCATCATGGGCAGCAATCAACGGCGGCGAGCAAGACCATTACGCGGTGCTGGGACTCGAGCGGACCGCCACTTCAGCCGATATTAAAAAAGCTTATCGCTTTCTTGCTCGAAAGGTAATTCTAATTATGCTGTAATTTTTATTTTTTTTAAGTTTGTAAATCGTAGCTATTTTTAATTCGAATACTAATCATTGTTTGCAATTTTGGAGGTTTTAGGTTTGTGTTTGATTTCAAGAACCTGTTTCTTGTATATAAATTTGGGACAAATGAGTTTATGTAGTAGTGTTTTAAGGTTAATTAATTATAGGTTTAAAAAAAAAACAAAAAAAACTGGGTCTTGTTTAAAATTAAGTTGTGGGTTTAATGCGAGAGAGAAAATTGCATGAACTTTCTATATGGAATTTTCCATATTGCATTGCGGAAAGGAGGTATAATTAAACTTGAATATTTCAATGGCGAGTTTATCAAAGGAGGGTTGTTTATTGTCATCCGTGTGACTCTATATGGAATGTGCTTAAAAAGGGCTACCTCCTATGCGTTAGTTTGCAGTTATGCAGTAAGAGTTGAAATGCCGTGTTAGAAATAGATGGATGGGATTGTTGGAAGATGATTCATACTAGAATGTGCTTAAAAAGGGCAGCTGCTACAGGATAAAATGCCTTGGTTTATATTTTGTTGCTTCAAACAATCGTGTTGGTTTGAAGGAGATGTATACAGTTGGTTAATAATTTAGTTTTTTAGGGTTTCCATGGTCATTATTGGTTGGTTATGCCAGAAGACATTATAAAAGGAACTGTGTACTTTTGTTTCTCCACGATTTACTACAGTGCTCATGCCTTCTCTGGGGCTCCAAGCAGTGGCGTGATATCCACACACAAGCACGCACGCATCAGCTGCAATACTTCAGGGCCCAATGTCCTTGATCTTAACATCACTTGTTAAATTCATGCAAGTTACATTTTAACTCTCTCTCTCCCTCTCTCTCATATGATTCATGTTATTTATACCTTCTTTTAGCCCTGTGACTGAGGCTTTAGATATTGACTGTCATTTACCATGAATAATTACTTCTTCTAGATTCATTTTGTTTGAAAGGCTCATAAAAGATTACCATACTTTTTCAAGAACTGTCCCCAAGATGTTTGCTAATGGTTTTCTCCTTGACACTTGTTCTTGTATTATGGTTGCAGTATCATCCTGATGTCAGCAAGCATTCACAAGCTGGTGAGCTGTTCAAGAGCATTCGGCATGCATACGAAGTGAGAAATCCTTAATAAACTTCTTGGTGTTTGTTCTGCTAATTACTGATTTTATTAGAATGACAACAACTTAAAATAGTCTATATTCCCATGTGGAGAAGAACAAGCATGGGTGCAGTGGGGTAGGATGACAACCATTGTTGGCCTGGAAAAATTCAAGCGGTGTACTAGTCTTGTTTTAAATTCTTGGCAACTTAGAGATGGTTTGTTGTGTGGAAAAATTAGAATATTGAAAAACTGACTTTTAATAACCGATTTTCGCTAAATCCACTTGGAAATAGTAAGGGTGTCTGTTGATGAGATTTAAGGTCTTGACCGAGTGTAATGTAGTGGTTGCATTCTTTTCCTTTTTTTCCTTTTCTTTTTAGTTTCATGGGTATTGTATTATTTTAATTTCCATTTTCCAGACTGTATATTTACCTTCTCACAAACCATTTCTTAAATAGATACTCTCTAATGAAGTGACAAGGACTCAGTATGATCGAGTACTTAGGTTTCAAGAAGAAACTGGCAGGTCATATAGCAAAAACCAATACTATGCACCTGAAGTTGAAAACTGGGCAAGGATATACAGGTGGGCTGAAATGAAGCGGAAAACGAGGAGCGAGAGATATAGGGAGCATTATAACGTGAGTGAGGATCCTTCCTTCTACAGTGAGACAGAAGAGGAAGCCGAAGAAGGAAGCCTAGATCAGGAAAGAGGCCCTTTTAGCGAAGTGCTAAGATCTGCATTTATCTCTCTCTTCTTACTGCATACTTTTGGATCTCTATTATCTCTCGCCTTCAGCAGTCTCATGGCTTTGTTCGACAGACAATTGGATGCTGGGTATAAGATTGGTTATTTGATTGCATGGATTTTGGGTGGGAGAGGTGGGATCTCGCTTGTTCTGTGTCTCCAATTTGCTAGCTGGGCATGTGGAAAGAGGAGCAGCAGCATGGTTGCTCTGGTAGTGGTAGCCATGTGGGTTGGTTCAAATCTTGCTAGGTTTGCTCCACTCCCGCAAGGTGCTCTTGTTACACTTCTGTACATGTCTATTAAGCTGCAAGCGGACCTAAATTGAAGCGTTCGCTGCTGGTTGTCCATCAGCATTGCATCAATGATATTTGCTCCTCCGAAGATCCTTTTTACTTGTGTTCTAATGCACAGCACAACATCTGTGCCAATTATTACATGGGATTCTTCTTCTTCTTTTTTGATCCGGAGGCAAATTGGACCTTGTATTATATATGTATATATGTAAGAAATTTAGCCTGCTCACATTCTCTATGCTGTCAATAGTCTGTCCTGCTCTCATTTCCTGAACTTTCATCTGCTTAAACACAGAAATTGAATCAAGAAATATTAAGGTCTTCAATTTGAAAGTTTCAGATTTAACTACTGGACTTTGATTATCTGCCTTCATATTTGAGTACAAGCACTGCCAATTTATGGCAATTCAAATAATGATAAACCTAATTTCATTAATCCATGCCTTAGCAGGAACAAAACACAGACCTCTCAATCCATGCCCTCTCATCCTCAACAGCAAGCGAAAGAGAGATTACAATTCTTTTCGCCCCCATGATACAGAGATTATTATTTTACTAAAAAGAACAAATAAATCGGAAACGGCCATGGTCAAATCCTATAAGCTTTTCAATGTCTCATCTTTCTTCATCTCCTTAAAATTCCTCCACAAGTACCTCCCACTAGCCATATCGACAAATACCCAGAATCCATTTTGAATAATCTGAAAAGAAAACCCAATAACGAACAATTATCAAGACTGGTACCAAGAAAAGGAGAAGAAAAGAATTCTTGATTGGACATAAAGGATCATAAAGTTAAAGAATTCTTGTTTCTCTCTCAAGGAAGTCTTTTCAGCAGTTGAATCATCGGAAACAAAATCATCAATCTCGGGCGATGATCGTACTGTCCTCCATGCAAAATATCCAGCTAAAACGGCTGAGAAGAACACCAAGATAAACCTTAAAGGACACATATCAATCTTTCGAGAAACACCAAAACAACAACCCTCTGCGTCTGTCTTGCAGTAATTAAACGAAAGAGAGGCTGATTCGACTTTCCGTTTTTGCACCCCCTTCTCCTTCTCAATGCCTTTGCTTTATCAAATGCAAGGATTGTTGAAATCGCGTTTTTGGTTGAAAAGAAGCTCCTAAATCTTTACGAAGTCAATGGCAGCTCCACCGATCACCTACCGCTACGTGTGCGCACACAATCATCTGCTGGCACATAATGACATTTGTGGGAGCCATTTTCTGGTGGTAATGAATTTGATAATAAGAAGTGATCAACTGTCAATAGTTTAGGCTTGAAATGTCCACAGCAAGCCTGGATCATGAATGAAGAAGTTTTCTTTCCATTTTTTTTTTTCTCAAAGTAAAAAATGATGAGCATATATTTGTGATGATTGGGAGTTAAATTGGATGAATAATTATCTTTAATGGAGGGCCGATGTTTTAGAGTCTTACAGCACAATACTACTAATTTAGTTTATTGATTATATGTTTTACTTGCAATCCGAGTTTGTTAATAATTTTTGAGCCCTAAATAACGCATTAATTAACCTAAACCAAATGACCAATTTTCATCAAGCAAAATACATAGAAATGTTTTGCATTTATCGAATAAAATTAATCAAGGTAATCTTAGGAAAAAAATATTACACAATTATTTTATACATATATTAAAAAAATTATTTATATATTCAAGTATGGAGTTCCATACTCAAATAGATCAGGTATTATTACCCGTTTTCACCTTCATCTCCTTAAAAATAAAAGTCTTTCTATATTATTTTCAGTCGGTAAATGGAGGTGGACGTTCAGATATATATAGTTATTTCAATAATTGCGGGTTTTTTTTTTTTATAAAAACAAAATATACACGTCTTTAAAATGTTTTTTTTTTATATAAATTCTAAATGTAAATTAAAAATTCTATGCATGCATTTAATTAAATATATTAAAAATTATATGTGCCAATAAATACAAAAATAAAATGTCAACTCGCCTAACTGTAGGTCGAATAATTTTGTTAACACAAAAGAATTGATATGTAGGCGTTATTAACACGTTTCTTGACATCGAGTAAAAAATATTACTGAAAATCAAAAAATCAATGCTTACATATAATAAAATATAGTTAATATCATATACATTAATAAAAACATGTAAGATCTCAAGCTAATTTTTAATGTAGCAGAAAAATAGAACAATATTGTAATTTCTACATTAAAACATCATTTTCTTATTCTTTGTATAATAATTTTTCAAAAAAATAAAATAAAAAGAAAAATAATTAAAAAAGAATAAAGATAAGAACAAAAAGTGTAGAGTAATAAATATTCAAAGTGTAAAAAATAAAAAAAATATTTTAAAAAAATAAATTAGATCAAGTATAAAATGATAAAAATAGAGAAAAAAATAAAAACACTTATTTTCTAAAAAAATTAAAATTAAAATTTTATTACCACCACATTACCACCGCAATAAAACAAAATCGACAGAATTTACAATAATCTCAGGCTTCTCCCCTTGTCCTGAGAGTTGAGCTTTTCTATTTTAGATGGCAACTTATAGAGTGTTGGAGTTCGGCCCACACCACCGGCCTTTCGCAAGCCCTCATTTTTATTTTATTTTTAATGAACGGCGGGGACAACAGGGCATAGCAACTGAGCTATTTGACAGTGCAGCAGAGTTTATTTTTTAAAACATTTTTTATTTAAAAATAAATAAAAAAAATTATTTAAAAAAAATTATTTTAATATTAACATATTAAAATAATACAAAAACAATAAAAAAATAATAATTAAAAATTAAAAAAACATTTAATTTTTTTTAAAAAAATAATTTAACCGCAGTGCAAAATAATATCTTAAAATGTTGGGCTAATGTGCTTCCTCTTGCCTTCCTATTGATTTTGTATTCTTCTATATATTCAAGGTTTTTTTCTCTAAAAGCACATATCTCTAATAGACACACCAGAGGGGTCTTATTTATTTATTTATTTATTATTATTATTATTATTATTATTGTGTTTGGCTATGTTATTATAATTTTATTTAAAGAAATTCATAATTTGTAGCCTCGTTCTAAGAATATAGATTATACATATGGTACGGTTTGCATGTCATTAAGCCTGCATATATATAGGTTTACAATTATAATTATAATTACTTTATTTTTTTCCGATCAATTGAAAAATAAATAATCCTTATCTCTTTTTTTTATGTGTTTTTTTTTAGTTAAAAAGTTAATGACGAAATGGCCATTTGTTTTTCTTTTTATAAAAAAAGAGATTTATTTGAAATATTTTGAAAAGAGTACATATTGTCAATAGGATTATAAATTTATTTTTAATGGTAAGGAATTATGTCATCATTATTATCCATTCATTTCTTCTATTTTATTTCGGGGATAAATATTACATTTTCTATACTAAAAAACTTGTGGTGTTTTTTTTTTTTTTTTTGTATTTCCCCTTTTCTTTTCCTTTTATTTTTGTCATTTTATTTTTAATATTTGCTTGATTTTGAATTTATCTTCATAAATTATTTTAGTTTATTTTTATGAGGTTATTGCAATCTCAAACAGATATCTTGACATTTAATTTTTATTTAATTTTATGAGTATCTATTTTTTTTATCATATAATTAACTAAAAAATAATTGTTTTTTTAAAAAAACAAGTTCTTAAACCCAATAGAATCTATCACCCAGATCGCGGATTTGACAGGTTAAGCTACAAAGCCTGAGTCGATCCAATATATCATTGTCTTAATGTTTTTAAAAAGATCATCTTAAATTTATTTTTTAAAAGTCAATCCATGCTCTTTACCGATTGTCTAAATTGTCTTTGGATCTACAAATCAACTAGGTCACGTCGGGACAACTTTTACATGATTTAATTTTAAATTTGTTTAAGTAAAGAATCAGACTAAAAATTAAGTTTTAAAATTGATCCGTTGAGTTGGATTTAATAAAAATATCAAATAATTTGGGTTTGATTTACAGAGTATTTGATAAAATCTCAATTGTGAAAGTGTTATATTTTTAATTTTTTTTTGTAATTTTGTAAATAATCTAATTTTTTATTGATTTATTTTTGCGAATTATGTAAACTAAGATTTAAAAAAAAATAAAAAATAGAGACAGTGAAATAATGACACAAGTAGAGGGTGATTTTGTCTTTTAATCCTTATCTTTAATTGCAAATAGACGATGGATGAGGAGGTCTCATGTTGTAGTCAAGGTCTTCATCATACAGAATGACAAAGAAAGTTCTTTGATCAAAACAATCCAAGCTCTGGCTGCTGTAATGGTGACCATTGCAGCAAAAAGCAAATGTTTTTATTTTTGATAATGATCCAAAGACAAAAGTTCGTGCTTCTTTACTGTAATGGAATCTATGTGACGGCTAGAAAGCTATGGTTTCGAGTTTAATACACACGTCTGAACTCTAATATTGGATAAATCTTAATCAAAATTACAAAAATATATAGTTTTATTCGGTAAAAGTTCAAAAACAATTATAAAATTGAAGTAGGGAAAATTGGAAGTCGTCAGCATGTGATGTGATTCCCAAACAAGAAGATATTTTTTTTTTAAGTTTAATATGGGTGTTCGGACCAGCTTGCGTGTACCTCGACTAATTCCACGGGCCCTGAAGTTAACAACTATGTAAGCTTCCAGTGGCCATCATATGAGCAACTACAGGGTTCAAATCTGAGACCACAGAGAGAACAAATATCTTGATTTCAAGCTCTTATCACTGAGCCACCACCTAGATGATTAACAAGAAGACATTATTATTTACATGAGCTGTGCTTATGGAAGTGGTGGTATTTCATAGATTCTGAGACGGATTTCTATCAACATTCATTCTCCCTCGCTAGTCGCCTCTCCCATTACCATACCCTTCATGCCTCTTGTTTTCAACACCGTGGTCCTGTTAGTATTATTTTTATATAATTATTTTACACCGATTGTTTTTATATTTTAAATTATTTTTTTAATATTTTCATATTGTTTTGATAGGCAGATATTAAAAATATTTTTAAATAAAAAATATTTTAAAAAATAATTATTACCATATTTTATTGTATCACGTAAATCTCATCGCTTTATCTTTATATTTTAGTATTCATTTTAATTGAAAGAATTCAAAAGGTAAAGGAATCAACCTCTCTTTTACAGAGTACTATTCACTTTATTCGATCGATCAACTTGGTTAATTTCTAGTGTAGTTCCTACAGGGAATACATTTTCTTGCTCACCCCAAAACATCAAAATAGCAGTCTCATTTTCTTCAAGCCACCTACCTCACAATGAGAATTCTCACGTCAAAATAATTTTCTTTTTTAATTGAAACCAGGCCGAAAAAGAAAGAGAGAAGACAGATATATTTGCAGGAAGTTTCCTTAATTCTGCAGAAAGTGAGAGTGTTGATTTCCTCAATAACGAATATAAAACTCAAGATACCCTCACTCTTTATTATTGTTTCGAATCTGGGTCTTATTGGAACCCATCATTGGAACTACATGGAAAATATAAAACGATCGAGCCCTAGAATTCTTTGCATGTAAACAAGAAGCTTTTGCGGGAGGATAATGGAGGGGGCGGAAAGGGCTCAGTGGGGATCACTTTACATTTTCCTTTATCTCAAAGCACACTTTCAGGGCAATGGTTTTCCAAGAGTTGATGTAGTGGAGTCCATCTTTTTGACCCTTGATCTCCGTCTCCAGCTGCTGAACTTCAGTATTACAAACAAAAATTAAGATAAACAGCAATGGTTTTCTAGGCCCAGCTAGCTTTTATAAGGAGCAGCAACAACTTTATAATGATAGTCGACCCTTGCATTAACAGGAAGAGTTGCTTCCCATTTGCCAATAATTCCTTACTGTGGTCAATAAGTCTCATTCAAATTGGAAACAAAGATTAAACATAAGGGTTTCTATCTTAAAAAAAAAAAAAAAAAACACAGAGAGAGCATAATTGGATCGGATAAGATTTAGGTATCTTAAACATTATATCTTTTAAATGTTTTCACTGCATTTATATCAAGTCAAAGTTTAAAATATTTCTGTTCATATATATATATATATTATTCAACCCTCGAATTGTGTTTTAAAATTATGGCAATAATCACTTTTATCTTTATATTGACCTTGATCAATGATCAACCTGACCTGAACTTAGCTCCGAGTCGACCTCACAGTTGAGTTTTAGAATTATGATAATAATAATAATTTTTATCTTTATATTGACCCGAGTTAATGATCAACCCGACCTGTGACCTGGGTCTTGTCTCGGGTTTGCCCTCTAATCAAGTTTTAAAACTATGATAATAACCATTTTTATCCTTAGATTGACCTGCATTAATGATCAACTCGACCACTGACACAGGTCGATCCCCTAGTTGAGTTTTAAAAATTATGTTGGCTAAATCAACCTGAATTAACCATTTTACAGAGAATTGGACTTGATTGTCCTACTTTTTTTAATTGGAAAAATAATTTCTCCATTTAAACAACCTTGGATAGGATAAAAACTTATTTGTATACTATTCAAAGGTACACCAAACAACTTCACAAAAACAATTATCATGTCTAGTCTTTCTTTGTCCAGCATACTAAATACTACCTTATTAGTCTTTCAAGCCTAGCATCAATAATCACAAATTACATAAAAAATTGAGGATTGATTACTTGTTACTTGGAAGGTGTGATTAGCTTTTCAAGTTTCGAAGATTGTGGGGTTCAGACTATTGTTTCAATACACGAAGTTCAATCACTCCATATACATGGCAAGCTTAGGGATTTGATCAATAATTCATGATAATGCGAACTATAACTCACAAGTTAAGGACATCCCTTATAACCACATTACTTTACAATTCGGGTGTCATATACTCTAAATAAGGAATAACCCAAAAGTCACAAGATGTATCACAATGAGTAACCTGCATTGTAAATAATAACTTTAAATTTTAGATACTAATCAAACATAGATGATGCAATTGGTTTGTTATTGATTTAATTACGTGACAAACCTAAATTTAACAAGCCTAAAAATCCTGAAAGCTCAAAACTCACGGTCTCAAGCAACATGTTCAGGTAAAACCACTCTTAGGCTCAAATTTAAAAAAAAGTTCATCTCTCATAGGCTCATGCTAGTAGAAGAGCCTAGTCCTCATGGGCTTAACTTAAGAAAATAGCCCAATGTCATAGGCTCAACCTAGGGTAAGAGTCCAGCTCCTGTGAGCTTATCTACATTTTGGATCATACTCTCCCTACATCCCTAGGAGTACAAAAAATCTCTCAAAGAACTTACCATATGTTGATCATCCCTAGGAGTACATCTTCATGAATAATAAAAAAAAAAACTAGTAATGGAACTTGAATCTTAAAATTCAACTAAATGAGTTAATTTTTTATACATATGTTGATCATCCCTACCCGTGAATCAGTCTTTGCCATGGGTTGACTCCCTAATCGGGTTTTAAAAAAATAATAATAATCATTTTTATCTTTACATTGACCTGGGTCAATGGTCAACCTGACCTGGGCTTGGTCCCGGATCGACCCCTTAGTCGAGTTTTAATATTATTATAATTACCATTTTTGTCCTTATATTGAACCAGGTTAATGGTCAACCTAGCTTGTGACCTGAGTCGACCCCCTAGTTGAATTTTAACACTATGATAATAATAATTTTTACCTTTACATTGACCCGGTCAATGTTCAACTCGACCCATGACACTGACCTTTATTCGATTCAACCCTCGAGTTAGGTTTTAAAATTATTGTAATAATTATTTTTATCCGTACGTTAACATGGGTCAATGGTCAACCTGATCTGGGCTTAGCTCCAAGTCGACCCTCGAATTGGGTTTTAGAACTATGTTAATAATAATTATTTTTATCTATATGTTGACTCGAATCAATGGTCAACCCGACCTGTGACATGGGTCTTGCCTCGAGTTGGCCCTCTAATCAAGTTTTGAAACTATGATAATAACCACTTTTATTCTTAGATTAAACCGAGTCACTGATCAACTTGACCAATGACCCAGGTCGACCCCCCTAGTCGGGTTTCAAAAATTATGGTGGCCCGGATCAACCTGAGTTAACCCTTGCACAAAGAATTGGACTTGCTTATCCTGCCCTTTTTAATTGGAAAAACAATTTCTCCATTAAAACAACCTTGGACAGGATAAAAACTGATATTTATACTATTCGAAGGTACACCAAACAACTTCATAAAAAAAAAATTATCATGTCTAGTCCTTCTTTGTCCGGCATACCAAATACTACCTTATTAGTCTTTTAAGCCCAGCATCGACAATCACAAATTACATTAAAAAAAAAGGATTGATTACTTACTACTTAGAAGGTGTGATTAGCCTTTCGAGTTTTGAAGATCGAGGGGTTCAAACTATTGTTTTAACACACGGAGGTCAATCACTCCATGTACATGGCAAGCTTAGGGAGCTGATCAATAATACATAACAATGCGAACTATAACTCATAAGTTAGGGACATCCCTTATAACCACATTACTTCACAATTCGGGTGTCAAATACTCTAAATAAAAAATAACTCAAGAGTCATAAGATGTATCACAATGAGTAACTTGCATTGTAAATAATATCTTTAAATTTTAGATACTAATCAAACATGGTGATGCAATTGGTTTGTTAATGATTTAACTATATAATAAACCTAAATTTAACATGCCTAAAAATCTTAAAAGCTCAAAACTCATGGTCTCAGACAACATGTCTAGGTAAAACCACTCATGGGCTCAGACTTAGAAAAGAGACCATCTCTCATGAGTTTATTCTAGTGGAAGAGCCTAGTCCTTATGCGCTTAACTTAAGAAAAGAGCTCAATGTCATAGGCTCAACCTAGGGTAAGAGTCCAACTCTTGTGAGCTTATCTACATTTTGGATCCTACTCTTCCTACACCCCCAGAAGTACAAAAAATCTCTCAAAGGACCTACCATATTTCCATTGCATTAATGCATATGTTAAGGGAAATTACACTTTAACCCCTCCTCCATATAAAATAATTAACAAGACTCACAAGTTTTATATATATCCCATGAATCCTTCAAGTTTTAGATTCATAATCTTTATTTTATACTACATATATATTTTCAAAACATATCACTCTAAAATATCATTGTCTTCGCTCTCTAAAAAGATATTTAAGCATCTAAGAGTCTCTAGATCTATCAAATAGGACCTTTTACAGATATTAGTCACCAATCATTTTGGCCTACCAGCCACCTTGGCAAGGAAGAATGAATCATATTACTAGAATTAAGAGATTAACCGATTATCGAACACATAAGACTTGCTCTTAAGCTACTTGAATTTTTCAGGACATCATCATTGGCGTTTATGTGGGGAATTGAACAAAAATTCAGTTCATTCTTGTTTCTCAAAAGCTCTTTTCATGGTTGATAAAATCACAATGCATTGGTAGCTATGCCAACGGCTATGTCTATGGCTACACCAACAATATGCCAGTGGCCAAGCCAATGATTATGCCTAGGCTACACCCCATAGTTACGCCTGAGTGGCTATGCCAGCGCTATACACGGTTATACCCACGGTGATGCCTATGGCTACAACCATGGCTATGCCTACGATTACATCCATGGCTATGCTCCACGGCTATGCCCACAAATAATTTTTATGGCAGTTTATACAAGCCAAAAGGTGTCACTGGGACCTGGGGCTCCGATGATACACAAAAGGTAACATTACCCTCTGTAAGTATATTCTCCTTCACTTTTTCTAGGTCATAAGCCTCTCATACTTCACTCATAACCTTCTAAGGATGAGATTGACTTGATCTTTCTAGTATGGTTGCACAACTCATTGAAAGGGATGGATCTAAAGCCTCCCTAATGTAACTGCACAACTATCCCTAGAATGGATGGATATGAAGTCTTCCTGGTGCGATTGTACAAAAAAAATATTGTTCACTTGAACAAAAAAAATTGTTCAACGGAACAATATTTTGTGAGGAGAGAAACAATGAATTCCCCTCGTCAATTAGTTCTTGTTAATAAAAAAAAGGTTAAATTAAAGTTTGGATATTGATGATTTTTTTACTTTTAGTTATACTTTTTAAAATATAAATGGAATACCAACATTTAATATCATCATTTATATATAAAAAAAAATCTAATTAGTTTGGCCTATCTAATTAATAAAAAAAAAATCCAATTACTTTCTTGCGAGTGTTGATGATCTCACAAACTTAAATTAATGGAAGGCAAAAACGTCACGAAGAATAATTAGGTCATGACTCGTACGAAAGCTATTAATGGCCTTTGGTTCCATTGAGGTATCAAAACAAATGAAGAACAACGCTTCATCATATTGCAGAATCAAAATGAGAGATCCCCCTTTCTCATCTAAGCTTCCATAGAAGTCCACTGGGAGCTTTCTACACTAAATTATTTAAATTTTCACATTAATCTGTGGCCTTTACATATTTTATACAAAGCATTTCTTTCCATTATAGCTCATAATAAAAGTTATTTTTCTTATAAATGTTAACATGAGGATAGAGGAACAGATACACTTAATAATCAAGGTAATCCTCTAACAATTGAAGATGGAGAAGAAAGAAATAACAACGAAAAAAAAATCAGATTTCTCTTAATTGTGTGGCTAAAGACCACTCCATCTTGGAAATTGCCTAGGAAAGTCTTCACTAACAATCTACAGTGCCCACTCTTGGAGTGGAATAATATTATATAGAAGATGTGATCGAATCGTTTGTATTCTGTAAAGTGGCCGGCCGGAGGGAGAGTTGCCGTCGTGAATGTTACGAGTTCGCTAGCTAGGATTAGTCGTGAATGATATGAACTAGCTAGAGTAGTTGTTTTCGTGCTCGAGAGTAGTTGTTTTCAGGAGTTAAATTAGAAGCTTTAACAATTCCAAGAGTATTAGACTCCTTGAATTGAATTATCACAGTAATTCCATTGCTAAGAAGAATATATATCGACGTGCACCAATAATTGAAAAGACGATACAGCAATTTCACCAGACTTTGATCATTAATTTGTCGTGATTGAAGGCATGCATGTTCTTCTCATTCTTTATGTAATCTTTTTGGCTGATAAATGACGGTACATGAAAAGCAAAGATTTAAATAACCAGTAATGGACACTATCTCGTCTTTCTGTTTCACACACCACCATGATCACAATCACTAAAGGCATTAATGCCCAAACCAGTTTCTATAAAACCCATACCTAGTTAGCACCTGCTAAACCTTCAAGAAAAGCAATCATGGGTTTCGCGTAGGATTCACGTTCATGCAGTAACCTTTGCCAGGCTTGAAGATTTTGTTTTCCACGTATGATGATTCTCTCTTTCTCTTACTTTTCTATCTATCTTGAAACATTCTCTTATGATGATCAATCACCAAGTGTATATAACCTGCGACACCATTAATGGATGGAGAGTGTGGCTTTGAGGCTGTCTTGTGAGCATAGTAGGGGTATCATATTCTTACATGAAAAGCAAGCAGCATGTTGAAGATACATATATATATGATAACAGAAATATTTAGATTTGGTTTGGCAAGTACATGGGGAGATAATAAAGTCTTCTTTCTTGGATTCTTAAGGAATTTGATTCTCATTCTGTTCTTCCTTTTTTTTACACTATTTATTCATAGATTTGGTGCTTAACTTGGATCATCGTTGATAAATTTTGGAAGAGATCGGGCTGTCGTCTTCACCATCTTGAGGTAAAGATATCTTCTGTCGCGCCCTCTTTATATATGTATCGTATGGATTTTGTTTTGTTTTTTTTCTTGGTAGTACAAGAGAAACCTGCCTCTTCGCACCCATGCACAGGGACTTAGGTTAGCATTTGGTTTAGTTTTTCGTGAATTGGCCATTTCAGGTGCTGCGCGTCAAAAACGAAGCCAAAAGGGGTAAAGTGCTGGGAAGATTTTGGTTTTATTTCAGATCCTTTTGGCTTCTTTGTTGTCAGGCGAGGACCGAGGAGGTTAGAGAGGAGGCTTTTTTTCCACTTTTATTATCCTTATTTTTGCTCTTCTGGGCTTCACTGTTTCATGACAACATGCCCCCGTGACCTCACAATATATATATATATATATATATATATAAAAGCTCTACAGTAAGAAATTTTATTCCCCTCCCGTGAATTTGTGCAGTTCAGATCAGGCCAGTTTATATATGTCGTGACACCTCCACTTTGTAGGCCAATATTTATATTTGTCTTTCCTTGATGGGCTACCATTTACAAATTTCAGTCCTTTTTTTAAGGATATCCTCCACAATCGTCTCCGAGCAGCGTTTCCTGGCTCTGCTACGTTGATTGCTTTCTTTCTTTCTTTATTTTTTTTATCGATTGATAATTTTGCTCTGAATGTGTTTGGGATAGAAATATGGTGATGTGTAGTTTGTTTTTTTAAGATTAATAAAGAAAAATTAAAAAAACATGTAAAACTTATTTTTAATAATGATTTTTGTGCATTAAATATATATTGTATATTAAAAAAAAGCCATCACATCCAATGGTATCACACTTTCAAACCTCTGTTTTAGTACTAGTTTGCTATGCTTGTAATCGTGTTTCGAATGAGATTGGGTGAAATTTAAATTTTAAAAAAAATATATTTATTTTAAT
>Ga0307510_10001863_pt1 | contig 23645 bp, 27 predicted proteins | sample 12_EM_MG_FD_207224 | JGI IMG/M metagenome (GOLD analysis project Ga0307510, IMG submission 207224) | Populus trichocarpa ectomycorrhiza microbial communities from riparian zone in the Pacific Northwest, United States - 12_EM | ecosystem: Host-associated > Plants > Roots > Unclassified | place...
TGAATTCCTTATCGGCGCTTTGGGTAGAAGGGGCGGGACGAGAAGTCTCCCACGGTCCGTACTGGCAAGAGTCGGAATCGAGCTTTTAGTCCCGCCCACCCCTTCAAGTCTAAACATACAAGCGAGCTTGCTCGCGAAGGTCGCGACGCAGTCTCAGCGCTGAAAAGAATACAAGCCGCCCGATAACTGTTGGAGCCGTCCATGGATCGCCTGTCTACCTTGCTCAGCCATTTCGGCGTCAATGCCGGGACCTTTCACAGCGGCACGTTTTGCGGCCTCAGCGTTCACGACGGCGAGCCATGCGGCCATGTTCATTTGTTGCAGGCAGGCGAGTTGCTGCTCAAACCGGGCAGCGAACGCGAGATTCGCCTCAGTGAACCGTCGCTGATCTTCTTTCCCAGACCCTTCGCCCATCGCATGTTCGCCGACGAGGCGATGGACACCCAAGTAGTCTGCGCAACGTTGACGTTTGATGGCGGTTCCGGCAATGCGCTGGCGGCGGCACTGCCGGATTATCTGGTGCTGAAACTGACGGATATTCCGGAACTGGGCAACACCGTGGAATGGCTGTTCAAGGAAGCGTTCGAAGGGCATTGCGGGCGCGTGGCGGTGATGGATCGACTGTTCGAACTGCTGGTTATTCTGTTGCTGCGGCACTTGATCAGCAGCCGCGAACAACAACCGGGAATGATCGCCGGGCTGGCCGATCCACGTCTTTCGCGCGCCTTGAACTCGATGCACGAGCAACCGCAAAAGCCCTGGAGCGTGGCGGATCTGGCCGCTGTCGCCAACCTGTCCCGCGCCGGGTTTGCCGAACAGTTTCGCCGTGTCGTCGGGCAGACGCCGGCCGATTATCTGCTGAGCTGGCGCGTCAGTCTGGCGCAGAAACGCTTGCGTGAAGGCAAGCCGATTGCGCTGATTGCCGAGGAGGTCGGTTACGAAAGTCCTTCGGCGCTGGCCCGGGCGTTTCGGCGCAAGACCGGGCTCAGCCCTCGCGAGTGGAAGGCCGGCGCCTGAGGATCATTTGGCGAATTTCTTCGCCCCGGCAACACACAGGATAACGCCCAGCGTCACGGCAAGCATGCCGAGGCTGACGTGTTCATGCAGCAGCGTCGCCGCCAGCGCCAGACCGAAAAACGGCTGCAATAATTGCAACTGACCCACCGCCGCAATCCCGCCCTGAGCCAGACCGCGATACCAGAACACAAAGCCGATCAGCATGCTGAACAGCGACACATAGCCCAGACACACCCACGCCGACAGGCTGATCGTGCTGAACGAGGCGGGCGCCAGCCACAGACTCAAAACCGCCATCACCGGTAGCGACAGCACCAGTGCCCAGCAAATCACCTGCCAGCCGCCGAGGGTTCGCGACAACTTCGCGCCTTCGGCATAGCCGAGGCCGCAGGCCAGAATGGCGGCGAGCATCAGCAGATCGCCGGTGGGCGAGGCGGTCAGCCCTTGCGCGAGCGCGAAGCCGACCACCAGCGCGCTGCCGAGAATGGAGAAAATCCAGAACACCGGTCGCGGCCGCTCACCGCCGCGTAGCACAGCAAAAATCGCTGTGGCCAGTGGTAGCAATCCGACAAACACAATCGAGTGCGCCGACGTCACGTGTTGCAGCGCCAGGGCGGTAAGCAGTGGAAAGCCAAGCACCACGCCCAGCGCGACAATCAACAGCGACAACCACTGATCGCGCGCCGGGCGCGGCTCGCGAAACAGCCATAGCAGTGCCACCGCCAACACCCCGGCGATGGCAGCGCGGACCACGGTGAAAAACACCGGATCGAACTCCAGCACCGCCAGACGCGTGGCCGGCAGCGAGCCGCTGAAGATCACTACGCCGATAAAACCGTTGATCCAGCCGCTGGTTTTTTCCAGTGCCGGGGTCGTCAGATTAGAAGTCCGTTCCATAGCAGATCACGCTCAGAAGTGGGTTGCATTGCGGCCATACTAGAGCCGAGAATCAGCACAATCAAAGAATTGTCATGGATACATCCGGCATGCCACGTTCGCGCTACAAGACAATCGTCGATGCCTATGCGGCGGACATTCGCTCGGGCCAGTTGCCGCCGGGTACGCGACTGCCAACCCATCGGCAACTGGCGACTGAGGAGGGGCTCGCGCTGGTCACGGCTTCGCGGGTGTACGCGGAGCTGGAGGCGATGGGCCTGGTCAGCGGCGAGGCCGGCCGTGGCACGTTTGTCCGCGAAACCTCGCTGGCACCGGGGCAGGGCATCGACCAGAAGCAGATTGCGGTCGGCATGATCGACCTCAATTTCAATTACCCGTCATTGCCCGGTCAGGCTGACCTTTTGCGCACTGCGTTGCGCCAGTTGGCGTTGTCGGGAGATCTGGAAGCGTTGCTGCGTTATCAGCCGCACGCCGGTCGTGCCCACGAGCGCGCGTCAGTCGCTCGGCATCTGCTGACGCGCGGCGTGCAGGTCGAAGCCGAGCAAGTGCTGATCGTCAATGGCGCCCAGCAAGGCCTCGCCGTCACGTTGATGGCATTGCTCAAACCCGGCGATGTGATTGCTGCCGACGCCCTGACCTATTCCGGGTTCAAGGTACTGGCCGAAGCGTTGCACCTGGAAGTCGTGGCGATTCCGCTGAGTGCGCAGGGGCCGGATCTCGCAGCGCTGGACACACTCTGCCGCAGCCGCTCGGTGCGCGCCGTGTACAGCATGTCGACGTTGCACAATCCGCTGGGCTGGGTGATGCCGTTGGCGCAGCGCGAGCAGTTGGTGGCGATTGCCCGTCGACATGATCTGACGATCATCGAAGACGCGGCCTACGCATTTCTGGTGGAAAACCCACCGCGTACGCTGATCGATCTGGCACCGGAACGCACGGTGTACGTCTCGGGTCTGTCGAAAAACATCGCCACCGGCCTGCGCGTCGGTTTCATTGGCGCCCCGCCAGAAACGGTACCGGCTCTGGAGCGCATCATCCGCGCCACCACCTGGAACACACCGGGCATCATGACCGCCATTGCCTGCGGCTGGCTCGACGACGGCACGGTGACGCTGCTTGAGGAGCAGAAGCGCAACGACGCCAAGGCGCGACAAGCGCTGGCGGCCGAAGTGCTGAAAGGGTTGCCGAGCATTGGCCATCCGGCGTCGTACTTCCTGTGGCTGCCGCTGCCGGAAGACGTGCGCGCCGACCAGATTGTCGTCGAGCTGATGCACGAGCAGATTTCGGTCACCACGGCGGAGCCGTTTTCGGTGTCGGGCAATGTACCGCATGCGATTCGTTTGGCATTGGGTTCAGTCGACATGGAGGTGTTGCGTCAGGCACTAAGCAAAATCAGAAAGATCATTGGCGCTTACCTGTAAAAACAAAATGCTACCCTTGCGCCGCCCGATGCAGACCGACCCGGAACCCTCGATGAAAAACACCGCTGCACTGTCACTCGCCGTGATTCTCGGCACCAGCCTGTTCAGTACGTTCAGCCATGCCGCAGGCGACCCCGAAGCCGGCGCGAAAATCTTCCCGCGTCTGTGCGGCGGCTGCCATCAGGTTGGCGAATCGGCCCGTCCCGGATTCGGCCCGCAACTCAACGGCATCATCGGCCGGCCCGCCGGTACCTCGGCTAATTACGTGTATTCCGAGGCGATGAAGAATTCGGGGGTGACCTGGGATCGCGAAACGCTGATCGCCTATCTGAAGGACCCGAAAGGCGTGGTGCCCGGCACGCGGATGATTTTCTGGGGGCTGAGCGACGAAGAGAAGCTCGATAATCTGCTGGCTTACCTCCAGACCTTCTCGCAATAACGCTAGGCGCTGCAGAAGGCTGCGATCTTTTGGTCTTGCTTCTAAAAACAAGACGTGAAGATCGCAGCCTGCCGGTTTACTGCTTGTGCAAATCTCCCGGTTTCCACGCCTTGTCGAAGAATGCCTTGGTCGGCCCGTACAAGCGCAGGATGACAAAGAACCCTTGCCCCGGCAGGGTCTTGATCCAGTTCTTGCCTGCGCCCGGTGAGTCCGGGCCGAAGTGCACGTCAATCGAACCGTCGGCATTGGTCACAGGTTTGTCCATGGTGTTCAGCGAAGGGAACGGCTGGCCGTTATCCACGCCGGACGCCGTGATCGAGTCATACGCGGTGACCGACCAGAACAATGCCGCCGGAATACCTTTGGGCAGGTTGAGCGTGTAGTGGTGGCTGCCGGAGAGAAACTCTCCCTTGGCATCGACGAACGTGGCCGGGTATTTGGCGCCGACGTTTTCCATGTTCACCGCCATGCCCGGACTGGCCGAGTAAGCATTGGTGAAGAAACCTGTCCGTGGGTCAATGTAGTTGAAGGTGTCCGCCGTGAAGGTCGCATTGCCGGGGAATACGTTCAGCCATTTGCGATCCGGGTACCAAGTGCCGTTAGCGACGATGGTTTGCGGCGTGTACGAGATGGCATGACCGATCTTGCTCGCGGTTTTCGCCGCGTTGTCGAGCAGCTTGCGGCTCGCCGCATCCGGGCTGAACGGCTGGCCCTTGACGATGCCCAGTGCGGCGAGCATGCCGCGCATCTCCATGTCCTGCGGGTCGACGTATTCGTGATCGATGAACCGCGCGAGCATGTCGAAGGCGCTGCTGTCGGTGGGGTAGAGCATGTTGACCGGGGTTTTCGAGGCGTTTGGAAATTGCATCGGCTTGGCGCTGGCCTGTTTGCCCAACGGATAGATGCGCGTTTGCTCCATGACCTTGACCGGCGCTTCAAGCTGTTGCGGGTCTTTGAAGAAGCCGCGCCAGAACACGAACACGCCGTAAGTGCGTGAACGATAGGTCAGATAGCCGGCCGGCACGTCACCCTTGTAGTCCGGCGGCAGCAGCAGATATTTCGCGCCTTTGCCCTTGTCCGGCCCCGGCAGGCCGACGTCACCGCACCATTGCCGCCCTTCGATCTGGGCCTCGGAGCAGATCGGTCGCTGGAAAAAGTCATCGAGAATGCCCTGCAACCCCGGCGGCACTTCGATCACCATCGGCCCGTCCTGCTTCAGGTCGAGATAGCCCATGGCGTAAATCACATCGGAGTTGGGCGTGGTTACGCGGGTCTTGGCGTTGAGGCGATCCTTCCAGATCGGCAACACGTTGTAGCCGGCGCCGAAGGCTTTTTCCGAACCCTCTTTCATGGCGTACATGTTCAGCGCCGGCAGCGCCCAGATATACGATTGCACGCCGCGTTGGAACAGCAATTCTTCCTTCAACTGGGCGACACCATCAAGCGTCGGATAGCCCCCGGCGAAAGGCAGGTCAGCCAGTTGTTGATAATGCGAGGCGGCTTGTGCGCCGAGACTGACCGAGGCGGCCAGACTCAAGGCTTTGATGAAGATATTCATGATCACGACCTCCCTGTTGCGCTCAATTGGTTTTCACGACGGCGGGCGGCACCCACTGGCCGTTCAGCGCAGCCGGCTCAGGCCAGTACGCGCGAATGTAGAGGGAAAACCCGGCGTCCCTGGGCGCTGGCAACCAGTTGCTTTCCTTGTCCTTGCCCGGCGAGTTGCTTTGCACATAGATCGTCAGTGAGCCGTCGGCGTTGGTTTGCAGCGACTTGTTCTTGGTGCCGATCGAGTAACGTTTGAGCTCGTTGGGCGAGAAGAAATGCTGTTCGTTGTACAGCGTCAGTGACCAGAAGCCCTTCACTGGCGGCAGCTGGCCTTTGGCAAAAGTTACGGTGTAGCCGTTCTGACCATTGAGGCGGGTGCCGGACTTGTCGAGGTCCTGATAGAAGTACTTGGTCTCCTTCTGTTGGTTGACGAAGATGTTCGAACGCGCCACGGCGGTGCGGGTGAAATAGTCTGTGCCGAATGCGGCGCCGTTGCTCACGGTGCTCCAGTGATCGGGCAATGGCAGACCGTAGTTGCGGAACTGCAACAACGGATCGATCACCTCGCTGTCGGCCTTTTTCGCTTCGTCGATCATCGCGGCCTTGAGTTGTGGGTCGGCCTTGGCGATCGCGCTGAGCGCGGTCATTTGTGCGTAGCGCGCTTCTTCACCCGGCAGCGGTTTGGCGTCGTTGAGCAGGGCCGGTAGTTCATCGAAGAATTTCTCCGGCATCACCCATCTGGTTTCACCGCTGCCAGCAGCTTGCGCCGGAAATTTCGGCAGTTTTGCCCAGTCGCGATGTTTGACCTTGCCGTCGTATTGCGACAGCGGATACATATCCACGCCCGACAACGAGGCTTGAATGGCCATGCGGTCGGCAGCGCTGTCGTCCTGGAACACGCGGGGAATCACGAAACCGGTGTTGCTGCGCGCGCGGAACACTTTATTGATCCCGGCCGGCACCGTGCCTTTCCAGTCGGGGCCGACCAGCAGATAGAAACCGGGTTGGGTGTCATACATTTTGCCGAGTTCGGCAAAACTGTCGGAGCGCACATCAACCACCTGATAGACCCAGAAGCGACTGCCGAAATCCGGTACCTGCAGCACCACCGGCTCCAGATCCAGGGCAATGCTGCCGGCGCCGTAGACCACGTCCTGATTCGGGCAGGCCACCAGGCGTTCGGCCGGGTCGATGTAGTCGCTGAGCATCGACAGTCGATTGATCGGTGCCACCGGCACAATGCCGCCCATCAAGCCGGGCTCGGGAAGGTCCTTGAACGCTTGGCGCCGGTTGAAAATATTGGCCATTGGCCAACCCCAGAAATACGCTTCGCGCGCCATCATGCGCACATAGGGTTCGGTGACTTTGGTCCCGGCGACGGGGCCGGCAACGGGACCGAGGGGCGCGGTTTCGGTGGCGAAGGCCGGCGCGGCGATGGCGCACAGGGCGGCAGCAAATGTCAGGGCAAACAGGCCCTGACGAGGATGGCGGCGATTCATATAGCTTCCTTGCTCGAGGATTCACCCATGATCGGTGAATCGCAGAAAAGATAGCTGAAGTTTTGGAGTTCGCCGGGACTTGTCCGCGATTCAAGTATTGCTGTGTTCGGGCGATATGCCGGACACCCAAGTCCCGGATTGAATGTGACATGAGAAAATTGTTCGGCGTTATTGCTGCCTTCGTTTTGCTAACGGGTTGCGTGACCAAAGATCTCAGCGTTGAAGACCGCCAGCAGATCAAGACCCTGAAAGTGCTGCCGGTGTTTGTCGCCGTCGACAACTTTCAGTACACCAGCATGACGCAAGCCTGGGGTGCAGGCCTGGGCGCTGGAGCCGGCGCAGCGGCGGGCATGGCCTCCGGTGCTTCGACCGTTGGTGCCGGTGCGTTGACGGGGGCGGGCTCCGTCGCAGGGACAAAAGCGGCGGACGTGTCCACCGGAGATATTACTCTGGCGATTCGCAACAACATGAAGACCCATGACATTGACCTGAGCAAGTTGATTCGGCAAAGCTTCGAAAATCGCGTGCAGCAGGAGCATCTGTTTACCGTGGTGGGCGAGGGTGAGCGAGCCGATGCCGAGGTCGAAATTCTGGTATCGCAATGGGGACTCTGCCTGAAGAACTTCAGCACCGTGCTGTACCCGGTGATCGGCGCCACGGCTCAAATCAAGCGCAACGGCTCAGCGGTCTGGCGCAATTTCGACACCATTTCCGTGTCCAACGATGCCAACACCATCGCCTACACACCGGAGCAGTACGCCACGGATCCCGAGGCGTTGCGCAAGGCATTCAGCCATGTGTCAGATCTGGTGGTCGGTAAGCTGGTCGAACACCTGAAACAGTGAAGGGCTGATCATGCGACCTGATTACGGCCCGCTGCTTTGGCTTGATAGAGCTGCTGATCGGCGCGCTTGATCAATGCGTTGTGGCTGTTGTCGGCCGGATCCGCCAGGCCGACACCGATGCTCACCGTTACATTCCCGACCACCGGAAAATCGGCCTCGGCAACCGCCGCGCGAATCTTCTCGGCGACGACTTCCGGGGTGTCGGGTTGGGCGATTTCCGGCAACAGCACGGCGAACTCTTCGCCGCCGTAACGAGCGACGAAATCGGTGGTGCGCAGGCTGCTCTGAATCAACTGCGCCAACTGTTGCAGCACCTCATCGCCCGCAGAGTGGCCGTGGCTGTCATTGATTTGTTTGAAGTGATCGGCATCGATCAGCAGCAGGGAAAACGGGCGTCCGGTGCGGCGGAACAGCAGTGTGTATTCGGTGAGTTTTTCATCGAAACGGCGACGGTTGTACACGCCGGTCAAGCCATCGTGAGTTGCCAGGCTCAACAGTTCGGCGTTGGCCTGCGTCAGCGCTGCGGTGCGTTGCGCCACGGTGGCTTCCAGCGAGGCATTGGCCTCTTGCAGTTCGCGCTCTTTGCCGAGCAGTGATTGCGTCATCGCATCAATGGACTGGCCCAACTGGGCAATTTCTCGCACCGGGTGTTGCAGCGGAAATTGCGCGCCGGGTTCCTTGTTCTGCACCTGTCGGGCCGAACGGGCGAGCTGTTCGATCGGGCGGCTCAGATACAGCGCCAAATAGTAGGCGACGAGGCCGAACAGCACCGCTGCGACCACCCCCAGTAGCAGCAATTTGTACATCAGCAGGCGCGCCGGTTGCAGCGCGGTTTCCAGTGGCTGGCGCACGGCAATCGACCACGACAGCGCCGTACTCGATGGCGTCGGGACGCTGACCATGCTGGTGAGGAAGCCGTTACCCGCGGTCCAGCCCTGCAACTTCGAATCAGTCGCCGCCAGTTGCTGGCCCATCAGTGCTTCGGGATAGAGAATCTTGCCATCGTGATCGATGATCAACGCTTCGATATCCGGCATTGAGTTTTTATGCGAAAACGCCGCCGACTCAACAATGCGCGTGACCCAGCTCCAGTGTGCATGGGCGCCCAGGACACCAATCACCTGACCGTCGGCGTTGCGGATCGGCGCGGCGAAATCGATGAAACGCAGCGGTTCACCGTTCGGCAGCCCCGGCAGCAATTTCGCCAGCAACACCGCTTCGTGAGGGTCGCCGGTGTACTCACTGCGTAAACCGGCCTGGAACCACGGCCGTTGTTGCACTGATTGACCGACCAGCAACTCGTTGACGGCCTGATGCACCTTGCCCTCGGCATCGGTCACGCCCATCCACGCATACTCAGCGCGGGCCTGAGTGCGCAGTTGCATCGATTTCAGAATCGCCGGGTTGTCCAGATCGCCACGCTCAAGATGCGGCGCGCGGCTGAGCAGATAAACCTCCAACTGGCGTTCGCGCAGTTGTTCACCCAGCAACGATGCGGCCGAGCGCGCCGTGTTGAGTAGCGCATTGCCGCTGGCCTGCTTCATTTGTTCAGTGGCGATGTGACCGACATAGAAGCCAACGCTGAGCAGTGTCAGCAGGGATAAACCGGTAAACCAAAGGGTGAGGTGGCTACGCAGACTGGCTTTGAGCATGGGCAGGCGAGGTCTGTTTTGGAGTTGTGCCCGCATGGTATGCGCAATGGGCGGTGGGTGGCCAGTCGGGGAATGGATGGCGGCGGACGTGAAAAAGCCCGGCTGATCAGGCCGGGCTTTTATTGCGATTGTGATGAAGCCGCAGCGTTAAGCGACGCGGCGTTCGATCAGACGATCGGAACCACCTTCGGCAACACGGCGTTCGAGCAGGCGATCGGAACCACCTTCGGCAACGCGGCGTTCGATCAGACGATCGGAACCACCTTCGGCAACACGGCGTTCGAGCAGGCGATCGGAACCACCTTCGGCAACGCGGCGTTCGAGCAGACGATCGGAACCACCTTCGGCAACGCGGCGTTCGAGCAGACGATCAGAACCGCCTTCGGCAACGCGGCGTTCGAGCAGACGATCGGAACCGCCTTCGGCAACGCGACGTTCGATCAGACGATCGGAACCACCTTCGGCAACGCGGCGTTCGAGCAGACGATCGGAACCGCCCTCGGCAACACGACTTTCAATCAGCTTGTCCGAGCCGCCTTCAGCGACCTGGGTGTGTGCCGCAGTGGCGGCAAAAGCGTTAATGGCGAAAACCGAGAAAGCGATGCCGAGAAGGGTTTGGCGTTTCATGATCGTGTGCTCCAAGGGGTAGTTGTTTGTCTGGAGCCGATGTTACGCCGTGGATTATTTATGAGAACTTCATTGACGTGATGGTGACTATCGACGCCAGCAATGTATGCCCGAACCCCCGTTTCATGGGGCTGTTGATCGCACACACAGCTCACCGGTCGCCCGCGTCAGGGCCAGTTCATGCAACGCATCGTGGGCCAGGCCACTGCGCGCCTTGGCCAGCCACGCCGGGCAATTGGCGTCATGGCGATACGGCGTGAAGGCGGCGTATTGCTGCAGCAGGCGGGTTTGCAGTTCATCCAGGCGCGGGCGGATCTGCTTGCCCAGGTCGGGGCGCGGGGTGTCCGGCGCGCTACCGGTCGCTTGCCACTGTGCGAGCAAACCGTACTGCACCAGTTTGTTCGCCTCCATTTGCGCAGCAATCAGTTGCGCCACGTCCTCCGGGTCGAGCTGGCGCTCGGCGGCCAGCGTACGGGCATTGGCGATGACCTGCGCCTCGCGAGGGCTGTCCTGAATCGGCTTGCCGCTGTCCCATTTGGTCAGCGCGACGAGGTCGCCGATGTTCAGACGTTCGTTGAGTGTTTCCAGCAACGGCTTCAACGTTTCGGCGGGCGCGGCGGCGTGAGCGCTGGTGGCGACCAGGGCGAGGAGGGTGCCGGTCAACAGATTGGCAACGTGCGGCATGAACAGAGCCTCAATGAGAGAGATGAAAGTGGGCAGTTGTTTACCACAGCCCTGAACCGGGGCCTACAGATGCGTGGCAATTACACAGGCACGGGCACCGCTGATAAACACCGATTTGAAATGTTAATTGCGCCCCGCGTGCAACTCATCGAAGCTATCCTCCATCAGCCCTCCCGCCGTCGAGATGGACCTCTATTCAATGCAAGCCGTCGCCCAACGCCCACTCTGGCACACCTACCTGCTGTTCCTCGCGCCGATGGTGCTGTCCAATTTTCTGCAATCGATGTCGGGCACGGTCAACAGCATCTACATCGGCCAGATGCTCGGCACCCAGGCGTTGGCAGCGGTGTCGGGGATGTTTCCCATCGTGTTCTTCTTTATCGCACTGGTGATCGGCCTCGGCGCGGGCGCCGGGGTGTTGATCGGTCAGGCATGGGGCGCGCGTGAGCCGCACATGGTCAAGGCGATTGCCGGGGCGACGCTGTTGCTCGGGGTGTTGATCGGTCTGGTGGCTGCGGTGCTGGGCAGCGTGTTCGCGCGACAGGCGCTGACCGGGCTGGGCACGCCGGCAGATGTGCTCGACGATGCGGTGGCGTATGCCCATGTGATGATGTGGATCTTGCCGTCGCTGCTGGTGTTTGTGTTATTCACGCAGCTGTTGCGCGGGGTCAGCGATACGCTGTCGCCATTGCTGGCGCTGATGGTCTCGACCTGCGTCGGGCTGGCCCTGACACCGGCGCTGATTCGCGGCTGGTTCGGCTTGCCGCAACTGGGCATTCAGAGCGCGGCGTATGCGGGGCTGGCCGGTAACCTGGCGGCGATGGCATGGCTGGCGTGGCGCCTTATTCGCAAGGGCCATCCACTGGCGCCGGACCGCGAGTTCTTTGCTGCGTTGCGCCTCGACGGGGTGATTCTCGGCAAGGTGTTGCGCATCGGCCTGCCGACCGGCGTGCAGATGATTGTACTGTCGCTGTCGGAGTTGGTGATTCTGGCGCTGGTCAACCAGCACGGCTCGCAAGCGACGGCGGCGTATGGCGCGGTGACGCAGATCGTCAACTATGTGCAGTTCCCGGCGTTGTCGATTGCAATCACCGCGTCGATCCTCGGTGCACAGGCCATCGGCGCCGGGCGGCTGGAGCGCATGGGGCCGATCCTGCGCACCGGGCTGTTGATTAACGTATGCCTGACCGGCGGCCTAATCGTGCTCGGTTACCTGTTGTCGCACTGGTTGCTGGGACTGTTCCTGACCGAGGACTCGACCCGGGCGATGGCTGAGCATCTGCTGCACATCATGTTGTGGAGCCTGTTGGTGTTTGGCTTCCAGGCCATCATTGGCGGGATCATGCGCGCCAGCGGCACGGTGTTGGTGCCGGTGATCATTGCGATCATTTGCGTGGTCGGTGTGCAACTGCCGGCGGCGTACTGGCTGGACGGCCAATATGGTTTGCAGGGCGTGTGGATGGCGTTTCCGGTGGCGTATCTGAGCATGCTGGTGTTGCAGACCCTGTATTACAAACTGGTCTGGCAGCATCAGAAGATCGAGCGCTTGGTGTAGGCGCTGGCGTATCGGACGGATGTTTGCTTAAGTCAATCGAGTCCCTCGACGGCAAGCCCCGCCTGGAGAATCCGATGTCGATCCGATCGCTGCTGGCTGCCGCGTGTTCGCTGTGCGTCGTCTGTGCCGCGCAGGCAGTCGAATACACGCGGGTCAACACCACCGCCAGCCAGATCAGTTTTACCTACAACCAGATGGGCTCGCGGATGTACGGCACCTTCGGCAAGTTCGAGGCGACGCTGGACTTTGACACCGACAACCTTGCCAACGCCCACACCACGTTGCATATAGACCTCACCAGCATCGATGCCGGCAGCGAAGACGCCAACACCGAGCTGGTGAAACCGGCGTGGTTCGACACTGAAAAATTTCCCGTGGCGGTGTTCGAATCCCGACGTTTCACCCGATTGGCCGAGCGTCGCTATCTGATCGACGGACAACTCACCCTCAAGGGCATTACCCGCGAAGTGCAGGTGCCGGTGGAACTGAAACCGGGCAGCGCCATCGGCATTTTCGACGGTGACCTGATACTCAAGCGCGACGAGTTCGGCCTCGGCGCGGGGGAGTGGGCGGACACCGTGGTGTCCAAGGACATCGCCATCAAATTCAAAGTGGTGGCGCCACAGCAGTGACGCCAGCCGTTGCGATCAATACGCCCGCCAGTGCCCCGGCTCCCAGCGCCATTGATTGCCGCCCCAGCGATAGTGCCCGGCAACCCAGTGATAACCCGGTGCCGGCATCACCGGAACCACTTCGACCAGCGGCGGAGGCCGATGCGGACGGGCCGGCTCGACGACGCAACCGGACAACGTAACGGCCACCAGCGTGGCGGCCAGCAGTGCTTTAACGGTTTTCGACATGGTGGTGTTCTCGCAAGAAGTGATGGCCAGGCTGTCGCGCATTCATCGCACCCAATGCCCCTCGACCCAGAACCAGTTTGGCCCGCGTGCCTGCCAGTGCCCGGGTTTCCAGCGCGCGCCGTACCTCACCGGTTGCCAGTGGCCGGGTATCCACACATAACCGCGTCCTTGCCAGCGCCAATGACCTTGATCCCAGACATAACCAGGACGCGCGCCGGGCATCACTTCCATACGCATCGGCGGCGGGGCTTGCTGGACGATCACCACCGGTTGCGCAAACACCGGGGCGCTGCTCAGCGCCGCCAGCGTCAGCGGCACCAGCAGCAGGGTTTTTCGCCATTTGGACAGGGAACGCAAAACGCTCATGACAACTCCTCAAGGCCTGCGTCGAAAAGTGAACGCAGCTGCAGAATTGGATGCCTGATTTGCGAAAGATCCCCTATGCGGCGGATGAATTTTTTTTCAGGGAGGGCGATGCGAGAACGTCAGGATGGCGCCGCAGCAAGACGCCCGGCGCGCGTGATGGTTTTTGCCTGTGAGTCTGGACTCAATAGAACCGGTCTTGCTCTTTCATTGCCTGAATCTGCCAGAACGTTCTGCCCGAGATCAGCAGAAACAGCAACGCGAGCAACACACCACCAGTCATGATGCAGAAGCTCGTTCGGTAGCTCTGCAACTGGCTGGCGATGCAGCTTTTATCGGGCATCCACGGCGACACCAGCAGGGTGATCGGACCATCGACTTCGTACTGGGTATGCTCAACGTAGCGTTCGTCGGCGTGTTGCCCTTCATGGGTCTGGCCTTGAGCATCGGTGTATTGATAGTGAATGACCTTGCCATTGGCGTTCATTGGAATCTGCTCCAATGCCGTGACGCTGCCGCGGTTTTCCACCCGTTGAAACTCAGCGCCCCATAAAGCATGCCCGACTTGTGAGCCATTGCAGCGAGCAGCAGAACTACGCAGCAAGCAACGGTCAGCATGACGATACGGTTATAGAGGTGATCCTTGGCAGCTTCGCGCGGGTAGTACATGGCCGATCCCTGGTGGTGACTTTTGTAGGAGACCGTTACATCGGCGCTCGGAACAGGAACTTTAGACGTCGAGCGGGCCGGTCACGGTATGATGTCGCGGCTCGTCGACCGCAGCGCCGGTCGGCAACGCTTTTTACCGTCGGAGTTCCTCATGCCACGCATCACCCACTACAAAACCCCATGCCCCGAAGGCGTCAACAGCCAGATCCTGCAAATGGTCGTCGATTACCTGACCGACATCAGCGCGGTCGGTCTCGGCCCGAGCAACCTGCTGTACAACGTCTATCAGTACGCGGTCGGCTATGAGGTGCATCTGTATCTGGAAGCGTTGAATGGCGAGAAGGGCACCGACGTCGAGTTGCTGGTCGCCACCGACGAGGATGATCCAGAGCAAGTGATCGGTTTTCTGTTGTACCTGCCGGTGCAGGGCGATTGGGAAGCCTGCAGCGTGGCTTATATGGCCGTGCGCGAAGGGCATCGGCGTCAGGGCGTGGCGCGGGCGCTGATCGGCGAAATGCTCGGGCGTTATCCCCACGCGGAACTGGCCTGCACCGTGGGTAAAGTCCCGTACTTCGAAGCCTTGGGTTTTGAAGTGATCGGTTCACGGGAAACGCAGGTATTGATGAGCACCCGGCATTACCGCAGCAACGGCCTGCGCGGATTTATCGACACCACGCCGATTTACCGGTCGCTGGAAGTCCAGCAGATCCACACCTATCTACTGCAGAAAAACGGCAAGCGGGCGATGCTCGATGCTGAGAAACAGCGCGATCGACACCTCGATCAGACCACCCGCCACACCGAAGAATTTGTCCGGCAACGCCTGACCGTACACTGACCTCACATCGCTGAAAAAGCCCTTGCTGTGAATGGCGCAGCAAGGGCTTTTTTGTGCGCGTCATTCAGCCGAGTTTGACGTTCATGGTGATCCGCGCCGTGAACACGTGCTTGCCCTCGGTGTCGCGAATATCCACGGTGACGATCTTGTCGCCCTCGCTCTGCCAATCAACGCCCTCACCACTGGCCACCGCCGTTACATCAGTTTTCGCCTTGGCCAGATATTCCACGGTCATGCCTTTGGGGATCCAGCGTGCGCCGGCCGGGATCGACACGTCGGTCATCATCCCGGCGGCGAGTTCTGCGGCGTTGCACATGGCAATCGCATGCACGGTGCCGAGGTGATTGGTGATCTCTCGACGGAACGGCACTTGCACCGTCGCCGCATTGGCGCGCAACTCGGTCATCAGCGGGTTGATGGTGCTGAAGTACGGCGCGACCTGGCAGGCCATCTGGCTGAAGGCTTGCGGACCTGCGCTGTTGAACATGCTGAGAAACTGACTCATGGAAACGCCTCGCGAAAAGTGAATTTGCAGAATGATGTTCCGTTACAGAATAATATTCTGTAACGGAACGGTATTCGGTCTGCGGGAAATCTGTCAACCTGTGCGTGTTTTTTTCATGGGCACGACGTGTGCCTTTCAATCCGATTTTCAGGCAGTCAGCCGCATGGACACCGCAGATCTACTGGAACGCAGTTACCCCGGCCGTCGCGCCGAACTCAAGCGCGATATCTTTCGCAAGGCGCTGAGCCTGTTCAATGAACAGGGGATCGAGGCCACCACCATCGACATGATTCGCGCCGAGTGCGACACCAGCGTCGGGGCGATCTATCACCATTTCGGTAACAAGGAGGGCTTGGTCGCCGCATTGTTTTTCACCGCGCTGGAGGATCAGGCGCGCCTGCGCGATGCCTATCTGGAGGCTGCGAAAACCACCGAGGAAGGTGTGCAGGCGCTGGTGTTCAGCTACGTCGATTGGGTCGAACGTCAACCGCAGTGGGCGCGCTTCCAGTACCACGCACGATTTGCCGTGACCAAAGGGCCGTTCAAAGACGAACTGACCGAGCGCAACAAGACCCGCAATCTGCGTCTGCGCGACTGGCTGGCCGAATCGGGACGCGCTGCCGAAATCAAGGCGCTGCCCGCCGAACTGTTGCCGTCGTTGATCATCGGCCAGGCCGACAGTTACTGCCGCGCCTGGTTGGCCGGACGAGTGAAGGGCAGCCCGGCGGACTATCGCGAGTTGCTGGCACAAGCGGCCTGGCGCTCGATTTGCGCCGACGCACCGCCGGACTGCTGATTTACGCAGACAAAAAAAGAGCCTCAAAGCTCTTTGATGGGGAGGAAGTGGAGCCCGTGAGGCTCAAGGTGCGCATGAAGCAAGGCACGGGCTTGATTGGGGTTCAGAGCACCCGTGCCTACGCAGTGCTCGAAGAGCGGAGCTACTGCGTGATTCCATCGTAGGAGTGTGCAAGTGGCGGCTCAAGTACCGCCAGTCGCCCGGGCGGCGGCGCGTTCGACCATGGCCAGGAGGGTCGCAAACAGTTCGTCGCTGGCCTCTTGCGCGCTGATTTCACCGTTGGCCGCCGCGTGCGACAGCGCTTCGGCGGCGCCGAGCATCGCCCGCAATGCGGCCTGGCTGATCTGCCCGCCGCTCGCGTGCGACGCCAGATCGCGGCGGCATTTTTCAAGGAAGATTGCTTCATATTCGCGCTTTATCTTCTCCAGTTCCGGGGTGCTCGCCAGCGCGGCGATGATCCCGGGTATCTCGTTGCCCTGCAGCATCACGCAATCAACGTACGCGGTGGCAATCACCGCAGCGATGCCGGTCAGTGTCGGCTCGCTTTGGGCGACGGCGGCGTCCATCAGCAACGTTTGTCGTGCATCGAAATCCCGATAGAGCGCTGCGAGCAATCCGGAGCGCGTGACGAAATGATCGTACACCACCGGTTTAGTCACCCCGGCCATTTCGGCGAGATAGCCGAGGGTCAGGGCGTCGGTGCCTTCGGCGCGGATGATTTGCCAGCCGACATCGAGCAATTGGCGCAGGCGATCTTCACGGGACAGGCGACGCCGCGGAGCGGGGGGGACGGGTTGGCTGATTTCAGTGGTTGACATCGTTTATATACCAAACGTAACTTACTGTTCGTAACTTACCAAGAGTATATAAGCCTTGGTGAGCAATCACCAACCGGAGAATTGCCATGCACGCCTTGATCGTCGTCGCGCATCACGACCCACGCTCGCTGACCCACAGCGCCGCCGCGCAAATTGCCGAAAGCCTTGTTCAGGCTAACCCGGCCAACACTTTTGAAATCGCCGATCTCTTTGCCGAAGGCTTCGAACCACGTTTCGGCGCGGCCGATTTCGCCGTACATCACCGTGAGTCCGCGCCGCCCGCCGATGTTCTGGCCGAGCAGGCACGCATCGACCGCGCCGATACCTTGGTGCTGGTGTACCCGGTGTACTGGTGGTCGATGCCGGCATTGCTCAAAGGCTGGATTGATCGGGTGTTCAGCAATGGCTGGGCTTTTGATTTCAGTGGTGACCTCAAGCATGTGAAGCTGCTGCAGCGCCTGCGTGTGCATCTGGTCGGCCTCGCCGGCGCGGATGCGCGCACCTATGAACGCCATGGCTATGGCGCGGCGATGAAAGCGCAGATTGAACACGGGATTTTCGATTACTGCGGGGCGACAGTGCTGAGTTCGACGTTGCTGCCGGAATCGGAGTTGCGCGATCCACGGGAGCAGTTGGCGGTTGCAAGGGAACTCGGCAGCCAAATCTTCACATAACCCCTGTAGGAGCTGCCGAAGGCTGCGATCTTTTGATCTTGTCTTTTAAAAGCAAAATCAAAAGATCGCAGCCTTCGGCAACTCCTACAGTGTTTTTACGGTGTCAGCGGGCGCCGGGCCAGCCTGATTTTTCGAGGGCAGCGAGCAGGGTTTCGGCATCCAGTCCCGGCACCGAATGGCCGTTGCCCTCGGTGCTGTCGCTGGTCAGCAACGCATTGATGATCGCTTCTTCAACCGCTTCGGTCGCGGCCAGGAACAGCTCGCTGATGTGGTCATTGTTGACCATGCGCAAACCATCGCAGGTCGGCGCGCCTTTGCCTTCGTAGGCCGCGGGCGGCACGTGAGCGTTGCCGGTGGCGAAGGCGATGAAGATGTCGCCGCTGTGATCCTCGTTACCGCCGCCGGTGCGCGCCAGGCCCAGGCTCGCGCGTTGCGCCAGACGTGTGCACTGGTGCGGCAACAGCGGCGCATCGGTGGCCAGGCAGACGACGATCGAACCCATGCCCGGATGCGGTAATGAGGCGCGCAAGAACGGCGAATCTTTCTGCTCCATGTAACGTCCGACCGGGTAGCCGTCGACCCGCAACTCACTGCGAATACCGTGGTTGGCCTGTACGATTGCGCCGACAGTCCAGCCGCCCTGGGCAGCGTTCAAGCGCCGCGACGAAGTGCCAATGCCACCCTTGAATTCATGGCAGATCATGCCGCTACCGCCGCCGACGGCGCCCTCCGTGACGGGACCATCCACGGCGGCGAAGAGCGCTTCGGCGACGTGTTCAGGCTGGACGTGAAAACCGTTGATGTCATTGAGCAAGCCGTCAAAGGTTTCCAGCACCACCGGCATGTTCCAGTAGAGGCGACCGTCGTCCGGTTGTTGCTGGCGATCCAGTGCAATCAATGCATCGCGCACCACACCGAGGCTGTGGGTGTTGGTGAAGGCAATCGGGCTGGTCAGCACACCCGCCTCGCGAATCCACTCAAGTCCGGTGGCGTCACCATTGCCGTTGAGCACATGCACGCCGGCAAAACACGGCTGCTGATTGGTCGAACCCGGACGCGGTTCGATCAGCGTGACGCCGGTGCAGATGTCACGCCCGGCGCTGCTGCGTCCGCGCACATTGCTGTGGCCGACGCGCACGCCGGGGACGTCGGTGATGGCGTTGAGCGGGCCGGGAGGCAGTTGGCCAATGCGGATGTTGAGGTCACGGGCACGAGGTTTCATTGGTTTCTGTCTCTCTAAAAAATGCCTGGTGAATCACAAAACCTGTAGGAGTGAGCCTGCTCGCGATAGCGGTTTGTCCGGCAAAACAGTGTTATCAGGCAGACCGCTATCGTGAGCAGGCTCGCTCCTACAGGGGGAATGCGTTGTTCTTACTGGCCGTTCTTGACCTTGCTCCACACCCGCGTGCGCACTCGTTCGGTGGCTTTCGGCAGGGGTTCAAGGGTGTACAGCGTGGCCATCGCTGCAGCGGAGGGATACACCGCCGGATTGTCCCGAGTCGCGGCGGCCACCAGCGCTGTCGCCGCGCGATTGCCATTGGGGTACGACAGATGATCACTGACCGGCGCGATCACTTCGGGGCGCAGCAGATAGTCGATAAAGGCCAGACCCTGAGGACGATTCGGCGCGTCCTTGAGCAGCACCAGCGTGTCGAACCACACCGGCGCGCCTTCCTTGGGCAGGCTGTAGGCGATCTTCACGCCGTTGTTGGCTTGCTCGGCATTGGTCTTGGCTTCCAGCATCGCGCCCGACCAACCGACCGCTACACAAATGTTGCCGTTGGACAGGTCGCTGATGAATTTCGACGAGTTGAAGTAGGCAATGTGCGGGCGCAGTTTCAGCAGCAACACTTCGGCTTTTTTATAGTCTTCAGGATCGGTGCTGTTCGGTGGCAGACCGAGATAGTGCAGGGCGACCGGCAGCATTTCCGACGGTGAATCGAGCATCGCCACGCCGCATTGGCCGAGTTTGGCGAGGTTGTCTTCGTTGAACACCAGATCCCACGAATCCACCGGCGCTTTGTCGCCGAGCGCCGCGCGCACTTTGTCGACGTTGTAGCCGATGCCGTTGGTGCCCCACAGGTACGGCACCGCGTATTGATTGCCGGGATCGTTGTTGGCCAGTTTCGCCAGCAAGTCGCTGTCGAGATTCTTCCAGCCCGGCAGTTGCTCGCGCGGCAGCGGGGCGAGGGCGCCGGCCTTGATCAGCGTCGGCAGGCTGAAGTTGCTCGCCACCACCACGTCGTAGCCGCTGCGGCTGGTCATCAGTTTGCCTTCAAGGACTTCGGCACTGTCGAAGGTGTCGTAGACCGGTTGGATACCGCTGTCGCGCTGGAAATCGTGCAGGGTGTTCGGGCCGATGTAGTCGTACCAGTTGTAGACATGCACGCTTGGTGCGTCGTCGGCCATGGCAATTGAGCTGGCGCTGAGACCGGCCAGCAGGCCCAGTTTTATGCTGAGGTTGATACAGCCACGGTGACGACGCATGATGCGGCACTCCTGGCCTGTGCAGGCCGGTGATGAACAGGAGTGCTCAGCCTATCGGGCCGGTCACGCCTGACCCATTCCCATCATGGGTTACTCAAAAGGGGTAGTGCGTGGACGCGTTACTGCAGGAACTGCCGGTGCATCAAAGTCTGGCGCGGGTATTCGCCGGTGTTGGCCAAGAGGGTTTCTGGCGTGCGCTGGTGGACACGTTGCGTTTGCTGGTGCCGCTGGACAACGCGCTGGTGGCGCTGATGAAAGCCGGGCAGGCGCCGCAGTTGCTGATCGACTTCGACAGCCAGGGCCGCGCCGACGAGCAGGAAGAACTGGCCAGTTACAGCGCCGGCATGTACCTGCTCGATCCGTTTTACCAGGTCGCATCGACCGGCATTGCCGACGGCTTGCACAGCCTCGCCTCGGTGGCGCCGGACCAGTTTCTGCACAGCGAGTACTACCAGAGCTATTTTCGTTCAGTGGTGGGCGAGGACGAGTTGCAGTTCATGATCAATGTCGAGGGCGGCGTGCTCGGTTTGTCCTTGGGCCGTTCGACGCCGTTCGGCATGGCCGAGCAGGGTCGACTGCTGTGCGTGCGCGATTGGGTGTTGGCGGCGATGCGTCGGCATGTGCAGTTGCTGCCGCCTCAGGGCGCGCTGGCGGAAACGCCGGTCGGTGATCTGGCAACGTTGCTTGATCGTTTCGATGCGCGGCTGACGGTGCGCGAGGTCGATACGGCGCGGCTGATCTTGCAGGGCTTCTCCAGCAAGGCGATGGCCCAGCAAATGGGCATCTCGCCGGAGACGGTGAAGGTGCATCGCCGCAATCTGTATCACAAGCTCAATGTCACCGGGCATGGTGAGTTGTTTGCGCTGGTGTTGCGCCCACCAACTCCCTGATTCACCGCAAAACCTGTGGGAGCTGGCTTGCCAGCGATGGCGGTATGTCGGGCGATGAAGATGTCGACTGCGCCGTCCTCATCGCTGGCAAGCCAGCTCCCACAGGGGGCCGTGGTGTTTGCGCGATGGCGGGGTGTCAGGGGGTGCGCTGGAAGACCAAAGCCTTGAGTCCGCTTTCAGGATCAATGTCCGGAAACTCCGGCGGATTCTGCAGCCGCTCTACAAAACGCAGACTCGGCGCTTCCTGCGTCACGCCATCAATCAGAAAGTCCGAACCGAACGCCGGGTCATTCATGCACGCCAGTACCGTGCCCTGCGCGGTGAGCAATTCCGGCAAACGGCGCAGCACGCGCTGGTAATCCTTGGTCAGCAGGAAACTGCCTTTCTGGAACGACGGCGGATCGATGATCACCAGATCATACGGGCCGCTGTTGATCACCTTGCCCCAGGACTTGAACAGGTCGTGGCCGAGGAAACTGACTTTGCTCAGGTCATGGCCGTTCAAGCGATGGTTGTCGCGGCCACGGCTCAGCGCGGCGCGGGACATGTCCAGGTTGACCACATGGCTCGCGCCACCCTCGATGGCGGCCACGGAAAAACCGCAGGTGTAGGCAAACAGGTTGAGCACGCGTTTGCCGCTGGCCTGTTCGCGCACCCAGTTGCGCCCGTAACGCATGTCGAGAAACAACCCGGTGTTTTGCTTGCGGCCCAGGTCGACGCGGTATTGCAAGCCGCCCTCGACGATGCTCATTTCGTCGATCTCTTCACCCAGCAGCCATTCGGCGGTGCTCTGCGGCAAATAGCGATGCTGGATCAACAGCGTGTGTGCGCCAGACTGTTTCCATTCGGCGGACCCCGTGAGTTCCAGCAGCAACGCCTTGAGATTGTCCAGTTGCTCAGGTGCCGGCTCCTTGAACAGCGACACCAGCACCACGCCTTGCAGCCAGTCCACGGTCAACTGCTCCAGCCCGGCCCAGCAGCGTCCGCGCCCGTGGAACAGGCGACGGGTTTCGCTCGGTGCTGCAGCGAGGGCCGGCAGCAGATGGGCGTGGAGAATGGCGAGGGCTTCAGGGTTCATCAGTCAGGATCGGCAAGCAAAAGGGCCGGCATTTTAACCACAAATACGCCGTCGCGAACGATTGCCTGCGACGGGCAAAAATGGCCTTTCGCAAAAGACCTGTATCAAAAATGAATTTCTGCAGAGCCCGCTGCTCATACCAGTTAAGCAGCGGATTCAAGCCGCTAAATCGTTAATGCAATTCAGGGAGTGCAGTTCCATGTGCCCAACACCGACGGCGAGCGCGCACCTTCCTGACGGATTGATTCTGGTGGTTGAGGACGATCCGTTGATTCTGGAGTTTCTCTGCGAAATTCTTCAGGAGGAAGGTTTCAAGGTCGAGCCGCAGACCAGTGCCGACGCCGCATCACTTTACCTTGAGCAAAACGCCCCGAACGTGGCGTTGCTGCTGACTGACATCACCATGCCCGGCACCCTTAATGGCGCGGATCTGGCCAACCTGGTCGGCGACCGCTGGCCGGACAAACCGGTGATGGTCATGTCCGGTTATGAAACGCCCGAGACCTCCGGGGTCAAGCATCCGGTGGCGTTCATCAAAAAGCCGTGGGCCATTGGGCAGTTGCTCGACTGCGTCGACAGCGCCTTCAAATCCAAGGCACCGCGCCTGCACTGACACGCTGGGTGAATCGACCGGGCAAGTGCTACATTGCCCGCCCGGTCTTTTGCCAGAGGATGCGACCCTTTGTCTGCTCACGATGCTGTATTCGATCGCGCGTTCGGCGCGTTTCTGTTCGACATGGACGGCACTGTCCTCAACTCCATTGCCGCCGCTGAGCGAATCTGGTCAGCCTGGGCCGTGCGCCATGGCGTCGATGTGGAGACCTTTTTGCCGACCATTCATGGCGTGCGCGCCATCGATACCATCACCCGTCTGAACCTGCCGGGGGTGGATGCTGATGCCCAAGCGGCGTTCATTACTGAGGCGGAAATCGGAGACGTTGAAGGCATTGTCGAGATTCCCGGCGCGGCGAAGTTTCTCAACAGCCTGCCCAAAGATCGCTGGGCGATGGTGACCTCGGCGCCACGGGATCTGGCCTTGCGGCGCATGGCGGCGGCGGGGATTCCAGAGCCTGCGGTGATGATCACCGCTGAAGATGTGAAGGCGGGTAAGCCCGACCCGGCCGGCTATTTACTGGCGGCCAAACGACTGGGCCTGGAGCCGCATGATTGCCTGATCTTTGAAGACGCCACCGTCGGTATTCAGGCTGCCGAAGCGGCCGGTGCACCGCTGATGATCATCACCACGACGCATCAGCATCCGCTGGAAACGGCCCATGCGACGTTGGCCAGTTATGCTGCGGTGCAGGTCAAGGTCGACAACGACGGCAAACTTCACCTGCAAAAAAACTGACACAACACAGTCCCTGTGGTCAGTAAACCCCCGGCACCAAACGCCAACTCCGCGCACAGTAAGCGTCGTACTCCGCCCCAAACTGCGCTCGCAGCAGCGCCTCCTCCGAATGAATCCGGGCAATCAGCGGAA